>ERZ1643251.25-NODE-25-length-304582-cov-11.306551_pt1 | contig 304582 bp, 238 predicted proteins | sample MGYA00579261_ERZ1643251 | MGnify/ENA primary metagenome ERZ1643251 (study PRJEB29033, sample SAMEA4952267) | chicken gut metagenome | biome: Broiler Chicken; feature: Gastrointestinal Tract; material: Caecum | place: Ireland | collected 2018 | study: Broiler... | reverse complement strand
CAAGAGCAATTAACCTACGCTCATTTCCAATAAATTACACTCTTTTCGTAACTTCTTAATGCAAAAATACATTATTTGTTCCGATATATAGCAATGATTTAAATAATTTATTGTAATATCCGCCTGACGGACTCCGCGGGGCCAAACAGCGTCCACGCCATGCTACAATGCATTCAATTTGTTACAAATCAGCGTATTGAATTCAAAAATCAATGATTATCACAAGCCATCCGGCCTCTAAAGAGCGCCCGCACAGCAAGATGACACGAGGCATCGAGCAAGATTTGATACAAAAACGATGCGAAGAACTTTTCCGCAGGCTTTCGGCACCGGCAACCACCTTGTAGATAGTTTTCACGTTCTTTTTCCGCGGAGAAAAGCACAAAAATTTGTAATAACGCCGAAAATGTTGCAACTTTGTGCGCTGTACGATTCTGCCTCCGTAGTTCAATGGATAGAATGACAGATTCCGGTTCTGTTGATATGGGTTCGATTCCCGTCGGGGGTACAAGGCAACGATTCAAACGCTTGACTTATAATAAGTTGGGCGTTTGTTTTTTTCAACAGGTACGACACAGGTAAAACATGGCATTTTTGTTTTCTCAAAAAATTTGTCAAGCGATTCACCGGTGATTTTTCGACGGATAACATGACGAGCCAACTCGGCTTGTTCAACTTTATTCGTAAGATTTTGTCTTTCGTCCAATGGCAAACTTATTTTTACCGTCGATAAAAATAAAAGAATATCGAAGCTTCGATAGTATTCGATGATTATCTTTGTATAAACCAAGTTTGATTTAGCACTAAATCCGTGCATTAGATTGGTTTTTAAGAATTTGCACGGTTTATAATGGGATAAGGTAACGACTTGGCGACGGTTCTATTTTCCGCATGTTGCGCCGATGTTCACCACCTCAAATAACTGAGGTAAAGATAGTTGAATTATCTGTAAAAAGCAAATAAAATTTCGTTTTTTCGGGGTTTCCAGAGCTGTTTTTGCACCCTCACGCCGCAACGCCCCACCTCTCCGATACCTCTCCCCGGCGGTCGGAACGACCGCCGCGCAGTCCGCACCCTGACCCGTTCCAATCGGTAGCGACCAGCACAGGGACAGGAGGATATAAGATACAAGGCCGCCCGTAAGGGCGCTCCGTATAGCCTTGTATCTTATATCCCCTGTCCGTATCTTTGCCTCCGGTTGGAATGGGCCTTATTCCTCTTTTCTCCGTTACAGTTTAGGTCCTCCCTGTTTCTTTTTTGGCGTAACGGACGGTACGTGCAATTCTTCCTCACGCGATTGTTTGGGTTTCGGTTTTCTCGGATCGTCATGGGAACAGTCGTAAAAACCGGTACTTTCTTTCCAGAAATATTGCCGCGATTCGGGTTGTTCCGGTCCCCAGAACCGAACCTTGGCCCGCACGACATACCCCTGATCGGCCAAGAGTTTATCCATTTCACGGATATAAAACTTATCCTCTTTCACTATCCTGTCGGGCGGGGATTGGTATATCCATCCCTGTTTCATGTCATCGGGCATGACCAGATACCCCGAAAACAGCGTTCCGTCGTCCTCCTGCATATTTTCCAGATAGACATATTCCCCGTCCTTAATATCCTGCACTTGTTTATCGGTAAGCCGTACCCCGTAAACGGCCGGATTACGCTTTATCTTCTCTTGGGATAACAGTTCCTCGGTGAGTATATCCCGTCCGGGTGTACGGTTTACCCGGAACAGGGACGTATTGCGGTATCCGTTCTTTTCGTAACTGTGTGTCAGTCCCTGCGACGAATATAACTGCTTTTGCTGTTCGGGTGAGAGTTTCATACCCTGTATTTCGGTGATGGGTTCCGGCTCCGGTGCAAGCTGCCGGGTTTGTTGTTTTGGCCGTATCTGTTGCAGGTACTCCCTGATCTCCTGCCGCTGACGCTGGGCCCATGCACTTATCCTCTCGGCTTCGGCCTGCCGCCGCTGTTGTTCGGTTTGCAGCCTTTCCCGTTCTTCCTTGTTTCGCTCGATAGTCTTGCACAAATTGGCGTAGCTGAACTTCCGATCCACCTGCGAGGCTTTGAACATAATCCCGTTCATGGTAAATGTCATTCCCTGTATCTCCTTTGCGGGATCGCCGCCCCGGTGTACGAATGCCGCCGTTACGCCTTTCCCCTTCAACCGTTCGGCCAGCTCCGTAAAAGAGGTGCAACCCTCCAGCGCGGTTTTAACCACCCCGTAAACGGTGTATTTCACTTTATCAGGGTCATGCAGTTTCTCGGTCTTTACGTTTTCCTTGCCCTCGGAGAACGTCAGCCCGTATTTTCGCTTCATGGCCTTGCATATCTTCGTACTACGGTGGCGTTCGTTGCTGTCCGGAACCAACTTTGCATCGTACTTCACCCGATTATAAAGAATATGCAGGTGGGGATGGTCCGTGTCGGTATGCCGCACGATCATATACTGCGTATCGGTAATGCCCATGCGCTCCATATATTCCCGTGCGAGTTCGGTCATAAACTCGTCCGTGAGCCTCGGCGCATCCTTCGGGTGAAAAGAGAGCGATATGTGCCCTACGACCTTTTCGATCTCCTTTCGTGCTTTCTGCTGGAAATTGAAACTGCCGATCATATCCCTTATACTCCGGGTATCTATTCCGTCGCTGTCGAGCATACGGGCGTAGCCGCTTTTCTGAGTCAGGTATCGCACGGCCCCGCCGAACGACTTACCCGTTACGATTTTGGCTATCATTACCGTTCCCGTTTGAGTTTGTCAATCGTTTCCGAATAAAAGCGGATGATCCTGTCAAGTTCGTCGGCCATCGCCGACGCTCCGGCAGCGTTCTGCACCCGTGCTATCTGGTTCAGGTTATTCCTTTCGCGGGTCAGTTCCGCCACCAAACGCAGTCGTTCGGGGCTTATCGGAGTACGGATTTTCCCCGTCGCTACCGCATGGCGTGCATATTCGGATACTGTCATTTTGCACTCTTCGGCCCTTCGTTTCACGTCGAGGTATTCCGGTTCGGTGACCCGGAAGCGGACGGTAAATCCCTTCCGCTGGTAGTCCTCTTTGCGCGGCCTGCCGCCTTTGTTCCGGTTGCCTGTTTTGTTATCCGCCATAGTTCGCCCCTCCTTCCTTTGGCTTATGGCAGAGCGTTCGTTTTCCGGCCGGGCGACCGTAAGGGAGCCGGCCGGCGGCATCTTGGATGCCGTGAGTCCCGAATCCCCTGCGACCGACGGGAGCGGGGGATGTTCCGGCGTGCGACCGTAGGGAGCGCGTCGGGCGGGACAGCCCCGCAGGGCGAGGTTGTTCGAGTGGTCGCAAAAAACGCTTCGGGCGGTTTTTGTGGCACGAGAACACAACCTCGCTCCCTTTGCGTTCGGGAGCGTCCGATGCCGGGGCTTCAGGCCCGAACGCGGCACGCCGAAGCTGTCCCCGAAGCCCTGACGCGCGGAGTCGGCAGGTGCGGGGGACGGCAAAGGCGGGACGCAGAGCATCGGCGCTCACGCTATGGCACGGGCGGATGTGCGGAGAGGTTCAGTAGGCGGGAAGGGTTGGATAGGCGGGGATGTTCCGGCTGCATGGCGGGATAGCGGTCGCCCTTACGGGCAGGGCAGAACCGCCCCAAACGGTACGGGGCGGACGGTCGGGAAACTGCCGGATCGCAGTTCAGCGGGGGCGGTATGCGATGCCCCGGCACGGAGAAAAACAGGTGTTCATGAGCGGTATGATTTTACGTTCGGTTGCCAAGATAACGCATTTATCCTTACGCTGTTATTTTCTGAACGGCTTTGCCGTAGGTTGCGGCGTATTACACCTCTGTCAGGTGGTTGTGATTGAAAATGCCGTACCAGATATAATATAGGCCGGGGAGTGCTGTTGCCTTCCACATACTTTCCGACATGTGGGGTTGTTCCGACCAGCGCCAATCGAAGCCAACCAATGCCACAAGCAGCCACCTGTCCGCAGCTCTGAAACATTCCGCAGACTGCCGGCGTTAAGGGTATGGAAGGCGGCAATGCTCCGCAACGGGAAACCGGACAGGAGCGGACTATCGGTGACTATCAGTGACATCGGACGCTAAAACGGGACAATCTACCCGTAACGGATATATATTGCGGGCAAAAACATAACCCGGCCGCAGTAAAGCGGCCACAAAGCAAAACGGTATGATGACAAACAGGGTGCACCGGATAAGGGACGAGTGAGTAACGACCTATCCATGTAAAAAAACGATTATTCACCGAAAACACGAATTGAAAAGATGGAAAAAGTGATTTGCATCGGGGAGAAAACATGAATAAACATCCTCGACAGGCTGAAAGAACTGTCCGCCCTTGCGGGGCAGGTACGGCAGAAGTTCGATCCGCAGACCTCGGACGGCTGAATCGACAGCGCGGACGTGTGCCGACTGCTGAACGTTACAAAACGCACCCTGCAAAGCTACCGGGACAAAAGGATTTTGCCTTACACCAACATAGGCGGCAAGTTCTTCTACCGGGAAAGCGACGTAGCCGGGTATCTGCAATCGAAAACCGTTGAACCTAATCGCCATGCTGGACTATTTAAATAATGACAGCGAGGAAGTGAAAACGGCTTTCTCGCGGATAAGGGAAGCGGAACGGGCGTTGCAAAAGGCGATGGACAACTACCGTCCCTCGGTGTTGGGCGAACGCTACCTGACGGGGAACGAAGTATGCGATTACCTGCATATCTCGCCGCGAACGCTTCAAACCCTGCGCGACACGAGGCAGATACCCTACACCGTTATCAGCGGACGGGTGTTTCTATATCCCGAAACAGGGATGCGCGAAGCCCTATATAAGAATTACAGACCTACTGAAGACCCGTTCTAACCCCACGAACGGGCCGGATATAATCGAACCGGGACGCAACGAAAGTAAATACTCTTGCGCCCCGGTTTTTATTTTGCCATGAAAGATGCATTCGATAAGATTGACAAAATATCTAAAATTTTGATATTAATCATCTCAGCAGCTTATTTCCATCCTTAAACGCCTTACCGACAATATCGCCGAGTACGCGATAGGAATGGGTTGCTGAATCGTAAGAGATCGGGCGTAATTTTCCCAAATCCACCTTGCCCTGTTCATCCAGTATCGACTCGTCGGCCTGCATATTGACCACCTCGCCCACGACGTGCATTTCGCCCAGTGCTTCCTGCATCTCGAGAACCTTACATTCGAGCGTCAGGGGATATTCGTCGATAACAGGGGCATCGACAAATTCGCTGCGGGTAACATGCACACCAGCCTTCTCGATCTTGTTCTCCTTATGTCCCGACACGAGGCCGAAATAATCGGAGATTACCAGAGTATCGACGGTAGCGATGCTCAATGTGAACGCCTTCGCGTGTTTCAGGTTTTCGGTCGTCTTATGATTGAGCGAGAGGTTCAATGCAACGTGATGATAACCGCACTGACCGCCCCATGCCACATTCATAGCATTGGGCGTACCTTGTTCGTCGTATGTTGCCACGATCAGTACCGGCAGCGGAGCCAGTACCGTTTTATTTCCTAAGTTCTTTTTCATACTATTTCGCATTTATTTCCATCCCATGAACATACGGGTCGTTTCCGCATCGTGGTGGTCGAAGAAAAGACTTTTTCCCGTATCGAGTGTGGCTATGGCTGCCATATCTTCGTCGGAGAGCGCGAAGTCGAAGATGTCGATATTCTGCCGCATCCGTTCGATGTGGGTCGATTTGGGAATGATGATCACACCACGCTGGATAAGCCAGCGCAGGGCAACCTGGGCTACGCTTTTGCCGTACTTGTCGCCGATTTCAGCCAACAGCGGATTCGTAAAGAACCCGTTGCGTCCTTCGGCGAACGGTCCCCACGACATGATGCGCGTACCGAACTCCTCCATGATCCGTTGCGGCTCGACCTGCTGGTCGAACACGTGCGTCTCGACCTGATTCACAGCCGGCACGATCTCCATGTTGCTGGCCAGGTCGATGAAGTGGTCGGGATAGAAATTCGAAACGCCGATAGCACGCAGTTTACCCTTTTTGTAAGCCTCTTCCAATGCGCGGTATGCCCCGTAACGGTCGCAGAACGGTTGGTGCAGCAACATCAGGTCGATATAGTCCGTCTGCAATTTACACAGGCTCTCGTCGATAGAAGCTTTCGCTTTTTCATACCCGTAGTTCGATATCCACACTTTCGATACGAGGAAAATCTCCTTGCGGTCGATACCGCTTTTGCTGACGGCATTCCCTACGCTTTCTTCATTGTGGTATGCCTGTGCCGTGTCGATCATCCGGTAACCCACTTTCAGTGCATCGCTTACGCAACGTTCGCATTCGGCAGGCGATACCTGATAGACGCCGTAACCCATCTGAGGCATTTCGACGCCGTTATTCAATTTTACTGTGTCCATACGCTAATTATTTTGTTTTTACGGTTGTGTAAAGGTAAGCATATTCACATATGTTGCCAGAATAAAAAATACGGTTTGGATTGCCATTTTTCCGGTAAACGACATCGGGATTCGACCACCCCGGATCGGACGACGTAAAAACCGAAATAAGTGTAGTTCCAACCGAATTTATTGTAAAGCTGGCCTTGTGACTTCTCTCTAACTTTGCAACGTGATTAAAAAGAAATAATTGAAATTCGCATTAGCTATAATGGAACGGAATCAAACAGTAAAAGACAATCGTATTACCGTAATCGATGCCCTGCGAGGATTCGCCTTGCTCGGCGTGGTACTGGTACACATGCAGCAACATTACAGCATTTTTAACTTCGGTGCATTTACGCCAACCGAACCTGCTTTCCCTGTTTTAGACGGGTGGATCGGCTGGTTGACCCGCAACGTACTTATGGGACGTTTTATAAATATTTTCGCATTTTTGTTCGGTATGAGCTTTTTCATCCAGATGGACCGGGCTGCGAAAAAAGGAGTGGATTTCAGACGGCGTTTTATATGGCGTATGGTAATACTCTTTTTGATAGGCGTAGTCGGAAGCGCATTTTATTCGGGAGATATTCTGTCATTTTATGCACTATTCGGATTGGTGTTGGTATTATTATATCCACTTAAAACCAAGGTACTTGTAATAATCGCATCCCTAATTCTGATAGGCGCTCCTCGTTGGATATCTTTCAGTTACGATAAGATCGTGGCTCCTCGGGAAACTACCGTAGTTGCCAATGTCCCCGAAACGGAACGCGTGCGTGCCGAGCGCCCGCGCCAAATGGCTGACGTCGCACAGGAAACTCCGTCACTTGCCAACACGATCAAAAGCAATCTTACAGATGGCCGAATGCGGACATTACGTTACCAGTTCAGTTGGGGCGGTCGTGGTTATCTGACTTTTGCTCTCTTTATTTTGGGACTCGTCGTCGGGCGTATCCGCTTTTTCGAGACGGTACATCTGCACACTCGCCGTAACATCATATTGTTCGTATTATTTGCTGCCGGGGCATGGGTTGTCGGTCGAGTGAACGGCCTCCTGCCGCACGGACAGGTTTCTTTTATGCAAAGTACGACACCCTCTGCGGCAGCACTTTTCCGCATGACGTTGAACGATGTGAATATGGTTCTTTTATCGGCAGCCATAACAATGGGATTTGTTATTCTGTATCACATGAAAGGAATAGGGAAATGCCTGAACTTATTGACTCCTTACGGGCGTATGGGACTTACAAATTACGAAGCACAGGGCATTATAGGCTCCATTCTATTCTCGCTTTGGGGTTTCGGTTCCATATTCGGCCGTTGGCATGCTACCGAATTATTTTGTTTGGGAATTGCATTTTATATAGTACAAGTCGTATTCAGTAAAATATGGCTCACTTATTTCAAATACGGCCCGCTGGAATGGTTCTGGCGTTCGGCGACCTATCTTAAATGGCAACCGTTTCGTAAATAATAGAAAATATGGAATACAGAACATTAGGATTGAGCGGGCTGAGGGTATCGGCCGTCGGTCTGGGCTGCATGGGCATGAGCCACGCCTACGGCGCGCCTGCCGACAAAAGGGAGATGACTGAGCTGCTCGTCGATGCGGTGGAGATGGGCTACACCTTCTTCGATACCGCCGAGGCGTACGGCACGGCCGACCGACCGCACGATAACGAAGAGTTGCTGGGCGAGGCCCTGCGTCCGCTGCGCGACCGAATCGTCATTGCCACGAAATTCGGCATATCGTTCGACCGTCCCGAAGCGGGCGACACGCACGCCGTGCTCCCCGATTCGCGCCCGGCGGCCATTCGCCGTTCGGTCGAAGGGTCGCTCCGCCGCCTGCATACCGACCGTATCGACCTTTATTACCAGCACCGTATCGATCCGGCTATCGAACCGGAAACGGTGGCGGAAGTAATGGCGGATCTTATCCGGGAAGGAAAAATCCTGCACTGGGGCATATCGGAAGCGACCGAAGAATACTTGCGCCGCGCCCACCGTGTCTGTCCCGTAACGGCGATACAGAACCGTTATTCGATGATGGCCCGTCGACACGAAACGTTGTTTCCCGTACTCGAAGAACTGGGCGTGGGTCTCGTCGCATTCTCGCCGCTTGCCAACGGACTGTTGAGTAACCGTTATACAGCCGAAACGACTTTCGATCCGGCAACCGACTACCGTGCTTCGATGCCGCAATACCGTAGGGAGAGTTTCATGAAGAACCGTCCTCTGTTCGCCCTGCTCGAACGTTTGGCGGACGAACACCGTGCCACCGCCTCGCAAATCTCGCTGGCCTGGATGATGAACAAACGTCCGTGGATCGTTCCCATTCCCGGAACGCGCTGCCTCTGCCGCCTGAAAGAGAACATCGGCGCAGCGGACGTACATTTGTCTGCGGATGAGGTACGGGCCATCGACGCCGAACTCGATACGATGGAAATGAGCGAGGTATTCGGAGGTTCACCCGTTATAGATAAACCAAAAAACGAAAGAAAACAATGAAAAAAGTATGTATCGTGCTGTGTATGGCGAGCCTGCTGTCCGGCACAATAAACGCACAGGAAACCATGAAAGAGAACAGAGCATTCGCTGCGGCCGATATGTCGAATTTCGAGAGCCACAACAGCAACCCGTGGGGTTTGGTCTATGCTGACGCCATTACGGAGAACAAAGCGGAAGCGGTAAATATTCATCCCATTGCCTACGACCTGAACGGCCTGAAAATCGCGGCCAACGTCTATACTCCTGCGGGCTACGATCCGGCGAAAAGTTATCCGGCCCTCGTCGTGGCCCATCCGAACGGAGGCGTGAAAGAGCAGGTGGCAGGTCTTTACAGCCAGCGCATGGCTGAACAGGGATATATCTGTTTGGCGTTCGATGCCGCCTGTCAGGGGGCCAGCGAAGGAGAGCCGCGCAATACGGATAAACCGGCCAACCGCATCGAGGACATCCACCGGGCCGCCGACATCCTGCTGCAATATCCGGGCGTAGACCCGCAGCGGGTGGGTATTCTCGGCATTTGTGGCGGTGGCGGCTACACGCTGAAAGCCGCGCAGACTGACAAACGGTTCAAAGCCGTCGCCACGCTTAGCATGTTCAACACAGGGTTGGTACGCCGCAACGGCTTCCTCGATTCACAGATCAACACCGTGCAGGAGCGTCTGGCCGATGCCTGCGCTGCCCGCCAGAAGGAAGCCGAAGGCGGCGAAATCGAATACGTCGGCGATATGAGCGGCGTAACGCCGGAACAGGCGGCCGCATTGCCTTTCGACCTCTACCGCGACGGCTACGAATATTACCTGCAAAGCCACGCCCATCCCAACTCCACGTTCCGCTACACCAAAAGCAGCCTGATCGACCTGATGGCGTTCGATGCCAGCGAGGGAATGTATCTGATCGACCAACCGCTGCTGATGATTGCCGGAAGCAATGCCGATACGTTTTACATGACCGAACAATGTTACAGCAAGGCGACCGGAACGCAGAACAAAGAACAGTTCCTTATCCCCGGTGCGACGCATATCAAGACCTACTATGTACCGGAATATGTGAATCAGGCAGTGGGTAAGCTGACGGAGTTTTTCGGTAAAAACCTTCGATTACCGGAACGGATATGAAAACGAAACTGATGACCCTGTTTGCCGTTCTGATGTGCTGGACGGGAACTTATGCACAAAATATGACCTCGAATGCCCGCTCGGGAGCAAAGAAAATCCTTGTCGCCTATTTCAGCTGGGGCGGCAATACGCAGCACGTTGCCGAACATATCGCTTCGCTGACGGGCGGTACACTGTTCCGCATCGAACCCGAAAAGCCGTATCCCGCCGAATATACCCCTTGCACCGAGGTAGCGAAAACCGAAAAGGAGGCCGACGCCCGCCCCGCTATTAAAAACAAAGTCGAGAATTGGGAGGAGTACGATACGGTATTTATCGGCTGTCCCGTCTGGTGGTGGACGGCCCCGATGATTATCCATACGTTCGCGGAAAGCTATGACTTCAACGGGAAAACCGTCGTGCCGTTCTGCACCTATGCTGCCACCTACCGCGACGAAACGCTGGCGCGCATCGTCGAGCTGACCCCTGCCGCCGAGCATTTGAAAGGATTCGGTACAATCGGGAAAAATATAGACGGAGTGGAAAGCTGGCTGAGGGCGATCAATGTCATACGATAGTCCTTCGGATAGTATTAAAAACAGCAGAACTTGCAGTCGTGCGGGCTACGACTGCAAGTTCATTTCGTATTTATTCCTATTTTTGTATTTGGGGAGTTAAATGGATAGGACATGGAATATCAGAAAGATATAATCGTCGTGGACAGGCTCGGCGTCGTAAGGACGGATTGCGAAGAGGAGTATCTGGCTCATTTGCTCTGCCTGGGAGGAACGTGCCGCTATCGTTTCAACGGGCGTGATTTCGAACTGCATGCCGGAGACGTGTCCATCGTCCGCAAGCGGAAGATGCTGGAGAAGATAGAACCGTCGGACGATTTCCGGTGCAAGATAATCTATGCGACTCCCGGATTCATAAATCTGTGTACGCCGCAGAGCAATTACGGGATAAAAGGTTCGTTGGCGCTCTTTCTTAACCCCGTCATGCACCTTACTCCCGAACAGCAGATCGTGTGCCGCCGCGATTTCGACTTGCTGGAGCTACGCATCAAAGACACGGAGCACCGGTTCTACCGCGAGGTGCTGATTAACGCCATGCAGACGGCCATCCTCGATTTTTTCGATTTCCATGCCCGGCTCTATGGCGAGAGCAACATCTCCACGCAAAACGCTTCCATTATGAGCCGTTTCCTCAAAATGCTGGAAGAAGGGACGTACCGCGAGTACAGGGAAGTGACCTATTACGCCGACCGCCTGTGCGTCACCTCCAAATATTTGTCGGAAGTGTCGAAAAAGGTAAGCGGGTATGCCGCCAACTACTGGATCAACCGTTATACGATACTCGATATTACCCGTTTGCTACGTGACAAATCCCTGACGTTCGTACAGATTTCCGATATGTTCGGCTTCTCGTCGCCCGCCTATTTCAGCCGCTACGTACAGCAGCATCTGGGTATGAAACCCTCAGATTACAGGGAATAACCTTTCCCCAATTCTCGTATAATCGGTAAAAATCGCAGTTTTTACCGATTTTTTTGTATCGACCGGTTTCGGGCTTCCCGCTACTTTTGCGAGTAGTAGGAACTTAACATCGGAAAGATATGAAATCAATAGCCATTATGGTATTTATGTTTCTGACCTTAACGGTCGGAGCAAAAGCGCAAGAGAATCAAAGAATATTTACAGCCGAAGAACAGGCGATAGTCGATTTGTCTAACAGCAAATGGGATTGGATGGCAGAGAAAAACGTAGAGAAGCTGGCTGAACTGTTCCACGAGAACTCGCAATTCGTCCATATGGGCGGCTATTGGGGCAAACAAGAGGAGTTGAATACCATCCGTACGGGCGGCATCTGGTACAGGAAAGCCGAGATACACGACGTGCAGGTGAAGTTCGCGGCCGGAACGGCAACCCTTTACAGCCGTATTCATCTGAATTCGGTAGTCGGCGGCAAAGCCGTGCGCTTTCCGTTTATTGTAACGGAAGTATATGTTATGGAAAACGGGAGATGGCAGCTATCCACGCTTGCTTTCACGAGAACTTTAGGTGAATAATCAAACAGGAAACAAATATGAAAATCAAGAATTTATTTTTCACAACCATGTTGTCTATATCATCCGTTGCAGTTTATGCACAGAGTGCAGAAACCTTCCGGCAACCTTATCCGCTTGGCGACAAATTATCCCCGAATCCGAACTTTACCGGCGAAGTATGGCTTGCACCTTTGACTGAAAAGAAAGAGTTGAACGTCCCGATGGCAAATGTAACCTTCGAACCTGGTTGCCGCAACAGTTGGCACTCGCACAAAGCCGGCCAGTTGTTGATAGCAACCGCAGGCATCGGTTACTATCAGGAAAAAGGAGAGCCTGCCCGTCGGTTGTTTCCGGGCGACATCGTGGAAATAGCGCCGGATGTTGTGCATTGGCATGGGGCCGCACCGGACAGTTGGTTCGCCCATATAGCCGTTACCGCCAATCCTCAAGCCAACGTGGCAGTATGGCTTGAACCGGTAAGTGATGAAGAGTACCGTAAAGCCACGACTGAGGCGGAAAGCCGCTATGCCGAAGCGAACGAGGTGCTGACTGCCCGCGAGCAGGCTATCGTTGCAGTGGCATCCTATACGGGTAAAGGCGATTTGGAACACCTGAAATCGGCTCTTACGCAGGCATTGGAAGCCGGTATGACTATCAATGAGATAAAGGAGGTATTGATTCATGCCTATGCCTATTGCGGATTCCCGCGCAGCCTGCGGGCGATTCAGACTTTCATGCAGGTAGTGGACGAACGGAAGGCAGACGGAATAAATGACCCGGTCGGTCGGGAAGCATCTGCAATCAAGGACAATAGAAGCCGCTATGAGCGGGGACGCGACGTGCTTGCTGAAATATCGGGTACGCCGGCCGATACCCCGAAAGTCGGATATGCCGTATTCGCCCCTACTATTGAGCGTTTTCTGAAAGAACATCTTTTCGCCGACCTTTTTGGGCGCGACCTGCTGACTTGGCGGGAACGCGAACTCGCTACTGTCTCCATCCTTGCCGGTGTGGGCGGCGTGGAACCGATGGCTTACGGCCACATGTCTATTTGTCTGCATCTTGGCATCACTGTCGGACAACTCTCGGCATTGCTGAACATCGTTGAAACGAATCTTGGCAAAACCTACTCGGAATCGCTTCGCGGAGTGTTGAACCAATTAACGGAAAAGAAATGAAGAAGATAATCTTATCGGTATTGTTGCTGTCAGTTACAGCAATAGCCGGAGCGCAAGAACCTGTTGCAATAGTCAAGCAAGGTCACTTCTCGGTAGGAGGCACAACCATACAGCGACCGGGAACATACGATAACAGTAAATTCGTCGGATGGGCGGAACAGGAAGAAACCGGACAAAGCTACCGTGCCGACCATGCTTTTGTGGATTATCAGATTCCTGCCAAAAGCAAGCCGCTTCCGCTGGTCTATGTGCACGGCTACGGCGGTTCGGGCGTTTGCTGGCAGATGACACCAGACGGACGGGACGGATTCTCCACGCTGATGCTGCGCCGTGGCTGGAGCAGCTATGTGGTGGACCTTCCGGGCAGGGGGCGTGCCGGACGCACATCCGCGACAACGACGGTCAAGTCCGTAGCCGATGAGATGTTCTGGTTCGATATATGGCGCATCGGTATTTGGCCGAACTACAACGAGGGCGTGCAGTTCCCGAAAGACTCCGCATCGCTCTCGCAATTCTTCCGTGAAATGACGCCCGATCTGAGTGACCACAAACGGGATATACCTGCCCTCGGCGCATTGGCCGAACGTATCGGCGACCATATTCTCGTCACCCACTCGGCAGGCGGTTTTCCCGGTTGGATGTCTGCCATGCAGAACCCGGAGGTCAAAGCAGTCGTGTCCTATGAGCCGGGCGGCTTCGTATTCCCCGAAGGCGAAGTGCCGGAACGTATCGACGGGCTGACGGGAGGCGTAGCGGGAACACCCGTTCCGATGGAACAGTTCGAGCGGCTCACGGAAATCCCTGTCGTTCTCTATTTCGGCGACTATATCCCCGAAACGCCCTCTAAAAATCTCGGCGACGAAAACTGGCGCGTGCGCCTTCAGATGGCACGCAAATTCGTGGAAACGATCAACCGGCACGGAGGCAATGCGACATTGGTGGAATTACCCGAAATCGGTATCCGTGGCAATACGCATTTTCTGATGCAGGATCTGAATAATGACGAACTGGCCGATTTGCTCGACAGGTGGCTGCAAGAGCAGCGGCTGGCAAAATAACATGTAGATAATTCATTGACACAACAAATCCGGGTGTAAAATAGCCCGGATTTGTTGTGTCAATGATTGTTCGTAGCCAATTAGCTCATCTCCTGTCCGTGAAATTGTAGTCCGGAACCGTACACGAGAATCACGGACGGCTCTTGGGACTTGCCTGTCCTATGGTATGCGCCCAGGGTATGCGTTACCCATTTGCGGAAAGCTTTGGCCCTGTAAGTCCCGGTGCGGAAACTCATATAAATAACCGCTTCGAGGCTATAAAGCGTACTAAAGCCGCTCTGCCCGTTCCACGAGGGGTGGGTTACGTCGCACTCCGACACAAGGCGGCTCTTGAACAGTGCCCGCAGGTTGTTGCGGACGGTAGCCTCGTAAACGCCGAACAACCGCGCGATCTCATACTGTGTCATCCATACGTTACCATCGACCAGACGGACCGTTATGGTACAATTTCCGTAATCGTCCTCGATGATCACGATTGATCCGGTATCCTCTATATGTTCGTTCATAGTAATCGGACTTTTATCGAGTTACGCTATCCTGAACTTATCTCCGATCCTTGCCTGTAAATTCGCCATATCCCGCTTTATCTTATCGTAGGTGATCTTGGCATAAATCTGCGTGGTGGTGATATGCTTGTGGCCTAACATCTTCGATACCGTTTCGATGGGTACGCCCTGCGAAAGACAGACCGAAGTAGCGAACGAGTGCCGCCCGACATGCGAGGACGGGACGAACGAAAGTCCGGCGCGGCGCGCTATCGCCTGCAACGATACCCGGAATGAGTTATAAGCAGGAACGGGAAAGACCGCCCCGTCCGGAAGTGCGAGGCGGCGATATTTCTCGACAAGCTGTTTTGCCACGGGCAACAACTGAACCCGGAACTGCGTGCCCGTTTTCTGCCGCTTGTCGATGATCCACATATCGCCGTTACCGTCCGTATGCAGGTCGTCGTAGGTCAGTTTCTTCACGTCGGCATAGGCCAAACCCGTAAAGGTGCAGAATACGAAGATGTCCCGCACGATGGCTGTCTTATAATTGGGTAAGTGTACGTCCATGACCTGCCGTATCTCGTTCTCGTCCAAAAAGCGCCGTTCGCGGGATTGGGGAACCACCCACACGTCCGGAAAGGGATGTACGCTTATCCAGCCTTTGCTGACGGCTAAATAGACCATCGCGTGCAGTTTCTTAAGGGTGTGGTAAATCGTGGTGGAACGAAGTCCCCGGACGGTCGAAAGGTAAACGATGAACTTTTCGGCAAACTCCCGTTTCAACTCCCGGAACGGAATATCACTCAGTCCGTATTCGTATTGCAGGAAAGCGGCCAGGCGGGCGCGCCGGGTACGGTATTCCGCCAGCGACCCCGCGCTGCGGTCTTTGCCTACGCGCTTACCTGCGAACTCCTGTAAATACTCGTCGAAGGTTTGCAACAACAGGCGGTGTTCGTCCCCGAAGCCTAACCATGCGTTCTTGACTTTCTCTGCGGTAACATACGAATCCCGGTCGCAGATACGCTGGTACTGTTTGCCGATATTGGTGCGAATGTTGTCGAGTTTCTCGTTGATTTGACGGGCCTCGACGCTTTTGCCTGCGGCTTTATTGCCCTCAGTGTCCCATAATTTAGGGGGTACGGCGAGTTTGCAACTGAACTGCGATACCGTACCGTTGATGGTGATGCGGCCCATAATGGGGGCCTTCCCGTTTTTCTCGCTCTGCCTTTTCAGATAGAAAAGGACTTTAAAGGTGCTGCGCTTCATAACTCTAAAACTTTTAGCAATAATACGTTAGTTAGAGTTATTTGTTGCGGAGAAAATCAGTGCAAAATACTGAAAAACAGTATGATAAATCAAAAATACCGCAAGGCGGTCAGGTAACGATTAGGTAACCTAAATCCACCCTAAACCTGCTTTTTTATGCGGTTTTTCGCATTTCATACCTGCGAAATAAAAACTTAAACCACTTAAACATAACTATTTGCATCCTTTCGCGCTTATCCCGATTTTATAGTGATAAATCAAATATATTTAACCATGAATGATATAGATCAAATTATTGACAAGATAATAGAGTTCCGGAACGAAAGAGAGTGGGAACAGTTTCATAATCCCAAAGATTTGGCATTGGCACTATCCATTGAAGCCGCAGAGTTAAATCAACTGTTCCTTTGGAAATCTGCTGAAGAAGCGGACCGGGAACAAGTGAAAAAGGAATTGGCGGATGTCTTGAATTACGCCTTTCTGATCGCGGAAAAATATGGTTTCGACGTGAAGCAGATTATTTTTGACAAAATCGAAGAGAATGCGGTGAAATATCCTGTAAACAAATCAAAAGGAATTGCAAAAAAATACACCGAACTATGATTATATATCATCGTACCAAAGCCGAATTCCGTAAAGACGTTTTTGAAGATCGCATAGCCGTCATCGTAGAGGAAGAGCTTTACAAAAAAACATCAAAAAGAACATCGGATAATGAGTTCAGAGCATTTCGAAACTCGTTGGGATTTATGGAACGAGTACTAAACGATCCGAGCATTCCTGATGATGCCGGCATCTCAATCGAATATCATATTCCTCATACAGCCAAAAGAATCGACTTCATTATAGCGGGTTCAGACGGAAAGAACGACAATATCATAATCGTTGAGTTGAAACAATGGCAACATTGTGAAACAACAATACAGGACGGTATTGTCAAAACATTGTTGGGGGGGCATATGGTAAATACCACCCATCCTTCTTACCAAGCATACTCGTACGCATGTTTACTCAAATTTTTTAGTGCCGCTATCGAAGATGAGATGATAGGAGTATATCCTTGCGCATATCTCCATAATTACTCGGACGACGGTATTATCTCCAATAATTTTTACGACAATTATATTCGGGAGGCCCCCCTGTATTTTAGCTCGGACGCTCTCAAGCTTCGTAATTTCATAAAAAAACACATCAAAAAGGGGGACAAGTCCAATATTGTTTCCAGAATAGACAATGGAAAGATCAGACCTTCGAAAACACTTTCCAGCGCACTCCGGTCCATATTCAAGGGCAATCGTGAATTTATCATGATCGAAGAGCAGAAAGTCGTTTTCGAACGGGCAAAGGAATTGGCATTTTGTTCTACCCCCGAAAGTAAGAATGTTTTTATAGTGAAAGGTGGAGCGGGGACGGGCAAATCAGTCGTAGCGATAAACCTCCTTGTTGATCTTATTCAAAGAGGACAGCTGGCTCAATATGTTACCAAAACGAGTGCTCCTCGTGAAGTTTATTTTGAAATGCTATGCCGTGACCAGCCGCTTGTAGCTTTGAAAAAAATATTCGTCGGAAGCGGCTCGTTCGTAAATGCTCCTAAAAACTCAATCAGGACTCTTGTCGTAGATGAGGCTCACAGGCTCACAGAAAAGACCGGTTTCTTAAAACAGGGGGATAATCAAATACGGGAAATAATTTCAACTTCATTATGTTCCATATTTTTCATAGACGAGGATCAGAGAGTCCATATAGATGATTACGGTACAATTGATAACATTCGTCGTATCGCTCAGGAATGCGGAAGCACAGTAACGGAAGGAGAATTAGGTTCACAATTCAGATGTAATGGTGCAGATGGATATCTGGCATGGCTTGACAATGTTCTTAGTATACGTGAAACAGCCAATTATGATCTTAGCAGGACCGATTACGATTTCCGAATTTATGACTCTGCATCCGAACTGCGCGATGTCATTTTCGAAAAAAACAAGATCAACAACAAAGCAAGACTGGTGGCAGGTTATTGCTGGGATTGGGTAAGCGACAAAGATCCGAATGCATACGATATTGTCATTCCGGAAGATAATTTTCGAATGAAATGGAATCTTAAAACTTACGGATCAAAATGGATTATTGATCCTACGTCAATCAATGAAGTAGGGTGTATTCACACATGTCAGGGTTTGGAAGTAGATTACATAGGTGTAATAATCGGCAATGATTTGATTGTCCGTAACGGAGTTGTCCAAGTTAATCCTGCTGCGCGGTCAACAATGGACCGGAGTATCTTCGGGTGGAAAAAGCTCATGATGGAGGACAAAGAATCTGCAAAAAGAACTCTGAGAGCGATTATTAAAAATACCTATAAGACTCTTATGACAAGAGGCATGAAGGGGTGTTATATTTATTGTACGGATATGGAGACTCGCGAATATTTTAAAAAACGCATAGGACTGAATAAGGACGGCACATCCCTTCATTCATTACACCATCCGTTTGCGAACTCTATCAATTCTTGAAAATCAAAATATTGCAAGACTCATACCGGCCGAACATTTGACAATAAAAATCATATAAGGTCTGTGGAATACGACAATCCGCAGATCGGCACTGTCATGAGCGGATCTACGAACAGAGAAAACACTTGAGTATATTGATTCATAACAGATAAGGATAAGGTCCGGTTTGTTTTTTCTTTCTCATCGTTGTCAAGATCGAATTCGGTCCTTTCAATATCAGCTTGACATCGAATTATTGGTCCTGCCATGAAAATCATCATTCTTTGCCTTGATTAAAATAATATGTTTTTTAGCTATGACAATCAATAAGATAATCCCATTCTTGCTATCTTATCTTTCATTCGTAAACGTTATGACGATTATCCAGCATCTCCATGTTCGATAATTACCGATCCGTTCGACTTTTTCCGTTTTATCGTCCCAATCGTCGGGCGAGACCGCTAGCCGGGAATACCTTTGTAGATCGATTTACGGTAATTACGGAGATACACGGAAGCCTCGGCAATTCGTTTTGTCTTGTCGAAAGACGGCTTTCACACTGCTCATCATATAAACTATTAGTTGTTGCAACGTAAAACGAATCGGTCATTTCCATGCGTCGAACGGCAATGGTCGCGCATGGATAAAATTTGTATATGATTGATTTACTGTAAAATACGCAAGATTCAAAGACGGCGAACTCACCTGCGTCGGAACTGTCGGGGGATACAAAGCAACATTTCAAACGCTTGGCCTTTCATAAGTCGAGCGTTCGTTTTTAACAGACACGACATAGGCACGGCATTTCCATCTTTCATCAGGTTCATTTGTCAGTATATCAATCGAATACATCGATATACATAAGATTGCTATCGCCTTAGCCGAAACAAAGTATTCGTGACCTCAAACCGGTAATAAATCCCGTACACCCCCCCCGAAACCGCAGGATTCTCGAACGACCGGGGTTTCGACAGCGATCGGCCCGGCGGAAGCATAACGAACTACCGGCGGAAGACAGCGCGGGGAATTCGTATGCGACCGAGTTACGGGAGAGCCAAATACTTTTCCATGATATAATTCGTTAAAAGTACGCCTTGTCTTTCGACCTCCTGTCGCTTGACGACTCGGTAGCCGCGCCTTTCGAAAAAAGATTTTGCCGTAATCGAAGCGTGAACGCGGATGCATTCCACTTCGGCTTCGTTTTCGAGCCGGTCACATATTGTGGTTGCTATGCCTTGGCCTTGAAAATCCTTATGGACAAACAGTTTGTCCAAATATCCGGTTCTATCGATATCTCCGAAACCTACGACCAAATCGTTTTCCGTAACGACGTAGGTAATATGTCTCTGAAACGAGGCGTCCCATTCCTTCAAGTCGATACGACCCGTCGCCCACGCATTTATCTGTTCTTTGGTATAATCCTTTATGTTCACGGCGTGGACCGTTTCATAGAACAACCGGGATATCTGTCTTAAATCTACGGACTTGTATCGCCTGATTTCCATTTCGTCTGATTGCTATTTTCATTTGAATATACGAAAAATACAATCCGTAACGGGAAAGACATGATATATTTCAGCTTTTCGATGCGTGGGCGGCATTCCCGGCGCCGTACTCGGAAAAATCAGGCTGCGTCGTGCGGATTCCCGATCTCAACGTGCGGAGCCTGATGTCTTGCCAGAACCGTCCGGGAGACCATAAGGACAAAGGATTGCCCCGCACCGGCAGTCCGGCCTGTCGCAGCCGTTGTCCCGGCGGTTGGAAATCCCGCCTAAAAAAACTATTTTTATCCCCGGACTAACAAACCGAAACGATGAAAAAAACGACCTTTGCGCGTCGGACATCCCTGTGGCTGACGCTCATGGCAATAACCTGCGCGCCGCTCGCGGCGCAGACCGGCCCCGGCTTCGGCTCGCTCAAGTGCGAGCAGGAGACCGATCCGGTCGGAATCGAAACTCCGTCGCCCCGTTTCAGTTGGCAACTGGTATCGCCCGAACGCGGATGCCGGCAGACCGCCTACCGCATCGTCGTGGCCGGAACGGAAAAGGACGCCGCTGCCGGCCGTGCTACGATGTGGGACAGCGGCAAGGTTCCCGGCGAACAGTCGTTGCTGATACCGTATGACGGGCAGCCTCTGGAAGCGGCCGAAACCTATTATTGGAGCGTCCGCGTCTGGGGACCGGACGGCAAGCCGTCGGCGTGGAGTCCGGCGCAGCGTTTCACGATGGGGCTGCCCGACCGCGAAGACTGGTCCGGGGCGCGGTGGATCGCGCTCGAGGAGGACGTCGACTCGCTGATCGTCATCAACGGCACGTTCGACACGGGTCCCGACAACCCGATCCTGGGCAACAAGCCGTTCGGGCGGAACAAGCTGCCGCTGCTGCGCCGCGAGTTCACGGTCGACAAGCCCGTGCGGCGGGCGACGGCCTATGTCTGCGGACTGGGCCAGTTCGAGCTGTTTCTCAACGGCGAGAAGACGGGCGACCACTTCCTCGATCCGGCCTGGACCAAGTTCGATAAGGAGGCGCAATACGTTTCGTTCGACGTGAGCGACCGGCTTCGGCAGGGCGCCAACGCGGTCGGCGCGATGCTCGGCAACGGATTTTTCAACATCCCGCGCGAGCGGTACAGCAAGTTCGCCGGATCGTACGGAGCGCCGAAGATGATCTTCAAGCTGCAGATCGAGTACGAAGACGGCACGCGACAGACGGTCGTCTCGGACGACTCGTGGAAGGCGGCGCCGGGGCCGGTCACGTTCTCGAGCATTTACGGAGGCGAGGATTACGATGCGGGCCTTGCGCAGGCCGGCTGGACCTCGCCGGACTTCGACGACAGTTCGTGGAGCGCCGCCGTGCTCACGCGGTTCGACTCCCCGCTGCGCTCGCAGCGCACGACGCCGATCAAGATCCGCCAGCGGGTTCCGACCGTCCGCAAATATCGCAACTCGAAAGGCAACTACCTGTACGATCTGGGGCAGAACGCCTCGGGCATCGTCCGCCTGAGCGTGCGCGCTTCGGACCGGCATACCGTGAGGATGTTTCCCGGCGAGCTCTGCCGCCCCGACAGCACGGTCAACCAGCGTTCGTCGGGCGGACCGGTGTTCTTCAGCTACACGACGCGCGGCGACGGCAGCGTCGAAAGCTGGCAGCCGCAGTTCACCTACTACGGTTTCCGCTACGTGGAAGTCGAGGGTGCGGTGCCCGAGGGCGAGCCCAATCCGAACGGCCTGCCCGAGATCGTCGAGCTGACCGGGCTGCACACGACCAACTCGGCCGAGCAGGTCGGCACGTTCGAGTGCTCCAACCCGCTTTTCAATCAAATCTACACGTTGATCGACTGGGCTATCCGCAGCAACTTTTCCAGCGTATTCACCGACTGTCCCCACCGCGAGAAACTCGGCTGGCTCGAGCAGTCGCATCTGATCGGCCCGTCGATCCAATACGGCTACGATATCTCGCGGGCTTATCCGAAAATCGTCGGCGACATGGCGACGGCCCAGCACGAGGACGGAATGATTCCGACCATCGCGCCGCAGTACACCGTCTTCGCCGAAGGATTCCTCGACACGCCGGAATGGGGCAGCGCTTTCATCCTGCTGCCCTACTACCTCTACCGCTGGTACGGAGACGACCGGCCGATGCGCGAGAACTACGACCGGATGGCGGACTACATCGATTACCTGTCGTCGAAGGCCGACGGACATATCGTGGCCTACGGACTGGGCGACTGGTGCGACATAGGTCCCGCCGAGCCGGCCCATTCGCAGCTGACGTCGAACGGCGTCAGCGCGACGGCGATCTACTATTACGACATCTGTACGATGCGGCGGATCGCCGAGCATTTGGGCAAAACGGCCGACGCCGAGCGTTACGAATCGCTGGCCGCCGAGGTGAAAAAGGCGTTCAACGAGCGCTTTTTCGACCGCCGGACGCTCAAGTACGACCGCAACAGCCAAGCGGCCAACGCGATGGCGCTCTACATGGGACTCGCGGAACCCCAGTACGAGGAGGTCGTGCTGAAAAACCTGATCGACGACATCCGCGGCCGCGGCAATGCCGTGACGGCGGGCGACATCGGCTACCGCTACGTCGTGCAGACGTTGCAGGATCGCGGCGCTTCGGACGTACTGTTCGACATGAACAGCCGTTACGACGTGCCGGGCTACGGCTACCAGATCGCTATGGGCGAGACGGCGCTGGCCGAGTCTTGGCAGAGCCGCGATTACCTGTCGCACAACCACTGCATGCTCGGCCATCTCTACTCGTGGCTGTTCAGCGGCATCGGAGGCATCTCGCAGGAGTCCGGCTCGACGGCCTACAAGCGGATCGTGATCGATCCCCAGATCGTAGGCGATCTGCGCGATGCCCGCGTATCGTTCCGTTCGCCTTACGGACTGATCCGCAGCGAGTGGAAGGACGCGCCGGACGAGTTCGTGCAGACGATCGAAATACCCGCCAACGCTACGGCCCGTATTTGCCTGCCCGCGACCGATCCGGCGAAAATCACCGAGAACGGCAAGCCCGTATCGGGCCGCAAGGATATTACAGTAAAGAACGGTGCGGACGGACGTATCGAACTGCATGTCGGCTCGGGCGTCTACCGGATCGCCGTCGAGAAATAGCCGGACCGGGCGTGCGGGCCCGTTCCGGAGGAGAGTCTGCGTAACGTGTCGCCGACGCTTCGTAAGAAAAGTCCGCATGACCGCGAAACAAAGCCGATATCGGGGAATCCCTCACAGGATTCCCCGATATTGTCGTTTTTCACCCTTCCCCTTGACGAAAGGCATGTCGTACAGACCGGTTTTCGTTGCGAGATCCCTTTCGTTCCAGAACTCGGGACGGGCGATCTCCTCGGCGCTTATTCCGGAAATTACGGGTCGACTTACTGGACCGCTTGCCGTTCGAGGTAGGCGTCGTACATGTCGAGTATCCACGCGTCGTTCTCCTTAGCCTCCTTCTTACGGACTTTTCCTTCGGGGCCTTTGAACCATTTCTTGCAGAACTCATGCAGCCCGGGATGCAGCTTGTCCATCAACATCGTGTTCACCAGCATGTAGGTGTAAACTACCTTATCGGGATCGTCGTGGAACCGGACGCCGTGAACGGTTTTCAATATCCGGCGGTTGATATTGCCCACCCGTTCCGTTGTCCAGATCTTCCACCAGTAGGTCGTAGCGTTCTTCCCGACTTTGTCCAGACAAACCAGCCGTCGGATCGTATTATAGCGATTACCGATGGAGGGCGAAGCGATGTCGAGCGCATCCCAATGGATCCCGTCGGGATTTTCCTCGGTTTTTTCCGCATAGTCGATGCATGTTACCTCGTCGGCCGTATACTTGACCGACTCTTTGTCATCGGGCGTTTTGGTGATTTTGAACGAATAGTTCTCTTTTTTCAGAAGAGCGCCATCGGCGTGCCAGCCGCTTTTGAGGTATCCTTCGACTTTCTCGCCGGATTTGAGCGTAACGATCACGCGGCGGAACTCCTGATCCTCGGGTTTCTTCGCCTCCGCCCGGAAAACGGTGCCGAAGGCAATGAACGCGGTCACTACGAAAAGAATCGTTCGTTTCATACATCGATTGTTTTTAAGGTTATCGTTTCGTCGGATTGTAGTCTTGCAACATCAGCACGGTCTTGCTACGGCTGGCGTTCGAATGCCGGATACGCTCCGCCAGTGCGGGATCGTCGTCGACATAGCGGGCGACACGCTCGCGAAAGGCGTCCTTCGAGTTACGGTTGGCGCCGCCCACGTCCCGGAATCCGTCCCCGCCGTGCTTTTGCAGGAAGTATGCCGTGCGGGACTGACTGAAAGTCCGCTGTTTTTGCCATATCCGGATACCTCCGTCGGTGTCGATGCCGTAACCTTTCTTCGACCAGACGCAAACCCTGATATAGGGCGTTTCAAGATAAACCCACATCCAGCCCGGATCGGCGGCGGGGATGAATTTGCGAAGATATTCCGGCGTTTTCGGATGCCAGCAGACGACCGAATCGACCGAATCGGCCCGGAAGACCTCTTTCGTCTTCGTCCTGCGGAAAGCGTCACGGAACAGTTTCAGCGGACCCGATTTCTTCGGCAGCTTTATCCGGTCGTTGCCCGTGCATTCGACGACCGTGCCGTTCTTGAGGTAGATGCGTCCTTCGACAAGCGAGGCCGCAGGGGCTGCAAATGCCGTCGCTGCACATAGCAGCGCCAGCAGGACCGTTCTTTTCATCCGTTCATTACGTTGTTTTTCAAACAGATTTCAAGGAGAAATCGCTGTAAATATAATACATAATGACGTTTTAAACGTTGGTTAAAAACTATAACGGGCAGGAGAGGATAACGAGTTTTGCAAAAAGCAAACAGCCTATTTATAAACAACTGATAATAAAAACAGTACATGTAAAAAGAGGATATTTATGAAAAATATTATAGAAAAAACCGCATAAACCAACGCAAATTCGGTATAGGGAGAGAAGACTTCTTCGGGGCAGGACGGTTTCTCTGTCCGACCGGTATACGGTCCGCATACGTTCCGGAGCTTTGCGCCCGCCGTTTTTCGTTCCGTTCGCTCCGGTCATAAAAGACGGGCGGCTCCCTGAAAACGCGGAGCCGCCCGTTCGGCCGAATCGACCGGAAAGGTTAGTCGTCCTTATCCGTATCGGCGTATGCCTTGAGCAACTTTTCCTGCACGTCGGAAGGCACTTGTTCGTACGAGGCGAATTTCATCGAATAGGTCGCGCGGCCGTTGGTCAGCGAGCTGAGCGTCGTCGAGTAGCGGTACATCTCCGCGAGCGGAACGCGGGCCACCAGCCGCTCGAATCCCTTGTCGCTGCTCATGCCCTCGATCATGGCCCGGCGATTCTGCAGGTCGCTCATCACGTCGCCCATGCGGTCCGAAGGCACGAGTACCTCGACCGAGTAGATCGGCTCCATGATTTTCGGCCCGGCCTTCTTGAAGGCTTCCTTGAATGCGTTGCGGCCCGCCAGCTTGAACGACAGCTCGTTCGAGTCGACCGGATGCATCTTGCCGTCGTAGACGACCACGCGGATGTCGCGGGCATAGGAGCCCGTGAGCGGCCCTTCCTCCATTTTCTCCATGATTCCTTTCAGAATCGCGGGCAGGAAGCGGGCGTCGATCGCTCCGCCGACGATCGCGCTGTAGAACATCAGCTTGCCGCCCCACGGCAGATCGACCTCTTCTTTGCTCTTGATGTTGAGCACCAGCTCGCGGCCGTCGATCTTGTAGCGGCTCGGCTCGGGCATGCCCTCGACATAGGGCTCGATCACGAGCCATACCTCGCCGAACTGGCCAGCGCCGCCCGACTGTTTCTTGTGCCGGTAGTCGGCCGCAGCCACTTTCGTGATCGTTTCCCGGTAAGGGATTTTCGGAGCGAAAAATTCGACCTCCATCTTATTCTGGTTCGCGAGCTGCCACTTCAGGATATTCAGATGATGCTCTCCCTGTCCCTGCACGATCGTCTGCTTGAGCTCCTTGGAGTATTCGACCAGAATCGTCGGGTCCTCGAAGTGCGCCCGGTTCAGCAGCTCGCCGAGCTTCTCGTCCTCGCCGGTCTTGAGCGGGCGCACGGCGGCCCGGTAGCGAGGTTCGGGGAATCGGATCGGCTCGATCCGGATGTCGGCGCCCGGCGAGCAGAGCGTCTGGTTCGTCTTGGTCCCTTTCAGTTTGACCGTGCAGCCGATGTCGCCCGCTTCCATTTCGGTCACTTTGACGCGGTTCTTGCCCGCCACGGCGAACAGTTGCGATATTTTTTCCTTGTTGCCCGTCTTCGAGTTGACCAGCTCCATGCCTTCGGTCACCTTCCCCGACACGACGCGAAAGAACGTCATTTCGCCCAGATGCGGTTCGACGGCGCTCTTGAAGACGAACAGCGAGGTCGGAGCCGAACTGTCGGCCGCGATCTCGCGCCCGTCCGTCGTCTTGAAAGCGGGCGCCTTGATCGGACCGGGCGCTACGTTGATGATGAATTCCATCAGCCGCTTGGCCCCTATGTCGCGCTTGCCCGAAGCGCAGAACACCGGGATCAGGTCGCGCTTGGCGAGTCCCAGCTTCAGACCCGAACGCAGCTCGTCCTGCGTCAGTACGCCCTTGTCGAAATAGAGCTCCATCAGCGCCTCGTCGTTCTCGGCGGCCGCCTCGGTCAGGATGCGGTTCAGCTCGGCGGCCCGTTCCATTTCCGACTCGGGGATTTCGAGCTCCTCGCGTACGCCGGTATCGCCCTTGAAACGATACATTTTCATCAGCAGCACGTCGACGAACGCGTCGAAGCCGGGCCCCGGATTGACCGGATACTGCACGACGACCGGCGTGACCTGCGAGGCCGCCTTCAGCGAATCGAGCGTTCCCTCCCACGACGCCTTTTCATGGTCGAGCTGGTTGATGACCGCGATGATCGGCTTCTCGTGCCGCCGGGCATAGCGCGCCTGAATTTCCGTTCCGACCTCGAACCCGTTCTGGGCGTTGAGGAGCATCACGCCCACGTCGGCCACCCGGAACGCCGAGAACAGTCCGCCGCAGAAGTCGTCCGAGCCCGGCGTGTCGATGATGTTCAGCTTGCGCCCCATGTACTCGGCGAACAGGATCGTCGGATAGATCGAGCGTTTATAAAGGTGCTCCACGTCGGTGTAATCCGAGAGCGTGTTGTCGTTTTCGACGCTTCCGCGCCGGTCGATCACCCCTCCGTCGAAAGCCATCGCCTCGGCCAGCGTGGTCTTGCCAGAGCCCGAGGCGCCGAGCAGGACCACGTTCTTGATGTCGTGTGTCGTGTACGTCTTCATAATTCGATAAGCTGTTTTAGGTTGAACTTTTTAAGATTTCAGGCAGTACAAGGTGCTTTAAATTTAAGAAATTAAACGCAAACCCGCAATACCCGGCCGAAGATTCGCCCGTCTGTCGCAGCTGCGCGCACGGCCCGTGCGACGGGCCGGACTTCCGGCAGTTGGCCGTTCGTATGAACAATCGGCGCGCGGCCGGTCTTCCGGTACGGCCGCCCATATCCTTTTCGGCTGTCCGAAGTTCGTGGCGATGCGTTGTCGCAGTGAATAAAAAAACGTAGCTTTGCAGGAAAAGACCGAACGACAGATGAAACTCCTGCGAACGCTCGTTTTCGCCTCGGTATGGCTCGCGCTTCCGTCGTGCGCCTCGGTCGGCCGGTTCTCGGCGTCGGAGGCCGCAACGATCGGCGCGGAGCCGGGCGAAGGCGCGATGCGCGTGCTCAAAACGACCGATGGCGGCGACTCGCTTCGGCTGCGCGGCCGAAGCGGGCGGATAGGCCGCGCATGGTTCGGCGATCCGCTGTATGCCCGCCTGAAGCAACGCATGCTTTGTACGGTGATCGACCCGGCCGACCCGGGCGTCGGGATCGCAGCGCCTCAGGTAGGCATATCGCGACGTCTCATCGCCGTGCAGCGCTTCGACCGGGAGGGCGAGCCGTTCGAGTTCTACGTCAATCCCCGCATCGTGCGGTATGCGGGCGAAACGGTCCGGAGTCCCGAAGGATGCCTGTCGATTCCCGGGAAGATCGACACGGCCGTGCGCCGGGAACGGGTCGTGCTGCGCTACCGGGACGGGCAGAGCGGAAAGCGCCGGCGGGAATACGTATCGGGATTCACGGCCGTCGTATTCCAACACGAGATCGATCATCTGAACGGTATTCTGTTCATCGACCGGACTCCGGACCGCGCGGCCGGGAACCGCCGGCATAAATCCTCGAAGCCATGAGCGTCCTGCTGATCGTACTGGCCGTACTGTGCGTTCTGGTCGGCATAGCGGGCTGTATTCTGCCGGTTCTGCCCGGCCCTCCGCTGAGCTTCGTCGCATTGCTGCTGATGCGCTGGAGTGGAGCGGCGGAGTTCGACAGCCGCTTCCTGACGATCTGGGGGCTCGCGACGCTTGCGGTCACGGTGCTCGACTACCTGTTGCCGGCTTGGCTGGCGCGTCGGTTCGGCGGCTCGAAACAGGCGGCCCGAGGCTCGCTCGTAGGGTTGATCGTCGGCATGGTATTCTTTCCGCCGGCCGGACTGATCATCGGCGCTTTCGTCGGCGCCTTCGTCGGCGAACTGATCCATGACGGCAGCGACAAGCTCAAGGCGCTCAGGGTCGCAGTCAGTTCGTTCGCCGCCTTCATTCTCGGTACCGGGATGAAGCTGGCCGTGTCGCTCGCGATCGGATTCTACGTCATCCGCGCGCTGTTCGTCTGACATGACAGTCTGCGGCGGCATTCCGGTCGGACCGGAGAAGCTCCTTGTCACAGGGGCCGTTTGCCCGGGGCTAATACTCGAAAAAGGGGATCGTATCGATCACCGGAATGCCGAGCGCCGCGAGCTCCCGAACGGCCCGGTCGTAATAGAGACCGCTTTCGAGCACACGGTGGTCGTGGGCATCGATGCCGACGATCGCCGTGCATCCCTCGTCGGCCGCAATCCGCCAAAAATCCGGGTGCGGAACTCCGGCCACGCCGTGCGCCTCGTTGTAAGCGATCATCGAAACGTTGTACTCGAGCGGCATATGGAGCCGCGAGGCCCGGCGGCATATCTCGCGGCTGATGCGGGCGCAGTGCCCGTCGAATCGCCCGTAGCTGCGCATGAACAGGTCGGGGTGCGCCAGATAGGCGTACAAGCCGGTTTCCATGCCCCGGATCGCGCTTTCCGCATACAGATCGAGCATTTCGGCGGAACGGGTGTCCGAGCCGAAATAGGGATAGCGCTCATCGGTCCGGTAGAAATGATTCCCGAAAATGACGTAGTCGAGGCGGTACTCGCGGATCGTGTCGCGCAACCAGGGCATGTAGTCCTCGAAATACTCGCATTCCAGCCCGAGGCGCAATTCGATCCGCCCTGCAAAGCGCCTCTGGAGCGAGCGGACGCTCCGCACGTAATCGGGAAGCGCGTCGAGCGGCATCCTAATCGGCGAGACGAAGTCCGAGGCATAACTCCAAGGCGTATGATCCGAAAAGCCGAGCACGCGATAGCCTCCCCGGATCGCGCTCCGCACGTACTGCTCGTCTTCTCCCGATGCGTGTCCGCAACGGGCCGTATGGGTGTGAAAGTTCGTTTTCTGCATTCCGGCCGTCAGGTCGGGCGAAGTGCCTTCCCGCAGCGACGGCAAAATTAATTTCTTTATCTTTGCCGGGCAATCCCTGCGCTGTAACTATTACGAAAAACGACCGAATGATCAAAGCTCTTTTTCTGGATATCGACGGAACGCTGGTCAGCTTCGAGACCCACCGGGTCGGCGAGCCGACCCGAAACGCGCTAGCCGAGGCCCGGCGCCGGGGCCTGCTGCTCTTTATAGCTACCGGCCGCCACCGCTGCGACCTGAACAATCTGGGGGACCTCGCCTTCGACGGCTACGTGACGCTCAACGGACAGTATTGCTACGACGCGCGGGGCGTGATCTATCGCCGCAGCATCGACCCGGGCGACATCCGCACGGCGGTCGGACTGATCGAAAGGGAGCCTTTTCCGTGCCTGTTCATCGAGGAGGACCGGATGTACATCAACTGCGCCGACGACAATTTCCGGGCCGCGCAGCGACTGCTCAACTTCGGCGATCCGCCCGTCGAGAGCCCGTCCCGGGCCTTGCGTACCGATATCTTCCAGCTCATGCCGTTCATCGGCCCCGAGCGCGAGCCGTGGCTGATGGAGCGGCTGCCCCGCTGCCGGTCGACGCGCTGGAATCCCTATTTCATGGATGTCGTGCCCGAGGGCGGGAGCAAGAGCGTCGGTATCGACGCGATCTGCCGCTCGTTCGGCATCGCGCCGGACGAAACGATGGCTTTCGGCGACGGCCAGAACGACATCGAGATGCTGCGCCATGCGGGCATCGGAGTCGCCATGGGCAATGCGGCCGAGGAAGTACAGGCGGCGGCCGACTACGTGACCGCGAGCGTCGACGAGGATGGAGTGGGCCGGGCGCTCCGGCATTTCGGACTGATCTGACGCCCCGGCCCCCCGGAAATTCCGGGCGGGCCGCCGAACCGTGCACGACGGACGGAAAACGCTTCGGCCCGCGCCGCGGGAAAGCGGATTGCGATTGCCGCAACGGATGAACGGAATACTGCCGGGCGGCAACCGTCGCAACGGAAAAATCCGTACTTTTGGATCGCGACGGCCTGCCTTCGCAAAACGGGAAACACGGTTCCGCGAGCGAAGCCCGGGCATGCCGCCGCAACGACGAAAACAGCGAAACGATGTCCGACAGAAAACACGGCTGCCGCTGGAAGGTCGACGGGCAGCCGACCGAACTGGACCGCAGGGTCCTCGAAATGGCCCGTCGGGGCTGCCTCGTTCCCGGCCGGGAGCTCGTCAAGACGCCCGAGCAGATCGAGGGCATCCGCCGCAGCGGAGCGGTCAACACGGGCGTTCTCGACTGCGTGGCCGCGATGATCGGCCCGGGCGTGTCGACCGCCGAGATCGACCGGGCCGTCTACGACTACACGACCTCGCACGGAGCGATCCCGGCTCCGCTGAACTACGAAGGCTTCCCCAAAAGCGTCTGCACGTCCGTGAACGACGTGGTCTGCCACGGCATCCCGAGCGAGCGGGAGATTCTCCGCGACGGCGACATCGTCAATGTCGACGTATCGACGATTCTCGACGGATACTATTCCGACGCCTCGCGCATGTTTCTGATCGGCAACGTCTCGCCCGAGCGGCGGAGACTGGTCGAAGTGACGCGCGAATGCCTCCGCATCGGCATGGAGGCCGCCCGGCCGTTCGGCTTCGTCGGCGACATAGGCCATGCGATTCAGCGCCACGCCGAAAAGAACGGCTATTCGGTCGTCCGCGAACTGTGCGGACACGGAGTCGGGCTGGCGTTTCACGAGGAGCCGGACATAGAGCATTTCGGCCGGCGCGGCACGGGCATGGTGCTGGTGCCCGGCATGGTATTCACGATCGAACCGATGATCAACATGGGCTCGCGCAGCATCTTCATCGACGAGGCCGACGGCTGGACGGTCCTGACCGACGACGGGCTGCCTTCGGCCCAGTGGGAGCATACGTTCGTGATGACCGAAAGCGGGCCGGAAATTCTGACTTACTGAGACTCCGCCCGGCCGACTCGAGCCGAAGCGTGGCGAGTCCGACGCGAAGCGGTTTCCGCGCACCGGTTCCGCCCGCACGGGATCGCAAACATTTTTCCCTGTGTCCATAACATAGCGGGAATAACGGTTCTCGCAGATGCGAGAACCGTTATTATCGTATACGGAGCGAATAAGGGGTAGACCGGTAGTCCGCCCCGGTCGGATACAGCCGCGTACGCCGACGATTCCGCTACCTGGCACAATACGAATCCGTTCCTGAAAGACAAAGGAAAAAACGAGCCGGCCGGCAAGCATGCCGCAAGTCGCGCTGCGGACCGCCGGGCCGAGACGCGACGATCGTTTTCATCCCGGAAAGGCGCTCCCGCTGCCGCGGGGTCCCCGTGTTTCAAAACAAGGTTCGGCGCAGAACAGGGGAACCTGTCTCCCCCCCGTCCGCTACCGGACCAGTTTCCATGTCCATTTCCAACGGCTCATGAGCCACACCAGCGCCGCGCTGACCGCGAAAGCGCAGCAGGCCGTCAGCACGATGCGCGCGAGCACCGGAAGCGAACCGATCGTTCCGATCAAGTCGTAACCGATCTGCACGAAAATGAAATGACACAAATAGATGCCGAAGGTCAGCGATGCCAGACGCGCGAGCCATCGGCGTGGTTTCAGCCGCAGTTTCCGCACGACGAGAAAAACCGGGAACGTCATCAGAAAGACGTTGATGCCCGTAAAGTACCAAACGATCTCGAGGTAGGCGTAGTTGCCCGGAAAGCGGCTCTGCATGGCCAGATAGCCGAATGCCGTGACCGCATAGCCGGCCGCGAACATCGGGATGCCGAGCGCGAGCGTGCGCCGCCAGCTCCATGCAGGAGGGTATTTGACCAGATAATAGGCCAGCACCAGATAGCCGGCGAATCCCGACACATAGTAGAACGTGCCGTAGGGATTCCAGTCGCAGACGCCCAAAATCCCCGGATTTCCGTAATTGCCCGCATAGCCGAGCATGGGCGCCGCCATGCCTATGTACGGAAGTACGAGCGTTGCGCCCCACAGCCACAGCGCGAACTTCAGGTCGCGGCGGGAGGCTTGTTGCAGCCAGACGCTCAGAATCGGCATGATCAGGTACAGTCCGACCAGCATGTAAAGATACCAGAGCGGCGTGGTGTCATAGTTGAAATTGAAAACGAACGTATAGAGCTTGGTCAGCGTGGCCCGCAGCGTATGATCCTCCATCACGACCTGAGGATTCGACGTCGTTCCGCCGCAGTTCAGATAAACGCAGTAGAGCGCGGGCAGCGCCAGCGACCAGAACACCAGCGGAAGTGCGATTCTCCCGATCCGCTTGCGGTAGAAAGCGGACATGCCGGTCTGCACGGGCAACAGCAGCACGCCGGTCATCATGACGAAAAGCGGCACGCAGCACCGGACCGTGCTCCCCGTGAACATGCCCGTGAGAAATGCGCTGCGGTCGGCGTCGAACTGCGCGACGAACGGGTCGCAGCAGTGCGAAAGCACGACCAGAAAGCAGGCCAGCACGCGCAGCAGGTCGATCCAGCCTAAGTGTTCCTTCGTCGTAGTCTCCATAAGTTCGGGTTAGTTGTGCTCGGGCGATAGCCGGCAGAAACCGCCGGGCGAACCGCATTCGTCCGGCGGCTTTCCGGATCCGGTTTCCCGTCGGAGCGGGAATCTTCGTCGGCCGGCCTTCATGCAAATATAGGATTTTTTCCCTGACGGGCAAGAGCGGCGGAGACCGGCTCTTCCGAAAAGCCGAGCCGCCGGCCGAGCCGAGGCCACGATTCATACGCGAGTGTTTCCGCTGGAAACGACCGTTCGGCTACGGTGCAAGACATTTTTCCCTGTACGGGTTGCCGAATCCGATCATTCTTGCTATTTTTACTCCCGCAACCGCATGCGTTCCCCGCGTGCGGAGCAAGCGCCCCTCGTGCTCGTCCGGACCCGTCGGAACGGCCCGGCGAAGCCGGAGGGGCCCGAACCCGTAAAACGAAAGCTATGAAAACGACTATTTGCGCCGCTGCGCTCGCCCTGCTGCTCGGCACGGTCTGCTACGGGCAGAAACGGATGTCGCAGTCTGCCGCTGCAAGCGGAGCTTCCTGCGAGTCGGTGTACAACGTCCGCGACTTCGGCGCCAAAGGCGACGGTAAGGCGGACGACACGAAAGCGATCCAGTCGGCGCTCGACCATGCGATCGATCACGGCGGCGGTACGGTCTACTTCCCCAACGGCCGCTACCGCCTGGCCACGATGCAGGAGAACTATCGGGTCAAGGCGCACCTGATCGTCAAGCCCAAGAAAAGCCCGGGCAAGCGGGATTACGTGATGATCCGCCTGCGGGGCGAAACCTGCGTCGTCACGCCCTGTTCGTACGCCAACCATACGGGCGAAGACCGTTCGGAGGTGTGGGACAACGGGACGGTGCTGTTCTCCGACGTGCTGGGAGAGCCTCAGACCGATCCGGCGGCCACGCCCGCCTGCATTCTGGCGGCCGGAACGGGATCGAACCTCTACAGCCTCAACCAGGCCGTGATCCGCATCGAGGATCTGGCCTTTCAGGCGAAGGCCGAGGAAGGGAAATACCCCTATCTGTCGGGTATCAACATGGCTTACGCGGCTACCGTGTACACCGATAACGTACTGATTTACTCGTCGGTCCGCAACACCGCCCTGACGGCTCCGTCGAAAGACGGTCATTATTCGGCCGGCTTCATCGGTCCCCGGCTGTGGTGCAACCCCGAGCAAGGACTGAGGAACGTATACGTCAAGAGCGCGTTCCGTTACGGATTCGTCTTCTCGGAGCACATGAACGGCAACGACCTGTCGGCATGGGACTGCGAGAATGCCTTTGTCTTTTCCAAGATGGATCACTCCTGCTGGTTCGGCCGCATCCACGCCCAGAATTGCAAGAACATCCTGACGTCGCTTGACACGGATTTCGCGGGTCACACGCGCGGGGCCTCTTTCTTCCGCATCGAGCAGGTCGGCATCGAGGTGAACAGCGGACAAGTGCCTTACGACTTCAACTACGAGTATTTCGTGCTCGATCCCGACAACCTGCTCTACGGATCGTTCGAGTACCATATCGTCCGGTCGAACGTCGGAGCCGACAACTCCTGCTTCCGGGCCGAGGGCGGAGCCAACCTCCGGGCGACCGCCACGTTCTGACGGAGAACGGTAAAGTATCCTGATCCCTGCTTCCCCGCGGGCCGGTACGCTTCGGCAAGTTCCCGGAAGCGTTTCCCGCTCCGGAGAAATTCGTTCGCAACGAACGGCGTGAAGGGCCCCGCATCAAGAACGCAGACCGACAAGCGCTTTCAGAGCTACCGAAATGAACATAGAAGAATTCAGGACATACTGCCTCTCTTTCCCGGGTGCATGCGACAAGATGCCGTTCGACAAAGCGGCCTCGGAGTACGACCGGGAACTGCTCGTGTTCTGCGTGCGGGACAAATGGTTCTGTTTCGTCCATATCCGCGAGTTCGATTTCTGCTGTCTGAAGTGCGACCCGGACGAGGCGATCGATCTGCGGGACCGCTACGAGGGCATAGAGCCCGGCTACCATATGAACAAACGGCATTGGATCAGTGTCCGTTTCGACCGGGATGTTCCCGACAGCGAAATCAGAAAGCTCGTCCGACGATCGTATGAGCTCGTGGCCGGTCGTTCGGACCGAAAGCGGTAAGCGACTGCAGCCGGACGAGTCGGAGGAAGAACGGTCCGTTGCCGTGGTTCGAATAGGGGTGCGAGCAAACCGGCCGGAGCATCCGGGCAGCGGGAAAACTCCCGATAATCCAGCTTTTAGGTCCCAGACCGAACGGGACGAAGCCCGCTCGGCCGTTCGCCGGAGACGACGGAGTTCCCGACGGACGATCGCGCGAGCCGAGGCGATTGCCGCTTTGCAGGTAAAACGTTTGTCGGACGGGCTGTGAAACGGCCAAAAGGAAATCGGCAGAACTTTCGTTGCGGGTGATTCTTTCCGTTCGGCCGGAGCGACGATCTGCGGTTTCGGAACGCGCTTCCCCAAAAATCGTAGAATCGTATTTCGCCATTTCGATGATACGGGTTCTATGATCCGTAAAACGGATACAAGCGCTATGTCCGTACCCGCTATTTTTGCAAAAGGAGAATCATAGGTGACAAGGGAATGAAATATATCTTTGTAAATTCGAATTAAACAGACGAGGCATGTTGCGAAAAATCAGAATAACGCTCGCCGTCCTTTGTTTCGTGCCGGTCACGCTGCTGTTTCTCGATTTCACGGGAACGATCCATGCATGGTTCGGCTGGCTGGCCAAGATTCAGTTCCTGCCTGCGGTACTGGCCCTGAATCTCGGCGTCGTGGCCGCGCTCGTATTGCTCACGCTGCTGCTGGGACGCGTCTACTGCTCGGTCGTTTGTCCGTTGGGCGTGATGCAGGACGTGTTCGGCCGGCTGGGAAGACGGCGCCGGAAAAACCGCTATTCCCATTCGCCGGCGTTGTCGTGGCTGCGCTATACGGTGCTTTCGCTGTTCGTCGTAGCGCTCGCGGCGGGCGTAGGCTCCGTCGTGGCGCTGTTGGACCCGTACGGAGCTTACGGGCGTATCGCTTCGAATCTTTTCGCGCCGCTTTGGCAGTGGGGAAACAACCTGCTGGCCGGCTTCGCCGAAAGGGCCGGCAGCTACGCCTTCTACCGGACGGATGTCTGGATCAAAAGCCTGCCGACCTTTGCGGTCGCTGTCGCCACGTTCGCGGCGCTGGCCGTTCTGGCGTGGCGGAACGGTCGTACCTACTGCAACACGATTTGCCCGGTAGGCACGGTGCTCGGGTTTCTTTCCCGCTTTTCGCTGCTGCGGCCGGTCATCGACGTTACGAAATGCAACGGTTGCGGACAATGCGCCCGCCGGTGCAAGGCGGCATGCATCGACAGTCGGGAGCATAAGATCGATTACTCGCGCTGCGTCGCTTGCATGGATTGCATCGATCAATGCCGGCGCGGAGCGATCCGGTACAAGCGCCGTCGGAGTACGGCCGTACCGGTCTCGGACGGCGGCAGGGAGGCCGATCCCGCCCGAAGGCGCTTTCTGACCGGTCTGAGTCTGTTCGCCGCGGCATCCGTGGCGAGGGCGCAGGAGAAAAAAGTGGACGGCGGCCTGGCCGTCATCGCGGACAAGAAGATTCCGAACCGCGCCACCCCGATCGTGCCTCCCGGCGCGCAGAGCCTCCGTCACATGACCGCGCGCTGCACGGGCTGCCAGCTTTGCGTGTCGGTGTGTCCTTCGGGCGTGCTGCGCCCTTCGACCGCGCTGACGACGTTCATGCAGCCCGTGGCCTCGTACGAGCTCGGCTACTGCCGGCCCGAATGTACGAAATGTTCGGAAGTATGTCCGACGGGCGCGATTCTGAAAATCACGGCGGCAGACAAGTCGGCCATCCAGATAGGTCATGCCGTATGGGTCAGGGAAAACTGCGTTCCGCTGACAGACGGCGTGAAATGCGGCAACTGCGCTCGCCATTGTCCGACGGGCGCGATCGTCATGGTAGCTTCCGATCCCGCTATGCCGGATTCGCCCGAAATTCCCGTCGTGAACGTCGAGCGCTGCATCGGCTGCGGAGCTTGCGAAAACCTTTGTCCGGCACGCCCTTTCAGCGCCATTTACGTCGAGGGGCATGCGAGACACCGTATCGTATAATCTGTCAAGGCGACTTTCTATGGGAGCACGAGATAAGGAAATGAACCGCCGCGATTTTCTGAAAATCGTGGGAATCAGCGCGGCCGCGACTACGGCCGCTTGGGCCGGCTGCAGCCCGGAGAATAACCCGGTGTCGGGCGGTCGGGCGGCCCGGACGGCCGTTCCGACCGACCGGATGACTTACCGTACCAACGACAAAAAGGGCGATCGCGTGTCGCTGCTCGGCTACGGGTGTATGCGCTGGCCGACTCTCCCTTCGCCCGACGGCCGGGGGAACGTGATCGACCAGGATGCGGTCAACGAGCTGGTGGACTATGCCATAGCTCACGGAGTGAACTATTTCGATACGTCGCCCGTGTACGTGCAAGGCTGGTCGGAAAAATCGACCGGGATCGCCCTGAAGCGTCATCCCCGCGAAAAATTCCTGATCGCCACCAAGCTGTCTAACTTCGCCAACCATACCCGCGAGAACTCGATAGCCATGTATCGGAAGTCCTTCGAGGATCTGCAGGTGGACCATATCGACTACTATCTGCTGCATTCGATCGGCAACGGCGGAATCGACACGTTCCGCGCCCGCTATATCGACAACGGGATGCTGGACTTTCTGCTCGGAGAGCGGGAAGCGGGCCGTATCCGCAATCTGGGATTTTCTTTCCACGGAACGGTGGACGTCTTCGACGAGGTGCTGGCGATGGACGAGCGGGCGCATTGGGATTTCGTGCAGATTCAGCTCAATTACGTGGACTGGAAGCATGCGTCGGGGAATAACGTCGATGCCGAATATCTGTACGGGGAGCTGGCGAAGCGCGGCATTCAGGCGATCATCATGGAACCGCTGCTCGGCGGACGGCTCTCGAACGTGCCCGATCACATCGCCGCGCATCTCAAGCAGCGCCGGCCCGAAGCGAGCGTCGCCTCGTGGGCGTTCCGCTTCGCCGGCTCGCCGGAAAAGGTACTGACCGTGCTGAGCGGCATGACCTATCTGGAGCATCTGCAGGACAACCTGCGCACCTATTCGCCGCTCGAACCGCTTACCGACGAAGACAGGGAGTTTCTCGAACAGACCGCGCAACTGCTGCTGCGTTACCCGACCGTTCCCTGCAACGATTGCCAATACTGCATGCCGTGTCCCTACGGATTGGACATTCCGGGCATTCTGCTGCATTATAACCGGTGCGTCAACGAAGGGAACGTACCTTCCTCGTCGCAGGACGACAACTACCGCCGGGCGCGGCGGGCGTTCCTCGTAGGCTATGACCGTTCGGTTCCCCGGCTGCGTCAGGCGAGCCACTGCATCGGATGCGGACAATGCATTCCCCATTGCCCTCAGAGCATCGATATCCCGAAAGAGCTGCACCGCATCGACCGGTTCGTGGAAGACCTCAAGCAGGGGCGCGAATTTTAGGAAGACGCGCGATTCTCCTCGGAGCCGGAGCGCGTATTCAGGAAGCGCGGGTTTTCAGAGCCCGTTCCGGACGACGGATTATTGCTGGCGCAGGGCCAGGTCGAAATAGCAATAAGCCTTCCCCCGGCCCTGCGTCAGTACCGTAGGACCGACGGCATTGGCGCGGCCCGACTCATATCCATCGTCGCGCCGACGCCGGCTCGGGTATCGGCGCGATCTTCCGCATGTCCGTCAGAACTCCCTGCCGTCGAACCGCGCGCCGGACGAAACCCGTCCCGTATGTTCCTTGTCGCCTGCGGCATTGAACGAATAGCTCAGCGACAGAACGACATTGGGGTACTTGGGCCTGATACGGGTCGACGAAACGAGCGAAGGAGTCGTGCGGCGGTTCTCGTAACGTGCGGTGCGGAATATGTCGTGCACGACCAGCGCGGCCGAAATGCGGTTCTTACAGAATTGCTGGCGCAGGGCCAAATCGAAATAGCAATAGGCCTTTTCCCGACCTTGCGTCAGTACCGTAGGGCCGACGGCATTGGCATCGAACTGTACTCGGGTCGCGGGTCCGAGCGTGAACTGGTTGATCAGTCCCAGCGCGTAGCTCGTGTTGGAAGCGTCCTCGCACCCCTCGTAGCGGCTGACGAACTTGTATCCGAAAAAGCTTCCGTTGACGGTCATATTCCACCAGCGGGCGACTTTCACGCGTGCGTCGAGCTCCACGCCGCCCGAGCGGTCGCAACCCGCGTTTATCAGCGAATCGAGCGTCACGCCGGGCTCGTAGGCCACGCGGATGCGGTCGATCACGCCCGTTCGCGACCGGAAGAATCCGGTGACCGCGATGCTGCCGCCTTTCCCCGTGCTTTTCCGGTATCCCGCCTCGACGGAATGAATATACTCGGGCCGGATGTCGGGATTTCCGATCTGCTTGGTATAGTAGTCCTCGTAGGTAATATAGGGTTCGAGCTGCCAGATTCCCGGCCGGTTCGTCCGGTAGGAGTAACCGACGGAGAACGTGTTGCCGTGCGGAGCCTCGTACGATGCGTGGAGGGAAGGAAACAGCTCCAGACGCGAAATGTCGCGGTCGGCTCCGGCCACCGATATGGCGAGCTCGTCGAGCGTATTGTCGGCCCTGAGTCCCGCGTCGAACGCTACCGGACCGATCCGGTCGTTCAGCATGGCATAGAGCGAATGGATCTGGCGGCGGTAGAAGAACGGGGCGTACAGGTCGTCCTGCCACTGGAAATCCTGCGCGGCGCGGTCCCAATACGTGATGTTGTAGTCGCCGTGCTCGCTGTAGGACGTGTACTGGTAGCCGATTTCCAGTTTCCCTTGCTCGCGGTAGTTCATCTCGTAGACCGCGCTCCCGTCGAAATCCCAGTGATGCTCCTTCTCGTAGCCGCGCGTACCTTCGTAGCGCGCTCCCGTCGTGTCGAACATGTTGCTTTCGGTGTATTCCAGCGCATACCAGTCGTACCGCAGCCGTCCCGTTATCGAGATCCGGTCGCCCCGCTCGTTCAGCCGGAAAGAGTAATCGGCCAGCAACTGCGCGAGCTGCTTCTCGTTGGAGTAGCGGTCATGGCTGTCGTAGAAAGCGTCGTTTATCACATTGGTCCCCTGCATGCGATGCTCGTAGTAGCCCATGTCGCCGCCCCGGGCGTTCTTGGTGTCGCCGCCTTGGAATTCCAGCGACAGTCTGTGGCGGCGTGAGCCGTACTCCCAACCGAATCGTCCGATATAGGAGGCGTTGTTGCTATGACGGGTTCCGTCGGCGTCGGACGTCGTCGTGTAATCGTCCACGATCGTGGTTTTCTGCTGGCCGAAATCGCTTTTCCCGCGGATTTCGGCCCCGGTTCCGCCCACGTACCATCGGTGAGGTCCTTTGCGGTACGCCAGCAGCACGTCTCCGTTCCACGCCCCCAGCGTGCTTCCGGCCATGCCGACGGCTCCGCTCAGTCCCTCTCCCGTCTGACGCTTGGTGACTATGTTGATGATGCCCGCGTCGCCGTCCGTTTTGTAGCGTGCCGAGGGAGTCGTAATGATCTCGATATCCGCAACGGTCGAGGCGGGAATCTGTTCCATAGCCCGGGTTCCTTCCTGTACGGCGGGTTTGCCGTCCACATAGACGAGAAAGCCCGTACTGCCTCTGAACGACACTTCTCCGTCGGCGTCCACCCGGACCGAGGGAGTAGAGCCGAGAATGTCGGCCGCCGTTCCTCCCGCCGCCGACAGGGACGCGGAGCCGCTGATCCTCTGCCGGTCCAGCTTATAGACGATCCGGCCTCGGGAACCTGTGACGGCAATGCCTTCGAGCCGGTTTTCCTCGGGCACGAGAGAGACGGTCCCCATGTCGATCGGACGGCCGCTGCGGAAAGCGATCGTGTCGCTCGTGTAAGGCCGGTAGCCCAATAGCATGATTTTCAGTAAAAAATCGCCGTTCTCCACTTCGTCGATCCGGAATTCCCCGCCACTGACGATCGTTCTGGCTACCGTTCGATTGCTCGTGTCGACGATCACGACGTCCGCGAAATCGACGTTCGCTCCCGTCGAAGCGTCCGTCACGCGCCCTCTTACGGCAGGGAGAGAGTTCTGACCATGAGCGGCCGGCACGCCTGCGACCGCGACGGCCAGAAGAATAAGGAGCTTCATCATGGCTGGTTCGGAATAGAAAAGGTTTCTTTCGTTTCGGGTCTTCCGCCGCTGCCTCCGAAGCCTGCGGCTGCAAGCGCCGGAAACGGAGCGTCGCGGTTTGACCGCCTAATTTATGACGTAAAGCTCTAAATCGCAAGTTTTGCCTGACGAATCGCGCTTTATTCCGCGAGAATCGCGACCGCATGGCTGAAAAATCGCTTCTCGCGCATCGATCGCCCGCAACGGGAAAAAGCCGCGACCGACCGGTTGCCGTCCGGACAGGAGTTCTGAAACATGGAAAATTTCAAAGCAGACAAGGGTAAAGCGTTCACGCTCCACGAGGCGGGCTCTACTCATTTATTTGCCAGTGAGGTTTTTCCAAGACCGCAGAAGCCAATAATCGGCTCAGTCCGCGTTTCTATGCCCGTACACGAAACATATCCGACCGAAAAACCGGCCGGACCGGAGGCGAGCCCTCAAAGTCGGGTCCGGAACCGGAACGGCCTGCCGCTGCGCGGAAATTCGGGAATCGTACCTTGAAACCGCCCTGACGCATAGAAGTCGTTTTGGCAACCGTCGGTCAGGCAATCAATAAAATACTCTCCTGTTAAGTCCTGAGTACTAACTATCATCCTTATACTTGCAAATATATTCGGATGATATACAAGTCGATACATTCAAAAGCAAACGAAAACGCCATGTTTCGCCTATGTTGCATCCGTAAAAAACAAGCGCTCAACTCGTTAAAAGTTAAGCGCTTGAAATTTATTTCGTTGACCCACCTGGACTCGAACCAAGAAAGGCAGAACCAGAATCTGCAGTGTTACCATTACACCATGGGTCAATATTCACGGCACAAATGTAATCAAAAAAATTTTTTCGACGAAGAAGTTGCGACAAAATTTTTCAAATAAAACGGCTCGAAATAGGCAACATCTTCGAACTTTCTGATTTTCAAAGCCTCTGTCGCCGGCTTTACCAAACCGCGAGCCGAGGGCGTCACATCGACATAATGCACTCCCGGCTCGGTGAAAAGCATTTTGCTCTTGGCCGCGCCGTTGCCGAACAGCACCAGCCGCCCTTGCGCCCGTTCGGCAGCGAAGCTTTCGGCCGTCAGAACGTGAGCCTCCACTTCGGACAACGGCCGGGCCTGCGCGTCGAACAACTGACAGTAGACCTCCATGCGTCTCGCGTCGATCATCGGCAGCAACTTGGCGTCTTCCAGCGATTCCAGATCGAGTATGCCGGCCTCGAAATCCTCCAGCGCGACCTGTACGAGGGCTTCCAGACTGTTTACGGCGATCAACGGCTTTCCGGTCGCATAGCAAATCCCCTTGGCCAGCGATACGGCGATCCGCAGTCCGGTGTAGGAGCCGGGACCCTTGCCGACGGCCACGGCATCCAGTTCGTCGGCATCGAGATCGTTTTCCCGAAGGATTTCCTCCACGTATACGGCCAGATTCTGGGCATGATGCTTCCCCTCGAGATTTTCGCGCAGCGAAAGGAGCCTGCCGTTTTTCGCCAAGGCTACGGAACCGATGTCGGTGCCGGCCTCGATACATAAGATAAGCGACATGGTACGACGGTTTGATTCTGCAAAGTAAGCGAAAAAAATATCAAATCCGATCTCCTCTTGTTATCGTACCGCCCGCCGGGTGCGCAACGGTACGTTCGTTTCGATACGAGGCCGAAAACAAAGGCTTTCTGCCAAAAGTTCCGGCAACCCGGCAGGCCCATGGCTCGCCCGACCGCATGGCAGGCGGCAACGGGAAAGCATGCCGAACGCGCCCGGCCGAAACACGATCGGGAAACGATCGGTTCCGGGAGACGGAAGACAAACAGGAAATCCAAAGTCTCCCGTAGACGCTCGGGAAACAAACCTACGGCGTACAACCGCCTTGTATGGCCGTAAGGTCATATCCGTCCGAAGAATACGGATCGCCCGAAAGCCGCTCCCGGCTTATCGGCGGAGTATCCAGCGCATGAAGGCCCAGCCTCCGAGGATCTGGAGCGACATGCCCGGCAGTCCGATACGGAAATCCTGCAAGGCTGCGCGAAGCGATCCGGTCATCGCCCATTCGCCGAGAGTGCCGATCGCCTGATAACCGAGCACCACAGCCGCAAGCAGCGGCAGCGACACGCGACGGCAACGCGCAGCAGTCAGTCCCGCGGCGACGGCCAGCAGCGACGATTTGAACAGAATAGGGGGCAAAGTATCGGCGACGGGCATGCCGAACAGCGCCGAATTGATCAAAGGCGAGGCAACGGCCGTCAGCATGCCGGCGCGCCAACCGTACTTGTAAGCGGCTATCAGCGTGAAGAAATAGATAGGGAGCCACCGTACGCCGCCCTGCGGAACGAGATGGCACCATTGCGGCAGCAGGACGTTTCCCGCCACGAACAGAGCCGCGATCCAGTAAGTTTTCGCCTGGTCGTACCCCAGCGAATGAAGTTTTACGGTCGTTGCTTGCATATCGATTTTTTTATCGGTTATTCATCGCATTCATAAAATCGCGTATCTGCGCCACGCATTCCTCCGGGGTACGCAAATCGCGGCAACGGGTCTCCAGCGGGCACCAGCCCGTCCCGCTGCGGTTGATCACATGCGGGACCTCTTCGGCGTAACCGACCTTCACTCCGCTGCCGGCCAGAAGGTCCAGAGCGGGCCGGCTGATGACATCGGCATGCAGCTCGCTCACTCCCGCGACGATCATCAGAGCCGCAGCCGCCTTGCCTACGACCTTATCGGCGACGGAGGCCCCGCGCAGAAACCCGGGGTCCTCGCCCGACAGGGCATACAGGTCCGACACTCCCCGTCCCGAGAAGGTACGGATTTCGCCGTGAGCGACCACCAGCGAGTAATTCCCCTCATGCAACAATCGAATCAGTTTTTCCATAATCCGTATGCTATATTTCCTTAATCCGAAACCGGCCGGGCGACACACGGCTCCGCCTGTTTTCCCGCATAGGGCGAAGATCGGAACGGGCGGCGATACGGCGGCGATGCGGTTTTCGGCGCGCCGGAAACCCCGCGTACGGGACTCGCACGGCCGTCCGGTCCCGCGAAATCCGCTATTCCCGCCGTCCGATGCCTCGCAATTTTCCTCCGGCTCCGAAATCTCAGTCCAGCTCGACCAGTTCGTATCGCTGGCTTCCCATTCCGAGCCGCTCGGCATAGTCCAGCGTATGCATGCCGTTGCGCGAGTCGATCCGCTCGATCAGATGCACCTTGCCGTGATCTTCCGAAGCACGGACCCTGTCGACGCAGGCACGGTCGAGGGCTACGGGGTCGAGCGAAGCGAGAATGCCCAGATCGCCCATTTTCGGCTCCTCGGGCGCCGCCACGCAATCGCAGTCCACCGAAAGATTATTCGCCACGCTGATATAAAGAATCCTGTCGCCGCAGTAATCCGCGACCGCCTTGGCAGCCTCGGCCATCGATTCCAGAAAATCGTCCTGCGGAGGAAGGTTTTCCCATACCTCGGACCGATCCCGGGTTTTACCCGCGGAATGTATCCACGCCTTGCCCGCCGACGAAGCGATGCCGATGGAAATATTCTTGATCGCGCCGCCGAATCCGCCCATCGGATGTCCCTTGAAATGGGACAGAACGACCGTAAAGTCGTAGTCGGGATAGTGCGACCCGACGAAATCCTCCTTCAGATGTCTGCCTCCCTTCACCGGCAGCGCCACTTCCCCGTCGGCATCCATGATGTCCACTTCCGCGATCGCCGTGAAACCGTGATCCTCGGCCGCTTTCAGGTGGGACTCCGTATCGGACCGCCCGCCGCCGTACGCGGTGTTGCACTCTACGATCGTTCCCCCGACCCGCCGCACCAGATCTCCGATCAGCGCCGGACTCAGGTAATTATTGTTGCCGGGCTCGCCCGTCGAAAGCTTGACGGCGACCTTGCCTGCCGCCTCGCGGCCCAGCGCCTCGTAAATCTTCACGAGATTCTCGGACGAAATCTCCTTGAACATATAAACCTTGGGCAGCTTTTCCGAGCCCTTCTCCCGAGCGCTGCCGGACCCCGTCGCCGCCAGTGCCGCCGTCATTACCGACATAACCATACGAACAATCTTTTTCATCTCTCGTTCCTCCTCCCGGCAAGCCGCCGGACGAACGTACCGTCGTCGTCCGTCTTTCCCGGGCATGACACAAAGTTACGGGAGAATTTCTTTTGGACAGCGGACAAAACGCAGAATTATCTCTCCCGACAACGGATTTTCACGCAATTCCGGTCATCGTCCGCGTCCCGTGACTACGACCCGCAGGCAGTCTGCATTTCAACCTCGGCTCCGGAACCGTCGGCAGGATCGGACGGCTCCCGACGCCCGCCCGCACCGATCCCGATCCGGCCATTCCGGACACATTCCGGGTCAATCGGAGCACGGCCGGCAAGGGCGGAACGGCTATTTTTGTCATAATCGCGCGGCAGACACGGACTCCGGACACGGCCGGCACGCGCACGGAACCGCCCCGGCCGGCAGCCATTCGGCCGGCAAAGCGCCCAAGTCATTTTACAATGAAACTGACAATCAATCCGAAATACGCCCGGCTGCGAGGCTTCACGGAGTCCTTGCCCCGCATATTTCCGACCTCGACCGGAGGAAAGACCCTGTACGAAGGCAGGAACATCGTCAAGCTTTACACGCAGAACGGCCAGAGGATAACGGTCAAGAGCTACGGGCACCTGACTCTGTTCAACAGGCTGATATACGGAAGCCTGCGCAAAAGCAAGGCCGAGCGGGCATTCCGCCATGCCATACGGCTGCAATGCCTCGGAATCGACACGCCCGAAGCCGTCGCCTCGCTCGAGATCCGCCGTTTCGGCATGCTCCGCGACAGCTATTTCGTCTCCGCCTATACGGACTACCTGCCGGTCTCGGACATAACGGCCTCCTTTCCGCAAAACCCCGACTCGCAAAACATGCTGGACCAGCTGGCCGGGTTCCTCGTCGAACTGCACCGGACCGGCGTATATCATCGGGATCTGCATATCGGCAATATTCTGTATCGATGCGACGCCAGGGGAAACTGCCGCTTTCAGCTCATCGACACGAACCGGATGACGTTCCATCGCCGGCTGTCTCAGCGGCGTCGGATCGAGAACCTGCGCCGGCTGGCCTGCGAAACGGACGCCTATCTTTATATTCTGAAGCGGTACGCCGAGGCGACCGGAGCGGACACGCACTCGTTTCAGCTCAGAGGGGTGTTGCTGCGTCTGTTTCTCGAGGCATGGCACCACCTGCGGCACAAAATCAAAAAGGCATTTCGCGCGATCCGCCCGGGCGGAAGGACGGATTCCGCCATAGCGGAAAGATAGAAATCCTCCCGAGCGGCGGAGCGGCAGCGGCCGGCACGCGGCGCAGCGCGCGGATGACATTGTACCGGTAAGCCATGCAGGCCAGCGCGAAATAGACGGCGCACTGAACCCACAGCGTCACGTACTCGGCGCGGATGTCGGCCATCGAGGCGCCCATCGAGTTGACCTTGACGAAGGCCAGCGTCCCCGGGGCGGCGGGGAAGACGTAATGGGCGGCTCTCCAGTACCACGGCATCAGTTCGAGCGGGTAGGACACGCCCGACAGGAAGATCAGCCCTACCGAGAAAAACGCGATCATCAGCAACGGCGCCTCCGAGTCGGTGAAGAACACCGAGACGGCCAGAGCGAAAAAGCAGGTCGCCAGCAGATAGGGGATCATCAGCATCGCGATCAGATATCCGCTCCCGAGTTCCGGCAGATTGAACGCCGCCGGCATCAGCCCGAGCAGGAACACCGAGAAAAGCGCGTACAGCAGGCCGTAGACGAAAGTCTTGCCGGCTATCACGCGTGCCATCCGCCCCAGCGAGACTTCCCCGGCGGCATAGCGGCGAATCGAGCCGCTGTCGCGCTCTTCTCCGCTGGTCATGCCTATGACCATCAGCAGCGTCTGAAAGATGATGACCATCAGAACGGCCGGGATCAGGTAACTGCCGTAGCCCTCGGTATGATTGTACAGCGCGGTGCCGACGACCGTGACGGCCGGGGTCTGCGTGATCGGCTGCACGTCCCCGCGGGGCAGGAAAACGAGCATCTGCGGGCGATAGCGACCGTCGAGTTCGAGCATCGCGCCCGACGCAGCCTCCTGCATGGCCAGATAATAGAGGAATGCCTCCGTCGTCCCGTACATCACGAAAAGCGACTCCTCGCCCCGGCCCACTCTCGTCTCGAAATCTTCGGGAATGTACACGATTCCGACCGCGTCGCCCCGCTTCATCAGCTCCTTGGCTTCCGGGAAACCCGCCTCGTCGGTCAGTACCCTGACCTGAGGCGCGGCGTCGAGCAGTCGCGCGTACTCGCGGCTCAGCGGGCTGTGCGAGCGGTCGACCACCGCTACGGGGGCGTCGCGGATCAGGTTCGGCTCGTACATATAGTTATACAGCAGGCCGTACAGAAAAATGCCGCCCATCAGCACGAGCAACACGGAATAGCTCGTCGAGACGGTGCGGAACTCGTCGGCCGCGATGGCGGCGATATCCCTGAGCTTACTTGATATTTTCATAGCGACGGCTTAAAACGGCTTTTTTCAAGCGAGGCAGTACCAGCAGCGCCGGCAGCGCGAACAGCAGCAGTGCGGCTACGTTCTGCCACGTATAGGCGAACCCGTAGTCGCCGTAGAGCAGGTTCTGACTGATCTCGACGAAATGGCGGACCGGAAACAGGAACGAAGCGTAGTAGACCGGCTCGTACATGAAAGGAGCCGGGAAAGTTACGCCCGAGAGCGTGGCGCCGAGCGAGCCGACCATCGACACCACGCTGATGACGATCCCGATAGCCGGGAAAAGCAAGAACAGGAACACGGCCAAGCATTGCGTAGCCACGACGAACAGGGCCGAGGTCAGATTCAGCGGCCAGAACCCGCACGAGAACGGGATGCGCATCACGCCGAACAGCACGTAATTGGCCAGCACGCTTATCAGAACAAAAATCACGGTATAGGGAAGCAGCTTGCCGGCAACGGCCGAAAAAACGTTCATCCCGGCCGTGCGAAGCCAGTCGTCGCCGGTGCGGAACTTGATCTCGCTGCCGACGGCGTAAACGGTGACCAGCAGCACGATCACCTGGAACAGGATGAAAAAGAACGGTTGGCTCAGGTAAACCGAGTAGTCCAGATCGGGATTGTAAAGCGGATGGCTCTGCGAGGAGACCGGAACCAGAAAGCTCTCGGCCGTCCGCTCGCTCACCCCCAGCGCGACGGCCTCGGTGACGACCGGCGTCATCGCCAGCGGCCGAAGCACCGTCTCGAAAGCGCCGCGCACCTCGCTGCCGACGCTCAGCAGCGCATAGTGATAATAGTAGCGGAGCGTCGCCCCGCGACCGCCCCGAAGGTCGGTCTCGAAACGAGGCGGAATGACCAAATAGCCGTAAATTTCCTTACGCTGCGTCGCCGTCCGGGCCGATTGCTCGTCGGCGTAATGTCCGCTCACGCGGAAAGTAGGCACGGCCTCGACGGTGCGCGTGACGCTGCGCGACGAAGCCGTCCAGTCCAGATCGACCACGCCGACCGGAATGCGCTCCATCTGGCCCGAGCCGAAGATCGTCGCCATGAACAGAATGCAGAACAACGGCAACGCGACGCACACGCCGAAATAGAGCCGGCGGGAAACCATCCGCCGGAGCTCGCGCCTCAGTACGGCCGCAAAGCCCGTTTCCCGCATCCTCTCCATACGCTACGGCTGTTCGCTCAGGTTGACCAGCACCGACATGCCCGGCCGAAGGCCCTCGACCGCCGGCTCGGGCCTCGCCTTCAGCTCGAAGGTGCGCAAGTCGTAGCTGCCCGCCTGTTTGGTCGAGCGCCAGGTGGCATAGCTGCCCAGCGGGCTGATGTAGTATACGCGGAAGACGACTCCCCGCCGGTCGAGCGCGGGTACGTCGGCCCGGAACGTCCCGCCCATACGGAAACGCGGCATCAGGTCCTCGCGCACGTTCAGCACCGCATGCGCGTCTTCGAGCACGACGAGACTCATGATCGGAGTGCCTGCCCCGACCAGCTCGCCCCGCTCGGGATAGACGGCCGCGATCTCGCCCGACTCGGGCGCCGTAAGCCGCGCGTCCTGCAGCAGGGCCGTCACCTCGCCCACGGCTCCGCGAGCCACGTCGACCATCGAGCGGGCGCTCTCGCGGTCTTGTTTCCGGGCCCCGTCCAGAGCCATTCGGTACTGCTCGTAGGCAGCCCGCTCGCCGGCCAACGCATTCTGATAAAGCGCTTCCGCCTCGTCGCGGCGCTGCGACGTGACGACGCTGTCGCGGTAAAGCGACTCGATCCGTTCGCGGGTCGTCCGGGCCAGCTTCAGGTCGGCCTTGGCCTTGATCCATAGCTGCTTCATCGATTCGACGATCTGCCGACGCGTTCCGTCGTCGATCTTCTGGTTTTGGTAAACGGCCACGTCCTCGAGCGCCTGCACCTGCTCGTACTTGGCCAGCGCCTCGGGGCTGTTGATCACCACCAGCGTGTCGCCCGCAGCCACGCGCTCTCCTTCCTCGACCAGAAAACGGTCGATCCGTCCGGGCAATTTGCCGGAGATCCGTATTTCGGTCGCCTCGATCTGTCCCTGCAATACGACCGGTTTGCGGTCCAGCAGAATCATCCCGATCACCGAAACGATCGTCACGGCTACCAGCACCATGACGAACGAAAAGGCCAGGTATTTTTTCGTCTTATCCATAATCGCTCGATTCGTTTAATCGTTTTCGTTCTCGCCGTACAGGCCGTCAGGACCGAAAAGATGCGACTCGGTCCGTCCGCAGAGGCTGTAACGCTCGAAGCGCTCGGGCGCGCCGCAAAGCGACAGCAGATTGGCCAGCGCCACGTCGTATTCGTAATAGGCCAGCAACACGGCGATCCGTGCCTTGGAGAGCATCACCTCGGCATCGACGACCTCGGTCGACGTAGCCATCCCCTCGGCGAAAGCCTTGCGGCGCATGCGCACCAGCTCCCTGCTCAGATCGATCGTCGTGCCGAGGGCCGCCACGCTGCTCAGCGCGTTGCTTATCTGCGCGCAGAGCTTGTCCACTCCCACGTCGATGTCGTCTTCGGCCTGACTGCTGCTCAGCCCGAGCGTCTGCCGGGCGATCTTCGCCTGAGCTATCTTTTTCTCCCGGGCCAGGCCGTCGAACAGCGTCCATGTGAATCCGGCACCGACGACCGTGCGCGGAAGCAGGTTTTTCCGGATGCCGTGCGAATAAAGCGTATGCTTGCCGAAGAGCGCGATTTCGGGAGCGTAACCCGTGCGGCTCATGCGGAGTTCGTTCTCGGCCGCGTCGCTCTGAAGCCCGAGTTGGTTCAGCGCATAGCTGTTGTCTCGGGCCAGAGCCTTGAACCGTTCCGGAGACGGCAGCGTATCGTTGATGAAAAGCGGGGAGACGGGCCGCACGTCGACCGCCGAGTCGATCCGAATCAGCGCCTTCAAAGCGCTCTGCGCGACATCGAGGTCCTTGCGGGCCGTCTCGAGCGCGCGCCGGGCCTCGTCCATGCTCACCTCGACGAACAACCGGTCGGCTTTGTTGATCATGCCGCTCGCCTCGAGCTTCAACGCGTCGCGGTAATGTCGCTCGAGCGCGCGCAACGTCTGCTCCCGGACCTCAACCACGCTCATGCCCAGCCGCAACCCGAAATAGCTCTCGACGAGCAGCGTCTGCATTTGGGCCCCGACCTGAGCCCGGTTTACCTCGGCGACCTCGACCATCGTCCGGCCGATCCGGCCGGCATAGATTCGTTTTCCCCCGGCGAACACCGGCCAGGTCACGTTCGCGTCGATCGTCGCCACATCCTGCGGAGCCAGCGGGAAGCGAAGGGTATAGGTGCCGATATGGTCCAGAAGGCCCGAAATGATTTGGTCGTCGGGCAGGATCGAGTGGATGAAATCCTTGGCCGGATCGGTGAACCGGCTCAACGGCTGCTCGACCTCGATCCGGTTGGCCATGTGCAGATAGGCTCCCGTCACGCTGACGGAAGGGTACCAGAAAGAGCTCACGCGCCGGTGCTCTCCCCGGGCCCAATCGATCGCCCGGTCGGCGATCTGCAGGCTCAGGTTCTTCTCGCGGAGCCTTTCCACGGACTGTCCGAGACTCAGCTCGATCTCCCCGCCCCGACTGCGCGCCGCCCCGTGAACGAGCCAGAGAGCCATGCCGCAACATACGATGTACTTCAACATTTCAAACGGTTATTGTCATTTACGGTCCGGCCGGGCCATCCCCGAAGACGGCCGCGATTTCCCGGCACGGAACGCGAGCGGCCGGGCCGGAATCCGTCTGGGAGCAATAATTGAGCCATTCGGAGTCGAACGGACCTAAAAACAGCGCGATACGGAACCGGAAGCGGCATCTCGGATGAGTTCTGTCCTCTCGGCTCGCCTGCGGAGAGCGGCTATCGCCGCCCGGGACGGACTATCGTCAAAGGGTCCGGAGACAAGTCGAGATTCATCGTTCCGGCCGGTTCTCCGCGCGGCAGGCAACGACGACTGCGACCCGGCCGGCGAATTCTCCGAATACGAAAGGCGCGTCCGATTTCTCCGGCAAGACGATAAGCCGCGAGTTCAAGAGCCCGACAGCAGCCCGTCGTTTCGGAAACCGCTTCCCCGGCGGCCCGAAAGCGCCCCGGAACGGTCCGGACTTTCCTGTCGAACGGAAAGCGAGCCTTCGCATCCCCGCGACGAGGCTGCCCGAATCTGGGCCTCCGCCCGGAAAAACTCCTCGTCGGACCGGTCAACGACTGAAAATCAATATGAAATCCCGAACTATAGGTATCCGATCCCGGTTTTTTACTGAATAATGGGGATTGCCGGCCCATGCGAACCGGTCTAATTTTGCAGCGATTAAAACGCTGGAAATGAAAAACGTCTACTTATTGTCGTCCATGCTCGCCTGTTGGAGCATGATAAGCGTCTGCCCGGCATCGGCACAGAGGCAGAATGCCGATTCGGCCGCGAGGCCCGTGCCGTTCGAATGGAATTTCAAAAAATACCGCGTCGGAGGATACGGAGAAATCCTGTTCCAATACATGACATACGGCACGAACCGCTATACGAACCCCGTCGGCGCCACGCGCGACAACCGGGCGGAGGTTTCGCTGCCGCGCGCCGTGTTCGCGTTCGATTACCACTTCGGCCGAGGTTGGTACCTGGGCACCGAGATCGAGTTCGAGAACGGAGGAACCGGGGCGACGATGGAAATCGAGCATAACAAGGAGGGCGGCGAAATCGAAACCGAAATCGAAAAAGGAGGCGAGGTCGCGCTGGAACAGCTTCACATCACGAAGCACTTCTCGAACGCCTTCAACCTGCGAATCGGACATATGATCGTTCCGGTCGGTTTGACGAACTCCCACCACGAACCGACGCTCTTCTTCGGAACGGTCCGTCCCGAGAGCGAAACGGCGATCCTGCCGTCCACGTGGCACGAAACGGGAATCGCCGTACTGGGCTATCTGGGAGACTTCCGGTACGAGGCCATGCTCGTCAGCGGGCTCGACCCGAACGGATTCTCGTCGGAGAACTGGATCGGCAGCGGCCGCCAGAAGATATTCGAGGTATCCAAGATGACCAATCCGGCCGTAGCCGCGCGGGTCGAGTACTCGGGCATACGCAACCTGAGACTGGCTGTGTCGGGCTACTGCGGCAACACGGCGAAGAATTCGTCCAAGCCCTACGCGATGAGCGGAGTGAAGGGAACGGTGGCCATCGGGTCGTTCGACGCCCAGTACCTGGGGCGCAATTTGATCGCGCGGGCCAACTTCGTCTACGGAACCGTATCGGACGCGAAGGCGATCTACGACATCAACCGCAAGTACTTCAACAACACGGGCTATCCGATCACGCCGTTCGGCAAGGCCGCAATGGCCTACGGGGCCGAAGTCGGGTACGACGTGCTGTCGTGGGCCAATACCCGCAACCGACTGTTCCCGTTCGTCCGGTGGGAATACTACAACACGGGGCAGAAAATCGACCGGGGCGCGCAAGAGCTGCCGCGCTACAAGCGCGACGTGTTCACCGTAGGCCTCAATTACCTGCCGTTGCGCGATCTGGTCATCAAGTTCGACTACTCGTACCGCCGGATCGGAGGCAACAAGTACAACAGCGAAGACACGTTCGGCCTGACGGTGGCCTATTCGGGCTGGTTCGGCTCGAAATAGGGCAGCGGAACGGACCTCATGGCAAGATCACATTAATTATCGTACAAAAATCAAATAAACATGCACGCAATGAAAACGAAAGGATGGATGGGCACGGTCGCACTGGCCGCGCTGCTCGGAGCGACAGGATGCAGTAAGAACGAGGGCGATGGCGGCGGTGGCGGCGGCAGCAGCAACGCCTCGAAGCTCGAAGAATACGCAATGACTCCCGAATGGATCAACTACGCGACGGCCGTATCGTCCGAGCTGCTCGACGACTGCGTCGGCCTGTGGGCCTCGTGGAACGGACCGTCGGGCATTCCCGACGAGGACTGGAACAGGATCGGACGCGATTTCTTCTCGAAGAACACGATCGTCGGCGCCGACGGCTACGCCCAGTACATGAGGACGGCCAGCGAGGGTAACGACAAGTTTACCAGCGGAGTCGATGCGATCCGAACGATTCTGGTCGACGGTTTCGCCAACATCTCGAACGAGGTCGGCTCGTCGAAGATCGGAAACCCGAACTCGCTCGCGCTGAGCGGACAGACGAACGAGGCCGTGCTGCAAGTCGAGTCGTGGTACAGTTGGAACTCGATCACCGATTACTCGGATAACATCATCAGCATCAAGAACGGCTATGCCGGCCGCCGCGGCGCGATCGGAGACCCGGCCGACGCGAACAGCATCTCGGCCTATGTCAAAAGCCAGGACGCCGATCTGGACGCCCGGATGACGGCGGCGATCGACGGAGCCTACAACGCGATCAAGAGCATGCAGGCGCCTTTCCGCAATAACCTGACCGGAAGCAAAGTCGATGCGGCGATCACCGCCTGCTCCGACCTGACCGAGCTGACCGAAGGTTCGCTGCTCGGCCTGTTCGAGAACGCAGGAGACTACGACTTCACCGCCATTCTGACCCAGTACGCCGATCAGGTCGTTACGCCGACCTACAAGGATCTCAAGGAAAAGGCATGGGCACTCTACAACGCGATGGTCGCCCTGCAAGCCGACAACCGGAACCAGAGCAAGGTCGACGCCGCCTGCACGGCGTGGAGAACGATGCGCGTGCCTTGGGAACAGAGCGAGGCCGTGCTGTTCGGCCCTGCCGGCGAAGAGACGGGGCTCGGCTTCGACCCGTCGATGGACAGTTGGCCGCTGGACCAGGAGGACATCGCCACGATCATAACCAACAAGAACCTGTCGAGCGTCGACGACTACATCGGAGCGATCGGCAGCGAATCGGTCCGCGGCTTCCATACCATCGAGCTGCTGCTGTTCAAGGACGGGCAGAACCGAAAGGTGCTCGCCGAATGAATAAGCCCGGCAAGAGAATAAACTATTTACCATATAAGGTTTATGTCTGCATCTCTTAAAAGAAAACAATCGGTCTGTGTGACGGCGCTGATATGCGTCGTCGCACTTTCCGCTTGTACGGACGGAGATTATTACGAGATACTCGACGAGTACGGCAACGTGGCCGACTCGCGGACATTGTCGGCCGGAAAGTCGACCGTGTTCCAGTCGGGCGTATCGGCCTACGACACGCCGGCCGATTGGGTGACGGGCAATCTGAGCACGCGGTTCTACCAAGGCGACGCGCTGTACGACAATCCGCGCGTCAGCGGAGACGATCCGGCGCAGGGCGGCAAGGGGCCTCTGTATGCCGGCTCCTCGTGCGGCAGTTGCCACTCGAACGCCGGAAGAACCTACCCGACGCTCTACTCGGAGGGCGGAACCGGCAGCGGAGGATTCTCGTCGCACCTGATCTACATCACGAAAAAGAACGGCGGATTCTTCCGCAACTACGGACGCGTGCTGCACGATCAGGCGATCACCGGAGTCGAGCCGGAAGGCAAGCTCGGCGTAACCTATTCGGAGAAAACCTATACGTTCCACGACGGGGAGGAATACTCGCTGCTGACGCCGACCTACACGATTTCGGAGTGGTATGCCGACAGCATCGCCGCCGAGGACCTGATCGTCGACGTGCGGATTCCGCTGCGGCACGTCGGTATGGGGCAGATGATGGCGCTCGACCCGACCGAGCTCGAAGAACTCGCACGGCGCAGCAACTATCCCGAATACGGCATTTCGGGCCGCCTGAACTACATCACCGAGCGAGGCAAGCAATATATCGGCATTTCGGGCAACAAGGCTCAGCACGCCGACCTGACCATCGAGCTCGGTTTCTCGTCCGATCTGGGCGTCACGAACGACCGCTATCCGCTGGAGGTGGCCGAAGGCCAGTCCCAAATGCTCGGATACAGCCACTACGGCATTCAGATCTCGACGCACGACATGGAGAACGTCGACTTCTATCTCCACACGTTGGGCGTTCCCGCGCGCCGGAACGTCGACGATCCGATCGTCCAGCAGGGCGAGCAGGCGTTTTACCGCGCCCGCTGCGACTTGTGTCACGTGCCGACGCTCCACACGCGTGCCGACGCTCCGGCGCTGATAGGCGGCACGCGGCTTCCGTGGCTCGCGAGCGAGACGATCCACCCGTACAGCGACTTTCTGCTGCACGATATGGGACCCGACCTCGACAGCCACTATGTCTCGGGGCTGGCGCAGGGATGCGAGTGGCGGACGACTCCGCTGTGGGGCATCGGCCTCCAGCAGAAAGTCAACCAGCACACTTATTTCCTGCATGACGGCCGGGCGCGTAACCTCAAAGAGGCGATCATGTGGCACGGAGGCGAGGGCGCCGTGTCGCGCGAGCTGTTCGCCCGCATGTCGCGCGAGGACCGCGACGCGCTGATCAAGTTCCTCGAATCATTGTAAAAGACAACCGAACACAACGACATGAAGATCAAAATCATACTATTACTGACCCTGTTCGCGGCAACGGCCTCGGCGACGGCTCAGGTCGCGAAACACCGCCACGAGGACCCGTACAACGAGGCGGACAAATACATCGAAAGCGCCGTGATCCCGATGGGAGGCAAGAAAGGATTCAGCTTCGAGACGCGCGCGGGCGATTTCATGCTCAAGCCCTACGTGCTGCTCCAGACGGCCGGCAAGTTCAACTGGTACGACGACGAGCAGCTCGGGCTGGACGATCAGGACAACGTAGCGAACAGCGGCTTCGAGATTCCCTACGCCATTCTGGGCATTTCGGGCCGGGCGTTCAACAAGCTGACGTTCAACCTGACGCTGAACGCGGCCAAGAGCGGAGGCGCGCTGCTGCAGCAGGCGTGGGTCGACGTGAATCTGAAGGATCAGATCCGCTTCCGCGTCGGCAAGTTCAAGACGCCGTTCAGCCAGGCCTATCTGGTCACGCTGGGCGAAACGCTTTTCCCCGTGCTGCCCACCTCGCTGACCTCGTCGGTCTACATGGACCGCAGCCTGAACTCGACCCCGCCGACGATCGCCACGGGATTCGATCTGGGCGTGATGATGCACGGCCTGCTGGGAGGCAAATGGGAATATAACTTGGGCGTGTTCAACGGCACGGGAATCGACGTGAACATGGCGCAGAAGACGCTCAGCGACGATCTGGGCATTCCCTCGCTGCTGTATGCGGCCCGGGTGGCCTTCATGCCCAAGGGCCCGATTCCCGCGCATCAGGGACGAATCGACGACCTGCACAACGACAAGATCATGTTCGCGCTGTCGGCTTCGTACAACGTCGAGGCCAACTGGCAGACGACCAACGACCTGCGGCTCGGTTTCGAGTTCACCTACCTCAAGAACCGGCTCTATCTGGGCGCCGAAGCCTACTATCTGAGCTCCGATCTGGTCAAGCGCCAGCGCGTGAACCATACTTACCACTATATCGGCGGATACGCCCAAGTAGGCTACTTCGTGACTCCCAAACTGCAGCCCGCGCTGCGCTGGGACTTCATGGACCGGAACTCGACCGATACGGACGGCTTCCTGAACATGCCGGCCGTCGGACTGAACTATTACATCATGGGCTATAACCTGAAGCTGCAGGCGATGTATCAGTTCCTCGGCCGGTGGGGACACGCGACGCAGGACGCGCGCGAGCTGGACGATCTGGGGCTGGCCCAGCATTCGGCCACCGTCATGCTTCAGTTCTCATTCTAACGGACTAACGGAATCATCGAGATGAACGGAACATACCGCCGCCCGTTGCGGGCGGCCGTGCTGGCGCTGCTGCTCTGCACGACGGTCCGCTGCGACAGCGGGGACATTTACGAGTCGCACCAAGCCACGACGGAGGGAGTCTCCGTGCGCGGGACGTTCGAGCTGCTCAATCCGGAAGTCTTTCCCGGAGAGTACGACCTGATCTTCGGAGCTTTCGGCGAAGGAGGAACGTCGGCCCTCTCGTCGGTGAACGTGCTTAAGCCGGCCGACGGAAACAAGGTGGAGCTGTCGATCGAAAACGTGCCGGAAGACGCGCGCTCGGTCTGCCTGTGCATGACCAACTCGGGCCGTCAGGTCGTCTACACGTTTTTCGAGTACGCGCTCGACGACGACCGGACGTCGGATATCGACCTGCCTTCCGCGCAGATCGACCTACTGGAATACGATCGCATCCAGCGGCTTGTCTTCCAGCAGTACAACTGCGTCTCCTGCCATCAGGGCGAGAGCGGCGCGGGAGGTCTGCTGCTGACCGAGGGAAACAGCTATCGTTCGCTGGTCGGCACGGCTTCGACGCTCTCGGACAAGCTGCGCGTCAAGCCTTCGGACCCCGAGGGCAGCTTTCTGCTCGACGTGCTGACCTCGCAGGAGGCGATCAGCTCTCCGCCGCATACCGGATTCGTCACGCGAAGCGAGGACATCGACTTGCTCAGAATCTGGATCGAGAAAGGGTGTCCGCAAAACTAACCTTATGCCTATGTGTTTCTCAAGCAAAATACTGTTTTATAGTAACGTACGCATCGAGATAGGATATTTCGACCGTCCATGCGGCATGCGCGAGTGCCATGCCGTACTGCATGTCACCGACACGGAAGCTCCGCTGGCCAAGCAGCTCGGCGACATCCGTGCCGCCTATTTCTACCTGCTGTCGAGCTACGGCGGAGAACTCTGTCCCGTTTTCAAGCGCTACTTTCTGAGCGACGCGGCCAATCAGATCGACGCGCTCCGCTCGGGCGAGAAGCCCTATCCCCCCTGTGCGACTTCCGTCGTGCAGCAACCCCCTCTGGACGGCGGCAAGGTCGCCCTGTGGGTCTACCTGCTTTCGCTCGCCGACGGACAGGTCGCGCCTTTCGAAGGCGGAGTCACGGCCGACCACAACGGCTACCGCCATATCTGGACCGCTTACGGCTCCTCGCCCGACGGAGATTCGGCCCGGCAAACCGAAACGCTGCTCGACCGGTACGCCGAACGGCTCGGGCAGTTCGGATGCACGCTGGAGAACGACTGCGTGCGGACATGGTTTTTCGTGCAGAACGTCGATGTCAACTATGCGGGCGTCGTACGGGCGCGTCGGGAGCTTTTCGAGCATCACGGCCTGACGCCGCAAACCCACTACATCGCCAGTACCGGCATCGAAGGGCGCCATGCCGATCCGAACCGTCTGGTACTGCTCGACGCATACGCCGTCAAAGGACTGCGTCCCGGCCAACAGGTCTATCTGCACGCGAAGGACCATTTGAACCCCACCTACGAGTACGGAGTCACGTTCGAGCGCGGCGTCCGGGTCCGCTACGGCGACCGGAGCCATATTCTGCTGTCGGGCACGGCCAGCATCGACAACCGGGGCGAGATCGTCGCGCCGCAGGACATCGAGGGACAGACCGTCCGGATGCTTGAGAACGTCGAGGCGCTGCTCGCCGAGGCGGGAGCCTCGGCCGCCGACCTGGCCCAGATGATCGTCTACCTGCGGGACCCGGCCGATTATCCGGCCGTGCGAAAAATATTCGAGCTGCGCTACGAAGCGGTTCCCCGGCTGTTCGTGCATGCGCCGGTCTGCCGTCCCGGCTGGCTGATCGAAACGGAATGCATCGCCGTCCGCGAGGACGAAAATCCGGCCTTCGCGCCGCTCTAACACCGACCGGCCTTGTATCCGCGAACGACAAAGGCGCTCGGGCGGACCGCCTTCGCACTGCTGATCGGCATGGCGGTCTGTCTGGCCGCCGCTACTTTCGTCGAAAAGACCGAAGGCAGCGAATTCGCCGCGCGGCATATCTACCGCACGGGGTGGTTCGCGGCATGGTGGGCTCTGATCGCAGCTTCCGCGCTGCCGGTCGCGGTCGTCCGGATCGGACCGGGGAAGCGGGCGGCGGTCGCGTTGCATCTTTCCCTCGGGCTGATCTTGTTCGGAGCCCTGCTGACTTTCGCCACCTCGCAGAAAGGATACGTTCATCTGCGCGAGAGGACGGAAACGGCATGCTTTCGGCCGGAAACCGGAGGGGAAGTCCGGCCGTTGCCGTTCTCGCTGCGGCTCGAGCGGTTCGAGATCGAATGCTATCCGGGCACGCAGGCGCCGGCGGACTATCGGAGCCTGCTGACGGTCGTCGATTCCCGGGGGCCGCGGCAGGCCGTCGTATCGATGAACCGCATCCTGTCATGCGACGGGTACCGTCTCTACCAGACCTCTTTCGACGAGGACATGCGGGGCAGCATCCTGTCGGTCAACCGGGACCCCTACGGCACTCCGGTCACATATGCGGGCTATCTGCTGCTCGGCGTCTCGATGATCGGCACGCTGTGCTCGAAACGGTCGGGCTTCCGCCGACTGCTGCGCCATCCGCTGCTGAAGCGGGGGGGCTGCCTGCTGCTTTTCGCCTCGGTGTGCTGCGGCGCATCGGCCGGAGCGCCGGCGACGCTGGACCGGGAGACCGCCGAGGCGCTGGGCCGGCTGCGGATGCTGTACGGCGGCCGGGTGGCTCCGGTCCAGACATTCGCCCGCGACCTCACGGTCAAAATCTGCGGGAAGCCCGCTTACGGAAAATATACGGCCGAGCAGGTGCTCGCGGGCTGGATATTCTTCCCCGAACAGTGGCAGCATGAGCCGATGATCCGAATCAAGCAGGATACGGTGCGGAAGCTTCTCGGCTCGGGGGTGACGGCCGCGCTGACCGACTTCTTCGGCCCGGGGCGGAGCTACCGGCTTGCCGAAGCGGTCCGGCACAGAGCGGACCGTAGCGACCCGGCGCATCGGGCTTTCGCCGAGGCGGACGAGAAAATCCAGCTGATCGCCATGATTCAGTCGGGCAGGGTGCTCCGGCTGTTTCCCGAACAGGGGGAGAACGGAACGCAGTGGTATGCGCCGACCGATCCGGTACGAGCGCTTCCGAAAGGCGACTCGGTTTTCATCAAGGGCATTTTCCCGCTGATGTACGAAGCCGTCCGCAACGGCGACAGCGACGGACTGCGCGGCCTGATCGACAAAACGGCCGCTTTCCAGCGGGAGCGGGGAGCCGCCGGATTCCTGCCGGAAGGACGGCTGAAGGCCGAGCTGCTGTACAACCGGCTCAACGCGGTCCCGTGGCTTTACCGGATCGACCTTTGTTGCGGACTGCTGGCATTCGCATATTTCGTATGGAGTCTCGCCTCGGGCAGGCGAAATCGCCGGATCGAGCGTCTGTCGCTCGTGCCCTTGGCGGGAACGGCCGTCCTGCTGACCGTCTCGATGGCGCTGCGGGGCTACGCCGCCGGGCACCTGCCGCTGGGCAACGGATACGAGACGATGATTTTCGTCGCGTGGTGTCTGTCGCTCCTCGCGCTCGGAATCGGCCGCCGCTTTCCGATCGCGGCGGCCTCGGGCCTGCTGATGTCGGGATTCGCGCTGCTGGTCGCCTCGCTGGGCATGGCCAATCCGCAGATTACGCCGCTCGTGCCCGTGCTGCGCTCGCCCTGGCTCAGTCTGCATGTCTCGTTGATCATGGTGTCGTACGCGCTGCTGGGCCTGCTGATGCTGAACGGAACCGCGGCGCTCGCGCTGGCAGCGGCGGCACGGGCCGGAACGGCGGAGCGAACGTCGCGGACGCTGGCGAGACTCCGGCTTTTCGGACGGCTGCTGCTCTATCCGGCCGTATTCCTGCTGACCGCAGGCATTTTCACCGGGGCCGTCTGGGCCAATGCGTCATGGGGACGCTACTGGGGATGGGATCCCAAAGAAGTCTGGGCGCTGATCACGCTGATCGTCTACGCGCTGCCGCTGCACGAGCGAAGCCTCGCCCGGTTCCGCAGACCGCTTTTTTTCCATGCCTACACCTTGTGGGCATTCGCTGCGGTACTGATGACCTATTTCGGCGTAAATTACTTCCTCGGCGGCATGCACAGCTACGGGGGAGGATTCCGGCCGGGATACGCCGCCGCGACTGTCTTCGCCGCCGTAACGGCCTTCGCGCTGCTGACGGTCGCGGCCCTGATCCGGCAACGCCGCACGGACGCATAGGCCGGGAGCATCCCCGGCGCAACGGCAGCGAGGCGGCTTTACGACTGCCGTCGCCGCAACGCCTCGCTACGAAGGCATCCGGAAACATGCCGCAATGCCCCGGGACAGTCCGAAATCCATCGTAAAACGGAAACGAAAGAGAACGGGGCCGGCAAATTTTACTTATCTTTACGAAAACATCTTCCGGACAAACCGTTTCCCGTCATGAAAAAGTATCTGTATTTCGCCCTGGCGGTCCTTTACGCCTGTTCGCCCGCCCTCGCGCAAGACGACTATCCGACCGAGACCGATCTCTACGTTTTCTGGCAACCCGACCGGCCGCTGACCCCGGCCGACTTTCAGAAAAGCGATTCGCTGTCGGAATTAAATAAATATATGTACGACTCTTGTCGTATCGGTTGCGTAGCGTCCGTCGGTTTATGGACACAGGCGGACGCGCCTAAAAGAAAAAAATGGACAAGAGAACACGGTGAAAAAATATATGTCGTCCCTGCATTCGAAAAAGGGGATTCTTATATCATACATAACGATACGGCCGGGATTGCGCACGAACAAATCATATTCGACTTGCACGAAGTCGGTGCCCGATTATTACGATTCAAACTACAAGAAGCAACGGAAACAACGGACCATGCCCTCGGGACTCAAGCTCTTTTATTCAAAACTTATGAAGCAGAAATTCGCAAATTCGTAAAAGAAATGACTTATTCTTTTACGATATCGGTCCTCGTCGAAAAAAATGACAGCCTCGCCCGCTGGCGGGCCATGGTGGACGACTGTCTGGAAAAGTACGCGGACTATGCGACCCGGCCTGAGGACTGTGCCCGGTTCATCTTGAACAAGCCGCTGCTTGACGGTTATTCGACAATCAAAATGCTACAAGGAGACTTCCAACAACGAGATTCCTCGGGAAATCTTATAGTGGTCACACAAAGCAAACTCCCAGACACGGGCACTCCCATTTACAAAAACGAAAAGCGTAGGAGGCCGATCGACCGCCGGCCTCGGATATTCCGCTAAGACAATTTCAACAAAGACAGACATGCCAGACCCGAGCCTGTACGCATATGCTTCGGGAAAGAACCCCCAAATCGTACTTCCGTAAAGATTCCCGACCGACATATCGCGGGCCGGTTATTCTGTCGTGAACAAAGAAGCAGAAAGACCGTTCCCGAACGCACAACGAACGGACGGACATCAGATTCCGATATCCCGCTTCATAAAAACTTTATCCTGAACAAAAAACGGTCGAACAGCCACGGCATCGAAACACGGCTGAAATACCCAGACGGCGATCAGTGCTCGTACGGATTGCCTCTGTCGGCCACCTGCCGGGCCGGAACGCCGGCGATCGTCGTGTCGGGCCGCTCGAACGACCTGTTCACGACGGCATTGGCGCCGACGGCGGTCCGGTCGGCAATCCGGATCCGGCCGTAAATCTTGGCTCCTGGGCCGATATAGACATGATCGCCTATCTCGGGGACATCGTCTTTCCCGAAACCCTCCCCGATATTGACGCCCTGATGAATGTCGCAAAAGGCGCCGACGCGCGCCTTCGGATTGACGACGATCAGACCGTAATGGTTGATCCGCAATCCGGGACCGAATACGTTGATCGGAATAGAAAAGCCGAGCCGGACGCCGTAAATTTCATGTACGGCGCCCCAGAACTTTTTCATAATCCGGCCGAAAAGCGAACGGCCGGTATTCGCGTAATACTCGTGCTTGCGCAAGGCCACTTGGAATTTCCAGACCCGGTAGCCGGTCAGGGGCGGCCGCTTGGCCCGCCGGATTCCCAAAGCGCGGCGGTCGAGCTCCAGATATCGCTGCAAATCGGATTTGGATAAAATCATAACGGTCGGAATAATTAGGATTCGATTCAGAGACGGCAATTCTCGAAATAAATATACGAAAATTTCACGGATAACGCTCCGCAAGTCGAGAAAAAAACATTCAGGATACGGACGGAACGGGATCTCAAAACGGGACGAGCGTCCCGGACTGGCACTCAGTCCTTATCTTTTCCACCTTCGGGACGGTCGAATTCGATCGGACCGAGCTTGCCCATCAGCGAGCGGACCTGGGCAGCCCGGCGCACCATGTAGCCCGACGGAGCGGCCATGTCGCGGCGGAGCGGATTGGGCAGTACGGTCGCTATCATCGAGGCCTCGTAGGCGTTCAGCTCGGCGGCAGTCTTGCCGTACACGCCGCGGGCCGGAGCCTCGACTCCGTACATGTTGCGGCCCGTTTCTATGACATTCAGATAAACCTCCATGATCCGCCGCTTGCTCCAGAAAGTCTCGATCAGTACGGTGAACCACGCCTCGACCCCTTTGCGCAGCCATGTGCGGGCAGGCAGGCAAAACACGTTCTTGGCCGTCTGCTGCGAGATCGTACTGCCGCCCCGCAGCCGCTTTCCCTCGCGGTTCTCGTCGAGCGCCCGGTCGATCGCGTCCCAGTCGAATCCCCGGTGCGAGAGGAAATGGTTGTCCTCGGTGGCGATCACGGCGCGCACCATCGGCATGGCCACCTTCCGCAGCGGAACCCAGTTCGAGCGCACCCGAAGCCCCTCCTCGGGCAGATGCTCCGCCAGACGGATCGCCTTGAGCGGCGTGAGCGTCACCGGAACCCACCGCAACAACAGCGTGTAGCCGAGCGAGAACGTGATGAAAAAAACGGCCAGATATGCCACCAAACGGCCCAGATAGCGCATAGCGAAACCAGTCAATCGTCCTTCCCGTACGAGGGCCGGCATCATTGCCGCACCCCTTCCGGTCGGCGGGCAAAAATAATATAAATTTTGACAAATCATAATGAAAAAAGTGGAAAATTACCCGTTTTAAAATAATCGCCGTATATTTGCGCAAAATTGAGCGAAGGGAAAAATCAATAGGAATTTCCAAAATCTTACTTACGAAGATGGCACAGAAAAAATTCATTACTTGTGACGGAAACTACGCGGCGGCCCACATCGCATACATGTTCAGCGAGGTGGCTGCGATCTATCCGATCACACCGTCGTCCACCATGGCGGAGTACGTCGACGAGTGGGCGGCCAGCGGTCGCAAGAACATTTTCGGCGAAACGGTCAAGGTTGTCGAAATGCAGTCGGAGGCCGGAGCCGCCGGAGCGGTGCACGGCTCGCTGCAGAGCGGCGCGCTGACTACGACGTTCACGGCCTCGCAGGGACTGCTGCTGATGATTCCGAACATGTACAAGATATCCGGCGAGCTGCTGCCGGGCGTGTTCCACGTTTCGGCCCGCGCACTGGCCGCGCAGTCGCTGTCGATCTTCGGCGACCATCAGGACGTGATGGCCACCCGCCAGACCGGTTTCGCCATGCTGGCGACGAGCAGCGTACAGGAAGTGATGGATCTGGCCGGCGTCGCCCATCTGGTGGCGATCCGCTCGCGCGTTCCGTTCCTGCACTTCTTCGACGGATTCCGCACCTCGCACGAAATTCAGAAAATCGAGATGATCGACGAGCAAGCGCTCGCTGGCCTGCTCGACCGTAAAGCGCTGGACGCTTTCCGCAAGCGCGCGCTCAATCCGGAGAACCCCGTCACGCGCGGCACGGCTCAGAACTCCGACATCTACTTCCAGACCCGCGAGGCCTCGAACAAGTTCTACAACGCCATACCCGACATGGTGGCCGACGCGATGAAGCAGATCAGCGCGATCACCGGACGCGAGTACAAGCCGTTCACCTACTACGGCGACCCGGATGCCGAAAACGTCATCGTAGCCATGGGCTCCGTGAACGAAACGATCAAGGAAACGATCGATTACATGCGCAGCAAGGGCGAAAAGGCAGGTCTCGTCACCGTTCACCTCTACCGTCCGTTCTCGCCGAAGTACCTGTTCGACGTGCTGCCCGCTTCGGTCAAGAGAATCTGCGTGCTCGACCGCACGAAAGAACCCGGAGCCAACGGCGAGCCGCTGTATCTGGATATCAAGGAGGTATTCTACGGCCGCGAAAACGCTCCGCTGATCGTCGGCGGACGCTACGGCCTTTCGTCGAAGGACACGACCCCGGCCCAGATGCTGGCCGTCTACGAGAACCTGAAGGCCAACGAGCCGAAGGACCACTTCACGGTGGGCATCGTCGACGACGTGACTTTCACCTCTCTGCCCGTAGGACCGGAGCTGCATCTCGACAACGCCGGCACGTTCGAGGCCCGCTTCATCGGCTTGGGCGCCGACGGCACGGTGGGCGCCAACAAGAACTCGATCAAGATCATCGGCAACACGACCGACAAATACTGCCAGGCCTACTTCGCATACGACTCGAAGAAGTCGGGCGGCTACACGGCCTCGCACTTGCGCTTCGGCGACAAGCCGATCCGCTCGCCCTATCTGGTCAACACGCCCGACTTCGTGGCCTGCCACGTTCCGTCGTATCTGGGCAAGTACGACCTGCTCAAGGGGCTCAAGGACGGAGGCACGTTCCTGCTCAACAGCGTGTGGGACGCCGAGACGACCAAGGAGCATCTGCCCGATGCGATGAAGAAATATATGGCCGAGCACCATATCAACTTCTACATCATCAACGCGACGAAGATCGCCGCCGAGATCGGACTCGGCAGCCGGACCAATACGATCATGCAGAGCGCTTTCTTCAAGGTGACCGGCGTGATTCCGTACGAGACGGCCAAGGAAGAGATGAAGAAGGCGATCTACAAGTCCTACGGCAAGAAGGGCGAGGAGATCGTCAACATGAACTACGCCGCCGTCGAGAAGGGCGGCGACGTAACCAAGGTGGAAGTCCCGCAGCAGTGGGCCTCGCTGAACCCGACTCCGGCCGTCGGACGCGACGTGCCGGAATTCGTCCGCAACATCGTCGAGCCGATCGAGGCCCTGCGGGGCGACGACCTGCCCGTCAGCGCGTTCGACGGCCGTGAGGACGGTACGTGGGACGCCGGCACTTCGCAATACGAGAAGCGGGGTGTCGCGGTGAACGTTCCCGAATGGCAGGCCGAGAACTGTATCCAGTGCAACCAATGCGCCTACGTCTGCCCGCATGCCGCGATCCGTCCGTTCCTGCTCACCGAGGAGGAAGCCGCCGCCGCGCCGGCAGGCACCGAAACCAAACAAGGCGTCGGAGCGACGAAAGCCTATCGGTTCAAGATTCAGGTATCGCCGCTCGACTGTACGGGCTGCGGCAACTGCGCGAACGTCTGCCCGGCCCCGACCAAGGCTCTGCTGATGAAGCCGCTCGAAAGCCAGCTCGACAAGGACGAGGCCGAGCGCTGGGAATACATGCACAACCAGGTCGGCTACAAGGATACCGTGGTCGACAAAACGAAAACCGTCAAGAACAGCCAGTTCTCCCGGCCGCTGTTCGAGTTCTCCGGAGCGTGCGCCGGCTGCGGCGAAACGCCATACATCAAGGCGATCACGCAGCTCTACGGCGACCGCATGGTGATCGCCAACGCGACGGGTTGCTCGTCGATCTACGGCGGATCGGCTCCCTCGTCGCCCTACTGCGCCAACGAGAAAGGCTTCGGGCCGGCATGGGCCAACTCGCTGTTCGAGGACAACGCCGAGTTCGGCTTGGGCATTCACGTCGGCATCGAGAAACTGCGCGAACGACTGATCGTGCTGATGAAGGAAGCCATCGAAGGCAATACCGGATGTTCCGACGAGCTGAAAGGCGTAATGCGGGAATGGCTCGACAAGATGAACGACGCCGAGGCGACCAAGGAGGTAGCATCCCGCCTGATCCCGATGATGGAAGCCTGCGGTTGCGACGTCTGCAAGCAGATCCTCGCAATGAAGCACTACCTGATCAAAAAATCGACTTGGATCTTCGGAGGCGACGGCTGGGCGTACGACATCGGTTTCGGCGGTCTGGACCATGTGATCGCATCGGGGATGAATGTCAATATCCTCGTACTGGATACGGAGGTCTACTCGAATACGGGCGGACAGTCGTCCAAGAGCACGCCGATCGGCGCGGTCGCCAAGTTCGCATCGGCCGGCAAGCGCGTCCGCAAGAAAGATCTCGGCGCAATGGCAATGACCTACGGCTACGTCTACGTCGCACAGGTGGCGATGGGGGCCAACCACAACCAGTACCTCAACGCGATCAAGGAGGCCGAGGCTTATGACGGTCCGTCGCTGATCATCGCCTACGCTCCGTGTATCAATCACGGCATCAAGGGCGGCATGGGCAAATCCCAGCTGACCGAGAAGGAAGCCGTCGAATGCGGTTACTGGCACTTGTGGCGCTTCAATCCGGCACTGGAGGCTCAGGGCAAGAATCCGTTCTCGCTCGACTCGAAAGAGCCCGACTGGAGCAAGTTCCAGCAGTTCATCCACAGCGAAGTACGCTACACTTCCCTGCTCAAGTCGTTCCCCGACGAGGCCAAAGAGCTGTTCGCCGCTTCGGAAAAGAACGCGCAGTGGCGCTACGAGACTTACAAGCGCTACGCCGCGATGGACTACTCGGATACGGTCGAGGAGAAGTAGTCCGAACGACGATTTTATTCCTGCCGGGGCGCGTCCGAAAACGACGCGCCCCGGTTTCGTTTCCGGCGGAGGAAACGGTCTCTCCGGATTCCCGCCGATCGCGCTCCCGGAGACCGACACGTCAGCCGGTTTTCCTCCCATACAACCGATTCCGTCGTCCGAGAGCTTTCTCAGGGAACGTATTCTCCACCCGAATCATACTGCAACATAAAAATTTTGAATCCCAACGTGACACGACCGGAAGCTCCGGCCCCGAAGTCCGGAGCGGGCGACCGCCGGACGGGATTCCCGTCTTGCCGAACCGACCAAAAGACAGGCGGCCCGCGCCAAGCGGAATTTTTTTGCCGGTTCATTGCACCAGTCGATTAAAAGACATATATTTATGGAACCGAATCGACCCCAACGCATATTCATTACCCGTCCCCTATGACCCGGACATCCATACTTTCCGTTATCCCGACTCTCGAGTCCGGACCCGGTTCGCAGCGGCTCCGCAGTCCGAATTGCGTTCCGGGGGCGGACCGGTCGCCCGCCCCCGGAAGAGTCGCGGAACGGAGTACGGCGGTCCCGACCGCACGCAGCGGGCGGAAAGCTTCCGAAACGACGGGGAAATCCTGCCGCTGTGCCGATACGCGACAAAGCACCCGGAGAGATCGAGCCGTCCGACTCGGACGGAGGGTCCGGTCCCGGCGGGCCGCACCCGTCCCTGCCTGACGGCATCCGAAAACACGAACCCGAAACCTAAAATACCGCATCATGAAACATCTGCTTCTTCTGCTCGCGTTGCTGTGCCTCGCCCAACGCAGTGCGGCGCAAGGCGGCAAAATCTACCGAAGCCTGGACGACTACCGGAACGACCGGTACGAAACCGTGCCCGACCTGTATCTGAAACCGCCCGTCGACGAAGCCGTATTCGGACGCTTCGGATACAAGCTCGCCTGCACGGACCGGGAAACGAAAAAAACGCTCAAGGAAACGGTGTTCGCCGTCGTCGGCGATACGCTCTACGTGAGCCTGACCTATTTGAATGACAAGATAATTCGAAGCAGTCCCTTTGAATGTATTCCGGCAGAACGGGTTGGCGAATACATATTATTTCGGAATTTTTCTAATGAACAGAAAATTACGGTCGGTTTCAACTGGGCCATGTTCGGCTTGGCAGGAGCCGCAGCCTCTTACGACAGACAGCGGGATAAAGTACCCTACTTTTGCTTGGACCTGCAAACCGGAAAAGTAGAACTGATCGACCGCGAGGTCATGACCCGAATTATCGGCGGCTATCCGGACCTGCTGAAAAGCTATCTGAGCCTGCAGGAGCCCGAATCCCGTGCGACGATAGACGATTATCTGAACCTTTACAGGTATCGGAAGCTCCGGGGCGAGCCGGAACTTCCGATACCTGAGCGGCCGATCGCAACGGCCGGCCATACGGAAGACTCAATTCCCTCCATGACCGATTTTTCGGTCATTTATGCGACGGCCGAAGACTATCTGTGTAAGCGCGGCGAGATCGCTCCGGACATTCGCTTCGAACCGTTCGAAAGTCTGCATACGCGCGACGTGCGGAGCCTTTTGCTCTGGCCCGTACCGGTGACCGAGGACTTCGACCTGATCGCCAAACTGAAAAACAAAACGTTACTCATCGAACGGAACGACTCGCTCTATGTCAACTGTCGCCGCTTTCCGGCCCGCGGCTCGGGCTATGCTCCGGGACAGCGTATCGGCGACAGGATATTCTGCCGGTTGATACCCAGCTACCTGGCCAAGCTGCCCGAAGAGACGATTCGCGCCGAGAACGGCACGGCGTCGAACGAACTGCCGGACGAGAATTTGCCTTACTGGTTCCATATGGACCTGCGGACCGGCGAAGTCCGGGCGCTCGACAGCGGCTGCCTGTACGACCTGCTGGAGGAATATCCCGACCTATACGAGAACTACCTGGCCGAACCGGAGCCGAACAGGAAAGAAACGCTCGACGGTTATTTCGATGCCTATCTCGGACGGACGAGCGGACGGCCTTGATTTTCGTCCGGCAACCGACGCCCGGACGATCTTTTCGAGAAACAGTCTTTCCGGAAAAGGGACCGCACCAAGTAACCCATGCCTCGGCATGCCGTATTCCGTCCACAGCCATTATTGCTTCCAAGCATCTGACGAGGACGAGCCGGCCACCCGTGCGCAAAGGCTCCCCGAACGGTCGAGCGAACGGACCGACAATCGAGGGGGACGGGCTTCCGAAGCGGAAATCGCAGAAGCGACATACCACACGAAACGTTATGAAAAAGCTCATCGTACTGATACTTTGCCTTACGGCATGCCGGACCGCCGACGCGCAGTCCGTCCGGTTCTTCGCCACGGCCGACGATTATCTGAACGGACGCTTCGACACGCTTCCCTTGTCGAGCCTGAAAGTTCGGCGACCATTCATCACCATAAGGAAAGCCCGCATACCAAAAGGCGAGTTACGGCACAGGCTGAGGGCCATGGGCCCGAATCTCCTGGTCGTGGGCGACTCGGTATATTCCAATCTGACAACGGTAGGCGTAGGAAAACCGAGCAAACGGTTCAGGCAGGTCCAGCGGTTCGGCGATCGGATTTTTTCCTTACATGGACGGAAAGCCAAAATATGAATGCCATGTTGGCCGGATACATGTTCGGAATCATCGGCAACACGCTCTCTTCCGGCCTGGCAAGACCTTATTGTTGCTATTGGAATCTGCAAACCGGCGAATTCAGGCTTCTCGACAGCGGCTGCCTGTACGATCTGCTGGAGGAATATCCCGATTTATACGAGAATTATCTGGCCGAGCCGGAGCCGAACCGGAGAAAAACGCTCGAAGACTATTTCATCAAATACTTGGAGCGGGAAAAACCGGAATTGCTGAAATCCGTTTCTTCGGAGGGGGCCCGGTTGCCGAGGACACGACCGGCCAAACGCTCTGACTGAGACACCGAATCCAAACGAAGCGAACTTCGACCACAACGGACAGCCATGCAACGCATACGTGCGAAACAAGTCACCGACCAGGCCTTTGCTGCCGGAAAAGTAAGTTCTCATAATACCGGAGCATCCTGCCCCGCTTCCGGCCGGTATGCATATTCTTCGGACCACATCGCTGATCTGCCTTTCGCTAAATCCCGATCCGGACGTACGCCGGACAGAACCGGGAAACTCGGCCATTCTCTAATGAAGCAACTATCGCAGCCCGGAAGCAGAACCCAGAACCGTTTTCCTTACGCTCCGGCTTTCCTTTCCCACAGCTTGGCGACCGTGGCGAACTTATAGAATGCGTTCAGCACGGCATAGGCGAATCCTGCCTTGCCATCGCGGAAACCGCCTTTGACCATGTAAAAGCGCACGAAGCGCCATGTGCACTTGAGCCAGGCCGAGCCGACCGAGAAATCCTGCCCCTCGCGGCGAATCATCTCCTTGTCGGTATACTGATTCGTCTTGGCGATCCGCGCGGCGACGCTTTCGTTGGCCAGGTGCTCCATAGCCAGCTCACGGCGACGGGCGGGAATCGTGAAGACACGGCCCTCGATGACCGGACGGGCATGAATCCGTTCGGGCCAGAAAGTCTTCGAACGGCGGATCAGACGGATGATATAGTCGGGGTAGTCGCCGTGCATGAAACGGCCCATGAAGTAGTTCTTCCGCGCCATTTTGAGCGCCGCGTATCCCCGGGCCTCGGCCGTCTCGGCAAAGCGATAGAGATAGTCTTTCAGCGCGGCGGGGATCACCTCGTCCGAATCGAGCACGAGCACCCACTCGTTGGCGGCCTGCGAAATCGCATAGTTGCGCGCCGGCTCGACAAAGCCGGTCCGCTCGTGATAGACGATCCGGCAACCGTGACGTTCGGCGATCGAGATTGTGGAATCGGTGCTGTGCATATCGCATAGCACGATCTCGTCGAAACCGTCGACCGAGCTCAGGCACCGATCCAGAAAACGCTCCGAATTGAACGTATTGACGACAACGGAAATCTTCATAGAAGCCGGGTATTTAGGAAAGTACAATAGTAGTAAAAATCCTTCAAAAATCCTCTTTCCGGAACAAAGATCCGGACGCAGGAACGGCCCCGGCCACAACGCGACGATAAAAGGCGGTCCCGGCCCGCAGCCCCCGGCGCTTCCCGCCGGAACACCCGGTCCGGCCTGCGGCCTCGGCGCTTTGTCTTCAAAAGCCTGCCCCGAGTCTGGTCAGCGGGGATGTCTTCGTAGCTTTCCGAACGTTGCGACGACTCGGTCCGCGCTCCGCATCCGACGACCCGGCCTGCAAGCTTCATAAAAAACGGATGCCGGCGCAAATACGGAAACGACCGGGCAGGGACTTGCCGCCCCCTCAAGAAATATCCGACGAAAAGACAGGGAAACGACCGACGGAGCAAAACGGTTGCCTGACCGGGCAGGGAGACGCCCTACCGGGAGGCGCCTCGCTCGGGCCCGTCGCAGGAAGCGGCCGTGCAGGACAAGCAGCTTCCGCCGGAGCACGCCCCGTCGTCCGCCGAGGAATCGCCGCGCAACGCGGCCTCCTCCTCGCGCAGTTGCTGCGAAGCGCAACGGATGCCGCGCGCTTTCATGTGCCGGTTCTCGCCGATCTCGGACTCCATGTAATGTCCCTTGAAAATAATCGTCAGAGACATCCCTACAACGAAAAAGGCGACGACCCCGACGGCGATCAGAAATATGAGCCAGCCCGATGACATGGTCGATTTGTGGTTTACAAAGGTTTTTCGCAAATTTCGTACAAAATTCCGGTAAAGCCAACGATATTCCGCCGGCGGTCACGAAAAGAGATTTTATCTTATATTTGTGAATCGGATTTTCACTCCGTTACGGTCACAAAATGGAAAAGACGACAAAACTCGCCCGAGCGGTTCCGCCGGCCACCGCGTTGTGCGTACTCTGCGCCTATGCCGCCGTAGCGAACGATTCCGCCGTCCCGATCGCCGGGAAACGGAACCGCAAGCCCGGCTCCGGCAGCATAAGCGCCGAAGGGAAGCGACCCGGGCGGCAGTTGCCCGAAACGGCCGTGCCGAACCGCGCGCCGTCGAATCCTCGTCCGGCCCAAGCGGCCGGATACGACGAGCGGAACCGCAAGCCGGGTTCGGTCTTTGAGAAAAAAACGGCAAAACGGCCGACCGGTGCGACAGGTTCCGACATCGACGCGGCAAAACGGCCGGCCACGGGTCGGATACGAGGCGCGTCGCCGGACCGTACGGCGAGCAGACGGCCCGATCTCCCGGTCCGGATCGTTTGTCGCGGAGAAGGATCGCATGCCGGTTTCCGAAAACGAAAACTAACGTACAAGACATGAAAATCGTAATTGCCGGAGCGGGCGAGGTGGGCAGCCATCTGGCCAAGATGCTGAGCGGGGAATATCACGACATCACGGTCGTGGACGACGACCCCAAGCGGCTCGAGTCGATCGCCGGCATGGCCGACGTAATCGTCATCGAGGGAGACTGCACGACGTTCTCGGTACTGAAGAAAGCCTCGGTACGCAAGGCGGATCTGTTCATCGCCGTGCGGCCCGAGGAGACGTCGAACATCATCTCGGCCATACTGGCCAAGCAGCTCGGCGCGCGTAAGTCGATCGCCCGGATCGACAACAACGAGTATCTGGAACCGAACAACAAGGAGATGTTCATCGACATGGGCATCGACTACCTGTTCTACCCCGAGCAGGTGGCGGCCGACGAGGTGATCAACCTGCTCGGCCACACGAGCACGACCGAATACGTCGACTTCTCGGGCGGCAAGCTGTCGCTCGTCGTGTTCAAGATCGACGCCTCGTCGCCGCTGGTCAACAAGACGCTGCTCGAAATTACCGACGACCGCGAGTCGCAGCCCTACCGCACGGTCGCCATCTCGCGCGACGGAGAAACGATCATCCCGCGCGGCAGCGACCAGTTCAAGGTCGGCGACAACATCTACGTGATCGCGAACCAGCATGCGGTCAAAGACGTCATGGTATTCTCGGGCAAGGCCAATATCGACATCAAGAACATGATGATTCTGGGCGGCAGCCGCATCGGCGCGCGCGTGGCGGCCGAACTGCAGGACGAAGTCAATATCAAGCTGGTCGACTATACGCCCGAAAAGGCCTACAAACTGGCCGAGCAACTCGAAAAAACACTGATTATCAACGAAGACGGGCGCAATACCGAAGCGATGATCGAAGAGGGACTGAGCAATATGGACGCCTTCGTGGCCGTGACGGGCCGCGCCGAGACGAACATTCTGGCCGCGATGCTGGCCAAACGGCTCGGCGTGAAGAAAGTGATCGCCGAGGTCGAGAACCTGAACTTCATCAACCTGGCCGAGAGCATGGGCATCGACACGATCGTCAACAAGAAGCTGATCACGGCGAGCAACATCTTCCGCTTCACGATGTCGACCGACGTACAGGCGATCAAGTGCCTGACGGGCTGCGACGCCGAGGTGCTCGAATTCATCGTCAAGCCCAACTCGCCGGCCACGAAAGTCAAGATACGCGACCTGAACTTCCCGCACGACGCGACGATCGGCGGCATCGTACGCGGCGACAGGACGTTCATCGCCGTAGGCAATACCGAGATCAACGCCTACGACCGGGTCGTCGTCTTCTCGCTCCCGTCGGCCATTTCGAAAATCGGAAAATTCTTCAATTAGTTTCCCGGAACCTTCGCCCCGAAGGCCCCGGCCGTAACACGACAAGCCTATGGCGCTCAAGACACGACTGATCCGCTTACTCTCCGCTCCCCGCCTGCGCGAGATCGACCGCTTTATGGAGCATCCGGCTCAGGTGCAGCAGAGACAGCTCCGCCGGCTGCTGGACCGGGCCGCTCCGACGCTTTTCGGCACGGAGCACGGCTTTCACGCGATCCGAACCGCGGAGCAATTCGCCTCGCGGGTACCGGTAACCGACTACGACGGTTTCACGCCGTACATCGAGCGGATGCGCCGGGGCGAAGCGGACGTCTGTTGGCCCGGCGAGGTCCGCTGGTTCGCCAAATCGTCGGGCACGACCTCGGCCAAGAGCAAGTTTATCCCGGTGAGCCGCGAAGGATTGCGCGGATGCCACATGCGGGGCCCGCTCGACATCGTCTGCCTGACCGGCTCGCTATGGCCCGACACGGACGTATTCTCGGGCAAAACGCTGACGCTCGGAGGCAGCCGGCGTCTCGAAACGACCGGAGGCCGCGCTCAGGAAGGCGACCTGTCGGCCATTCTGATCGAAAACACGCCCCGGCTGGCCGGCCGGATGCGCGTTCCGAAGCCCGAGACGGCGCTGATTCCCGATTTCGAGAAGAAAGTCGAGGCGATTTGCCGCGAGACGGTCGGACAGAACGTAACGGCTTTCGCCGGGGTTCCGTCGTGGAATCTGGTCATGCTGCGCAAGGTGCTCGAATTTACGGGCAAAAGCAACCTGCTCGAAGTGTGGCCCCGCCTGGAGCTGTTCACGCACGGCGGCATGAACTTCAAGCCCTACCGGGAGCAGTACCGGCAGCTCATTCCGTCCGACAGGATGAAATACATGGAAACCTACAACGCATCGGAGGGCTTCTTCGCCATACAGAACGATCCGGCGTCGGACGACCTGCTGCTGATGCTCGACTACGGCGTGTACTACGAGTTCCTGCCGGTGCGCGATTTGGACGATCCGTCCCGAGCAGTGCCGCTCGAGGGGGTCGCCAAGGGGATCAACTACGCGATGATCATCACGACCTGCAACGGCCTGTGGCGCTACCAGATCGGCGACACGGTCGAGTTCACGTCGCTCGCTCCGTACAAGATCCGGATCACCGGGCGCACGCGCCACTATATCAACGCCTTCGGCGAGGAGGTCATCGTCGATAACGCCGAAACGGCGCTCAAGGCCGCCTGCGACGCGACCGGCGCGCGCATCAGCGACTACACGGCCGGCCCCGTCTACATGAACGGACGAAGCAAAGGATCGCACCAGTGGGTCGTCGAATTCGACACGCCGCCCGACGATGCGGAGCGCTTCACCGACACGCTGGACCGCGCGCTGCAAAGCGTCAACTCCGACTACGAGGCCAAGCGCTTCAAGAATACGACGTTGATGCGCCCGACGCTGACCGTCGTGCCGCCGGGCACGTTCTACCGCTGGATGAAAAGCCGCGGCAAGGCGGGCGGGCAGAACAAGGTTCCCCGCCTGTTCAACGACCGTACCTACATCGACCAACTGACCGCCGACGAACGTTCGAACGACCCGAAATGAAAAGACCGACGAATGCCGTGCTGCTCGGCCCCGCCCACCCGTATCGGGGAGGACTGGCCGACTTCGACCATCTGCTGGCCCGCGCGCTGAACCGGGCGGGAATACCCTGCCGGCTCTATACGTTCACGCTGCAATACCCGTCCTTCCTGTTTCCGGGCAAGAGCCAGTTTACCGACGCGCCCGCCCCGGAAGGGCTCGACATCACGCGCGTACTGAACTCGGTGAATCCGCTGAACTGGATCCGTACCGGCCTGCGCATCCGGCGCGAGCGGCCCGACTTGCTGATCGTCCGCTACTGGATTCCTCAGATGGCCCCGGCGCTGGGTACCGTCTGCCGGATCGCCCGACGCGGCGGTACCCGGACGGTGGCGATCATGGACAACGTGCTCCCGCACGAGAGCCGCCCGATGGACCGGCTGCTGACGCGCTACATGACCGGCTCGCTCGACGGTTTCGTCTACATGTCGCGCGAGATACGGGCCCAACTCGACCTCTTCGACCGAACCAAACCGTCGGTCTTCTCGCCCCATCCGATGTATACGGGCTACGGCGATCCTCTGCCCCGGGAACAGGCGTGCGGCGAACTGGGACTCGACCCGTCGTGCCGCTACGCGATGTTCTTCGGCTACATACGCGACTACAAGGGACTCGACCTGCTGCTCGACGCATGGGCCCTGCTCCGCCGTCGCGGAGGGCTCGACGGGCGGCACAAGCTGATCGTAGCCGGAGAGTATTACAGCGGCCGCGAGCGCTATGCCGAACAGATCGACCGGCTCGGCATCCGCGACAGCCTGGTGATGATGGATCGTTTCATCGCCGAGGACGAAGTGGGCAAACTGTTTTCGGCCAGCGACCTGATCGTTCAGCCTTACCGCAGCGCGACGCAGAGCGGAGTCACGCAGATCGCCTACTGGTTCGACGTGCCGACTCTGGTCACGGATGTCGGAGGTTTGGGCGAGATCGTTCCCGACGGCGAGACCGGTCTGGTCGTCCGGCCCGACGCGGAGGCGATCGCGGAAACGATCGGCCGTTTTTTCAGCGACGGGCTTTTGGAACGTTTCCGCACGAATATCCGCGAGTACAAGAAGCGATTCACATGGGAGCGGATGGTCGAAAACCTCGGAACGCTTTACGGACGGATCGAAGCGGGAAAGAACGAAGCGAACCGCTGAGCATCATCCGTATCTTCCGCCCGCCGGCCAAACGGACAGTCGAAAGAAGCGAACGCCGCACAAAGGCGTCCGCGTCGTCTTGGCATGTCGCCGGCACGAATCCGCGCTCGGATCGGGCGGCCCGAAAACGCCCGTTCCGTCCCGGTCGGAACGATGCCTCCCGGGTTACCTCTCCGACGGGAACGATCTTACGCCGGATCCGGGGAAAAAACGGAGGCGGCCGCCTCTCCGAAACAAACCGTTCGCGCAAGCCGTAACCGAGACGCCCGCTGCCGGCAGACACGGCCAAACAATTGCCCGTCGGACGAAATGCCGATCGGACAGTCATCGGAAAGCGGGAAGACTGCATGGAATCCCGTATCGGGCCATACTCCGGAACTTGCTCTTTTTCAAGACGGGAATCGCCGGTGCGCTTTCTGCGAAGCGGACGGAAACGGGCGCCCCGAACGCTCCGCAAAACGCCGGACGAACGGTTCGGACAATAGGCCGGAAAGACCCGAATTGATATTATCCGGAAAAAGCGCTAAATTTGTATTCACCCTATCCGTCGCGGCGATCGCTTTTCGCCGGGCGGGTCCAAAAACTATCGACATGTATATCGCCATAGCCGGAAATATCGGAAGCGGGAAGACCTCGCTCACGGGCATCCTGTCTCAGAGGACGGGCGCCAAAGCCTATTTCGAGGAGAGCGACAATCCCTATATCGGCGATTTCTACGACGATATGAACCGCTGGTCGTTCAACCTGCAGATTTACTTTCTCGGCCAGCGCATCCGGCAGGCTACCGAAATCCTGTCGACGGGCAGCGACCTGATTCAGGACCGCACGATTTACGAGGACGCCCATATCTTTGCGACGAACCTGCACGAAACGGGCCTGATGTCGACGCGCGATTTCGACACCTACATGAAGATTTTCGATCTGGCGACCGGGCTCACGCAGGCGCCCGATCTGCTGATCTATCTGAAGGCGAGCGTGCCGACGCTCGTGTCGCAGATCAAGAAGCGGGGGAGAGCCTACGAAATGAGCATACAGGAGGAATACCTCGAGCGGCTCAACCGCAAGTACGACGAATGGATCAGCCGAATCTACCGGGGCGAGGTGATAACCATCGACGTCGACCGCGTCGATTTCGTCGACGACCCGTCGTCGCTGGACGATGTCGTGGGACGGATCGAGTCTTTGAAAAAGTCGGGCCTGTAATGGACGGCGAATCCTTTTTCCCCGAAGCGTTCGCGCGTCGGATCGAGGAACAGCTCGGAACGCGGCAGGCTCGCCTGCTGCTCGACGCGCTGGACGGAGACCCGGTCGTCAGTGTCCGGTACAATCCTTACAAAACGGCATCGAAGCCTGCTCTCGAGCCTGTCCCGTGGAGCCGGTACGGCTTTTATCTGCCCGAGCGGCCCTCATTTACGCTCGACCCGTCGCTGCACGGCGGAGCTTACTACGTGCAGGAGGCGAGCTCGATGTTTCTGGAGGCTGTTTTCGGTGCCGTAGCCGACTCCGGAGCGCCTTTGCGGATACTCGACCTGTGCGCGGCTCCCGGAGGCAAGACGACGCTTCTTTCGAGCCTGGCCGGTCCCGAGAGCCTGATCGTCGCGAACGAGCCGGTCCGCGCCCGGGCGGCGGTCCTGTCCGACAACGTCCGGCGGTGGGGGATCGGGAATGTCGTCGTAACGAGCGCCGATCCGGCCCGTTTCGCTCCGTTCGGGCACTACTTCGACCTGATTCTGGTCGACGCGCCCTGCTCGGGCGAGGGCATGTTCCGCAAGGACCGCGAGTCGAGACGGCAATGGAGCGAATCGGGAGCCGAGCTGTGCGCGGCCCGGCAACGGCGCATTCTGGGTGAGGCATGGGACGCGCTCCGTCCCGGAGGCGCGCTGATATACAGCACCTGCACGTTCAACCCGGCCGAGAACGAGCAGAACGTCCGCTGGCTCGCCTCGCAATACGACTGCGAAGGGACGATCGACGTCGGGACGGCTCCGGAGTGGGGCATCGAGCGAGGAGAGACGGACGGCATCGGCACATTCCGCTTCTATCCGCACCGGACACGCGGCGAGGGCTTTTTCGCTGCCGTCGTGCGCAAAGCCGACGGCAGACGGCGCCTGCAGGTCCCGAAACCGCGTAAGAGCATATTCTCCGAACTGCCGAAATCGTCGGTGCGGGAGGTCGCGCGTTGGGTGGGACAGCCCGAACTCATGCGCTTCGCAACGGTCGACGACACGGTTTACGGTTATTACGGACGCGCTTTCGCAGCCGTCCGGGAAATCGCGGAGAATCTGCCCGTCGTCCGCTCGGGCATTCGGATGGGTCAGCTTTTCGGAGGCCGGCTGAAGCCGGACCACGCGCTGGCCATGTTCCACGACCTGAACCCCGAAGCCGCTCCGACCGCCGTTCTCGACCGAGAGCAGGCGCTCGACTATCTGCGCAAAAGAGAGACCGACCCGACTCTGCTGAGCGAGGGGATCAACCGGATCGCCTGCGACGGCCTGACGCTCGGATGGATCAAGCGAATCGGGAACCGGTCGAACAATCTTTACCCGAAGGAACTGCGCATCGCGACGCTCTGATTCCGCACCGACGATTTCGGCAGTTCGGAGAATACGCTCTTACGCAGTTTCAGGTACCGAATACGGGGAATCCCGGCCATACGGCCCGTTTGAACGCTCCGGTACGCTATCGTACCGGCTTTTCAAATCTCTTTTCTTTCGAAGAGCTTCCGGGAAACGGACATCGCAAGGCACTTACCGCGTTCTTGAAAATCCGAAGGCCCGGGAATCCGCCGCGCCGGATACCGACCGCCCCCCGCAACGGGCAGGCCGGAACCGGGGAAACGAAACGGGAAACCGGTCGTCGCAATACGAAAACGGATTTTTCTTTCGCCATAACGGAAAATCGAAGCCGAAAAATGTAAAACGAGTCCGGAATGAACGCAATCACCGTTCAAAGAATGCCCGATAGCGCCCGACGGCCTGTTCGACAAGCGCCGGATCGGCAGGTCCGAACGAATCGAAAAACGAGACTTCGGCTATCGGCCGTCCCTCCCGGCGAGCCGCGGACCAGTTTCCGGCCACCCGGCCGGCCGCAAGAACGACAGGATAGAAAATCCCCCACCGGTTATGCGCCGCCGGAGCGTGCTCGGCCCGAAGTACCGGTTCGCGGTCGCGGTAACCGATCAGGTACTCGTCGTAGGGAGGCAGCAGGTGCAACGCCGGGGCCGGAGCGGGAAAATCCGTCCAAGAGCGATGTATCAATCGCTCCCGATCCCCGAGCCGCAGCGTTTCCAACTCGTCCCGAATCGATCCGATCGCCGCGCGAACGTCCGATGCGGACAAGCCCGACCACCAGGCGAAATCGGACGCCGTCGCCGGACTGTGGCTGCGAAAATAAGCGCGGGCCAACCGGCCCAACGACTCGTCGCGCGTCAGCTCGGGAACCGGCGCGACCCGCTCCTCGAGCAGCGCATAGGTGAACTGCCCGGCCCGGTCGGGACCGCTGCAGACGATCCCGTCGGCCTCGGCCCGCATCAGGTAGCGCGTCATGAAATGCGTGTCGGCGGCAATGCCTGCCGCCTGGAAACGGTCGGCGATCTGTCGCTTGGTCAGGCAGAGGTTTCCTCTCAACATTTTTTCGATCAGGCGATTGCTGCGGGAGTACATTCCGTCGTCGATCCCCAGTCCCCGGCTGCGGGCCAGCGAGCTGTTGGCCGACCGGATGCGCCGGGCCGAGAGCCGCAGCATCCATCGAATATCCTCGGCCGCAACCAAATGCCACGTAGGCCGCATCACATGCGTCCGAAGAATCTCGCCCCGCTCCAGCGCCCGGTCGACGGCGCGCAGCGAGGCGGTGCGCAACCGGATTCCGACAGCCCAGCGGACCGCCTTGTAGTCCTGTGCCTGAACGGCTCCCATCCATCGCACGAGCGCACGCGGATCGTCGAAGCGCGGATCGGACAGCTGCTGGGCCGACAGACGGACAGCGATCAAACGATTTTCCATATCGTGAAAGGTTGCTCGGTTTCGAAAACGAATCTTCGACGGCATCCGATTCGCCGAATTTATCATGTATGCATGCGCGGCCGAATTCTGAAAAAATCCCGCTATGAAATCGGCAGAAAAAGCGCTAAGAATAAGGTAGTTGTCGATACTCCTCGTCCGAATCATCGCAGAAGTTCCCGTTTCGGAATCGGCCGGACAAACGGGAAACCGGATCGATCTTTCCGCTCGCCGGATCGACCGTCACCGAGGACCGTCCGTTTCGCCGACAAACCGACAGACGGGTATTTCCTCATTATTCGATATGAACCGCCACATCAAAGCCGATCGGGCTCCTGAAAATATCCGAAGCCGGATTCGGGAATTTTCCGACAGTTCTCACGGGACCGTTTCGCATGCGTAGGATACTGTCGGGAACAAAAAGCGGCAAGCCGAAACAAGGCCCGGCCGCCGTATCCGCATCCGCAAGCCCCGGCCCGGCGCACCGAAAATGGCCGCCGGGAACGCGGTCCCGCGTCAGACCAGCTCGATGCCGGCTTCCGAGCACTCGCGGCGCATCGACTCGGGCCAGATACTGCTCTGAATCTCGCCGATATGGGCCTTGCGAAGCAGGAACATGCACAGCCGCGACTGCCCGATACCGCCTCCGATCGTGCAGGGCAGCTCGCCGGCAAGCAACTTCCGGTGAAAATAGAGGCTCTCTTTGTCGCGCTCCCCGCGCAGATCCAACTGGCGGGCGAGCGAACGCTCGTCGACCCGGATTCCCATGCTCGACACCTCGAAAGCGCTCTCGAGCAACGGGTTCCACAGCAGGATGTCACCGTTCAGCCCCGGATACCCGTCCTCTCCCGGCGTACTCCAGTCGTCGTAATCGGCCGCGCGGCCGTCGTGAGGCCGTCCGTCCGACAGCGGAGCGCCGATGCCCATGACAAACACGGCCCCGTAGCGACGGACGATCTCGTTCTCGCGCTCCTTCGGCGTCTTGTCGGGATAGAGGTCGAGCAACCGTTGGGCGTGAATGAAGCGAATCTCCTCGGGCAGCATCGGCACGATCTGCGGGAACTCGACGTAGAGCCGGTTCTCGGTCACCTTGATCGCCTCGTAAATCCGACGGACGGTCTGCTTCAGGAAAGAGACGGTGCGCTGCTCGCGCGTAATGACCTTTTCCCAGTCCCACTGGTCGACGTAAAGCGAGTGAATGTTGTCGAGCTCCTCGTCGGGCCGCAGCGCGTTCATGTCGGTATAAATGCCCCGGCCCGGCGCGACGGCCATCTCGGCGAGCTTCAGCCGCTTCCATTTGGCCAGCGAATGAACCACCTCGGCCCGGCGCTCGCCCATGTCGCGGATAGGGAACGAAACGGGCCGCTCGACGCTGTTCAGATCGTCGTTGATACCCGTACCGGAAAGCACGACCATCGGGGCGGTCACGCGCAGCAGCGCGAGCTGAGCCGACAGGTTCTGCTGGAACATGTCCTTGACGAGCTTGATCGCCTTCTCGGTATTCTCGACGTTGTCGAGCAGGTTGCGGTAGCCCGCCGGCTTGACAAGAGGCATGGCGCAGGGGGTTAATCGGTAACGACGATCAGGTAATAGTTCTTTTTGCCCTTCTGCACGAGCAGGTACCGGCCCGATAACAGATCGGCGGAGCCTACCATGCAATCGACGGCGGCGATCTTCCGCTTGTTCAGCGAAACGCCGCCGCCCTGAATCAGCTTGCGGGCCTCGCCTTTGGACGGAAAGACGGCGGCATGCTCGGTACACAGGGCCAAAAAACCGACGCCCCCCTCGATCAGCGGGCGCGATATTTCGAAACGGGGCACGCCTTCGAACACCTGCAGGAACGTCTGCTCGTCGATGCCGCGCAGCGCCTCGGCCGTCGCGCCGCCGAACAGGATTTCCGAAGCCTCGACGGCCCGGCGGTACTCCTCCTCGCCGTGCACCATGCAAGTCACCTCGCGGGCCAGCGCCTTCTGCAATCCGCGCAGATGCGGCGCCTCGCGGTGAGCGGCGACGAGACCCTCGATCGTCTCGCGGTCGAGCATCGTGAATATCTTGACGTAGCGCTCGGCGTCCTCATCGCTCACGTTGAGCCAGAACTGGTAGAACTTGTACGGAGACGTATAGCGCGGATCGAGCCAGACGTTGCCCGACTCGGTCTTGCCGAACTTCGTGCCGTCGGCCTTCTTGATCAGCGGGCACGTCAGCGCGAAAGCCTCGCCGCCCGTCTTGCGGCGGATCAGCTCGGTCCCGGTCGTGATGTTGCCCCACTGGTCGGACCCGCCCATCTGGAGCTTGCAGTTCTTATGCTGGTATAGATGCAGGAAGTCGGTCCCCTGAACGAGCTGGTAGGTGAACTCGGTGAACGACATGCCCTCGCCCTCGCCGTTGAAGCGTTTCTTGACCGAGTCTTTGGCCATCATGTAATTGACCGTAATGCACTTGCCGATGTCGCGGATGAACTCCAGAAACGAGAACTCCTTCATCCAGTCGTAGTTGTTGACCAGCTCGGCCGCGTTCGGTTCGTCGGACGAGAAGTCGACCAGCCGCTCGAGCTGCCTGCGGATACCCTCCTGATTGCGGCGCAACGTCTGCTCGTCGAGCAGGTTGCGCTCGAGCGACTTGCCGGAAGGGTCGCCGATCATGCCCGTCGCTCCGCCGACCAGAAAGATCGGCTTATGGCCGCAACGTTGGAAATGCTTCAGGATCATCACGCTGACCAGATGCCCGATATGCAGCGAGTCGGCCGTCGGATCGATCCCGACGTAGGCGGTCGTCATTTCCTTGGCCAACTGTTCCTCGGTGCCCGGCATGATGTCGTGAATCATGCCTCTCCACCGGAGTTCCTCAACAAAATTCATCGTCTTGCGATTTTCGTTTGAACGGTTAACGGATTCGACGGCAAAGGTAGTCAATTTCCTGCGAAAAGCCTACCGGCGTGCAGATTTGATCATTTTCGGGAAATCATAGGGAAAATCGAACGCCCGAAGCCCGGATCGCGTCCGCTCCGTCCGGCACCATTCGCCGGAAAAGGTCGTAACCGGCCCGGACAGACCCGGCGGTCCCTCGCATGGCAGGAATGCACGAGGAAAGCGCGGAACGGCAAAAAGACCGAAAGACCCCCGCTCCGGACCATACCGGATACCCCGGACGTCATACGGCCGGAAAGTTATCAGGGAGCTCCCGCGCGCCGAACCGCACGCTACTCGATGTCCAGGTCGAGCGCCTGACGCAACTTGCCGATCAACGGATTCTTCTGCAAGAGATAGCGCAGACGGTCCTCGACCTTGACCGGCTTGAGCCCCTCGCGGCTGGCCTCGATCACGACCTCGAAATCGACCGGAGTCCGTACGCCCGAAAGCTCGCCGAGCCGCTTGCGGATATCGGTCAGGTTGTTCATCACCTCGTCGTAAAGCGACTCGTTGGGCACCTTGAGCAGCACCTTTCCTCCGACGACCGACGCATCCTGAAACACGACGCTCAGGCGGGGCCGCTGCTTGGCCAGCTCGGCGGTCAGCAGCGCGCATCCTCTCTCGATCCTGTCGGGCGAAATATTTTCCTCAACCTCGTCTTCGGCATCTCCGTCCGGCTCGTCCGGCCCGTCGTCGGAAGCGAGCGAATCGTCGTCCGGACGGCTGCCGAGCAAAGAGAGGATCGAGCGGCCCGACAGAGAAACGGAAGGCTCCGGGCCGGCGGAAGCGGAAGCCGCCGTACCGCCGGAAAATCGGCCGGCGACGGAAACGGGAGAAACGGTCGGCGAGGAAACAGGCGAATTAGTCGGTGCGGGAGCAGGCGTCGCAACCTCAGGAGTTTGTCGTCCGGACGGCGCAGCCGACACCGGAGGGACGGAACCGGCGGAGGCAATCCTGCTCTCGCTTCGAGACAAGGAAACGGGTTCGCCCTGCATCTGACCCGAAAGGCTCTGAGCCCCGCCGGACACAGGACCGCGTCCGGCAACGGAACGGGCCGCGGTTTCCGCCGGCGCGGATGCCGGCGGAGGCGAAACCGGCGGAATCGTTCCGGAAGAAGCCTCTCCGACGGAAGTCGAAGAGACAGCCGGCGGAGAAACGATTCCCTCGGCCGAAGGCTTCGGCGGCGCGGCAGGAGCCGTCGGAACGGAGCGGGACGACGAAAGTTCGGGCAGGGACGGGCTCAGCGCGCCGTCATTTTTTTTTTGACCGAGCCCGCAGAGTTTCATCAGACTCAGTTCGACGCGAAGCCGCTGGTTCACGGCCGTCCGCAGCGACTGTTCGACGGCCGTCAGCAGGTCGATTCCCTCGAACAGCAAAGGCACGGGGCACTCGGCGGCCTGCGACCGGTAGCGTTCGGCCACGCTGCCGGTCACCTCGAGCAGGGACAGCGTTTGGGGATTCTTGCACATCAGCAGGTCGCGGAAATGGCCGTTCAGCCCGGCGGCGAACGTCTGGGCCGAAAAACCCTTGCGCAATACCTCGTCGAACATCATCAGCGCCGCGGGATAATCGCCCGCGAGAATCCGCGAAGTCATGCCGAAGTAGGTATCGTAATCGAGCACGTTCAGCGTCGCGGCCACTTCGGCAGCCGTCAGTCTCTGGCCGCAGAACGAGACGACCTTGTCGAACATCGACAGCGCGTCGCGCATGCCTCCATCGGCTTTCTGAGCGATAATATGCAGCGATTCGTCGTCATAGGCAACGCCCTCCTGCGAGGCGATGTATTTCAGGTAACCCACGCCGTCCTCGACACGGATCCGGTTGAAATCGTAAATCTGGCAGCGGGACAGAATCGTCGGGATGATCTTGTGCTTCTCGGTCGTCGCCAGAATGAACACGGCATGCGCGGGCGGCTCCTCGAGCGTCTTGAGGAAAGCGTTGAAGGCCTGAAGCGAAAGCATATGGACCTCGTCGATGATGTAGACGCTGTAACGGCCTATTTGCGGCGGGATACGGACCTGTTCGGTCAGCGTACGAATATCGTCCACCGAGTTGTTCGATGCGGCGTCCAGCTCGTGGATATTGAACGAGCGGCCCTCGTTGAACGCCCGGCACGACTCGCACTCGTTGCAGGCCTCGCCGTCGGCGGCCGGATCGAGGCAGTTGATCGCCTTGGCGAAAATGCGCGCGCAGGTCGTTTTGCCGACGCCGCGCGGACCGCAGAACAGGTAAGCGTGGGCCAACTGCCGGCGCGCGATCGCGTTGCGCAGCGTCGAGGTGATATGCGACTGCCCGACGACCGACGCGAATGTCGCGGGACGGTACTTGCGGGCGGAAACGATGAAATTATCCATGACTTTTCTTATCTTACAAAGATACGCAAATTCGGACGGAATCCGCAAGCGGCGCGAAAAATCCCGGACAGGAAACAAAGACACCTCCGCCTCCTCCAGACACAGGGCCGGACGACGGATACCTCCATGTGCCGAGGCCGCAATAGCCGCAACGGACCAGGAAGCTGCGTCGATTCCGCGCGATGCCGTCGAGCGCACCTCGGCTTCCGCCGGACCGGCGGTTTGTTCCGGCCCGACACGCATTTGGGAGCGAACGGCATTTGCCAAAGATCAAAAACGCATGCTCACGTCCGACATGCCGTTACGCGCCGAACGCCCCGGCACGCCGCTTCCCGAAAGCATGCGCGGGGTGCTATTCTGTCATCCGGATTGCCAAGACGTCACCGGCCGGCAGCTTCGCCGCGACAATTCATCACATGCGCGCCGCCGGTCTGTCCGAACGGACTGACAAATTGCCCGATAAGCGTCTCTGGCAGCCGATTTGCAGGGTTTTCGACACAAAATCGGAAAACGAACGAAAGGAGACGAAAATATGAACATCAACAATCTGACCATCAAAGCGCAGGAAGTCCTGCAAAGCGCGATGAACCTCGCGCGATCGGACCGCAATCAGGCCGTCGAGCCGCTGCATATGCTCGATGCGATCGTCGCCGAGGACGACAGCGTGGGCGTTTTCCTGCTGCAAAAGCTGGGCGTCAACGTCGGCGTGCTGCGCAGCGTGCTGCGGCAGCAGGTCGAGCGACTGCCCAAAGTCGAGGGCGGCGAGGTCTACTTCTCGCGCGAAAGCTCCGAGGCGATCCAAAAAGCGGGCGACTTCACGAAGACGTTCGGCGACAAGTACGCTTCGGTCGAGCATCTGTTGCTCGGCATACTGACCGAACGCAGCGAGGCGAGCCGGCTGCTGAAGGATGCCGGAGCGACCGAAAAGGAGCTGGTCGCCGCAATCAAAGAGCTGCGCAAAGGCGCGACGGTCGACAGCCAGACCAGCGAGCAGGAGTACGACGCGCTGGGCAAGTACGCGATCAACCTGAACGAGCAGGCACGCAAAGGCAAGCTCGACCCGGTAATCGGGCGCGACGAAGAGATACGCCGCGTATTGCAGATACTTTCCCGCCGGACGAAAAACAACCCGATTCTGGTCGGCGAGCCTGGCGTCGGCAAAACGGCCATCGCCGAAGGCATCGCGCACCGGATCGTCGACGGCGACGTGCCGGAAAACCTGCGCAGCAAGCAGGTCTACTCGCTCGACATGGGTGCGCTGATCGCCGGAGCGAAGTACAAAGGCGAGTTCGAGGAGCGTCTGAAAGCGGTCGTCAAGGAGGTCATTTCGGCCGAAGGCGAAATTCTGCTGTTCATCGACGAGATCCACACGCTGGTCGGCGCCGGCAAGGGCGACGGCGCGATGGACGCCGCGAACATCCTGAAGCCGGCTCTGGCGCGAGGCGAGTTGCGCGCGATCGGCGCGACGACGCTCGACGAGTTCCAGAAATATTTCGAGCAGGACAAGGCGCTCGAGCGAAGGTTCCAGAAAGTCATGGTCGACGAGCCGTCGACCGTAGACGCGATCTCGATCCTGCGGGGTCTGAAAGAACGTTACGAGAACCACCACAAGGTGCGGATCAAGGACGAGGCGATCGTCGCGTCGGTCGAACTGTCGAACCGCTACATCACATCGCGCTTCCTGCCCGATAAGGCGATCGATCTGATCGACGAGGCGGCGGCCAAGCTGCGGCTCGAGATGAACTCGGTTCCCGAGGAGATCGACGAGCTGGACCGCAAGGTCCGGCAACTCGAGATCGAGCGCGAGGCGATCCGCCGCGAGAAGGATCAGGGCCGGATCGAGGAGCTGACGCGCGAGATCGACGAGTTGAATGCCAAGCGGACGACGCTTCGGGCCAAATGGCAGGGCGAACGCGACGTGCTCGAGAAGATACAGAAGAACAAGCAGGCGCTCGACGACCTGAAAGTGCAGGCGGCCGAGGCCGAGCGCAACGGCGATTACGGACGCGTGGCCGAAATCCGCTACGGCAAGATGCGGGAAACCGAGAACGAAATCGCCGGCCTGCAGGCCGAAGTATCGAAGAACGCCGAGGCCGGCGCGATGATCAAGGAAGAGGTCGACGCCGAAGACATCGCCGAGGTCGTGGCCCGCTGGACGGGCATACCGGTCAGCCGGATGCTGCAGAGCGAACGCGAGAAGCTGCTCAAGATGGAGAGCGAACTGCACGACCGTGTCGTCGGTCAGGATCAGGCGATCGAGGCCATATCGAACGCCGTGCGCCGCTCGCGGGCCGGACTTCAGGACCCGCGCCGTCCGATCGGATCGTTCATCTTCCTCGGCACGACGGGCGTCGGCAAGACCGAGCTCGCCAAGGCGCTGGCCGAGTACCTGTTCAACGACGACACGATGATGACCCGTATCGACATGAGCGAGTATCAGGAACGCCACAGCGTCTCGCGGCTGATCGGAGCGCCTCCGGGATACGTCGGCTACGACGAGGGCGGCCAGCTCACCGAGGCCGTGCGCCGCAAGCCCTATTCGGTCGTGCTGCTCGACGAGATCGAGAAGGCGCACCCGGACGTGTTCAATATCCTGCTTCAGGTGCTCGACGACGGCCGGCTGACCGACAACAAGGGCCGGACGGTGGACTTCCGCAACACGATCATCATCATGACGTCGAACATCGGCTCGCACATCATCATGGATAAGCTGTCGAAGTTTACCGAAACGAACGACTCCGTGCCGCAGAGCGCGCTCGACGAGACGAAAAAGGAGGTCTTCGACCTGATGAAACAGACGATCCGACCCGAGTTCCTGAACCGGATCGACGAAATCGTGATGTTCACGCCGCTGACGAAGGACGACGTACGGCAGATCGTCGTGATGCAGATCAGGCAGATCAACGAGATGCTCGCCCAGAACAACGTCTCGCTGTCGGTCACCGACGGAGCCGTCGACTGGCTGGCCGAGCAGGGTTACGACCCGATGTTCGGCGCGCGGCCGATCAAGCGGACGCTGCAACACTATCTGGTCAACGAACTGTCGAAGGAGATCCTCGCCGGCCGGATCGACCGGGGCAGCGTCATTACGGTCGACGCAGGAAAGGATGGACTGAAATTCGGCAACTGAACATAGCGGTAAGAGCGTTGCTGCACTCTGAAACCGAAGGCTTGCATGCCCCGGGGCGAATGCCTCGGGGCATGTTCGTTTTTCGGAACATGCCGATCGACGCGCGCGGCCGCTCCTTCCGCAGCAAAGAACCGGAAAACCGGGTTTCGGACCGAGCCGAAGCCCGACTTCCTTTCCCGACAGACTCCGTTCCGGACGACCTTTCCGTCAGCGGCCGCATGCGGTCGGACAGACATCGCCGGCCGAAAAGCGGGTCGACGGTCAGCTCCGGCTACCGGCGCACGACGGACCGACAGATCCGGACCCGATTCGCCATGTCTGCCGCCCGTACCGCCATAAGGGAACGATTCCCGCGACCCGCAACGTCCTTTACGGAAATCGGAGGCGCACGTTCCGGAAGCCGCGAAAGCGGACCCCTGCCGATAAAATGTGGATAACTTCCGGGACGCTTGCCGTTTTCGTACCGCCGTTTTCCATTTCTTTGTAAACGATATCGCACCTTAACAAACCCGCAAATCATGTCACTGACCGTCATCGAATTGGAAAACATGGAGTTTCAGGCGTTTCACGGCTGCTACGAACTGGAGCGGCAGGTGGGAAACCGCTTTCAGGTCAGCGTGCGGATCGAAGCCGAGCTCGGCGAAGCCGCCGACAGCGATCGGATCGAGCGGACGATCAACTACCTCGACGTATTCGAGACCGTCCGCGAGCAGATGGACATTCCGTCGCACATTCTCGAACACGTCGCAGGAAGGATCGCCGGCCGCATCCGCGAGCGGTTTCCGCAAAGCGTCCGGGTTCGGGTCAAGGTCTCGAAAATGGCCCCTCCTCTGGGCGGGAAAATCGAGAAAGTCTCGGTAACTCTCGAAAAACAAAGGGAGGAGAAAGGGTGTTGATAACTTCTTGATAAGATTCCCTGACGAAATTTCAACATCCGCCAAAGTGTTCGTAATCTTGTAACGCATTGTGCGCCGGAGCGCATATCTGCCGAAACGTCATAAATTCTTAAAATACAAGCAACACTGTCATGTCCACGGAACGAAACAAAGAGCAAGCCGGCGCGCTGAAGCAGTACGAGTACACCGACGCGGTGGAAACGGCCAAAGCCTATTTCAAGGGCGACGACCTGGCGGCCACGGTCTGGGTCAGCAAGTACGCGCTGAAAGACTCCATGGGAAAAATCTACGAGAACTCGCCCGAGCAGATGCATCGCCGCATCGCCCGGGAAATCGAGCGCATCGAGAAACGCTATCCGAATCCGATGTCCGAAAGCGAGGTATACGACCTGCTGAAGGATTTCCGCTATCTGATTCCGCAAGGAGGCCCGATGACCGGAATCGGCAACAACCTGCAGATCGCCTCGTTGTCGAACTGCTTCGTGATCGGTCACCGCAAGCCGGCCGACTCCTACGGCGGAATCATCCGTATCGACGAGGAGCAGGTGCAGCTGATGAAGCGGCGCGGGGGGGTAGGACATGACCTCTCGCACATCCGCCCCACCGGCAGTCCGGTGCTGAACAGCGCGCTGACCTCGACGGGCATCGTGCCTTTCATGGAGCGCTATTCGAACTCGACGCGCGAAGTGGCTCAGGACGGCCGGCGCGGCGCGCTGATGCTGTCGCTGTCGATCAAGCACCCCGACGCGGAAAACTTCATCGACGCAAAAGTCGAAACGGGCAAGGTGACCGGTGCCAACGTGTCAATCAAGATCGACGACGAGTTCATGCGCGCGGTGACCGAAAGCCGCAAATACCACCAGCAGTTCCCGATCGATTCGGACAAGCCGATGTACGAGAAGGACATCGACGCGCGCGCACTGTGGAACAAGATCGTCCACAACGCATGGAAGTCGGCCGAACCCGGCATTCTGTTCTGGGACACGATCCTGCGCGAGTCCGTTCCCGACTGCTACGCCGATCTGGGCTTCAGGACGGTCTCGACGAATCCCTGCGGCGAAATTCCGCTCTGCCCTTATGACAGCTGCCGCCTGTTGGCGATCAATCTGTACAGCTATGTCGACAAGCCGTTCTCGAAAGAGGCGTCGTTCGACTTCGGCAAGTTCAGGAGCCACGTCGCGGCCGCGATGCGCATCATGGACGATATCGTCGATCTGGAGCTCGAGAAGATCGAGGCCATCATCGAAAAGATATCCAAGGACCCCGAGGAAGAGGACATCCGTCACGTCGAACACAGCCTGTGGGAAAAAATCCGCGAAAAGGCGCTCAAGGGCCGCCGCACGGGTCTCGGCATCACGGCCGAAGGCGACATGCTGGCCGCGCTGGGCTTGCGCTACGGGACCGACGAGGCGATCGACTTCGCCGTCGAGATACAGAAAACGCTCGCGCTGGAAGCTTACCGGGCCTCGGTCGTCATGGCCGAGGAACGCGGCAAGTTCCCGATGTACGATCCCGAACGCGAGAAGGACAACCCGATGATCGCCCGCATCCGCGAGGCCGATCCGGCTCTCTACGAGGAGATGACCCGACACGGCCGCCGCAACATCGCGATGCTGACGATCGCCCCGACGGGTACGACGAGCCTGATGTCGCAGACGACTTCGGGCATCGAACCGGTGTTCCGGCCGGTCTACACGCGTCGTCGCAAGGTCAACCCGAGCGACAAGGACGTGAAGATCACCTTCGTCGACGAAGTGGGCGACTCGTGGGAAGAATACAACGTGTTCCACCACAAGTTCCTCGTCTGGCTCGAAACCAGCGGGTACGACCTGAACGAAGTGAAAAGCATGTCCGCCGCCGAGATCGAGAAGCTCGTCGCGCTGTCTCCCTATTACAAGGCGACGGCCAACGATATCGACTGGGTTAGCAAGGTCCGGATGCAGGGCGCGATCCAGAAATGGGTCGACCACTCGATCTCCGTGACGGTCAACCTGCCCAACGAGGTCACCGAGGAACTGGTCGGGAAAGTCTATATGACAGCGTGGGAGCACGGCTGCAAGGGCGTCACCGTCTACCGGGACGGCTCGCGCGCCGGCGTGCTCGTCGAGTCGAAAAAGAAGAAAAAGGGAACCGCCAAAGTCGAAGAGGGCGAAGCGGCCGAAGGAGGTTACCGGCCGCCCCGCAAGCGTCCGATCGAGCTCACGGCCGATATCGTCCGCTTCAAGAACGGCGAGGAAGACTGGATCGCATTCGTCGGCATCTACAACGGGCGGCCCTACGAAATCTTCACCGGCAAGATCGAGGAGGATGCGATGTTCATCCCGAAGAAGATCAAGAAAGGGGTGATTCTCAAGGTCGTGGACAGCGACGGTCGCAAACGGTACGACTTCCAGTACAAAGACAAGTACGGCTACACGAATACGATCGGAGGCATCTCCCGACTGTTCGACAAGCAATTCTGGAATTATGCCAAGCTGATCTCGGGCGTGCTGCGCAACGGGATGCCGATCCTGGACGTCGTGACGCTGATCGAGTCGCTCCAACTGGACAGCGAGAGCATCAATACATGGAAGAATGGCGTGGCCCGCGCGTTGAAGCAGTATATCGCCAACGGCACGAAAGTCAAGGAAAAGTGTCCGAACTGCGGACAGGAGACGCTCGTCTACCAGAACAGCTGTCCGGTCTGCATGAGCTGCGGCTACTCCAAGTGCGGATAGCCCGCCTTTGTTCTCCGGAAGAGACGAAAAGCGCTGCGGCCGGTTGCCGTAGCGCTTTTACAATTCACACCGGGATCGGGAAATCGGTCTCGCATTCCGACCTGCGCTGCCAGACAACGTGATTATTCCGCCTGCAACCGGCAGGCTGCTTCCCGATAGAATACGAGTCGCGGAAACGCACCGTAACGACGGAACGGCCTGTAACGAAGCCGGCCGCCCGTAAGCGGGCGAAAGCTATCGTCCCCACAAAACTTTCCTTCCGATGTTTCCCCTGACGGGAAAACGACCGGATGAAAACTCCCCGCCCGAGCGACCGAATTAGAGAAAGCGCGCGGACGGGACGGTCTTCCGCCCGAACCAAAAGCCGGCTCCGGAAGGCCGAACAAACCGCAAACGAAAGCCGGGCCTCGGAAAAGTTCGCGACACGCCGCCCGAAGCAGCGTCGAGGCAATCAACCCCGTCCGATCGGGCCGACAGACCGGAAATGTTAATAAATATCCGATAATTTGCCGCAACGAGCCGAAAACCGCCTCGACGAAAACACTATTTTTACCGGAAATCACAGTAGGGTATACGGCATATGGTGAAAAACGAACTTTCCAAAGGAATCGACATCGAACTCGGCGAGGAGATGGCCGAGGGCCAATACGCCAACATGGTCGTCATCGCGCACTCGACCTCGGAATTCGTGCTCGACTTCGTGCGGATCATGCCCGGCCTGCCCAAGGCCCGGGTCAAGAGTAGGATCGTGCTGGCTCCCGAACATGCCAAACGGCTTCTGCTCTCGCTCCACGAAAACATCGCCCGCTACGAAAACTCGATCGGCCCGATCCCGATCCCCAGCTCGTCTGCCGACGAAATAAAACAAGCCATGAGCTTCCCGGGAGGAGAGGCCTGACACGGCGAACGGTTCCGGAACGCCGGAAACGAACGGCAGCAATCCGCCGAAGACTCCGTCGTCCGAGTCGAAAGAAAGCCATGTTCCGGCCGCGGGCGGTTGCCAAACGTCTCCCGGGCGGTTTTTCGTCCGCTGCCGAAATACGGCGACACATCAATGGAACGGTAAGCACATAGGGAAACCGGCCCGGAAGATTCGTCCGTCGCACGGTCCCTGAGTCACGAGCCGACGGAGACCGACGATTCGGCCCGCTTTATCGCGCGGTCGTCGGACCGAGCCGGAACGGCGAATACGGATGCCGCGACGAAACGATAAGCCCGCCTTACGGGTTTTTCATGCCATCCCCGAACACATCGGACGGACGCGACGCAACAAAAAGCGGGTAAAATTGCAGGAACGGCATCCAGGCCATCCCAAGACGAAAGAAATTTCCGACACGCCCGAAACGATTCCGGACGGAGTTTCGATCTGCCCCGGACCGAAAACCGCGCGAGCGGAAAGCATCAGAACAGCGTCCGCTCGGATGCCGGAGGAACGAGCCCCAAATGCGTATAGGCCAATTCGGTGGCTTCGCGTCCGCGAGGGGTACGCTTCAGAAAGCCCTCCTTGATCAGGAACGGCTCGTACACTTCCTCTATCGTCCCCGTATCCTCGCTGACGGCCGTCGCGATCGTACCCAGCCCGACCGGGCCGCCGCCGAACTTGTCGATGATCGTGCGCAGAATCTTGTTATCCATACGGTCGAGCCCGCGGGAATCGATATTCAGCGCATTCAGCGCATAGCGGGTAATTTCCAGATCGATCCGGCCGCCACCCTTGACCATCGCGAAGTCGCGCACGCGGCGCAGCAGCGCGTTGGCGATCCGAGGCGTGCCCCGACTGCGGAGAGCCACCTCGCGGGCCGCCTCGTCGTCGATCGGAATACTCAGGATCGAGGCCGAACGGCGGACGATGCCGCTCAGTACGCGGCTGTCGTAGTACTCCAGATGACACTGTATGCCGAAACGGGCCCTGAGCGGGCTGGTCAGCAACCCGCTGCGCGTCGTGGCCCCGATCAGCGTGAACGGATTCAGCTCGATCTGGATCGAGCGGGCGCTCGGCCCCTTGTCGAGCACGATATCGATCTTGTAGTCCTCCATGGCCGAGTACAGATACTCCTCCACGATCGGGCTGAGCCGGTGAATCTCGTCGATGAACAGCACGTCGCCGCTGCCGAGGTTCGTCAGCAGACCGGCCAGATCGCCCGGCTTGTCGAGTACCGGGCCCGAGGTCATCTTCAGCGAAGCCCCCATCTCGTTGCTGATGATGTTCGCGAGCGTCGTCTTGCCCAGTCCCGGGGGGCCGTGCAGCAGCACATGGTCGAGCGCCTCGCCCCGCATCAGCGCGGCCTGAATGAACACATGCAGGTTATCGACGATCTTGTCCTGTCCGCTGAACGCTTCGAGCTGCTGCGGACGGATCTTGTTCTCGAAATCGAGGTCGGTCTCTATGTTGCGGATATCTTTCATCGAACGGACGGGGCGGAGGCTCCCCGCAAAGCAAAGATAAGCATTATTCGCCGAATTCCGAGCCCGGCGAAGCCTGTCCCCACTCGTAACGCGGCACTTCGACGCCGAGCAAGCCGGCCACGCGATCGACGATCGTACCGCACAGCTCCTCGATCGTGCCGGGACGGCTGTAGAACGAAGGAGAGGCGGGACAGATCACCGCGCCGCATTCCGACAGGGCGGTCATGTTGCGCAGGTGAACCGTGCCGAGCGGAGCCTCGCGCGTGACGAGCACCAGCCGCCGACGCTCCTTGAGCATTACGTCCGCCGCACGGCTCGCCAGCGAGTCGGACACGCCCGAGGCGATGCGCCCCGCCATGCCCATCGAGCAAGGCACGACGGCCATAGCGTCGTAACGGGCCGAGCCCGAGGCCGGGGCTCCGAACAGGTCGCTGTCGTCGTACAGCGTATAGCGCGGATCGTCCATCCAGTCGGTACGGTCCTCGTAGGCGGCGACCCGCCGCCCGTTCCCGGTCACGATCAGCGCGATCTCGCCGACCGCTTCGGAAGCGGCCAGCCGCCCGCACAGCAGACGCGCGTAAAGCGAGCCGCTCGCCCCGGTCACGGCCACGACGATGCGGCGTTTCGGATTCGTTTTCCTCATAATCCTTACAATTCGATCACGGAGCACTTGAGCCCCCTTTCATACAGGAAATCGAGCGTGCGGGGCAGCGCGTACCGCAAATTGCGGAACGACTTGACCGAGTCGTGAAACACGACGATCGACCCGCCCTTGACATGCTTCGTCACATTGTGCAGGCAGGTGCGGGGCGAAATCAGATGACTGTAGTCGCGGCTCAGCACATCCCACATTACGATATGATACCGCTCGCTCAGCCGGTGCGCCTGCGACGGCTTGATCCGTCCGTAAGGCGGACGGAACAGATCGGTCTGCAACAGCCCGTTGGCGAAGTCGACATCCTCCAGATAGCGCTCCAGACTCATCCGCCAGCCTTTCTGGTGACTGTAGGTATGATTGCCTATGCGGTGTCCCCCGTCGACCAGCATCCGGAACAGATGGGGATGCTGCTCGGCGTTCTTGCCCAGACAGAAGAACGTGGCCTTGGCGTCGTAACGGGCCAGCTGATCGACGATCCACTCGGTCACGCCGGGCGTCGGGCCGTCGTCGAAGGTCAGGTAGACCCGGTCCGTTTCCGGCATCGTCCAGATCAGCGACGGAAATATGCGGCGAATAAAGTTCGGCGGACTGATATACATAGCTCGTTCTGTTCATCTCGGGCGGGAAAGAAAACGTTGCGACGACTCCCGAGGCTCCCGGCTCGATCCGGCTTCGTCCGGCGGCGGAAGTCCGTCCGGCAGGACACCTCGAGGCATAGCGCGAATCCGGCCATCGGCGAACCGCCCGAAAAACTTCCGCAAAGTAAACGCTTTCGGACGAATTGTCAAAACGGCGGCGACGCGCAGGAACGGCCTCAGCCGTCCAATCCCCGCATCGACAGGCCGATGCGTCCCCGGCGCCGGTCGACCGACACGACGCGCACGCGGACCTGCTGACGGAGCCTCACCGCGTCGGAAGGCGACGCAACGTAGCGGTCCGACAGCTCGGAAACGTGCACCAGCCCGTCCTGCTTGATGCCGATATCGACAAAGGCGCCGAAAGCGGCGACGTTCGTCACGATACCCGGCAGTACCATGCCCTCGCGCAGGCCGTCGATCGAATGCACGTCGGCGAACTCGAAAATCCGGGCCTCGCCGCGCGGATCGAGTCCGGGACGGGCCAGCTCGGAAAGAATGTCCCTCAGCGTCGGCAGCCCCGTCCGCTCCGTAACGTAGCGCTGCAAGTCTATCTTAGCGCGAAGCTCCGCGCTCGACAGCAGATCGGCGACGCGCACCCCCAGATCGGAAGCCATTCGCCCGACGACCGGGTAGGACTCGGGGTGCACGGCGCTCGCGTCGAGCGGATCGGACGCTCCCGGAATGCGCAGGAAGCCCGCGCACTGCTCGAATGCCTTCGCTCCGAGCCGGGGCACTTTCAGCAGGTCGCGCCGGGAGCGGAACTCGCCGTTCGCGGCCCGATACTCGACCACCGAGCGGGCCAGCGCGGGCCCCAGCCCCGACACATAGGCCAGCAAATGGCGCGAAGCGGTATTCAGGTTGACGCCCACGCGATTCACGCAGCTTTCGACCGTTTCGTCGAGGCTGCGCCGCAACTTGCCCTGATCGACGTCGTGCTGATATTGCCCGACGCCGATCGACTTCGGATCGATCTTGACGAGCTCCGACAGCGGATCGATCAGCCGCCGGCCGATCGAAACGGCCCCGCGCACCGTCGCGTCACGGTCGGGAAACTCCTCGCGGCCGACCTCGGAAGCCGAATAGACCGACGCCCCGTCCTCGCTGACCATATACACCGGCACTTCCCGGCCGAACCGGATGCCGCGCACGAACCGTTCGGTCTCGCGTCCGGCCGTTCCGTCGCCGATGGCGACCGCCTCGATCCGGTAGGTTCCGACAAGCGCCGAAAGCCTCCGGACCGCCTCGTCGGCCTGCGGCCGGGGCGGATGAGGATAAATCGTCTCGTAATGCAGCAAGGCCCCCTGCTCGTCCAGACAAACCGTCTTGCAGCCGGTCCTGAAACCGGGGTCGATCGCCAGCACGCGCCGGCGGCCGAGCGGGGCCGACAGCAGCAATTGCCGCAGATTGTCGGCGAAAACCCGGATCGCCTCGTCGTCGGCCCTCTGTTTGGCCGCCGCAAGGCACTCGTTTTCGATCGACGGCACGATCAGCCGCCGGAAAGAGTCGCGCACGGCCGATTCGACCAGTCGCCGCGCAGGGGAATCGCCCCGGACGAACATCCGTACGAGCCGCGCTACCGGCGCCTCGGGGTCGGAGAGAGAAAGCGACAGTTTCAGAAATCCCTCGCGCTCTCCGCGAAACAGGGCCAGCAACCGGTGCGAGGGCATCCGCCGGAGCGGAAAGCTGCGGCCGAAATAGTCGGAATACTTAGCGCCCTCGTCCTCCCTGCCGGCGACAGCCCGCGACGAGAGGACCGCCGCGCGGGCATACTCCGCGCGGACCGCTTCCCGGGCCCGGGCGTTTTCCGCGACCCACTCGGCCACGATATCGCAGGCTCCGGCGAGCGCTTGTTCCCGGTCGGCGACCTCGCCCCGGACGAAACGGTCGGCCAGCCGCTCGGGCTGGCTGCCGTCCTGACGCATCAGCAGCGCAGCCAACGGCTCCAACCCTTTTTCGCGGGCCGCCGCGGCCCGGGTACGCCGCTTGGGCTTGTAAGGCAGATAGAGGTCTTCCAATTTGTCGCCGTCCCAGCAATCGTCGAGCTGCGCGCTCAGCGCGCCGGTCATCTTTCCCGCCGCCTCGATCGCCGAACGGACGGTCCGCTTGCGCGCTTCGAGCGCGTTCAGACGTTCGAGCTGGTCGCGGACCGCTCCCACCTGCACTTCGTCGAGCCCGCCGGTCGCCTCCTTACGGTAGCGGGTGATGAACGGGATCGTCGCCCCTCCCTGCAACAAGGTCACGGTCCGCTCGACCCGAGACTCGGGCAGCGAACACAACCGGGCAATCTCCCGGATCATTCGTTCGTCGGTATCGGTCATCGTTCCGTTATGAATACAGAAAAGACAAAGGAATAAAATATTTCGGAAAAGCCGAACACGAAAGCTGCCCGTCTCGCTCTACCCGAAGAGAACAGACTACGGATCGCCGGGATCAAGCCGTAAAACCTCCGATCCCTGCACCGGCCGCCTCCCGACGAAACGGGGGCCGGAAACGACAAAAAGGAATGATTTCCAAAATCCCGGACAACCCGTTTCCCCCGCATCGGTCAAAATATTCGATCGTACCTTAGAGCAACGGATCCGATACGGCGCGGGTCGGCATATACGGCAGGAAGCGGAGCCGTCGTCGATGCGCGGCTTTGCTCCGCAAAACGACCGCACGAACATTTCATATCCGGCCGGCGCGCGGTTAATTATGTCGAATCGCTTCGGATTCCCCCGAAAAAAGCTTACTTTTGGAGACGCATCGCCGATTTCCGCGGGCCTTCCGCCCCGAACGGCGCGAACAGACAAGAATCAATAAAAAACCATACGCATCATGTTCCGCAAAGAAACATACGTCCGCCGCCGGAGCGAGCTCCGAAAGAGGATCGAGGGCGGCCTCGTGCTGCTGCCGGGCAACGGAGAGTCGCCGGCCAACTATCCGAGCAATCAGTTCCGCTTCCGTCAGGACAGCACCTTCCTATACTTCTTCGGCCTGAACCGTCCCGACTACGTAGGGCTGATGGATATCGACTCGGGCGAGGAAACGCTCTACGGCGACGACTACACGATCGACGACATCATCTGGATGGGTCCGCAACCGACCCTCGACGAGCAGGCCCGGGAGGTCGGCATCGGCAAGACGCTGCCGCTGTCGCAGCTCGGCAAGCGGATCGAAGCGGCCGTCGCCAAGGGACGCAAGGTCCATTTCCTGCCTCCTTACCGGGGCGAAACGACGCTGCAGATCGCCCGGCTGCTCGGTCTCGCGCCCGAGCGGGTTCCGCTTTACGCCTCGGTCGAGCTGGCCAAGGCGGTCGTAGCGCTGCGCGAGATCAAGGACGCCGACGAAATCGACCAGATCGAAAAGGCCTGCGAGATCGGCAGCAAGATGCACCGCATGGCTATGAAAATGTGCCGTCCGGGCGTCGTCGAGCGCGAGATCGCCGGAGCGATCGAGAGCATCGCGCTGCAGCACGGAGCCGGCGTCTCGTTCTTCTCGATCGTCAGCCAACACGGCGAGACGTTGCACAACCACTGCCACGAGGGCACGCTGCTCAGCGGGCGTCTGATGCTCGTCGACGCGGGAGCCGAGACGACGATGAACTACTGCAGCGACTTCACGCGCACGTTTCCCGTCAGCGGCCGGTTCACGCAGAAACAGAAGGACGTGTACGACATCGTGCTGGCGGCCAACGACCGCACGTTCTCGCTGGCCGGTCCCGATTCGTACTACTATCGGATGCACAACGAGGCGTCGCTCGTGATCGCCGAAGGCCTCAAGTCGCTCGGCCTGATGCGGGGCGACATGCAGGAGGCAGTAGCCGTCGGCGCTCAGGCGTTGTTCATGCCGCACGGTTTGGGCCACCAAATGGGGCTCGACGTGCACGACATGGAGAACATCGGCGAAAAATACGTCGGCTACGACGAACAGACGCTCCGCAGCTCGACGCCGGGCTTGTCGTCGCTGCGCATGGGCAAGCGGCTGCGCGAGGGCATGGTCATCACCGTCGAGCCGGGCATCTATTTCATCCCCGCGCTGATCGAGAAGTGGGAGCGCGAAGGATTGGGCGGCGGCTTTATCGACTTCGCCAAAGTACGCGAATATCTCGACTTCGGCGGTATCCGGATCGAGGACGATATGCTGATCACCTCTTTCGGCAACCGGCTGCTCGGCGGCAACCGTCCGCCGGTCACGACGGCCCAGATCGAAGAATATATGAACGACTGACGGAAAGCCGTCAGAAAAAGCAGGTCCCCGGAACGGATAGGGACGGGCGAAACGCCCGCGCGACGGTCCGTCCGAAACGAACGGGCAGGGCCACGGGCCGAACGGTCGATCGCCGGTTTCCGTCAAAGCGGATAAGCGGAAAACACGGCCGGGCCGAACGGGAACGCCATACCGTTTCCGCGACGACGGTCGCACCCCGCCATAGACGCTCGTACAAGCTGAAAAACAAGGAGGACACGAATCGAACGACGAGCGGGACCACGGTCGACTCCGGTCCGAAAACGAACCGATCGCGGCGGTACGAGCCGTACCGGTCGGACATAAAAACACAAGGCCCATGAAAACGAAATGGCTTTCCGTCGTCTGTTGCCTGCCGCTGATCTGCGGCTGTAGCGCACTGAGCGTAGCTCCTACCGCCAACAGCCGGTTTACGAGCGAGACGGTCCGTCTCGGCATGACCAAGGAACAATTCGTCGAACAGTTCGGTCGGCCGTTCAAAGAGAGCTTTTTCCGCGACGAACACGGCGTGTTGCATGAAACGCTTTACTACAAGGAATTTATGGGATCGTGGTATGCCGTCAACACGCTCTTCCGGTTCGAGGATTCGGTACTCGTGGCTCAGGAGCAGGGCGACGAGGAACGCCTGTACTCAAGCGGCCGCCTCGAAGATTGACCGGGACCGGGCGATTCCTTTCCGCATCGGCAGCTTTCGGGCCGTCCCGCATCAAAACCGATCTTTCCGCAAGGACGGGGGAAAAGGGTCCGGAATTCCGCCATGTCGCGCATCCGCGCGGTAACACCCAACGGGGTCAGGACCATGTCGGCGCCCCTGAGCTTCCGCCTGAAAAACGCAAGAAAAAAAGGCTGTCCGGAAAATTCCGGGCAGCCCTTATTCCGAGCGTTCTATCTGCAATCCCCGTAACGGGGAGGCAGAGTCTATCAATACTCGACGGTAGCGAACAGCAGCTTTCCGCTGTAGCTGGCCTTCACCTGATGGCCGTATCCGTCCTTGAACGTAGCGTTGATCGTATAGAAATCGAGGCCTTCGTTCTCGATCTCGACGGTTCCCTCTTTCATAGCCGACTCGATGTGCTTGCCGGTCGAGTAGTACCATGTGCCGTAATAGCCGCCATATTCGTAAAGTCCGGCGATGGCCGTTTCGGGCTCGAGGTCGTCGACCTCGTTCATGTCAACGATCGTATAAGTCCCCGTCGGAATACCGTCGTTCGAACCCGGCGTTACATTGACCGAAATCTGAAGCGCGTCGGCCTGACCGAAGTTGGTTTCCAGGTCGTAGTCTTCGCCCGCCAGAATCACCATGTAAAGGTCGGAGGTCGTGGTAAACGCCTCGGGCTCGTACAGAGCCATGCCCTGAGTCAGACCGCTGATCTCGACGTTGTCCGTCAGGTTGCTCATCTCGCCCTCGCCGGCACGGTTATAGAACGGAATCGGACCGACATAGGTGAACTCGTACTCCTCCTCGCTCTCCGTCGTCATTTTGCATTCGATCGTATAGATGCCGTCTTCGTAGGCGATCTCCATCGTACCCGCCGTGAAGCTCGTCTCGGTCACGTTTCCGTTCGCGTCGTACCGGTTCAGGTACGTATCGTAGGAATCGGAGTTGATCGAGAAGGCGGGATAGTCGGCGCTCTCGCCGATCGTATAGGAGCCTGACTGGGGAACGGCCAGATCGGGATTGGACGCCAGCACGGAATTGAAGTCGACGCACAGAATGAAGCCGGGACCGTAGTAGGTATCCTCCTCGTTGTCATACTCCATATCCTCGCTTACGAAATTGATCCAGTAGTTGCCCGTCCCTTTTTCGTATGCGTCGCCTTTGTAATAGCCTTCGGCAGAAATGCCTTCGGTCAGCTCGGGAGTCGAAGGACCCCCGCCTTCGCCCTCACCGCCGCCGCCTTCGCCGCCGCCGGGACCACCTCCGCCCGGTTCGTCGTCGGAACAAGCCACCGCCCCGATCATCATCAGGCACACCGCGAATCGGCTCAGCGTCTTCAGTGTGTTTTTCATCATCATTTCCTCTGGATTTTAAGTTTATATTAAAAATCGCTCAAATATAATTCCTGGATAAATAAATCGCAAATACTGCCGCACGAATCGCACTCGTTTGGGCTACGAATTCCTCGGCTTACATTTCCTCGTTCCCCCCGAAAGTCCCATGTCTTTCCATTCTTTCATCGGGCTAACCCTGCCCCGCACCGAAACGAGTCGGCCCCGTCGAAATTCTATTTCCGGGACGGAGCGGCGCGCAGGATTTCCCGCCATGGCGCGGGCAACGCGCCCCGAAAAACGATGTCCGAAAACGAAGCCGAGCCGAAAGGGAACATCCCGCCGGATCAAGACCGCTTTCCGACAACCGGACGGACGGCAAAATCGGGGGAAAAAGAGAAAACCGTTTCCCGTTCACCAACGAGAAAGCGCGCCCGGACTATCGGACGCGCTTCTCGGATATGGCCCGGCAGAGCCGGCAAGCCTCGTTATTCCTTGATTCGCTCGCTGTACTCGCGAGTGCGGCTGTCAACGCGAATCTTTTCGCCGGTCTGGATGAACAGCGGCACGCGGATCGTCGCGCCGGTATCGACCGTCGCGGGCTTCAGCGAGTTCGTCGAGGCGGTATCGCCCTTGACGCCGGGTTCGGTATAGGTCACCTCCATGTCGATGATCGGAGGCAGCTCGGCCGACAGTACGGTTTCTTTCTCGGTATGGAACATGACCTCGACGATCTGCCCCTCGCGCATCAGATCCGAGTTCTCGATCAGGTTGCGGTCGATGTGTATTTGCTCGAACGTCTCGGTATGCATGAAATTGCAGCCCAGATCGTCCTCGTAGAGATACTGGTAGGGACGGCGCTCGACGCGGACCGGCTCGATCCGCTCGCCGGCCGAAAAGGTCTTGTCCAGAATACGGCCGTTCTCGAGGTTCTTCAGTTTGGTGCGGACGAAAGCCGGACCTTTGCCGGGCTTCACGTGCAGGAATTCGACGACCGAAAACGTCTTGCCGTTCAGCTCGATGCACATCCCGTTCTTGATATCAGCTGTGGTTGCCATTGTATTAGATAGTTTTAGTCTGCAAAAATAATTCTTTTTCTCCAAAAACGAAAACCGCGCTTTCCGGACGCGGGCCGCCGAAAGGACGAAACAGCCGGGCGCTCGCGGCCCGCAACGGTCGAAACAATCCGGAGTTCCGGAACAAAAGGGCAGAAAACACCTTGCCAGCTAAGGTACAGGGCTCTCAGAACGGCCGTTAATTCTGTACCTATCGGTAAAATGTCGCTCTTTGTTCCAAGAGACAGCGGAATCACAGAACCATCGTAGTCGAGAGATTCCGATCCCAACCATGCGCCCGATCCCTTTCCGACGGAATACCCCGGAACCGCCTGAGCAAAAATCGATACGCAACCGCTATTTTCCCGATGCTCCAGCCCTTCGCCTCACCGGAAAAGACGCCCGGACAAGATCGCCGTCTACGGTTCCGGAATGTCCCGCCGCCCGGAAAACCCGCTCCCGGTCAGGGAAAGGATACCGCCCGCCATCAATAAAACAACCCGTTGCGATTGAAAATCGTGAAGCCGAAATTGAACGTCAGGAACCAGTTGTCGCGGTTCGTCGCGTCGTACTTGGAAACCGTCAGGCTGACCGGCCCGACCGGCGTCTGGTAGACCAGCGACGAGTTGTAGATGAAGCGCACCCGCTTGCGAATGTTCTCCTTCACTTCGTTGTGGTCGTTGGGCAGAAACAGGTAAAAACTGTTCTTCAGATAGAACTTCGGGCCGAACTCGAACGTAGGCATAAGACCCAGCCCGATGAACGAGCTGCTGCGGAAATCCTTGATATAAACGAACTTGCTGTGCGGAGTCGGCGTGAAGGCCGGCGAGGTGATATTCGTCGCGTACTCGTTCGTGAACGTCGGGTGATTCGTCAGTACGGCCTGAAGCAGATAGCCGAACGAGAACCATTTGCACACGGGATAATAGTGCTCGCGCAGGAACTGAGCTCCGAACCAGTGACGCGAATCGCCTCCCCGGGACGTATAGGTCACTCCGTCGGGCGGCCGCGTGCCGGGCCGGAACATCTCGTTGCCCGTGATGAAGATAGCCGAGATCGACTGCCTGATGCCGCGTGTCGGATAGAGCAGGTAGTTCAGCCCGTTGCGGTCTACCTCGAGCTTCAGTCCGAAAAACGGGAAGCGCGTCTGGTCCATGTAGTCGTCGTCCTCGTAATCGGTCGTCTGAAAATAGCGGTAAGTGTCCCATCCTCCGTTCGCGCGCAGCGACAGCACCGTATAGCGCCCGATAGGCATCGTCAGCGCCGCCGTAGCATAGGTGTCGAAATACTTGGAATAGGTCAGGTCGTTGCGGCGCCCGATCGCACCGAAATTGCTCTTGAAATAGTTGTAGTAATTGAAGTTGAATCCGTAATCGAGCGACAGCAGCGAGCGGGCGAAAAAGTCGGTGCGGCCGCGTACCGACAGCGAAGTGTAGAGCGGACTGAAATAGCCGTCGAAATTGTAGGTCTGCGAACTCTTGCCGATCCGGCGATACTCGAGACCGACGTAGGCCTGATTCATCGACGTGGACGAAATGTTGCCGCCGAACATGACCCGAAAACTGGGTTTGGTGCGCATCTCCAGATCGAGCCCGAACAGGCCCGTCGAATCGTTGAACCGCACATCGGGATAGCTGCCCTCGATGTCGTCGTCCGACAGCACCTTGAAATAGCCCGACTTGAAGCGTTCGAAGTCGAAAACCGAATCGTTGCGGCTCTTTTTCAGCGGCAGGTCCAGCCGCATCAGCCGCTCGACGTATTTCGTCTGATTGCCGTTCAGACCCGAAATCTCGTACCTGTCGAACAGCAGCGGCGGAAGCGACGCCCGATAGGCCGCGCGCCGGGCGGCCAGCAAGTCGGCGTCGACCCGGCGGCCGATCCGCTCCTTGATCTTCGGCATCGCGTCGATCGCGTCGCTATAGCCGCGGTTGATGATATAGTCCACCTTCGAAAAATCGAGCGTCGACACGTCCTCGAACGCATGCTCGATCAGCACGTCGCGCTCCGACGGCAGGTCGTAGTCGGTATTCATCATTGTCAGCGACAGAATCTGCTCGACCACGTCGTCCTCGTCGGGCTTGCTGTTGCCGGCCGTACACTTGCTTCCGATCAGCACGTCGGGATGAAAATCTTCCTGCAGGACCTGCCACGGAAAGTTATTGTACAGTCCTCCGTCGTAAAGCAGCGTCGAGTCTTGCTTGATAGGCTTGAAAACCAACGGTATGGTCATCGACGCGCGGATCGCCTTGCCCAGATCGCCGCTGCGGTAGACGACCTCCTTGCGGGCGGCCGCATCGGTCGCAATGCAGCGGAACGGCACGAAAAGCCGGTCGAAATCGCCGCCGCACGCGGCGTTGGCCGCCGAGAAGAATTCGACGAAAGCCATGTCGATCTGGCCGGAGGGAATCAGGTTGGTCGGCAACCGGGCTACCTTCTTCGGATTGCGGAAGTCGAAGCGCAGCGTCACCATCGCCGCGCTGGGCCGCCTCTGCTTGAAGTAGTAGAGATACTCGGATTCGATCCGCCCCGACATCCAGTACGAGATCCGGTCCGACTTGAACAGCTCGGCCATCTGGTCCGGCGTATAGCCGATCGCGTACAGCCCGGCGATGATCGAGCCCATGGAGGTCCCCGACACGTAGTCGATCGGAATGCCGTTCTCCTCCAAAGCCTTCATAACCCCGATGTGGTAGAGCCCCTTGGCTCCGCCGCCGCTCATCACGAGTCCTACCTTCTGAGCCCCGGCAGAAAGAGCGGAAAACAGCGTCAGCAGGGTAAAAAAGCTTTTAATGCGCGTCATTTACAAATTATTCTTAACTTTGTCTGTTAATCCACTTCGTAAAAGTAGAGATAAAAATATAAACCACCAACGATGATTGACAAAATAAACAGCCTGTTGAAACGGGTCGAGGAGTTCCGGCCGAAAGCCGAGGCGGAAATCGAGGAATTCAGAGTCCGCATGCTCGGCCGCAAAGGCGAGATGAACGAGCTTTTCGAGGAATTCAAGCAAGTGGCTCCCGAACTGAAAAAGGAACTCGGCCAGAGGATCAATGCGTTGAAAAACACGATCGCCGAAACGATAACGCGCTACAAGACCGAAATGGAGAACCGCCCGGAAGCCGCCGGAGCCGGTATCGACATGACCCGTCCCGGCACGGCCGACCGCATCGGCAGCCGACATCCGATCTCGCTGGTGCGAAATCAGATCGTCGACATATTCACGCGGCTGGGCTATACGGTGGCCGAGGGACCCGAGATCGAGGACGACTGGCATGTCTTCTCGGCGCTCAACTTTCCGCCCGAGCATCCGGCCCGCGACATGCAGGACACGTTTTTCATATCGAAGAGTCCCGACATCCTGCTACGCACGCACACCAGCTCGATCCAAGTCCGCACGATGGAGCGCAGCAAGCCGCCCATCCGCGTGATCTGCCCGGGCCGCGTGTTCCGCAACGAGGCGATCTCGTACCGCGCCCACTGCATATTCCATCAGGTCGAGGGGCTGTTCATCGACGAGAACGTCTCGTTCGCCGATCTGAAGCAGAGCATTCTCTATTTCGCCAAGGAGATGTTCGGCGAGAAGGCCCGCATCCGGATGCGCCCCTCCTATTTCCCGTTCACCGAGCCGTCGGCCGAGGTCGACGTATCGTGCAACCTGTGCGGAGGCAAGGGGTGCAACGTCTGCAAGCATACCGGCTGGCTCGAGATCATGGGCTGCGGCATGGTGGACCCGAACGTGCTGGAAGCCTCCGGCATCGACTCGGGCAAATACTCGGGCTTCGCTTTCGGCATGGGAGTTGAGCGTATCTCGATGCTCAAGTACGGCGTCAAGGATCTGCGTCTCTATTTCGAAAACGACGTGCGCTTCCTGCGCCAGTTCGATTCGGTGTTGTGAGCGGGAAACGCCGGGCAACCTAACGACCGAACCGTATGAACTTCAAAAGCCTTTTCCGCGTTTGCGTCCTTGCCGCCATGCTGCTTCCGATCGAGGCGGCCTGCTCGTTGTCGGCGCGTCCGAAAGGAAAACCGGCGGCGGATCGGGAATACGATCCTCAGACGACCGCTTCGTTCTTTTACACGGAGGGAATCAAGAACAACGTGATGGAGGGCGACACGGCCCGCTCGATCCGGCTGTTCGAGAAAGTGCTGGCGATCGACTCGACGCACGCCCCGTCGCTCTACGAGCTTGCCATCCTCTACGCCGGAGCCGGCGCGCCGGAAAAAGCCCTGCAATACTGCCTACGGGCCAACCGGCTCGACACGGGCAATCTTTGGTACCGGGGACAGCTCGGACGGCTGCTGATCGCCACGAACCGGCTCGACTCGGCGATGACCGTCTACCGTTCGTTGCTCAGAGCCGATCCGGATAACCCCGACAACTACCGCCTCACGGCCGCCCTGTACGATCAGAAGGGAGAATACGAGCAAGCGCTGGCGGTACTCGACTCGGCTCAAAGCCGGTTAGGGAGAATCGAGATTCTCTCGTCTTTCCGCCGTCAGATGCTGATGAGCATGGGAAAGTACGAGCAGGCGGTCGAAGAGGCGAAAGCGACGGTCGAGGACTTTCCCTACGAGGAACAGAACTATGTCGCGCTCGCCGAGCTGTACGCCATGCTCGGACTCGACTCCCTCGCCCAAAGGACTTACGACGAGGCGCTGGCGCTCAATCCGGGCAGCACGCCTACGATCATCTCGCTGAACGAGTTCTACAAGCAGCGCAAGGATAACGTCCGTTTTCTGGCGACGGCCGAGCTGCTTTTCCGCGCGCCCGAGCTGCCGCTCGAAACCAAGCTGAAATTCTACGACGACCTGATCCGGACGCCCTCGTTCTACCGGGACAACTACTTTCAGATAGGCAAGCTGGCCTCGGCGCTGGCGATCGCCTACCCGCACGACCGCCGGACGAGGGAGCTCTATGCCCGGCACTTGATCGCGGGCGGCAATCTGGAGGAGGCTCTCAAACTGTACAAGGCAGGAATCGACGATCCGGAAGGACGGCGCGAGGCGCTGAACAACGTGCTCGACATCGAAGCCTACCTGAACCGGCCCGACTCGGTAGCCAAGTACGCCGCCGAGGCGACCCGCTACTACCCATCCGATCCCGAGCTTTATCTGCGCAAAGGAGGCGTCACGGCCTTTTTCCTGAAGGACTACGCGGCAGCCGAGGCCGATTACAAGCAGGCGCTCAAGTACGCCCGCAGCGATTCGCTGCGCAGCGTGATCTACGGATCGCTCGGCGACAACTGCCAGAACCGGGGCGACTACAAGAACTGCTTCAAATACTACGACAAGGGCTTGCGCCTCGACACGACGAACGCCGTGATATACAATAACTACGCCTATTTCCTGAGTCTCCGGGAAGAACGGCTGGACGACGCGCTCGAAATGGCCCGGAAAGCCAACCGGCTGTCGCCGAACAATCCCACTTACCTCGACACCTACGCATGGGTTCTCTACATGCTGGGGCGCTACGAGGAAGCGCGCGAGCCGATGCGCCTGGCCGTCTCGCTCGACCGGACCGACAGCAAGGAGCTGCTGATCCACTACGGCGACATACTCTACAAGCTGAACGACCGCTTCATGGCCTCGATCTACTGGAAAAAGGCCTTGGAGAAAGGATACGATCCCGAAGAAATCGAGAAACGACTCAAACTGATCGAATAGAATGGCGACCGGACGACGACTGCTCATCATCTGCCTGCTGGCCTTTCTCGCACGGGAAGCGTCCTGCCAGACGCTGGAATCGTTGCGGGAAGACATCAAGCGGGCCGAGCGGGAAATCAGCATAACGAACGACCTGCTTTCCAAGACGCGCAAGAACCAGCAATCGGCCGACAAGGAGCTGAAGCTGATCCGCAACAAGATCCGCAACCGCCGCAACATCATATCCAACCTCGAGCAACAGGCCGGTCTGCTCAACCGGAACATCGACGAGAAGGGCTCGACGATCGCTTCGCTCGAACAAGACCTGGCCCGTCTGCGCAAGGAATACGGCGAGATGGTTTACAGCGCCTACAAAAACTACAAGCTGAACAGCTTCCTCGTTTTCCTGTTTTCTTCCAAGGATTTCAACGACGCGACACGGAGGATAGCCTACATGCGCCGCTACAACCGCATGCGCGAACAGAAAGCCGCCCGGATCGACTCGACGGCCGCATCGCTCGGACGCGAAGTCACCGACCTGCAGAACAAGAAAAGCGAGCTCGACAAGGTGTATCAAAGCCGCAACCGGGAACTCGCATCGCTCGGCAAAGACGAAACGCAGTACAAGGCTTCGTCGGAAAAATTCCGCAACGAGGCGAGCCGGCTCGCCTCGACGATCAAGCAGAACAAGAAAAAGATCGAACAGCTCCAGCAACGGATACAACGCCTGATCGAGGCCGAGTCGCGCAAGCATAAGGCCCAGCCCCGTTCGGCCGCCCAGAACGAGTACATAGCCAAGCTGTCGGGCCAGTTCGACCAGAACCGGGGCAAGCTGCCCTATCCGGTGCGGGGCGTTATCGTCGACGGCTACGGAAAGCATGCGCACGCCGTCCGTCAGAGCGTGACGGTCAACAATACGGGAATCAATATCGCGGCCGAGGCGGGCGCGCCGGTAAAAGCCGTGTTCGAAGGCGAGGTCAGCGTGGTGTTCTTCGTGCCCGGCATGAACAACGCGGTCATGATCCGGCACGGCGACTATGTGACCGTCTATGCCAATCTGGAAGCCGTCGGGGTGAAGACCGGCGACCGGGTCGCGCTGAACCAGACCATCGGCAAACTGCCGGCCGACGACGCCTTCCTGCATTTCGAGATATGGAAAGACCAGCAGAATCTGAATCCGGAGCTCTGGCTGCGCAAATAGGAAACACTAACTTGAAAGGGATATGTCCGTAAACTACTGCAACCAATCGTGCGAGTTCGCTTTCCGGGGCAAGCGCAAGACCTCCGCATGGATTCGCCGGACGGCAGCCGCCGAGGGATGGGAGACCGGAGCCGTGTCCGTCGTTTTCTGCTCCGACGAGGCGCTTCTGGAGATCAACAGGCGCTATCTGAAGCACGATTACTACACCGACATCATCACATTCGACTACAGTGATCCCGACAAGCGGACGATCGCGGGCGATCTGATGATCTCGGTCGACACCGTGCGGGACAATGCCCGGGAACTGGGCGTTCCGTTCGAAAACGAGCTGCAACGGGTCATTATTCACGGGATACTCCACCTGTGCGGTTACGGCGACAAGCAGCCCGGAGAGCAGCAACGGATGAGAAAGCTGGAGGACCGGTACCTGAAACTGTTTTACGAACAAACGAACTGACGGCGCGCGTGCGCCGGACCTTATAACGGCAGCGGCGGCGCCGGACTGCAATATGGAATTCGAATTCGACATTATCGTGATAGGAGGCGGGCACGCCGGATGCGAGGCGGCGGCGGCGGCGGCCAATATGGGTTGCCGGACGCTGCTGGTGACGATGGATATGACCAAGTTCGCGCAAATGTCGTGCAACCCGGCCATAGGCGGAGTAGCCAAGGGACAGATTGTCCGCGAAATCGACGCGATGGGCGGATACACGGGTATCGTGACCGATCGCTCGACGATCCAGTTCCGGATGCTGAACCGCTCGAAAGGACCCGCCATGTGGAGCCCGCGCGCCCAGTGCGACAAGGCCCGATTTTCGCAGCTCTGGCGCCGGACGCTCGAGCAGACACCCAACCTCAGCCTGTGGCAGGACAGCGTAACGGGCCTTTTGACGGACGATCGGCATGTGACCGGGGTAAGGACCCGCATGGGCGTCGTATTCAAGTCAAAAGCCGTCATTTTGACCGCGGGAACCTTTTTGGAGGGTCTGATGCACGTCGGGCGCTCGCAAGCCGAGGGAGGCCGGGCCGGCGATTCCGCGTCGCACGGCCTGAGCGCGCAACTCGCGGAGCTCGGCTTCGAAATCGGTCGCATGAAAACCGGCACGCCGGCACGCATCGACGGACGCAGCGTCGATTTCAGCCGACTCGAAGAGCAGAAAGGCGACGAAAACCCGGGTAAATTTTCGTATTCGAATGATACAGAGCCTGTTAAAAATCACTTGCCGTGCTATCTGGCTTACACGTCCGAGGCCGTGCACGACCTGCTCCGGACCGGCTTCGCCGATTCGCCCCTGTTCAACGGAACGATCAAGGGGATCGGCCCGCGCTATTGCCCGAGTATCGAAGACAAGCTCCGCACGTTCGCCGGCAAGGAGTCGCACCAACTGTTTCTGGAGCCCGAAGGAACCGATACGAACGAATATTATCTGAACGGATTCTCCTCGTCGCTGCCATGGGAAGTACAGATCGCCGCACTGCAGAAGATCGAAGGGTTTGAAAATGTCCGGATATTCCGTCCCGGCTATGCGATCGAATACGACTATTTCCCGCCGACACAACTCTATCATTCGCTGGAAACCAAGCAGATAGACGGTCTCTATTTCGCCGGGCAGGTGAACGGAACGACCGGATACGAAGAGGCCGCGGCTCAGGGACTGATGGCAGGAATCAACGCTTCGCTGAAGCTTCGCGGCGACGAACCTCTCGTGCTGAGGCGGGACGAGTCTTATATCGGCGTGTTGATCGACGACTTGGTGACCAAAGGAGTCGACGAGCCTTACCGCATGTTCACGAGCAGAGCCGAATATCGGATTCTGCTCCGTCAGGACAATGCCGACATCCGACTGACCCCCGTTTCGCATAAAATCGGTCTGGCCAACGATGAAAGATACCGGAATACGATGCAAAAAAAATCGTCCGTAGAATCGCTTATTTCTTTCGCCCGAAGACAGAGTGTCGCTCCGGCCGAAATCGAGAGCTATTTGAAATCGGTCGATTCGACGCCGCTGACACAAAGCCGAAAGATATACGACGTGCTTTTAAGAAATAAAATCACGTTTTCGGGGCTGATCGATCATCTGACATCGCTAAAAAATTATATCGAGGAAAACCGCTGCACTCCTGAAGCGATCGAGGAAGCCGAAATACAAATCAAATATCACGGTTACATCGAACGCGAAAGGCATATCGCCGACAAAATGGCTCGATTGGAAAATATTCCGATTCGACCCGATTTCAACTACCATCAACTAAACTCGTTATCGATCGAATCGCGCCAGAAACTCACTCGTATCAGACCTGCGACGATAGGGCAGGCATCGCGCATACCGGGAGTCAGTCCGGCCGATATCAACGTATTATTGGTATATTTCGGACGATAAAACAACAATGTTCCACGTGGAACATTGCAAACACAAACAATAAAGTCAAATTTGTTCCACGTGGAACAGTAACAATATGAAACGAATGGAAAATATTTTCGATCTTTCAAAAAACGGAGCGAAAAAAGTCTATATAGACGGAGAATTATTTCCGATTCGAGTCGGAATGAGGGAAATTTCATTGCAAAACGGAGAAAAAGTGCTCGTATACGATACGAGCGGTCCGTATACGGAGGAAAATCATACGATCGATATTCAAAGAGGTATCCGGAAAGTACGTGAAAACTGGACGCGCGAGCGATTCGACAAGCAGAATTTCCACACGCAGTTATGGTACGCGCGGCAAGGAATCGTCACCCCTGAAATGGAATATGTAGCCATCCGTGAAAATCAAGGTGTTACGGGCGAAAATCGGATCACTCCCGAAATCGTGAGAGAAGAAATAGCCGCAGGCAGGGCCATACTTCCTTCGAACTATCGTCATCCCGAAGCAGAACCCATGATTATCGGCAGCAAGTTCCTCGTCAAGATCAATGCCAATATCGGCAACTCGGCGCTCGGCTCCTCCATAGAAGAGGAAGTGGAAAAAGCCATGTGGGCGATCAAGTGGGGGGCCGATACCGTAATGGACCTATCGACCGGCAAGAACATTCATAAAACCCGCGAGGCCATTCTGCGGAATACGCCTGTTCCGGTCGGAACGGTCCCCATGTATCAGGCGCTGGAGAAAGTGCATGGCAAAATCGAGGACCTGACATGGGAAGTCTATTACGATACGCTCGTCGAGCAATGCGAACAAGGGGTAGACTATTTTACGATTCACGCCGGAATCCTTCAGGAACATTTGCCCGCCGCCTTGAAACGCGTCACCGGTATCGTCTCGCGCGGCGGATCGATCCTCGCCAAATGGATGAACATCAATAAGAAACAGAATTTCCTGTATACGCACTTCGAAGAAATCTGCGAATTGCTCAAAAAATACGACATCGCTTTCTCGCTCGGCGACGGCTTGCGCCCGGGCAGCATTGCCGACGCAAACGACGAGGCGCAGTTCGGCGAACTGAAAGTGCTCGGCGAACTGGCTAAAATCGCTTGGAAGCACGACGTTCAGGTGATTATCGAAGGTCCGGGACATGTTCCGATGAACAAAATTCGGGAAAACATGGATCGTCAGATCGTCGATTGCGCCGGAGCGCCGTTCTACACGCTCGGCCCGCTGGTAAGCGACATCGGAGCCGGATACGACCACATCACTTCGGCGATCGGCGCGGCGATGATCGGTTGGATGGGGACTTCGATGCTTTGCTATGTCACGACGAAAGAACACCTGGCCCTGCCCAATAAGGACGACGTACGCGAAGGGGTAGTGACTTACAAGCTGGCCGCCCATGCCGCCGACATCGCCAAAGGACATCCCGGAGCCGCCGAACGCGACCTTCAGATGAGCAAGGCACGGTACGAAATGCGCTGGTACGATCAGTTCAACCTGTCGCTCGATCCCGAACGAGCCAGGCGCATGCACTTCGAAATGATCAAGGAAGGAGCCGACCATTGCTCGATGTGCGGACCCGATTTCTGCGCAATGAAGATCACCAAGTCCATACTCTAAAATTCTAATTCTTGGCTTGTTTGTGAACGAAGCAAAATCGTAAGTGAACACAACGAAATAAATATCAGAATGGGAAAATAGTAATATAAAATTTGAATACAGGACATAACAACCTGATTTAAAACAAATTGACTATTTTTCACGATTTTCAAGATTCGTGCTTACGTCGAAAACTATAATTGGAAAATACGATAATCCTCTGAGCGGATCAAGAATGTTAGATGATCGTATCCGATGAAATTTTGTCGACAAAGCAAAATTCGCAACGTAAATAAATATACGATAATAACTTTTTACACAAACAGAGAAAAGACTTGAGACCGAATTCGGGATAACGAACAAAAAAGCGATAAAAATTCGAATCCGAACGAGAGAAAGAAAAAAGTCGCTATGAACGGAGAAATGTATCAAATTTGTTGTATTGTCGCAGCGGGTAAAAGAGCCTTGCAATACGGCGAGCCGATCCAATATACGCCGGCGCAATACGAAAATGCAATCACCTTTTCATGCCTACCCGGAAAACTCTTTTCGGAGACAAAAAGATGCATCGCACCGAGAATAGAAACGTGGTTTGAATTCCTCCAGAGCAAAGGACTGCAAGATATCGCATTGGCTTGTCCGACTGACGTAACGGACAAGACGATACTCGGTTTTTCGAACACGACGGAAAGCTCGGTTCTTTGCTTTTATCAAAGCGGCGAAACATCTTATTTCGCCCCAAATTGGCAGTTCGATCCCGAAAAGCGACTATGGAACACAGAGTATTCGGAATATCGCTGTCCCGATTCTCCATCGGAAAAACCCCGTTTCGAAAACAACACCGACTCTTTTCGACAAGCGTTGTCCGATATCGAAAAATTGGCTATTCAAATCCGGTGTGAAGGTTTTGCCCATATTTTCCATTCTGCGAAAAATCTTCTGGACGGTATCGGAGAATATCCGGATAAAAAATACGGATTGCAATTGCCGCCGATATCGCATGAAAAACTTCAAATCTTCGAGGCAGCCAGTCTGGCCGATGTATTCGGCGGAATGGGATCGTGGAACGATGACCCGCTCTGCGCGGCACAAGACATGGGATTGGATCAAGAATATCAAACCCTTTCCGACCGGTTGTTGAAGAACATAAGGCTTGCCATTCTATACGCCATCAATGAATGAAATGAATATCGATATTCCCAATCATACTCTTATACTGTACCGACTTTCGAGTTCCCGATATTTCCGGTTTTCCTATAGGAAGTCTTTTCCGACGGAGAAAACTTCATGGCAAGGGCAATCGGATACGCAACAGGTGGCCGCAAATCGCGGCTAACAGAAATAGAAATTCCGGACGCGAACATGTAAATATATGATTTCCATTCGGCATAACATGAGTAAAGTAAAGCCGTTAATTTCCGGCCTACGGACCAGAGTCTGAAACAATTTTCGCATATCAAAAACACCCTAATAGGGAACAAGAAGAGGAAACACGATCTGAAATCTGTAAGAAAAAGTGAAAAATTTCGGCCGAAAGTTCGAACAAATCCGGGCTGTGAGTCATTCCGAAACATGAAAATACTTAAAACCTTTTTGAAAAACTATAAAAAAATTCGACAAGCCGTGATTCGGCTTGTCGAATAACCCCGTAAGACGAATTCGTCCGGAAAGACTAATTCGATGGCTCCTCCTGCGTAGCATCGATATACTGCACCTTCCCGCTATAACTTCCGGAAAGCTCCGTCCGATCTCCCGACATTTCGACTCCGTCGAAAGAAATCGTGTAACTCTCCTGGTCGCGCGTAATGGTCACTTCGCCCCCGGTCAGCTTGCAGACGGCAGGAATCCCGCTGAAATACTCCGTAAGGAACGAGGTACAGTCGGCTCCCTCGCCGCCCCATATGCCTTCGCCGCTGCGGGAAGCCTGAACGGGGAAAGTACCTTCGGGCAAACCGTCGGTATAGAGATGGTCCGAGCCGGTCAGCAAATCGAAACGCAGAATGTTGCCGTAATAGTAATTGCCCACAGCATCGGCCGTCGTCAGATAACCGTTGTCGACCAAGGTAATGTACCAGTTATTATAGGTCGTCCCTTCTTTGGCGCCATACCATACCGCATAAGCCTCGACAGGTCCGACGGAACTTTTCTCGGTTACGTTCTCGTAATAGAACTCTCCTTCGAAATCGGCCCTGAAAGGCTCGCCGTATTCGTCCGTCGCATCCACGACGACCGTGTACCGGTCGCCGTCGCGGCTCACATCGACCGTACCCGACTCCAGAAAAATCATCGAAAGATCGGCCTCCATATCGTCGTAAGTCGGCCAAGTGATCGTACCGGGCTCGTCGTCTTCCGCAATGACATACCGTCCCGCAGGAATTCCCTCCTCGAAAGCGATGCCCGGATCGGCATTGATCGACATGAAACCGAGATGTTTCGTGAAATTTTCGTTATCGAAATCGATCGCCCAGGTCGTATATCCCTCTTCCTGCGAGTAGCCGCTGACGCCGGCATACACATAAGTCGCCGCAGGCTCTTCCGATCCGGAACCCGGAAGCGAAACAGTCAGGTCACCGCTGAATTTCCCGTTCACCGAATAGGCCGGCGACTGATCGTCATAAGCCGTGAACGAAACCTGATAATAGGTATTTCCCGGTTTTTTGCCCAGCACTTTGGTCAGATCGAGCAGCCCGCTGCAAAGGGGAGCCTCTACGACGGTCTGTCCGCTCGCATCGACGTACCAGCTATGCACTCGCTGCTCCTCGCTGTCGAGAGCGCCGGGCACGCAAGGTTCGCCGCCGTCCCCGATCAGATAACGACCGAACGGCGAGCCGCCCTTATCCACGCTCAGCTCGAACCGAACGCCCCGACCGGTCCGGAGCGAAGCATCGAATCCGGAAACGGACAAAGTCAGAAAATAGGTATCCGTCCGGGCCGTACTGAGTTCGGGCCGATAATCCAGCCGCGCCGACTCAATTTCCGGCAACGCCACGTTACCATTCAGATTACTGAGCGCCGTCTCCGGCGGGGGCGGGGGAGGCGTCTCTCCGCCCTTATCGTCCTCGCAACCGGTCCATAAAGCGGCTACGAATGCCATAGCCGTCATCCATAAGAAACATTTTTTCATAAACAATCGATTATTGATACGTTTTCCGGTCGGGCCTTCATTCCGTTGTTCTCCCCGACACCCGAACAGTACAAAGGTAGATTTTTCCTGGAAAATACCTCGCCGAAGGATCAGCAGCAACGGAATGATCCGATACTACTGCCCGTCTCCGAAAATACGGAAACCGCAATCCGCTTTTCCGATCCGATTCTTCATCGGGCGGAAAACATTTCGATCTCTCGAATGTCCGCCGAAATTCAAAGCCCGACAAGATACTGAACGACCGAACCCGAAAAAAGCCCTTCTCAAGCCATCCGTCGATCGAAATACGACCCTTTTATCGTCCGACTGCCGAAAAGCTGTCAAAAAGGCTTAAAACAAGCAAAAAAGGAGAAATCGGTCCGAACTTCTCCTGCACGAAAATTAGCCGCGGCTCCGCTTGCGATACAAAGCTTTTTTACTCGCTGCACCGGCGGCCAGACCATCAAAGCCTCTCCCGTACGGTAACGCAGAAATTCCGTCGAAGTCGCCATAGGCGAAGCGCCCTCATCCGAATGCGTTCTTCAGTAAATCAATAAAACGGCCGCCAGAAAATTCCGGCGGCCTTACGACCTATCACCTAATTTCTCTACCGCGTCAGTACGAACCTCAACTGGCATACCGTGCGGAACGGCACGCCGTCCTTCTTGGCCGGCTGCCACCCTCTGACAGCTATGTCGTACAGTTTGTCGATGAATATCTGAGAATATTGCCGGAGCGCCCCGTTCAGCTCGACTATCTTGTGTACGTTGCCCTGCTCGTCGATATCGGCTTCGAGCAGGAATACGTTCGGCTTGCCCTCTTCGAGCAGGCTGCGGTTTTCGATCAATCTCTCGATTTGCGGCTGCCATGCTTCGGAGAGCTTCTCGACCGTAAGGCCCTTGAAACTGGGAGCTTCGTAGCGAACGCCCTCGTGCTCGATATAATTGAATCCTATCCCCTTGAACTGCCGCCGGTTCCGGTCGTACGTCAGGCGTGCGACCGGCGATTGGGAAGTGATCGAAAAGACGAAATCCTTTCTTCCGATATGCAGCTTGAGCCGTTTGCAACCTTCCGAAAGAGTCGCATAATCCACCGTCACGCCTTCGATCTTGAAATCGCTGGCCATCTGCGCGGCAAACTCCTCCGGCGCATAACGGTATATGGAACCGTACCCGGGCGTCGTAATGATAATCCGGCAATCGGACTGGCCGAAAACCGCGGCCGAAGAGAAAAGACAAGTCAATAAGACGAGCGACAGCCGGAAAACCGGATCGGCCGCCCGGTTCATGCGAAACATTCTACGTTCGTTCATCGGGTCAGTATACTTTTGCGCTCGCTGCGCCGACAACTCATCGACGGCCCCGAGCGTTTCCGTCGGCGAAAAATGCTTTCGGTTTCCGCCTGTTCGGCCGAATCTCCGGAAAGTCGCACCGAGCTTTTACTTATCGGCTATTTTGGCCCAACTGTCTTTCAGCGTGACGGTCCGGTTGAAAACCGGCCTGCCGGGAGCCGAATCGCGGTCCATGCAGAAATAGCCCGTCCGTTCGAACTGAAACTTGTCGCCCACGGAAGCCTCGGCGAGCGACGGCTCCAGATAGCCGGTTACCTTGCGCAGCGACTCGGGGTTCAAGTAATCCAAAAAGGTCTTGCCCTCCTCCGGATCGTCGAGACTCGCGCGCGTGAACAGCCGGTCGAACAAACGGACCTCGGCCCGAACCGCATGCGCTGCCGAAACCCAATGAATCACGCCTTTCACCCGCCGGCCGTCGGACGACTTTCCGCCGGCCGACTCCGGATCGTACGTGCACCGGAGCTCCGTCACGCGGCCTTCCGCGTCGCGGATCACCTCGTCGCACCGGATCAGATAGGCATAGCGCAGGCGAACCTCGCCGCCCGGCGACAAGCGATAGTACTTTTTCGGAGGATTCTCCATGAAATCGCTCCGCTCGATCCATATCTCGCGGCCGAAAGGCACCCCGCGGCGTCCGGCCGACTCGTCCTCGGGATTATTGACGCATTCGACGGTTTCCTGCTTGTCCTCGGGATAGTTCGTGATGACTACTTTCAGCGGATCGAGCACCGCCATGCGCCGTTCGGCGCGCTTGTTCAGGTCCTCGCGCACGCAGAACTCGAGCAGCCCCAGATCGATCACGTTGTCGCGCTTGGCTACGCCCACCTTGTCGGCGAACATACGAATGCTCTCGGGGGTATAGCCCCGACGGCGGAGCGCGCTGATCGTCGGCATCCGGGGATCGTCCCAGCCCGTCACGATACCTTCCTGCACCAACTGAAGCAGCTTGCGCTTGCTCATCATCGTATAGGTCAGATTCAGCCGCGCGAACTCGTACTGGTGGCTCGGAAAAATCCCGAGTTTCTCGATAAACCAGTCGTATAGCGGACGGTGCACGTCGAACTCGAGCGTGCAGATCGAGTGCGTGATCCGCTCGATCGAGTCGCTTTCGCCATGGGCGTAGTCGTACATCGGATAGATGCACCACTTGTTCCCCGTACGGTGATGCTCGGAATGCAGAATGCGGTACATGATCGGATCGCGCAACAGCATGTTCGGATGCGCCATGTCGATCTTAGCCCGAAGCACTTTCTCCCCGTCGCCGAACTCGCCCGCGCGCATCCGCTCGAACAGATCGAGATTCTCTTCGACGGACCGGTTCCGCCACGGGCTTTCCGTACCCGGCACGGTCACCGTGCCGCGAGTCTGGCGAATCTGCTCCTGCGTCTGATCGTCCACATAGGCGAGTCCTTTTTTTATCAGCTCCTTGGCCCACTCGTACAACTGATCGAAATAGTCCGACGCATAGTGTTCGCCGGCCCACTCGAATCCGAGCCAGCGCACGTCCTCCTTGATCGAATCGACGTACTCGACGTCCTCCTTGACCGGATTCGTATCGTCGAAGCGCAGATTGCACAGGCCGCCGTATTTCTTGGCCAAGCCGAAGTTCAGGCAAATACTCTTGGCATGCCCTATGTGCAGATAGCCGTTGGGCTCCGGCGGAAAGCGAGTCTGGACACGCTTGTCGCCGCGCGCGATACTTTCCTCGATAATCTCTTCCAGAAAATTCAGGGGCCTCTCCACCGATGCCGCCGTTTCGTTCGGATTGCTCATGGTTCGATCAAATAGGGTTTCAGCCGCAAAGTGAACGACAAGGGTCCCGGACATGCCCGGCGCCAATACCTCCCGTCTTTTCCCAAAAGCAGCTACGTCGCAAAATTAATGTTATTTTCCAAAAAAACGCACGATCGGAAAATCCGGAGCCGCGCCTTTCCGAACGCCGGGCGAAAAAGACAAAACGGGAAAAAACCCACAAAGCCTGTTTTGGATTTTCAATCCGCAACACACGCCACGCCTCGGCACGGTCCGAACGAGTTCGACTCTGCGCCCGGCCCGCAGTCCGTTTTTACAAAGCCGGAAAACCCGAAACCGGCCGGTACGGACCCGCCGCCGAGCCTCTTTCCAAGATCGGAACCTATCGGATTCCCTACGCCCGCAACAGAAAACAGAAGAAGACAGTCAAGGAAAAGCGAACCTTCCGGAAAACAACGAAGGTACGGAAATGGTTCCGTACCTTCGTCTTTCATAAAGCGCCCGTCGTCCGGCACCGGTTTTCTCATTAGCGGACGATCGTCATTTCGTCGATCAGCCGAGTAGCGCCGGCATACTTGTCGATAATGAAAAGCACGTAACGTATATCGACGCTGATCGTTCGCTGCAACGCGGGCTCGAACGCTATGTCGCCGCTCATGGCCTCCCAGTTTCCGTCGAAAGCCAAACCGATCAGCTGACCTTTGGCGTTCATCACCGGACTGCCCGAATTGCCGCCCGTAATGTCGTTGTTGCTGATAAACCCGACGTGCAATACGCCCTTCTCGGCATACGGTCCGTAATCCTTCGTCCGGTACAGCTCCTTGAGCTTTTCGGGCACGGAAAATTCATAGGCATTCTCCGGATCTTCCTTGGCGATCACGCCGTCGAGCGTCGTGAAATAGTTATAGCTGACAGCGTCCTGGGGCTCGTAGGGCAGTACCTGCCCGTAGGTCAGCCGCATCGTGAAGTTCGCATCCGGGTAGAACACCTTGTCGGCATCCATCTCCATCAGCCCGGCGACATACAACCGGTGACCCCGTGCGAAGTCCTCGCTGAACGAATTGATCGGATCGATCAGCGCGTTATAGGTCTTCACTACCTCGCGACGCATTTTATAGGCCGGATCGTTGAGCAGCGCCTCGACGGTCGGAGAAGCGAGCAGCGCCTCGGCACGGCTCCGGTCGGCGAACGCCGAGTTGTCGTAAACATAGTCCACATAGGCATCCGCGTCGCCGCCGAACTGCTCCTCGATCACGACGAAGCTGCTGGGCAAATGCTCGGGCGCGATGCTGTCGCGCAGAATTCCGAACATCCGCTTGGCGATCTTGCGGTCGGTCGAAGGACTGTAATCCTTATAAAAGGCCTCCAGCTTTTTCTTCACGCTTTCGAGCTTCGACGAGTCGAGCCGGTTATCCTTGCCGACCAAAGGCCGGGCGATGCCTGCGGCCTGAATGATCTCGGTGCCGCGCAGCAGCGTTTCGGAGAAATACTGCAAACGGTCCATATACGGAGCCCGGCCCTCGACGGCCTTCCTGATCAGCGGCAGCGCCTCGCCGTACTTCTCCTTACGGGCGGGATCGGCGTTGACCCACTCGGTGAAACGCTTCTCGGTAGCGAGCTTCGTATCGCGCACCTTCAGCTTTTTCAGTCCGCGGCTCTCGCCGATCGAGTTTTTCCAGTAATTCGACGACATGGCATACTTCGACGCATACTGGATGCGAACCTCGTCGCTGGCCAGCATGTCCTCCATCATCAGTTTCTGACGCTCGCCGCGAATGAAAATGCGGTTCGGATTGTCCGTGCCCAACGTGTAGTCGATCTCATAGGAAGTCTTATAGCGCTCGGTCGATCCCGGAAAGCCGATGATCATCGCGAAGCTCCCCGGCTTGTACCCTTTCAGCGAAACGGTCAGATGGGCCGGAGCGGCGTAAGGCACGTTATCCTTGCTGTATTCGGCCGGTTGCCCGTCACGGTCCGAATAGACGCGGAAAACCGAAAAGTCGCCCGTATGGCGCGGCCACATCCAGTTGTCGGTATCGCCGCCGAACTTACCGATCGAGGAAGGAGGAGCTCCCACCAGACGAACGTCCTTGAATATCTCCTTGACGAACATCAGATACTGGTTTCCGCCGAAAAAGTCCTGAATCTCCACTTCCTGATGCTCGTTGTCGAGCTCGGTCTCTTTCTTGATCCGCTCGACGATCTCCGCCACCTTCGCTTCGCGGTCCTTCTCCGACAGCGTGTCGCTCAACTGAGGCAGAATACGATCCGAAACGTCGCTGATCCGGCGAATGAACGTCACGGTCAGACCCGGCGTAGGAATCTCCTCCTGATCGGACATCGCCCAGAAACCGTTCTTCAGGTAGTCGTGCTCGACGCTGCTGTGGCTCTGGATCGCATCGAATCCGCAATGGTGGTTCGTCAGCAGCAGTCCCCGGTCCGAAACGATCTCGCCGGTGCAGCCGTTCCCGAAAATTACGATCGCATCTTTGATCGCGTCTCCGTTCAAGTTGTAAATGTCCTTGGCCGACAGCTTGAAACCCTTGGCCTTCATGTCCCTGATGTTCAGTTTCTCGAGATACGGCAGCAGCCACATCCCCTCGTCCGCTTTCAGCGAAGGCGCGCCGAGCGCCAGCAGCAGACAGGCAATCAACAATTTTTTCATATTCAAGTTTTTAGATGAGTTGTGTCATATACGGTTGATCTTCTTCCGCGCCGCTTACTTGCCGATCTCGAGCATACGTCGGATCGAGCCCTCGGCCTTCCGCCGGATCTCCTCGTCGAGAACGACTTCGGGCGACTCGTCGAGCAACGCACGGTATATCTTGTCGAGCGTGACCATTTTCATGAACGCGCAGTTGTTGCATCCGCAGGAAGCGTCTTCGGGAGGAGCCGGAATGAAAGTCTTCCCGGGATTCTCCTTTCGCATCTGGTACAATATGCCCGCTTCCGTCACGACGATGAACGTATCGGCCGGATCGGTCGAAGCGAACCGCAGGAGCGCGGCCGTGCTGCCGATGTAGTCGGCCGCGAGCAGCACCGTCTTCTTGCACTCGGGATGAGCGAGCACCTTGGCTTCGGGATACTTTTTTTTCAGTTCGAGAATCTTTTCCAGCGAAAATTCCTCGTGCACGCCGCAGGCACCGTCCCAGACGACCATATCGCGGCCGGTCACGCCGTGGATGTAGTTGCCCAGATTGCGGTCGGGCGCAAAAACGATCTTCGCGTCGGAAGGCAGGCTGCGGATCACGTCCACCGCGTTGCTCGACGTACAGCAGATATCGGTCAGCGCCTTGACCCCGACCGACGTATTGACGTACGACACGACCGTATGTCCCGGATAGCTTTTCAGGAACTCGGCGAAATCCTCCGCCCGGCACGAATCGGCCAGCGAGCATCCCGCGGCAGGTTCGGGCAAAAGCACCTTCTTGTCCGGAGACAATATCTTAGCGGTCTCGGCCATAAAGTGCACGCCGGCGAACAGGATGATCCGCGCATCGGTCCGGGCGGCCTGTTGCGACAGCGCCAGGCTGTCGCCCGTGAAATCGGCTATGCGCTGCACTTCGGGCAGCGTATAGTAGTGCGCCAGAATTACCGCGCCTTTCTCTTTCTTCAGCCGGACGATCCGGGCGGCCAATTCGGTTTCCGGCGACGGAAGCTTGTTGTCGACAGTCATTTTTCTTTTTCTTTCGTTTTAATTCAATAAAAAGGAAAAATAAGAGTAATAATAGACGTTCATATTGTTCGTAACTTTTTTCCTTTGAACCGTAAAATTCGTAATTAAACTTCTAAAAACAATCGATTAACATTTATTTTCAGGTATATCGATTGATTTTCAATCTTTTTTATCGCTCGATCGACAGATGTAGACAATATTTGTCAACAGATCGGACACGTTGCCGAAAGGGGCGGATTATTGTATTCCGGCTTTCGATAAGCTGTCCGGAAAACGGAACGGATTTCCCTTGCTTTTCCGAAAAATTCTCTTCTATATTTTTTTCGCCGGAACGTCCAACTTTCGGCGGCCGGAAAAGAATCAATTCGGCGAACAGCTTGCCCGGGCCGAATGAACAGTTTATCAACTTTCCGACGTAAGAAAGAAACGCCTTGTGCGCAGCGAATTGTCATCGTAAAGGGAAAAAGTTATCGTCAGCGACTGCTTTCGCAGAGTTCGGCGACGACACCTTCGGCCAAAAGGTCGTAGAATTTTCCGTCCGGCAAGTTTTCTGAGGTGACGGGCCGTCCGCTGTCCGCCGCTTCCGACACGCTGCGAATCAGAGGTATGCTGGCCAGTAGGGGCAGCTTTTCTTGTTCGGCGATCCGGGCGGCTTCTCCTTCTCCGAAAATATAGTAACGATTGTCGGGCAGCTCGGCGGGAGTGAACCAGGCCATGTTCTCGACCAGTCCCAGGATCGGAATGTTCACTTTCTCGTTGCGGAACATATGTACCCCCCGTACGACATCGGCCAAAGCCACCCGTTGGGGAGTCGTGACGATCAGGGCTCCGTCCACCTTCATTTCCGAAATGACGGACAAGTGTACGTCGCCCGTTCCCGGGGGAAGGTCCAGCAACAGAAAATCGAGCGGACCCCACAGCGTCTGGTGGATCATTTGCCGGAGCGCATTGGTCGCCATGGGACCGCGCCACATCAGCGCGTCGCCCGGCGGGATGAAGAAGCCGATCGACATGACCTTGACGCCGTAGGCCTCGGCGGGAACGATCCACTCTTTCCCTTCGATGTTCTCTCCTTCCGGACGATAGTCTTCCACGCCGAACATCATCGGCTGTGAAGGGCCGTAAATGTCGGCGTCGAGCACTCCCGTCCGGTAACCCGCTTTGGCCAAGGCGACGGCCAGATTGGCCGTGACGGTGCTTTTCCCTACGCCTCCCTTGGCCGAACTGACGGCCACGATCCGGCGGATGCGGTCGTCGGCGCCCAGCGGGACCGTCTGCCTTTCGTTTTTTTTCTTAGGTGGGGCCTCCTTGACGAACACCGATATTTTTCCGGCGTATTGCGGGTAGCGGGAGGCGACGGCTTCCTCGCTGCGCTTGCGGATCGCTTGAGCGAACGGGTCGCGCGCCCGGGCGAAGACGATCGTGATGCGGATGCCTTCCTCGTCGATACGGACACCGTCGACCATACCGAGCGACACGATGTCCGACTGCAGTTCGGGATGCTGCACGCCGTGCAGCACGTCCAGTATTTCGTTTTCTGTCATATACTCTCCGGCTGTTGCATTATTCTTGCTGCAAAGATAACGTTAATGGAAATAATTCGTAAATTTACGCGCAAATATCCGGCCGATAGGCCGTTATCGCGAATAACAAACAATCGATAAATAGATGAACCAGTTTATTAAGACGTTTCTGGCCTGCCTGCTCGCTTTCGTGGTGGCCAATATTCTGATCGGGGTATTTTTCGTCATGGTGCTGGCCGGCATCGGGTCGCTTTTCAGCGAGAAGGCGGTTTCCGTCGAGCCGGGCTCCGTGCTGCGGATCGATCTTTCGGAGAGGATAGTCGATTCTCCCTCCTCGAATCCGTTCTCGGCTCTGGGAATGGAGGAGCTGTTGTCGATGGAAGTTTCGCGCAGCCTGGCGCTGATTGACGTGCTCGGCGCGATCGAGCGGGCCGAGACGGACGACCGGATCGAGGGAATCTACCTGAACGTGGCTCCTACGATGAGCCTCGGCATGGCGTCGCTCGAGGAGATACGCGACGCCGTGCTGCGTTTCCGGCAGTCGGGCAAATGGGTGATCGGGTATTCCGACTATTATACGCAGGCATCCTATTATATGTCTACGGCGGCCGAAAAGGTTTACCTGAACCCGGAAGGGGGGGTCGAATGGGTCGGCCTGGCTTCCGGCGTATTGTTTTACAAAGGTCTGCTCGACAAGATGGACCTGCAGCCCGAAGTGATCCGGCACGGAGAGTTCAAGGCGGCCGTCGAGCCGTTTATCACCGACCGCATGAGTCCGGCCAACCGACTTCAGATGGAACGTCTGCTCGGGTCGATATGGGGACATGTCGTGCAGAACGTCGCTTCGGCCCGGGGAATCGATTCGACGGACTTGCAGCGGTATGCGTCCGAGCTGACGCTCGCCGACGGCGAAAGCGCCGTGCGGACGAAAATGGTCGATTCGCTGGCCTATGCCGCCGACATGGAGCGGATGCTGTGCGAGCGGACGGGAGCGGACGACGAGCCGCGGTACGTATCTCTCGCGGAGTACGTCGATCAGCCTAAGGAGCCTATCAAGAAGCTTTCTAAGAATCATATAGCCGTCGTTTATGCCGAAGGGCAGATCGTGGACGGAAAGAGCAGGGAAGGCTTGGTCGGAGGAAACTCGCTGGCGGCCCGTCTGGCCGATGTGCGCCGCGACGACCGGGTGAAGGCCGTCGTGCTACGCGTGAACAGTCCGGGCGGCAGCGCGCTGGCTTCCGAAGTGATCTGGCACGAGATCGAGCAGATCCGCCAGGAGCGCCCGGTGATCGTTTCGATGGGAAATGTGGCGGCTTCGGGCGGATATTACATTTCGTGTCCCGCCGATGCCATCATGGCTTCGCCGGTCACGCTGACCGGGTCGATCGGCGTGTTCGGACTGATGTTCAACGGCGAGCAGACGCTCCGCAACAAGCTGGGCATTACGGTCGACGTAGCCAAGACCAATCCGTCGGCCGATCTGGGCATGACCGTATTCGGGGCCGTCGGGGTGCGGCCGCTCAGTTCCGCCGAACGGCAGTTCATGCAGAACGGCGTCGAGCGCGTGTATGAGACTTTCGTGGGCCATGTGGCCGAGGGACGCAATATGAGCGTCGCGGCGGTGGACAGTATCGGGGGAGGTCGTGTGTGGTCCGGGATCGATGCGGCCCGGATAGGTCTGGTAGACGGTTTCGGAGGACTGAGAGAGGCGATCGCGCTGGCGGCCGACCGGGCCGGAGTGGCCGGCGACTTCCGGATCGTGACGCCGGCCGACGAGCTCGATCCCCTGTCGCAGGTTCTGAGAATGATGTCGGCCGAGAGCCGCGCCGAGTTGTTCAAGGGCGAGTTCGGAGAGATCTACTCGCAGTACGAAATGCTGCAAAACATACTGGGGGCCGGCGGAGTGCAGGCCATTATGCCTTACGATGTCCGGATGCGCTGAGGCGCGGGACTTTCGCAGGGAACGCGGGTTGTCGGGCGGAGCGCTCCGCCCGACAATTATTTGCATAAAGTTTGATTTCCAATCTTTTTGAGTTATTTTTGAAAGTTGGAAGTTGTTCGCTATGAAGTTACCCGCTCTGATAGCGGCCCCGTTGGCCTGGATATACGGTCTGATAATCAACGTCAGGCACAAGCTGTTCGATCTGAAGATTCTCCGGAGCGAGGAGTTCGACATTCCGGTCGTGTGCGTGGGCAATCTGACTGTCGGCGGTACGGGCAAGACGCCGGTGACCGAATTTCTGATCGAGCGTCTTTCGGGCGAGCGGCGAGTGGCCGTACTTTCTCGCGGGTATCGCCGCAGGACCAAAGGGTTCGTGCTCTCTACTCCGCGCTCGTCGGTTAAGAGCATAGGCGACGAACCCAAGCAGATGAAGATGAAGTATCCCGACGTTCCGATGGCGGTTTGCGAAAAAAGGGCCGAGGGAATCCGCCGGCTGAGGGAAATTCACCCCGAGATCGAACTGGTTATTCTCGACGACGCTTTTCAGCACCGGTATGTCGAGCCTTGGGTCAATATCCTGCTGATGGACTACAATCGTCCGGTTTACCGCGACCGGCTGTTGCCGTGGGGCCGGTTGCGCGACACGCGAGGACAGATCGACCGGGCCAATTTCGTGCTGGTCACCAAGTGTCCCGAGGACCTCAACCCGCTCGACATGCGCATCGTGCGCAACTCGTTGGGACTCTATCCTTACCAATCGCTCTATTTCTCGAGAATGGAGCAGGGCGAGGCGCTGCCGCTGTTCGCCGACCGGACCGAGAGACGGGTTCGCCGGGGCGACCGGGTGATCGTCATGGCGGGAATAGCCGATCCCGGTCCGCTGCTTCATGAGACCGGATCCCGGTACGATGTCGTCGATACGCTGATTTTCAACGATCATCATACCTATCGCGTGAGCGACATCCGGAAAGTGGAGCAATTGCTCGGTCTGTACGAGGATGCTGTGATCGTCACCACCGAGAAGGATGCGGTCAAGCTGACCAACCGCAGCCGCATACCCGAGACGGTGCAGCGCAAGCTGTACTACGTGCCCGTGCAAGTTTCATTCGTGGGGGATTCCGAAGCCGAGTTCCTCCGTCAAATCGAGCTATATGTTAGAACGAATCAAAAGTACAGCGTCCTTCATCCGGAGTAAGGTCGATTTCGATCCGCAAGTAGGTATCATCCTCGGAACGGGCCTCGGCGGTCTCGTGAATCACATCGACATAGCCGCGACGCTCGATTACCGGGATATTCCCGATTTTCCCGTATCGACCGTCGAAGGGCATGCCGGACGCTTCATTTTCGGCTCGCTGGGCGGCAAGAGGGTCGTAGCGATGCAGGGAAGGTTCCATTATTACGAGGGCTATACGCCGCAGCAGGTCGTCTTTCCGGTGCGGGTGATGAAGTTTCTGGGCATCCGCTGCCTGTTCGTGTCGAACGCCAGCGGCGGAGTCAACCCGATGTTCAGGACCGGCGACCTGATGGTCATTACGGATCACATCAACCTGATTCCGAACCCTCTGATCGGTCCGAACATCGACGAGCTGGGGACCCGATTTCCGGACATGAGCGAGCCGTACAGCCGCAAGCTGATCGCCCTCTCCGACGAGGTGGCCCGCAAAGCGGGCATCCCGCTTCAGCACGGATGCTATATAGGCGTGACCGGCCCCACGTTCGAGACGCAGAAGGAATACTCGTTCTACCGGACGGCCGGCGCCGACACGGTAGGCATGTCGACGACGCCCGAGGTGATCGCGGCACGACATATGGGGTTGCCCGTATTCGCCGTTTCCATCATTACGAATATGGGACTTGCGGGACTCAAGTCGACGCACGAGGAAGTGCAGGCCGAGGGAGCCAAGGCCGAGGTCCGGATGACGAAGCTATTCACGGGTTTGCTCGAAGAGCTCTGATCTTCGATGTTTTTCCCGGAAGAACGTTTATAGGACGGGGCGCGGTGTCGCGACCGGCTGGAGGCGGCGGGAATCGGAGACGATACCGGAGGATCCGAGCGAGGGAGAAAGACCGTTCGTGTCTTTCGGGCTCGGGACCGCGGGCGAGAATTTCAAGGAACCAATAGAGACGATTATGGTAAACAAAGTCATTTTGATAGGAAACGTGGGCATGGACCCCGAAGTGCGCGCCCTCGAGGGCGGAGCCAAGGTGGCGCGGCTCAGGATCGCCACGACCGAGCGGATCTACAACCGCCAGACGCAGGAAACCAAGGAGCATACCGAGTGGCATACGGTGACCCTGTGGAGAGGATTGGCCGACGTGGCCGACCGGTATGTCCGCAAGGGCAGCCAGGTCTATATCGAAGGCAGCCTGCGCACGCGGGAATGGACCGATAAGGACAACAACAAGCGCTATACGACCGAAATCGTAGCCAATGACATGAAGATGCTGGGCCGACGCGCCGAAGGGACCGGCGCGCCGATGGACGGAACTACCTACGGCACGCCGGCCCGTCCTGCGGCCGCGGCGCCGCAGCCGTCTTACGGTACGCCCGCTCCGTCCTACGGCGGAGGAGAGATTCCGGCTGCCGCGCAGGACGAAGTCGACGACCTGCCTTTCTGATTTGCAGGACAGGCGATCGGCTTATAGGTTGCAGGCCGCACGCGAGACACGGCCGCGGCATGACTTTTCCGGAAGCCCGGATGCTCCGCAGGATGCCTTTGCGACAGGGAAGGTGCGCACGGTTTTTGACGGGGCGGATTCACAAAGCAGAAGAGCGATGAGCGATAACGATTGGAAAAGCCGGTTAGGTACGGTCTATTCGACCGATCCCGACTTCCGGTATCGGACAAAAGAGGAGCCCGAACCCGAGACGCTGCCTCCGCCGAGCCAGAACCTGCGTGTATGGATAGACCGCAAGCGGCGGGCAGGCAAGCAGGTAACGCTCGTGACGGGATTCGTCGGCAGCGAGGACGATCTCAGGGAACTGGGTCGCATGCTGAAGGGCAAGTGCGGAGTCGGGGGTACGGCCAAGGACGGCGAGATCGTCATACAGGGCGATCACCGCGACCGAGTGGTCGAGCTGCTGGCCGGTGCGGGTTACCGGGTCAAAAAGGCGGGAGGATAGCCTATGGCTCGTATGCTCGCGCGAGTCGTTCTGCTGTTTTGCGCCTTGTTGCCATCCGTCGCTTCGGGACAATACTACGACTGGGGTCGGTCGCCTCAGGGGATGCGCTGGATGCAGGCCAAGCTGCCGTCGGGAAAAGTCGTTTTCCCCGACTATTATTCGGACAATGCCGCGCGCGTGGCCCGCTACCTCGATACGATCCGTCCGTCGATTTCCTACGGTTTCGAGTACGCTCCGCTGAAGATGCCGGTCGTGCTCCATACGGAGAATTTCGTCGCCAACGGCATGGCGATGTGGGCGCCCAAGCGCATCGAGCTCGAGATGATTCCCGACGCCCAGCCTTTCGCCGAGCCCTGGCTCAAGCATCTGGTGACGCACGAGTACCGCCATGCCGTACAGTACGGCAATCTGTACCGCCGTTTTATGAAGGGGCTCGGGTACGTGCTCGGACAACAGGCCGGTTTCGTCAGTTCGGTGCTCGTTCCGGTCTGGTTTCTCGAGGGCGACGCCGTGATGGCCGAAACTCAGATGTCGTCGTTCGGGCGCGCGCTTCAGCCGTCGTTTACGGTCGAGTACCGGGCCTATCTGACCGAGGGGAAGCAGCGGTTTCCGCTCGACAAGTGGTTCTGCGGGTCGTACAGGAACTATATTCCCGACCATTACCAGTTCGGCTATCAGCTGGTGGCCTGGTCGAGGGAGCGATACGGCGACGACATGTGGTCGCGCGTGGCCGATTACGGGGCGCGGCGTCCGTATACGATCCTGACGACCAAATGGGCGCTGCGCAAGTATTACCGGACCTCGGTGAACCGGATCGCCCGCTCGACGCTGGACGACCTGACCCGCTTCTGGCGCTCGCAGCCCGTCGAGCCGAACAGCGCCTCGATTCTGCCGACGCCCCTGACGAGCTATACCGTCTACAGGTCGCCCATGCGGCTCGACGGCTCGACGCTGCTCGCGCTCAAAAAGGACATGGACCGTCCGAACCGTCTGGTGGCCGTCGATCTGGCGACTGGCCGGGAGCGGCGGATCGCATGGACCGGAAGCGTCAACACGCCTCCGGTGCTGGGCGACAGCGTGATCTACTGGAGCGAGTACCGCAGCAGTACGCTGTGGGAACAACGGGTGTTTTCGGTGGCTTGCCGATACGATCTGCGCACCGGGCGGCGCAAGACGCTGCGCAAGAGAGGGAACGCTCTCTATCCGACGCCGCTTCCGGGAGGCCGGCTGGTTACGGTCGGTTACGACTATACGGGGCAGTATCTGCTCGACCGAGGAGACGGGAGGCGATTCCCTTTTCCCCGCACGATGTCGGTACACGGTCTCGCTTACGACAGCCTGACCCGGACGCTCGCTTTTATCGGGCTGGACGACGAGGGAATGTCGATCGGAGCGATCGATCCCGAGAGCGGAGCGATCCGCACGCTTCTGAAGCCTTCCTACGTCAGTATCTATAATCTGCGCGCCGGGGCGGGCCTGCTTTCGTTCAACTCGATCCAGTCGGGCAAGGACGAGATCCATCTGTACGACCTGCGCGCCGGCCGGCAGTACCGGCTCAGCCGCTCCCGTTACGGCTCGCTGTCGCCGTCGGCTCCCGAGGCCGACAGTTTGTACTATTTCACGACCTATACGCTCGACGGCTACCGGCTCTCGACCCAGCGGGCTACGGCCGATTCGCTCGTCGAGGTCGAGTATTCGGAGCTTCCGGTCAACCGGGTCAATCCGCCGCGACGCAAATGGGACGTGATGAACATCGACACGGTGGACGTGTCGTTCGAGTTTGCCGAGGGTACGCCTGTCAAGCGGTTCCGTAAGGGGACGCACCTGTTCAACGTGCACAGTTGGGCTCCGTGGGACTTCGATCCGGTCAAGGTTACGAGCGAGACCCGCTTCAACGTTGGAGTCGGCGCGACCGTCATGTCGCAGGACCTGTTGAGCAGTACGACCGCCTACTTGGCTTACGGATACGTGGGAGGCGGTACGAGCCAGCTCCGGGGTGCGCTGAACTATTACGGTCTGGCGCCGAAGTTCGAGCTCGGTTTCAACTACGGCGGAGGGCGGCAGTCGCTGTACGGCTTCCTCAGCGAGGAGCAGGTGCCGAGACGGAAAAAGTATTTCGACCTGAGCCTGAAGGTCTCCCTGCCGATGACTCTGTCGTCGGGTTATCACACGCGGACGCTGACTCCCTATGCCGAGCTCCGCCACATCAACGCGCTGATTTGGGAGAACGATCGCTCGGAGACGGGCTATCAGCGCCTCGTGGCCGGGCTGTTGTTCTCCGACAACGTGCGGATGGCCACGCGCGACTTTCTGCCCCGCTGGGGCTATGCGCTGCGCTTTTCGACGGTGTCGGCTCCTTTCCGGGGCGGTTTCGGGCGCATCCTCTCGCTGTACGGCCGCGTTTACCTGCCCGGACTGATGCCGCATCACTCGCTGATGCTGCGCGGTAATTTACAACGCCAGACCGCTTCGGATTACATGTTCTATTACAAGGAGCTCTATCCCCGGGGAGCCGGATACGACTATGTGGCGTCGCGCTACGCCTCTGTGACGGCCGACTATCAGTTCCCCGTATGGTGTCCCGACGGCGGAATCAACAGCATCGTCTATTTCACGCGCATCCGGATGAATCTCTATTTCGACTACGCACGCTATCAGGAGAAGCGGGCGGCGATGGCGGGGCCGTACTATCCGATGCGGTCGGTCAACTCCTATGGAGGAGAGATTCTGTTCGACATGCATCCGTTGAGGATTCCTGCGAAGGAAGCCACACTCGGCGTCTATGTTTACAAGCCGGGAGACCGCAGCGGCGTGGTGACGGGAATCCATTTCTCGCTTCCGCTCTGACGGGGGCGCGGGCCGGCTGTCTCTCGGCTGCATTCGGGGGGAGCTCGCTTGCCGCAATGTTCCCGATGCGTGCTGATGGTCTTTTGCAGGGGCTGTGTTCTTTCGGGTCGGTTCGTTCCTTATGGGCGGCGGCCGATCCCTGTCGGCCCGGGTCTCCGCAGGCCGCCTTTCGATGCGTTTGTCGTCCGTTATGACCTTGTCCGGCGTGAGTTCTCGTACGTCCGCTCCGACCGCTGTGCGCCCGATCGCCAAAATAAGCGGGGAGGCGGATGCGTTCTTACTGGAAATAGCGATTAAAATCGTACCTTTGTTCCGTTAAGTTCGCATCGTTATGGATAAAAAGAAGATACTCGAGCGGCTTCAGACGCCGAAAGCCGTCAGGTGGTTCTGGATCATTCTGTGCGCGCCCGTCGCACTGATCCTCTTGCTGCTTCTGCTCACTCGTCTGGGGGTGTTCGGCAAATTGCCCACGTTCGAGGAACTCGAGAATCCGAAAAGCAATCTGGCTACCGAAATCTATTCCGACGACGGAGAGATGATAGGCAGCTTCTTTATCCAGAACCGGTCTTACGTCGATTACAACGAGCTTTCTCCCGCGCTGGTGGCCGCGCTGATATCGACCGAGGACATGCGCTTCTATTCCCATTCGGGAATCGATTTCATCTCGCTGGCCCGGGTGGCCGTCAAGACGCTCGCGCTGGGCAACCGGAGGCAAGGGGGAGGCAGTACGATCACGCAGCAGCTGGCCAAAAACCTGTATCCGCGCGATACGGCCGTCTATAACAATCCGATCTCGAAAGGTTCCAAACTCGTCATATCCAAGCTCAAGGAGTGGATTACGGCCGTCATGCTCGAGTATAACTATACGAAAGAGGAGATCATCACGATGTACCTCAATACGGTTCCTTACGGCAGCAATGCCTACGGGATCAAGTCCGCTGCGAGGACTTTTTTCAACAAGTTGCCTTCGGAGCTGAACGTGCAGGAGGCGGCGATGCTCGTGGGCGTCGTCAATGCGCCGACGCGGTACAGCCCGCGCAGCAATCCCGACCGGGCGCTCGCAAGGCGCAACACGGTCATCAGCCGCATGAGGGAGAAAGGCTATCTGACCCGCGCGCAGCGCGACTCGATTCAGGCGCTGCCCATCGAGCTGGACTTCCGCCCGATTTCCCACAACGCGGGTACGGGAACCTATTTCCGCGAAATGCTGCGCATGGTGATGACTTCCGGCAAGCCGTCGCGCGAGAGCTTCGGACCGGGCGCGGCCGGCGACTGGGACTACCGTCAGGCCGTCGAGCAGTGGGAAAGCAACCCGCTTTACGGCTGGTGCGACAAGAACGTGAAGGCCAACGGACAGCCTTACGACCTGTACCGCGACGGACTGAAGATTTATACGACGGTCAATGCGACGATGCAGCGATATGCCGAGCAAGCCGTCTGGGAACAGATGGGGGAAACCGTGCAGCCTATGATGGACCGGGTTACGAAGGCGCGGGGCTCCGTTTTCTCGGATATCAGCAAGGACGAGCGCGAAGCGATCATGAGGCGCGCGAAAAAGAACTCGGACCGTTACCGACAGATGAAGCGCGCCGGAGCTACCGACGCCGAGATCGACAAGGCGTTCGCTACGCCCGTGCCGATGCGCGTGTTCAGCTACAAGGGCGACCGCGATACGGTGATGTCTCCCGACGACTCGCTGATGTACTATAAGAAGTTCCTGCGGGCCTCGTTCATGGCAGTCGATCCGTCGAACGGCTATGTGAAGGCCTACGTCGGAGGAACGTCCTACCGCTATTTCAAATACGACATGGCCAAGCAGGGCCGGCGTCAGGTCGGCTCGACGATCAAGCCGTTCGTATACACGTTCGCGATCGAGCAGCTCGATCTGACGCCTTGCACGCAGGTTCCGAACCTGCCTGTGACGATCGAGACCGACAACGAGCCCTGGTCTCCGCGCGAGGCGAGCAAGGTCGTATACGACGGCGAGTGGAAGCCGTTGCGCTGGGGGCTGGCCAACAGCCGTAACAACTATTCGGCCTGGATCATGAAGCAGGCGCGGCAGCCGCAGGCTGTGGCCGACTTCATCCATAAGTTCGGTATCCGCAGCTACATCGATCCGGTTTATGCGCTCTGTCTGGGGACTTCCGACTTCTCGCTGTTCGAGCTGGTAGGGGCCTACGGTACGTTCGCGAACCGGGGCGTGCATGTCGATCCGATTTTCGTCACGCGAATCGAGGATCGCCACGGGAACGTGCTCGCGAACTTCACGTCGCCGTCGCAGGACGCCATTTCGGAGCAGTCGGCCTATACGATGCTCGGTATGCTCAAGCGCGTCGTGAACGCCGGTACGGCCGGCCGCATACGGGCTTTGGGGCTGAAGGCCGACATGGGCGGCAAGACGGGAACCTCGCAGAAGAACTCCGACGCATGGTTCGTCGGCGTGACGCCGAAGCTCGTGGCGGGGGCCTGGGTCGGCGGCGAGGACCGGAGCATCCATCTGTCGTCCGGCGGCGAGGGATCGCGGATCGCGCTGCCCATTTTCGCCAATTTCATGAAAAAGGTTTACGGCGATTCGAAGCTCGGCATAACGGAAAAGGATCAGTTCCCGATTCCGGTCAATGCCGTGTCGTACGACTGCGACGAGTCGGCTGAGCCGGCGGCGGCGCTGCCCTCTTCGGGAGGAGGAGACGAATTCTTCGATTGATGATGTGTCCGGTGGAATGATAAAATCTGTTTGTAAATAAACAAATTGAATAAAAATAAAACAATTCGTATTTTTATTCTCGATTTCGATTACCTTTGTCCGAAAATAAATCCTGTCGTTTTTCCAGTCGGTTCGGATTCCGGACCGCTGGAGCCGGGAGGGTTTCAAACTAAAAAGCTGAGTTATGAAAGTTGCGATTGTCGGAGCGAGCGGAGCTGTCGGTCAGGAGTTGCTGAAAGTGCTCGAGCAGCGGAATTTTCCTACGGACGAGCTGTTGCTGTTCGGCTCCGAGCGGAGCGCGGGACGCGTCTATCCGTTCCGGGGAAAACAGATCGGGGTGCGCCTGCTGGCTCATAACGACGATTTCAAGGGCGTAGACGTAGCCTTCGTCTCGGCCGGGGCAAGCACTTCCAAGGAGTTTGCCGAGACGATTACGAAGCACGGCGCGCTGATGATCGACAATTCGAGCGCGTTTCGCATGGACCCGGACGTTCCGCTGGTCGTGCCCGAAGTGAATCCGGAAGACGGAATCGATCCTCCGCGCCGGATCATTGCCAACCCGAACTGCACGACGATTCAGATGGTCGTTGCGCTGAAGGCTATCGAGAACCTGTCGCATATCCGCCGCGTCCGCGTTTCGACCTATCAGTCGGCGAGCGGGGCCGGAGCGGCCGCTATGGCCGAGCTGGAACGGCAGCACGCCCAGTTGGTGCGCGGCGAGGAGCCGACCGTGTCCAAGTTCGTTTACCAACTGGCCTATAACGTGATTCCGCAGGTCGACGTGTTTACCGAGAACGGCTATACGAAGGAGGAAATGAAGATGTTCAACGAGACGCGCAAGATCATGCATTCCGACGTCCGCGTCAGCGCTACGTGCGTCCGGGTTCCGGTCATGCGCGCCCATTCCGAGGCGGTTTGGGTCGAGACCGAGCGTCCCGTATCGGTCGAGGAGGCGCGCGAGGCTTTCGCATCGGCGGAAGGGGTCGTGCTGATGGACGAGCCTGCCGAGAAAAGTTATCCGATGCCGCTGCCTTTAGCCGGAGTCGACGCCGTATACGTGGGTCGTATCCGTAGCGATCTGGCCGATCCGAACTCGCTGACGTTCTGGTGTGTCAGCGACCAGATCCGCAAAGGGGCCGCGCTGAATGCCGTGCAGATCGCCGAGTATCTGCTCCGAAACGGACATTTGGGCTGATCGTTCCGTCGAATCGATATCGAAGGCCGCCTGACATATGCAGGCGGCCTTTTCGTTGCCCGTTTGCCAAAGCGGATTCCGTATCGCGCTGGCGGACGGGCGGACGGGAACGGGCTTTTTATCGTATCGGCCTGCCTTTTCGGGGTATTTTCCTGTTGCTTTTGTCCTGAAAATAAAATATATTTGTCATAAAGGCGGATTGCGGAAACGGAGCATTATTGCAGGATATGAATTAGGGCGTCGAATATGTTTTCCTCAGGAGAGGGCATTGCAGATGCCGAGTTTCCGTCGGTTCGGCGTGGCGCCGGTCTCTCCGCATCGGACCGCGCAAGGCGAGGCGAATGCTTGTCGGAACGGATGCGGCCGTCCCGATCTCGAACGAAGCGGCCGTGTCCGGAATACGGAGCAGCGCTTGTTTGTCTGTTCCGGAGCAACGGGCGTGAGCGGTATATAAGTTATGCACGATCGAATCATCAATCCCAATCGATATGAAAAAGATTCTGTTTCTTCCGCTTCTCTTTCTGATGACCGTCTCGCTTTCCGATCTGGCGGCTCAGCGTTCCCGCTATCAGGGCGAAATTCAGGTGGGTTTCGGCGCCGGTGTGGGAAGCAATCCCTTTCTGCGCCAGAACCGTGTGACGGTGGATATGGTGAACGGAATACGCGTCAATTCCTATTTCTCGATAGGTCTGGGGCTCGGCTACCATACTTATCTGGGCCGGACGATCGAAGGTATCGATTTCACGGACGAGCATATCGTGCCGGTTTATGCGAACTTGAAGGGCTATATGCCTGCCGGACGCAGCATGTTTCGTGGATTCGTGTCGCTGGACGCGGGTTACGGGTTCTCGATGGAGTCCGATATCGGAGGTTTCCTGATCACGCCGGCACTGGGAGCCTGCATCGGACGAAATGTCACTTTTTCGGTCGGCTATCAGTCGCAAAACATTTCTTCCGGGGGACTGTCCGTGTCTTTCGGCGCCGTATTGATGCGCATAGGCGTGATGTTCTGACGTTCTTTCGTCCCGGGCGGCTTTGGTCGCTATCCGGCTCTTTTCGCTCGTGCGGTGGCGGATAGCTGCTGCGCTCTCCGGATCGTGGATCGCATGCGGACGAAAGATGGAGTCCGGTCGCGTTTGTCGGAAAATCCGATTCGCCGTCGGTTCGAGGTACGGCATAGGGCGTGAGACGACGGAAGCCCCGTGGCCTGCCCATGTCTCTTGCGGCACGGTTTTGTCCGTGCGCGGAATGACGGAAAACGGCAGCGGCTTTCTTTCCGGGGAATGTCCGCTCGGAGCCTTCTGAAAGCGGCGGGCGGCGAGGAATCGTGCGAGGTGCGAAACAAAGGCGCGGAATCCCGGTGTCGTCTTTCGTGTCGGTTTCGGGGTCACGGACCCGGAATCCGGTCGGGGTGCGATCGCATCTTCGGTCCGGAGCGGAAAGGAGACGTTTTTTCACGCTCCGAAAACGGCGCGGGCCATTTCCTCGATCTTGTTGACGTACGCGATCCGGATGCCTCCGGGCGGTTTCGGCAGGCTTTTGCGCAGATAGCCCGATACGACGATGCGCCCGAATCCGAGCCGGGCCGCCTCGCTGATGCGCTGCTCGCTGCGCGGCGCGGGCCGGATTTCGCCCGACAGGCCGATCTCGCCGGCGAAACAGGTGTCTTCTCCGACCGGGCGGTCGAAATAGGACGACAGCACGGCGGCCACGACGCTCAGATCGAGGCCGGTGTCGCTGATGCGGAATCCGCCCGCGAAGTTCAGGAAAACGTCCTTCTGGTACATTTTCAGCCCGGCCCTCTTTTCGAGCACGGCCAGCAGCATGTTGAGCCGCCGCGAGTCGAATCCGGTGGCCGAGCGCTGGGGCGTGCCGTAGGCGGCCGTGCTGACGAGCGCCTGCGTCTCGATCAGGTACGAGCGCGCGCCGTCGACGGCCGCGCCGACAGCGATGCCGCTTAGCGGCTCGTCGTAGTGCGACAGCAGGATTTCCGACGGGTTATTCACCTCGACCAGCCCTTCGGCCCGCATTTCGAATACGCCGATCTCGAACGTCGCGCCGAAGCGGTTCTTGATGCTGCGCAGCAGGCGGTACGCATTGTTGTTGTCGCCTTCGAACTGGAGCACGACGTCCACGATGTGCTCCAGAATCTTCGGCCCGGCGATCACGCCGTCCTTGGTGATATGGCCGATCACGACGACCGACGTGTCGGTCTGCTTGGCGTATTTCTGCAACAGGGCGGCGCATTCGCGGATCTGCGAGACGCTGCCCGGCGACGAGTCGATCGTGTCGGTATAGATCGTCTGGATCGAGTCGATGACGACCAGATCGGGAGCCTGCTCGTCGATCTGGCGCAGGATGTTCTCCATGTTCGTCTCGCTGTATATGTAGCACTCGTCGTTGCCGACGCCGAGCCGCTCCGCCCGCATCTTGATTTGCTGGGGCGATTCCTCGCCCGAAACGTACAGCGTTTTCAGGCCGTTTGCGCGCAGCGCGATCTGCAAGCTCAACGTCGATTTGCCGATGCCCGGCTCGCCGCCCAGCAGGATCATCGAGCCCCGGATCAGTCCCCCGCCGAGCACCCGGTTCACCTCGGTGCTGGAGAGGTCGAACCGCCTTTGCTCGCTTTGCTCTATTTCCCGGACGCGCTGGGGTTTCGACCGGGGCCTGTTGCCTGTCAGAGCGGTTACGGGCGAGGCGTTCTCGCGGGCGATCACTTCCTCCGTGAAGGAGTTCCACGCCCCGCACGACGGACAGTGCCCGAGCCATTTCGGAGCCTCGAATCCGCACTCCTTGCAGAAATATGCCTTTTTGATTTTGGCCATGTCGTTTCAGTTGTCGGTTAAAGATAGCGATTCTCGGGGAATCGTCCCGCCGAAGGCGAAATTCTTTCTTTCTCCGGTTCGGTTCCGTGCGGTTGCATGGCGACTCGTTCGGGGCGGACCGACCGATCGTTTGCCGGTTCGTGCGCCGGACTGCACCCGGTCTGTCTCCGAGGCAGGATGCGTCCGGTATCCGGGATGCGTCCTGCACGGATCGTCCGCAAACCGTGCGTATCTCCGCGCGCGGCCCTCAGGTTCGCAGTCGGCCATGCTCGGAAGACTTGCGAGTCTCCGGCGCCCGGCTATTTGATGAAAAACCGGTAAATGTCGTTCCCGTTGGCGAAGATCAGCAGCGCGAGCAGGATCATCAGGCCCGCCATTTGGGCCCGCTCGAGGAACTTGTCGCTCGGCCGGCGTCCGGTGACGACCTCGACGAGCAGGAACAGCACATGCCCGCCGTCGAGCGCCGGGATCGGCAGGATATTCATGATCGCCAGCACGATCGACAGGAAGGCCGTGATGTGCCAGAACTGAATCCAGCTCCAGTGGTCGGGGAATATGCTTCCGATCGCGATCAGTCCTCCCAGCGATTTGTAGGCTTCGGTTTCGGGCGTGAACATCAGCTTGATCTGCTTGGCGTAGCTGCCGATTTCCTCGCCGGTGCGCCTCACTCCGGCGGGTATCGCCTGCCAGAACGTGTAGTCGCGGGTACTCAGGCTGAGCAGACGGTCCGGCGGAGTCAGCTCCACGCCGATCAGGCCGTCGTCGGAAACTCGTACGGGCAATGTCAGCAGCTTCGTGATTCCTGCCGAGTCGCGCATGACGCTAACATGGACGGTATCGCTTTTGAATTGGCCGAACGCGCGGCGATACTGGTCGAAATACCGCATCGGCTCGCCGTTCAGCGAAACGAGCGTGTCGCCCGCCACGAGGCCGGCCTTGGCCGCCTCTCCGCCTTCGACCGCCCGGCCTACGACGAACGGGATACGGGGTTCGGCAAAGTCGGCGCAGTTGAGCAGCTCGGCCATCGCCTCGGCGGGAATTCCGATACGCTCCTGTTTCCCGTCGCGCTCGACGGTCACGTATTCCGCCTGGTCGAAAACGATCGTCGGGAGCAACTTGGCCGCGTCGTCGAGCGGTTTGCCGTTTATGTCCACGATCCGGTCGCCGTCGCGGAACCCGATCCGCTTGGCCAGCTCGCCGTAGGCGTAGCCGTACTTGACGTTCCGGTTATCGAGATAGGTCTTGCCCCACGCCCAGCTCATGCCGATGTATATCAGCAGGGCGAGCACGATATTCATCACGACGCCTCCGACCATAATCAGCAGCCGCTGCCAGGCCGGCTTGGCCCGGAACTCGTAGGGTTGTACGGGCTGCTTCATCTGGTCGGTGTCCATCGATTCGTCGATCATGCCCGATATTTTGACGTATCCGCCGAACGGAATCCAGCCGATGCCGTACTCGGTCTCTCCCTTGCGGAACTTGAACAGCGAGAACCACGGGTTGAAGAACAGGTAGAACTTTTCGACCCGCGTCTTGAAAATCCGGGCGAACAGGAAATGTCCGAACTCGTGGACGATGACCAGCAGGGAAAGGCTGAGAATGAATTGGAGAAGTTTGATCAGGATATCCATCGGTGTTTTGTTTTTCGTTTGTCAGATCAGCGAGAGCGCCGTCTCGCGTGCCGCAGCGTCCGTTTCGCGGTACTGTTCGAGCGTCGAGCACCGTCCTTGAGGCATTCTCGAGAGCGTCTGCTCGTTGATGCGGGCGATGTCCGTGAAGCGGATCTTTCCGTCCAAAAAGGCCGCTACGCCGACCTCGTTGGCCGCGTTGAGCACCGCGCCCGCGCAGCCTCCCCGGCGCAGGCATTCGTAAGCGAGCGCCAGGTTCGGGAAGCGGTCGGTATCGGGACGGCGGAACTCGAGGGTCCCGAGCTCGCAAAAGTCGAGCCGCCTGCCTTCGAGCGGCAGGCGCTGCGGGTAGGTGAGCGCATACTGGATCGGCAGGTGCATGTCGGGCGTACCGATCTGGGCCTTGACGGCTCCGTCCCGGAACTGGACCATCGAATGCACGACCGAACCGGGATGGATCACCACGTCGATCCGGCCGGCATCCACTCCGAAAAGCCAGCGCGCCTCGATCACCTCGAAGCCCTTGTTCATCAGCGAGGCCGAGTCGATGGTCACTTTGGCTCCCATGCACCAGCTCGGGTGAGCCAGCGCCTCGGCGACCGTCACGTGGCGGAGCTCGTCGGCCGAGCGGTTCAGAAAAGGTCCGCCCGATGCGGTCAGGATCACTTTCTCGACCTCCGCCCGCTCGCCGCTCAGGCACTGGAAAATGGCCGAGTGCTCCGAATCCACCGGGATGATCGGAGCCCGGTGGCGCTCCGACAGCTCGGTAATCAGCTCTCCGGCCACGACCAGACACTCCTTGTTCGCCAGCGCGACCTTTTTGCCGCAGCGTAGCGCGCTGGCCGTCGGGAACAGTCCGCTGTAGCCGACGAGAGCCATGACGACCGTATCGACCTGTTCGGAACGGACGACCTGTTCCAGCGCGTCGTTTCCGGCGTAAACCTTGACGGGACGGTCGGCGAGCGCGTCGCGCACGGCCGGATAATACGTTTCGTCGGCGATCACCACGTTGTCGGGCGAAAATTCGATTGCCTGAGCTACCAGCGCCTCCCATCGGGAGCGGGCCGTCAGGGTAGTCACTTCGAACAGGTCGCCGTACCGGCGGACGATATCGAGGGTCTGGGTGCCGATCGATCCGGTGGAGCCGAGAATCGCCAGCCGCTGTTTCTTGTGTGTCATAATTCGTTTCGGGGCGGTAAGCGTTATCCGCCGGATGTCGTGTTTTCGCGGGTTCGGGTAATTCAGAAAACGATATATCCCTGCGGGTCGACAGGGGTGCCGTTGTGCCACAGCTCGAATTCGAACAGGTTCTTGTCTTGGCCCGGCGCGTTTTCGCCGCCGGTGTAGCCGATGATCTCGCCGCTCGAGACCCGGTCTCCCGCTTTTTTCAGCACGCTGACGTTATGGCGGTAGACCGAAATCATATTATTGGCGTGCTGCACGTACAGCACGAACCCGTCTTCGGGAGTCCATGGCGCCGAGATGACCGTTCCGTCCATCACGGCCATCACCTGCTGGTTGGACGTCGTGGCCAGCGATACGCCGAACCGGTTGTCGATCGGGCTGAACCGGGCCGTCACGACGCCTTTGACCGGCGCGAAGAGCTCCATGGCGCTGCGCAGATTCTTTCGGGCCGCGTCGGGATCGTACAGGCTGTACGGGCTGCCGGGGGTTTCCATCTGCGCCCTGAGCAGCGAGTCCTCGGCGATGGCGGCCACCGTGGCGCCTTTTTTCGCCGAGAGCGAGTCGGCTGCCTGCATGTCGTTGCGCGTGACCGGGTTGCGCCCGGCCATGATCAGCGCGATATTTTCGCTGTATACCTGCATGTTGCGGAGTTCCTGCTCGAGCGAGTCGAGACGCATGATGTTCTCGACGAGCATCGTCCGCGACTTTTTGCCGGGGTAGCCCGGGAGCAGGTCCAGCACAGGGGTATAGGCCACCGTGGAGGCAATGAGAATGAACAGGATCAGTATCAGAGCCAGCAATCCGGCCAACAGGTTCAGCGGACTGATATGCATGTACCAGATTTCCCGGTCGGTATGCTGGTTGCGGACGCTGAGCCGGTGCTTCTCGCGCAGGTGGCGTATGAAGTAGGCTATATTCTGACGGAAATTCATAGGTTTCAGCGCTGCTTTTAACTGACAAAAGTAACAATTTCCCCGTGCCGATCGCAAAAACGGCGAATATTTCCCCCGAAATATTTCGCGACGTTTTATCCGATCGCATTTTGAAAATGAGTTATAAAGTGTAAATTTGCGTAACGCTTCCGGGATATGAACGCGCTTCGGTCCCGTTTTATTCTGCGGGTATTGCCGTGCCGCGCCGTCTCTTCGGGAGGCGGTCGCGGAACAGGTCTCGCTCGGACGGCGAACGGATAAAATCATGATGAAAAAACCGACACTTTTGGTATTGGCGGCGGGCATGGGTTCCCGCTACGGATCGCTCAAGCAGATGGACGGCGTGGGGCCGAACGGCGAGGCGATCATCGATTACTCGATCTACGACGCGATCCGGGCCGGGTTCGGCCGCGTGGTATTCGTGATCAGACATCTGTTCGAGAAAGAATTCCGCGAAATTTTCACGCCCGAGCGCTTCGGAGGGAAAATAGCCGTCGATTTCGTTTTTCAGGAACTGGACAAGCTGCCCGCGGGGTTCGAGGTTCCGGCCGACCGGACGAAACCTTGGGGAACGAACCATGCCGTGATGATGGCTTCCGGCACGATCCGCGAGGAGCCGTTCGCAGTCATCAATGCCGACGACTTCTACGGCGAGGACGCCTACCGGACGATCGCCGACTATCTGCGCAGCGTGGCCGGCCAGAAAAACCACTATTGCATGGTCGGCTACGAGATACGCAATACGCTGTCGGATTTCGGCGCCGTTTCGCGGGGCGTGTGCGGCGTGGACCACAGTGGCAACCTGACTTCGATGGTCGAGCGTACGCGCATCGAGCGACGTATGGGCCGCATCGTCTATGAGGACGACCGGGGCGGGCTGGTGGAGCTGGCCGAGGACACGCCCGTGTCGATGAACATGTTCGGCTTCACGCCCGACTATTTCAAGTATTCGGAGGACTATTTCGCCACCTATCTGAAAGATAATATCGACAATCCGAAGTCGGAGTTCTACATACCGACGATGGTCAACAAGCTGGTGGCCGAAGGACGCGCCCAGCTCCGTGTGCTGCGCAGTTCGGCCCAGTGGTTCGGCGTGACCTACAAGGAGGACCGTCCCGCCGTCGTCGAACGAATACGCAAGCTGATCGACGAGGGCGTGTATCCCGCTAAGCTTTGGCCTTAGGCGGCCGTGTTGCGGCGAGCCCGGAGGGCCCGCGTCGGGAGGCGTTCTGAGCAGGAAGCCTGCGGACCGTCGCCGCTGCCGGTTCGGCGGGGCGAGACCGGCTGAGGCCCCGGAAAAACCGGTCCGCGATGTCCGGGAGGCTGCGGGGCCGTATGAGATGAATTAACGATGCGAAGATGGACATAGAGCAGAACATTTGGGGATTCACGCCCGAAGGCGAGGCCGTGATCCTCTATACGATGACCAACGGCGCGGGGGCGCAGGTGCGGTTGAGCAATATCGGCGCCGGGATCGTTTCGATCGTCGTGCCCGACCGCGAAGGCCGCATGGCCGATGTGGCGCTCGGATACGACGATTTCAGAAGCTATTTCAACGACGGGCCCTGCATGGGCAAGACGCCCGGCCGGTTCGCGAACCGTATCGGCTTCGCCCGCTTTACGCTCGACGGCAAAGAGTATCGCCTGACGCGGAACTGCAACGGACGACACCATCTGCACGGCGGGGATGCCGGTTTTGCCAACAAGCTGTGGGACAGTCGGGTCGAAACCGACAGGGTCGTCTTCTCGCTGCTGAGCCCCGACGGCGACCAAGGTTATCCGGGCGATCTGGATGCCGAGGTCGTTTACGACTGGAATGACGACTGCGAACTCGAAATCACGCTTTATGCCCGCACCTCCGCTCCGACGGTGGTCAACCTGACCAACCATGCCTATTTCAACCTGCGCGGCGAGGCCGAGGGCGGCGCCCTCGAGAATGTGTTGAAAATCAACGCATCGTGCTTTTTGGAGACCGACGCGGACCAGATCACGACCGGTCGCAGGACGCCGGTCGAGGGGACGCCGATGGATTTCCGCGAACCGAAGCCGCTCGGACGCGATATAAACGCCGACTACGAGCCGCTGCGGTTCGGCTACGGGTACGATCATTGTTGGGCGATCGACGGGTGGGAACCCGGCCGGCTGACCGATTTCGGATTTCTGTACGATCCGCAGAGCGGCCGGCGGATGACGATCCGCTCGACTCAGCCCGGAGTACAGATATACACCGGGAACTGGCTCGAGGGGTGCCCGAGAAGTATCAGCGGACACGAGTACCGGAACCGCGACGGCGTGGCGATCGAGTGCCAGGCCTTTCCCGACAGTCCGAACAAGCCCGAGTTTCCGTCGGTCGTGCTCCGTCCCGGGGAAATTTACGAGCAGAGGATCGTCTATCGCTTCGATACGTTGTAGCGCGCCGGACGGAATTCCGGCGCCGGAGCGTGACGGAAGCCCCGGTAGCCGGAGCCCGCATGCCGGACGGCGATTCCGGAAATGTCCGGGCGCGGCCGGTTCGGCAAGCGGAGACGGGAACCTACGATTATGCATGCACTCAAACCAAATAACCTAAAAAAACGAACTATGACCAATTCACAGAAACCGAACTACACGTTCGCGTTGACCGTCATGGTCGTGCTGATGTTCCTGCTGGGATTCATCACGACGATGAACAACTCGATGATCGCCTTCTGCAACAAGGCGTTCAGCCCGCTCGACGACGTCGAGCTGCAATTGATCAACACGGCTTTCTACGGAGCGTATATCCTGTCGATTCCGATCGCATGGCTGCTGGGCAAGATCGGATACAAGACGGCGCTGGTCGCGGGCGTAATCGTGATCGGGCTCGGCATGGCGCTGAATTATCTCGGCGTCGAGGCCGGCTTCTACGGTTTCCTCGGCTGCATGTTTCTCGTGGCCGTCGGCATCGTGCTGCTTCAGGTGGCGCTGAATCCGTACGTGCTGGTACTCGGACCGCCCGAAACGGCCGCGACGCGCCTGACGGTCAACCAGACGTTCAATTCGCTGGCCACGTTCATCGCGCCGCTGTTCGTGTCGATGATCATCGTATCGAACGGTACCTACAACGTTTCGCAGATTCAGGTTCCCTTCCTCGGGCTGGGCATTTTCGCTATCGTCCTCGGCGTGATCGTCATGCTGCTCAAGCTGCCGGCGATCAAGGACGAAGAGCCTGCGGGCGATCAGGTCGCCGAGGACGGCAAGAGCTACAAGTCGAGCGCGTTCAAGTATCCGCACGTGATGCTCGGCGCGCTGGCGATCTTTACCTATCTGGGCGTCGAGGTGGGTATTCCGAGCTTCTTCCCCGCCAAATTCGAGTCGCTGGGACTCAGCGTGACCGACCCGACGTCGCTGCTGTCGCTCTATTGGGGCGGGCTGCTCGTGGGGCGTGCCTTCGGCTCGGCCATTCTGCGCAAGTTCAGCGCCCGCAAGGTGCTCTCGGGCGCTCTGTTGCTGTCGTCGCTCTGCCTGCTGTTTTCGTTGCTGACCTCGGGCTGGACGTCGCTCTACCTCTATATCGGGACCGGTCTGTTCCACTCGATCATGTGGAGCTGCATCTTCTCGCTGGCTACGGTCGATCTGGGGCCCAACATCAAGCAGGCTTCGGGGATCATCTGCACCGGCGTGATCGGAGCGGCCGTGCTGATGCCGGTCATGGGAGGCGTGCAGGAAGGGTTCGGGCTCGTTCCGGCCTTGTGCTGTCTGTTCGTGTTCTACGCTTACATGGGCTGGTTCGCGCTGAAGGGATCGAAAATCCGCACGGCTTAAGTCCGTGTCGCAGTTTTTTACGGCGGCCGTCTCGCAGGAGACGGCCGCCGTCGTTGTCTGTTTTCGGGGGATGTTTCGGAACAGTTCTTGCGTAGAAGGGGCGTATCAATACGCAAGCGACATGAGAAAAAGAATACTGGTTACCGGCGGGGCCGGCTTCATCGGCAGTCACCTGTGCGAGCGCCTGCTCGCCGACGGGAACGAGGTGATCGCGCTGGACAACTATTACTCGGGCGACAAGCGCAATGTGGAGCATCTGATGGCCAATCCGCTGTTCCGACTCGTGCGTCACGACGTCACGTTTCCGTATTTCGAGGAGGTGGACCAGATTTACAATCTGGCCTGCCCGTCGGCGCCGGCCGACTACATGCACGATCCGGTGATGACGCTCAAGACGTCGCTGATCGGAGCGGTCAACATGCTCGAAGTGGCCCGACGCATGGGGGCGCGCATTTTGCAGGCCTCGTCGGGAAAAGTCTACGGCAAGGCGCAAGTGCCGTCGATTCCCGAACAGTATCGCGGAAACGTCAGCCCGGTCGGCGAGCGAAGCGCCTACGAGGAGGGAAAGCGGGCCGCCGAGTCGATTTTTACCGCCTATCATCATCAGTACGGGGTCGATATCCGTATCCCGAGACTGTTCAATGTCTACGGACCGCGCATGCCGCTCGGGAACGGACGCGTGATCTCCGCTTTCATCAAGAGCGCGCTTTCGGGAGAGAGCATATCGATCCGGGGCAACGGGATGCAGACCCGCTGTTTTCTCTATATCGACGACGCGGTCGAGGCGCTCGTGCGGATGATGAATTCGACCGGCAAGCTGTCCGAACCGGTCAATATCGGAGGCGTGGACCCGGTTCGGATCGATGCCTTGGCCGAGGACGTGGTTCATTTGACGGGAAGTCCGTCGAGAATCGTGCTGCTGAACCTGCCTACGGACAGTTCGCAGAACACGGTGCCCGACATCGAACTGGCTCGCCGCAAGCTCGACTGGGAACCTCGGATCCCGATCGAGGAAGGGCTCACGCGCACGCTCCGCTATTTCGAGGAGCGGATGCGCATGGAGAACCGCGCCTATCCGTTCATGAGCTGGGTCGAGATTATGTAAAGCGCGAATCCGACCGGCTCGGCTCGGACGGCGGTCGCGGTACGATCGTCTGCCGGCGTGCTCGGCCGAGGCGGGATTTTTCTCAGGAAGGCTGTCTGTGCGGAGTTTGCGGTTCGCATGAGGCGTGCGTCTGCATGCGGCCGGATGACACGCGCGAAAATTGCGGATTCCGTATCGTCAATGGCTTGCGCTTCGGACGATGCGAGCCGTGCGGCGCGTTTTCTGGACCAGAAAGACCCCTTCCGCTTCGGCATATCTGTCATAGGTTATCTGATCGTAGCCCCGAATCGTCAGCAATTCCATGTCGCGGTTGTACACGACGCGGAATTCGGTTTGGAGCGCATCGACGACTCGCTCCAAATAGCGCGAATCGTCGACGCACAGGCTCAGATTGACGGCCGAGCTCTGGATCAGGTTGATTTTCTGTCGGTATTGGCCGAATACCGAAAAAATATCGGCGAGCCGTTCTTCCAGCACGAACGAAAAATCCTTGGGACGGATCGAAATCAGGACCTGACGGCCTTTGAGAATGCGGACGGGCACGCCCGGCGGGACCGGGGGCGACGCACAGATCACGCTGCCCGGCTTCGTCGGATCGCCGAACGGACGGACGTAGAGCGGAATATTCTTGTTCTGGAGCGGCTTGATCGTTTTCGGGTGGATCACCTGTGCCCCGGCGTAGGCCAGCTCGATCGCGTCGAGATACGACAGTTCGGGAATCAGCATCGTGTCCGCGAACAGCCGGGGGTCGGCGCTCAGGATGCCGTCGACGTCCTTCCAGATCGTTACGCTCCCGGCATCGAGCAGATAGCCGGCCATGGCGGCCGAGTAGTCCGATCCTTCGCGGCCGAGCGTCGTCGGGCGGCCCGCCGGCGTCGCGCCGATGAATCCCTGTCCGACCAGTACGCGTTCGGGGGCTGCGTCGACGGCCCGGCGCAGAGCTCGAGCCGACCGGTCGACGTTGATGGTCGCCTCGCGGTAGCGGCTGTCGGTCACGAAAAGCCCGCGCATGTCGAGCCACCGGTTCGGCGTGCCTTGTGCGGCGAGGTATTCCGAGACGATGACGGTCGAGAGCAGTTCGCCGTAGCTTACGATCCGGTCGTACCAGCGATCGTAATCCTCCCGGCAGGTTTCGCTGCGAAGCAGTTCCCGAACCTCCGAGGCGAGTTTTTCGGTGCGTGCCTCGACGGAAGAGGGATCGGCGAACAGCGAGCGGACGATCTGCCGATGGTATCGTTCGATCTCCGCGAACCGTTCGATCGCTTTGTCCGAGCGGTTGCGCATGAACCGGTCGAGCACTTCCTCCAACGCATTGGTCGTCTTGCCCATAGCCGAGACGATAACCAGTAGTCGCGCGGGCTCGGCGGCGACGATTCGCGCCAGATTCTCGACTCCTTCGGCCGAGCGGACCGAGGCGCCTCCGAACTTGTATATTTTGATGGGCGGCATGTCTTTCGTGTTTTCGTTTTCCGTGCGGAGCGCTTGCTGCCGGTCCGTTACCCGTTTCGGAGGGAGCCGGATTTTCCGCTTCGCCCGGTTTTGTCGTCCGGCAGAGGTATACAAAACAGATTGTCCGGCGCAAGGAGAAGGAATGAGCGACGGATGCCGCCGTCCCTGTCCGACTCCTGCCGGAAGCGGGAGCCGGGGGAGAAGCATCGCTTCGGAGAATTTTTGGCAGAAAATCTCCGTAAAGGCAATGCGGATATTGATCGGTGCGGCGTCGTCACCCGGAAACGTGGTCGTCCGGAATGACGGTTACCCGGAATTCAGGACAAAGCAGTGCCGGTCTTCCTTTCGCTCATCGGCCGGGCAGGGCTCCGGACCGATGCCGGAGCTCGCCGCATGGCCTTCGTTCTTTATTTATTCCACTTCCGTGCCGGTATTCCATAGCATGAACGACAGCACGTCGGTCATTTCGTCGATACGCTTCGACGTCGGCTTGCCGGCTCCGTGGCCCGCTTTCGTCTCGATGCGGATCAGCACCGGGTTGTCGCAGCCCTGAGCGGCCTGGAGCGTCGCGGCGAACTTGAACGAGTGGGCCGGCACGACGCGGTCGTCGTGGTCGGCCGTCGTGACGAGCGTAGCCGGATAGCAGGCGCCCGCATGAATGTTGTGCAGAGGCGAATACTTATAGATGTAGCCGAACTGCTCCTCGTTGTCGCTGCTGCCGTACTCCACGGCCCAGCCCCAGCCGCAGGTGAACAGGTGGTAGCGCAGCATGTCCATCACGCCTACGGCCGGCAATGCTACCGCGTACAGGTCGGGCCGCTGGGTCATGCAGGCTCCGACGAGCAGGCCGCCGTTCGATCCGCCGGCGATCGCCAGTTTCTCCTTCGACGTGTATTTGTTGTCGATCAGGTACTCGGCCGCCGCGATGAAGTCGTCGAATACGTTCTGCTTGTTGGCGAGCATGCCGGCCCGGTGCCACTTTTCGCCGTATTCGCCGCCACCTCGAAGGTTCACCATGGCATAGATGCCGCCCTGTTCCATCAACAGCACGCTCAGCGGCGTGAAGCCGGGCGTCAGGCTGATGTTGAATCCACCGTAGCCGTACAGGTAGGTCGGATTGTTGCCGTCGAGCTTCATATCCTTGCGGTGTACCAGAAACATCGAGACGGGCGTGCCGTCCTTGCTGTCGAAGAAGACCTGTTCGGCTGTGAACCGGTCAGGATCGAACTTCAGATCGGGAGTTTTGAACACGCTCGACTCGCCCGTAGCGATGTCGTACCGGTAGATCGAGGCCGGACGAGTGAATTCCGAGAACGAGTAGAATGTGAATGGCTCCTGGTCGTTGTCCGCGAATCCGGTCGCCGCGCCGATTCCCGGCAGCTTCAAATCGCGCAACTTCTTGCCTGAGAGGTCGTATTGCGATACGGCGCTCTGGGCCTTGTCGAGGTAGAGCGCGAACAGCGATCCGCCGGCCACCGACGCCCCTTCGAGCAGCAGTTCCGACTCGGGCAACAGTTCGCTCAGGACCGGCTCGGCTCCGTTGAGGTCCGCCTGCACCAGCCGGTAGCGGGGCGCGCCTTCGTTCGTGTAGAAGACGGCGCGGCCGTCGCGCGCGTGAACCAGAGCATAATCGTTAGCGAAGCCGGGGAACAGTACCTCGAATTCGGGCGCGCCTTTCGACAGGTCGGCCCACAGCACCTCGTTGCCGCTCGTGCCCTCGGTCGCGAAAACGAACAGATGCCGGTCGTCCTTGCTGACTTCGGCGCTCACGTATCGCAGCGGGTGGGCGCGATCCTCGTAGATCAGGCGGTCGGCGCTCTGCTCGGTCCCGAGCTTGTGGAAAAAGATTTTCTGGAAGCGGTTCTGCGCGACGAGCGCCTCGGACTGCTTCGGCTCGTCGTAGCCGCTGTAATAGAAGCCGTCCCGGGTCCAGACGGCGCCCGAGAACTTGACCCAGCGGATCACGTCGGGCAGCAGTTCGCGCGTGGCCACGTCCATCACGCGGATCTCGACCCAGTCCGAACCGGACGAGGCGGCCGCATAGGCGCAATACTTGCCGTCCTTCGAGAACGATACGTCGCTCAGCGCGACCGTACCGTCGTCCGACAGCTTGTTCGGGTCGAGGAATACCTCGGCCGGACCGTCGAGGCTTTTCTGGCGATAGAGCACGCTCTGGTTCTGCAGTCCGTCGTTCTCGAAAAAGAAAAAGTAGTCGCCGTGCTTGCTCGGCACTCCGTATTTCGGGTAGTTCCAGAGCTCGGTCAGCCGGTCGCGGATCTTGTCGCGGAACGGGATCTGCGACAGGTAGTTCTGCGTGACTTCGTTTTCGGCCGTCACCCAGGCGGCCGTCTCGGCCGAGTTGTCGTCCTCCAGCCAGCGGTACGGATCGGGCACTTTCGTTCCGAAGTAGTCGTCGACCGTGCTGTCCATGCGGGCGACGGGATAAGGCAGTGTCGAGATTTTCATTTTCGTTTTACAGTTCGTGCACAAAACGCCTGCCGCGATCAGCAGTGCGGCGGGAAGCAAAGCATGTTTCATGGGTCTATCGATTTTACGTGTTTTCATTCTGCTGCAAGTTCCTCTGTTCCCTCTTCGCATGACGTCGGGAAGATTTCTCGCGGAAAACTCCGCAACCGGCCGGGCTTTCCGCTTCGCGTGCGCCGAAGACGTTTCCCCTGTTGCGAAGTCCGGGAGCCCGGTTAAATTTCGTTCTTTCGCGGGGCTTTTCCGTGAAAATTTCCGCAAGGTACGAAAGTCCGGGCTGTTTCTCAAATAATTCCGGCATAAATTTCGTAACTTCGCCGACGTAAAACCATGTGGAATAGCTTTATGTACGAAAATCTGAAAACGACCGTCGAGCGGGCGTGGAACGACCGCGAACTGCTCCGCGACGAGGCGGTCAAAAGCGCGATACGCGAGACGGTCGATCTGCTCGACCGTGGAGAGCTCCGCACGGCCGAACCGCTGGGCGACAGCCGGTGGCAGGTCAACGAATGGGTCAAGAAGGCCGTGATCCTCTATTTCCCCATTTGCGGGATGCGGGTGACCGAAGCCGGCCCGATGGAATTTTACGACAAGCTGGACCTGAAGACCGGGTACGAGAAGCTCGGCGTCCGCGTCGTGCCGCACGCTGCGGCCCGTTACGGCGCCTATCTGGCTCCGGGCGTGATCCTGATGCCGTCCTATGTGAACATCGGCGCCTATGTCGACGAGGGGACGATGGTCGACACATGGGCGACGGTCGGCTCGTGCGCCCAGATCGGCAAGCACGTCCATTTGAGCGGAGGCGTCGGCATAGGCGGCGTGCTCGAGCCGGTACAGGCGGCGCCGGTGATCGTCGAGGACGGCTGTTTCGTCGGGAGCCGGTGCATCGTCGTCGAGGGAGCGCACGTCTGCCGCGAGGCGGTGCTCGGCGCCGGGACGGTCATCACAGGCTCGACGAGGATCATCGACGTGTCGGGGCCGGAGCCCAAGGAGTACAAGGGATACGTGCCGCCCCGCTCGGTCGTGATACCCGGCTCGCGCGCGAAGCGGTTCCCGGCCGGCGAGTATCAGGTTCCCTGCGCGCTGATCATCGGGCAGCGTAAGGCTTCGACCGATACGAAAACGTCGCTGAACGACGCGCTGCGCGAATTCGATGTGCCGGTATAGGCGTCTTGCGAAAATTATCCCTAATTTTGGCGGAGCGCCTCCGGCTACTGCGGCCGGGGACGCTCCGCCGAGTCGTTCGGTGAAATCTAAGTACGCGTAGTGGATACCGCCGCCCTCATAGTCACGGTTCTCGGATCGGTCTGCCTGTTCCTTTTCGGCATGAAATGGATGGGCTCGGCCTTGCAGCGGCTTTCCGGCGGCCCGTTGCGGCGGGCGCTCCGCTCGATGACGCTTTCGCCCGGCCGGAGCGTGCTGTCGGGCACGCTGATTACGGCCGTCGTGCAGTCGTCGAGCGTCGTGACGGTCATGATCGTGAGTTTCGTTCATGCCCGGCTGCTGGGGTTGCGGCAGGCCGTCGCGATGATTCTGGGGGCTAATGTGGGTACGACGGTAACGGCTTGGCTCGTCGTGTTGCTGGGATTCGGATTCGATTCGACGTCGGTCGCTATGGCTTTGTTGATTCCCGCTTTCGGGATGTCGGCGCTGGGGCGGAAACGCACGCGGGATGCGGGGCGTATGCTCTGCGGCCTGGCGCTGCTGTTGCTCGCGATCGGGATTTTCGGCAGCAACGTGGCCTCGCTGACCGGTCGTCCTGCCGTAACCGACTGGTTGGCCGGACTGAGCGGCCGGGGTGCGGGGACGGCTCTGCTGTTCGCTTTGGCCGGCGCTCTGCTGACGGCTCTCGTGCAGTCGTCGAGCGCTATGACCGCTTTCACAATCGTATTGTGCGGCGGCGGACTGATTCCGTTCGAGTACGCGCTGGCCATGGTGTTGGGCGAGAACGTGGGTACGACGGCGACGGCCAATTTGGCCGCGGTCGTCACGTCGGCCGATGCGCGCCGGGCGGCCCTTTCCCATTTTCTGATCAATCTGTTCGGCGTGCTGTGGGCTCTGCCTCTGCTGCCGTGGCTTGCGCTCGGCATAGCGGACCTGATCGTCTGGGCAGGCGGGGTTTCTCCGCTGACGTCGGCCGTTTCCCAGCCCGTAGGACTCGCGCTTTTCCATACGCTGTTCAATGCGGTCAATGCGATGCTGCTGTTTCTGCTGGTTCCTCGGCTCGCCGGACTGACACGCCGGTTGATTCGGGGAAAAGGGCGCGCGCGTCAGGCCGGTTCGGGAGCGGTCCGCGTTCCGAGAATTCCCGAGGGCGAGTTGTCGGCCTATCCGCTGAGGGTATTGCTGGCGAAGCGTGTCCGCGCTGTGTACGGGATGTTTTCGGATGTTCGCGGTTATTTCGGGGAGACCGATCCGCAAAGGGCCGGGGAACGTGCGCGCGATTTCGAGGAACATAGGCGGCAAAGCGCGGAGGCGAGTCGGGAGGCCGAGGGAATGCTGTCCGCCTTCGGGGAGCTGGGCAAGGCGCTGGCCGGGGCTTTCGGTGCGGCCGATGCCTGCGCCGCCGCTTGCGGCGACGTGCTGGATGTGCTTCGCTCCAAACGGTCGGAAGGGATATGGTTCGCACCCGGTCAGCGGGCAGCGGCGCAGGAGAGGATGGAGCGCATAGACCGGGCGCTTTTGCGTGCCGTGCGGCGGGCGGAACGGCTTGCCGATCCGATCGCCGAACCTGAGGAAGAGCAGGCGGTCGGTATTCCGGTCGAGCCGTCCGAGGCATGGCCGGCCTGGGAAGAGGAGGAGGCTCCGCCTCGGTCCGAGGCCGTTCTGGAGAAGCTGCTGGCCCGGACGGAGCGCTTATCCGAAACCGTGGTCCGGCTCCTTGCGGGCTTGGACGGTATCTGAACGAGTTGCGGTATGAATGACAAGAATCGGAAAAGAGTCGTGAGACGACGATTGGAGGAATTTGCGAGCCGGACGGGCTTTGCCTTGGGCTTTTTCGATGAGCTCGCTTCGACGAATAACGAGGCGCGCGACGCGCGTTACACGAACGGGGCGGTCGTGATCGCCGAGCGGCAGAGCCGCGGACGCGGACAACGGGGCAATTCATGGAGCAGCGCGGAAGGGATGAATCTGACCTTTTCGGCCGTGCTCTGCCCTGCCGGCTTGCGGGCCGAGAGCCAGTTCTATCTGTCGAAGGCCGTCGCGCTGTCCGTTTCGGATACGGTCGATTCGTTCGGAATCGAGTCGAGGATCAAGTGGCCGAACGACATTTATGTCGGAGACGGCAAGGTGGCCGGCATTCTGATCGAGAACGACCTGATGGGTGCCTGCGTATCGCGCTCGATCGCCGGAATCGGGCTCAATGTCAACCAGACCGCGTTCGATCCGGCCCTGCCTAATCCGACCTCGCTGGCCTTGCAGAAGGGCGCGGAGTTCGACCGATCCGAGGTTTTCGAGCGTTTTTACGGTTTTCTGACAGTGCGTTGCAGGCAGCTGGACGGCGGCGATTACGGAAAGCTGGACGAGGATTATATCGCCCGGCTGTACCGCTTCGGAGAGCGGCATCCCTTTGTCGACGGTCTGACCGGCGAGCGTTTCCGGGGAACGATCCGGGACGTGCTTTACGGAGGGGAACTGCGAGTCGAAAAGGAAACGGGGGAGATTTGCGATTATCTGTTCAAGGAGATCGAGTACGTGCACGATCGGGACGGGGAAGTTTCGGCAAAATGATGTAACTTTACCCCTGCATTATGCGTTATAGTGTCAAATCCCGGACTTAATGACCGTTGCCGAGTACGATAAATGTGTCAGTCAATATTCCGATAACCTTTACCGTTTCGCCCTGAAGTCGCTTCGAAGCGACGACGAGGCGAAGGACATCGTACAGGAGAGCTTTCTGAGGCTGTGGGAGAACCGGGAAGCCGTGCTCGGCGGTAAGGAAAAATCGTACCTGTTTACGGTGGCTTACCGGCTGATCGTGGATAGAGTTCGCATGGGAAAGCGCTATACGGGGGACGAGTCGGTGCTGCGTACGAGTCCGGCTCCGGGGCGACCTGACTACAACGGCATTTCGGAGCTGATAGACCGTTTTCTGGACGAGTTGCCCCCGTTGCAGAAGTCGCTGATCATGCTGAGGGACTACGAGGGCTACTCGTATCGCGAAATGGCCGAAATGACGCGGTTGTCGGAGACTCAGGTGAAAGTGTACATATTCAGGGCACGAACCGCGCTCAGGAGGATCATAGGGGATATAAACAACATACTGTAATGAGAATCAGCATAGAGGATTACGAATCGCGGGCTCTCGATTACGTCGAGGGAAACCTGCCGGCGGACGAGCTTCCGGCTTTCGAGGCTTTCTTGTCCGAACATCCCGACTTGGGGCGAGAGATCCGTTCGATGCGCGGGAGCGTGCCAGTGCTCCCGGCGGAGAAATGGGTCTATCCCGATAAGAAAGCGTTGTTGCGGGGAGGCATAGGGGTGTCGGTGTGGCTGAACAGGGCCGGGTCGTTTCTGGGCGGCATGGCGGCGGCCTGCCTGTTGATCGGGGTGTTCGTGCTGGTCGACCGGCACGACTCGTCGCGCGACGACGCGCTGCTGGCCCGGGGTATTCCGGCCGGGCAGCCGGACGTCGGGCGGCGGCAGGAAAGTGCTTCGGCCTTGGTCTCGAAAGAGCCCGTTGAGGCTGACGTAACGGAACAGGCCGTGTCGCAGAAGCCCTCCGTGTATGTCCGCGTTGCGTCGGCTTCGCCCGTACAGGTCCCTCCTGTTCCGGAAAGCGCCGCCATGCGTGCCGCATTCGTCCACGAACGGATCGATCCGGTGCTCTCGGGAGAAATGGCCCGCGCCTGCCGGGAGCGGGTCGCTCCGGCCGATCTGAAAGACAGGCCGATTGCCGAGACGATCCGCAGCGTTCCCGTTGCGCTCGGAAGCCCCGATCCGCAGCCGGACATGTGGCGGTATGACGATTCCCGTTCGATGCCCGCCGCCTCGTTCCGCGACGGGAGGGCTTCGGAGGAGACCGCTACGGGAGGGATGCGCGTCCTGACATCGATTCTGGCTCCGCTCGACCGCATCATACCGATTAGGACTTACCGTACCGAAAACGAAAGCGGCGTAGAAATTATCTCGCTGATCCGCATTGGCAACAAGAATCCGAAAAACAATCCATAGAGTCGAAATGAAAAGAATTCTGTCGATCGTCCTGCTTCTGCCGCTCGTCGCGCCCGCCCGGGCCCAGTCGTCTTCCGATACCGTCGCGCAGAAGCGCGAAGTTTTCGTCGAGGACCGTTACCGCGATCCGGACCGACGTGCCGGAGGCGAAAACCAAAGCAAGTTCGTGCTGCGCATCAACGATTTCTCGAAAAAACGCGCCGGAGAACGCCACAACAAGCTTTTCTGGAACGACGGACACTGGGCCGGCATAGGAATCCATTACAGCGGGCTGATTACGAACCTCGGCAAGCTGAAGTTGCCCGATCATCTGCAATGTCTTTCGCAGAGCGCCAAGTCGATCGGCGTCACGTTGAATCCGGTCGATCTGACACTGCTCAAGAGCCGCCGTTTCGGTCTGATCACGGGTCTGGGTTTCGAGTTCAACAATTTCCGGTTCGAGAACAACATCGCGTTGAAATACGAGCACGGCGTGACGGTGCCCGACTTTCAGTACGAAGAGCAGCGGATCCGGCTGCAGAAGTCGAAGCTGTTCACCTGTTATCTGAACGTGCCGCTTCTGGTCGAGTTCCAGATGGGGCGGCACAATCTGTTCTATGTCAATGCGGGCGTCGTCGGCGGATGGCGCATGGGCTCCCATACGAAAATCAAGGCGAACGATCCGAACCTCAACGGCAAGTTCAAGGAGCATGGCAGCATGGGGCTGCGCAATTTTCACTACGGCTATACGATCAATATCGGCTACGACCATTTCGCCCTCTCGGCGACTTACTACCGGCCTACGATATTCAAGGAAAAGCACGGTCCGCAGGTCCAGCAGATAAATATCGGCCTGACGCTGATGCTTTAGCCGAGGACGGCCGGATGCGCGGTCGATGCGGGGCGGGTGCGGAAAGGCATCCGCTCCGCGTCGTTTTGTGCGATTATTTTGCGGCGCGGCGCGGGAACGACCTCTAAATTGACTATATTTGCAGGGAAACCCTTTCGTTAAATCCCGTCGGCTATGGAATACAGCAATACCCTGACCAAGTTCGGAGCCGCTCCTGCGGATGCCGAGATACGAGCGATTCTGGCGGACGTGCAGGCGCGCCTGCGGACGAACGGCAACGAAGAGGTATACCGGCGGTGTTTCCGCAGCATCGACCTGACTTCGCTCGGGGCGACCGACTCGCACGAGCATATCGAGCGGTTCGTGGCCAAGGCCGTTCGTTTTCCCGGGCATTATCCGGACATAGAGAACGTGGCCTCGGTATGCGTCTATCCCGTTTTCGTCGAGACGGCGGGGCTGGTCATAGCCGACAGCGGTATGACGATCACGAGCGTAGCGGGCGGTTTCCCGTCTTCGCAGACCTATCTGGAGGTGAAGATGCTCGAAACGGCGATGGCCGTCGAGAACGGCGCGGACGAGATCGACGTGGTTATCAGCCTCGGCGAGATGCTCAGCGGGGAGTACGACCTGATGGGAAACGAGATCGAGACGCTCCGCAACGAGGTGGGCGACGACGTCGTGCTGAAGGTGATTCTCGAATCGGGCGTGCTGGCCCGGCCCGAGCTGATTCACCGGGCAGCCGTGATAGCGATGGAGGCCGGAGCCGATTTCATCAAGACCTCGACCGGCAAGGCGGCCGTGTCGGCGACGCCCGAGGCGGCTGTCGTGATGTGCCTGGCGATCCGCGAGTTCGCCGAGCGGACGGGACGACGGGTCGGGTTCAAGGCGGCCGGAGGCATTTCGACGCCTCAGGACGCCGTGCTTTATTATACGATCGTCGAGCGGATTCTCGGCCCGCAGTGGCTGACTCCCGCTCTTTTCCGCATCGGAGCGAGCTCGCTGGCTGGCAATCTGCTGAATGCGATCGTCGGCCGCGAGGAGAACTATTTCTGATTTCCGCTTTTATCCGCAAGCCGTTGGCGTCGGAATCCGGAGCTGCAAAGCGCCGGAGGGTCCGTTGTCCGAGGCGATGACATAAATATTTGGGACGAAATAATGAAGAAGATCGAAGTGGACGGATCGGGTAGACTGAACGTGCCCGATACGGTGGAGATTCCCTTTATCGAGGGAGACGGAGTCGGCGCCGAAATCACGCCGGTCATGCAGAGTGTCGTGGACGCGGCGGTAGGGAAAGCCTACGGCGGCCGCCGGCAGATCGAGTGGAAAGAGGTGCTGGCCGGCGAGAAAGCCCACAAGATAACGGGCAGTTGGTTGCCGGAGGAGACGATGCAGGCTTTCAGAGATTATCGGGTCGGCATCAAAGGGCCGCTGACCACGCCCGTCGGAGGCGGTATCCGCTCGTTGAACGTCGCGCTGCGGCAGGAGCTGGACTTGTACGTTTGCCTGCGCCCGGTGCGTTGGTTCCGGGGAGTGGTCTCTCCGGTCAAGGAGCCGCAGAAAGTCGATATGCATATTTTCCGCGAGAATACCGAGGATATTTATGCGGGCATCGAATGGATGGCCGGTACGCCCGAGGCGGAGAAATTCCTGAAATTCCTGACCGAACAGATGGGCGTGACGAAGGTGCGTTTCCCGGAGAGCTCGTCGTTCGGCGTGAAGCCCGTTTCAAAGGAGGGATCGCAGCGGCTGGTACGCTCCGCCATCGAGTATGCGCTCGAGCGGAAGTTGCCCTCGGTGACGCTCGTCCATAAAGGCAATATCATGAAATTTACGGAAGGCGGATTCAAGAACTGGGGCTACGACGTGGCCGAAAGCGAGTTCGGCGACCGGACCTTCACGATGCGCGCATACGAGGCGATCAAGAAGGAGAGCGGATCCGGAGCTGCCGACGAGGCGCTGAGCTCGGCCGTAGCGGCCGGGCGGCTGGTCGTCAAGGACGTGATCGCCGATGCCTTTCTGCAGAATACGCTGCTCGTGCCGCAGGAGTATTCGGTCATCGCGACGCTGAACCTGAACGGCGACTATATTTCCGACCAGTTGGCCGCCATGGTCGGCGGAATCGGCATCGCGCCCGGAGCCAACATCAATTTCCGGACGGGACACGCCATTTTCGAGGCGACGCACGGCACGGCGCCGAACATTGCCGGGCGTAACGTCGTGAATCCGTCCTCGATCCTGCTGTCGGCCGTCATGATGCTCGAGTACATGGGATGGACCGAGGCTGCCGCCATGATAACCGCCGCGATGGAACGGGCGTTCGAGAGCGGGCGCGCGACAAGCGACCTGGCTCGTTTCATGGAGAGGGGAACGCCGCTCGGCACGGTCGAGTTCGGCCGGGAAGTGACAGGTAATTTATAACATTTTGTAAAAAATCGCAAAGTTTTGTATATTGCGCTGTCGCAAAGTTAAAATAGGAGGAAAGATGAAGAGAGAGTACATCATTTACAAGTTGTCGGAGTCGATCAAGTCGACGAGCCATATCGAGGCGGATCTTTTCGTGAAATACAACGTCAAGCGGGGGTTGCGCAACGAGGACCATTCCGGCGTGCTGGTCGGGCTGACGCAGATCGGCAACGTCGTCGGATACGAACGGCAGCCCGAAGGCCAGATGAAGGCGATTCCTGGCAAGTTGATCTACCGGGGTATCAGCGTCGAAGACTTGGTAAGGGGTATTCAGGCCGAGAAACGGTTCGGTTTCGAGGAGACCGTCTTTCTTCTTTTGTCGGGCTACCTGCCCGACCGGGAGGAGCTGACGGCTTTCTGTTCGCTGATTCACGATTTCATGCCGCTGCATCACAAGACGAAGATGAACATTCTCGACATGGAGGGGCAGAACGTCATGAATATTCTGGCCCGCAGCGTGCTCGGCATGTACACCTTCGACGATAACCCGGACGATACCTCGCGCGATAACCTGATGCGGCAGTCGATCGATCTGATCGCGAAGTTTCCCACGATCATCGCCTATGCGTACAACATCGTGCGTCACAGCAATCAGGGGCGCTCGCTGCATATCCGCTTTCCGAAGGAGGAGCTTTCGATAGCGGAGAATTTCCTCTATATGCTCAAGGGCAGCTATACGGAGCTCGACGCGCGCACGCTCGATCTGGCGCTGATGTTGCATGCCGAGCACGGCGGCGGCAACAACTCGACGTTCACGGTCCGCGTGACCAGTTCGTCGGGAACCGATACCTATTCGTCGATCGCGGCGGGAATAGGATCGCTCAAGGGACCGCTTCACGGCGGAGCCAATCTGGCCGTCGTCGACCAGTTCGAGCATCTCAAGGAGAACATACGCGACTGGACCAGCAAGGAAGAGATCGATTCCTATCTGATCAGAATGCTGCGCAAGGAGGTGTATGACAAGTGCGGGCTGATCTACGGTATCGGACATGCGGTCTATACGATTTCCGATCCGCGGACCGTGCTGCTGCGCGAAATGGCCCGCGATTTGGCCAAGGAGAAAGGACGCGAGCGGGAGTTCGCCTTTCTGGAGCTGCTCGAAGAGCGGGCCGTGGAGACGTTCATGAACTTCAAGGGTCATAAGGTCAACAAGCGGGTCTGCGCGAACGTGGACTTCTATTCGGGATTCGTGTACGATCTGATCGGCCTGCCCCGCGAGGTGTTCACGCCGCTGTTCGCGATGAGCCGCATCGCCGGATGGACCGCCCACCGGATCGAAGAGCTGAATTTCGACAGCAAGCGGATCATTCGTCCCGCCTACCGGAACGTGTCGGGCGAGAAGGAGTTCGTTCCGCTCGACCAGCGAATCAAGTAAAGCGGGCTGCACCGGATTCCGGCGGGGACTGAAAAGGAAAACCGACGGAATGCGGAAAACTCGCAGTGCCGGAAAACCGGCGGAGCGATCGCTTCGGCCGGCTTTATTATTTCTCGTGTGCGGCGGGACCGGGACTTTTTCGCCGGATGGACCGCCGTTTGCAGGCCTTTTCGTTCCTGCGTTCTGTGCTGTTCGTTTCGGAAACGGCCGCGGGCAGGGTGCTTTGCCCGATATAATTTATTAATTTCGCCCCGGTACAGATACGAAGAACATGGACGAGCAACGCAATTATACGGGCAGCGCTTTCTGGATCACGCTGATCGTCGTCGTCATGACGGTCGGCATGTCGTTGATACCCGGTTTTCAGGTGGGCCGGGCGAGCGTGAAGAGGGTCAATATCCTGTCCGACCTGATCCGGCAGGAGGAGCATCCCCGGCTGGAGGAAGCCGATCTCTATTTCGATACCACGTTTTTGGCCGAAGGCCGGGCGATCGAGGCGGCTGCCGCTGCCGATTCGCTGGCTGCCGACTCGGCCGGAGGACGGCAAGCCGCCGAACCGGAAATACGGGAGTTGGTATGGGATCTGCCGGGATACCGGCCGATGCCCGGGCACGATCGCTCCGGGAACGAGGGAACGGGAATCGATTCGGCGGCGCTCGTTGCGATCGAGGATTTCGGCGGCGAGGTTCCGGCCATGGAGCATTTCTACCGTACGATGCTCGAAAAGGACCGCCGGCGGCCCGTCCGGATCGCCGTTCTCGGTGACTCGTTCATCGAGGGCGATATCGTGACGGCCGATGTGCGCGAGCGGATGCAGGATCTGTACGGCGGCTGCGGCGTCGGCTTCGTACCTTTCTCGTCTCCGATCGCGCTGTACAGGGCTACGGTGCGGCATACGTTCGACGGTTGGAAAACCTACGACGTCAAGGCGTTCCGGAAAGTGCCCGAGGACGTACGGGACAAGTTTTTCGTGTCGGGCAACGTCTGCATTCCCCAGCAGGGCGCGACGGCGCGCATGGAGGGCGTGGCCTTCCGCAAGCATATCGACGCGGCGCGCGTGGCGCGGATTCTGTTTGTCAACCGGGGCAACACGTCGTTGCGCGTCGTGGTCAACGATTCGCTCGAGCGCGATTTCCGGCCCGACCCGAGTCCTCTGGCGCAGCAGATCGTGATCAACGGCCCGGTCTGCACGATCGCCGTCACGCTGAGCGATCCCGAGGGATTCGTCGGGTATGGAATCGAGCTGGAGTGTCCGGATGGCGTAACGGTCGACAATTTCTCGATCCGGGGCAACAGCGGGCTGGCGCTGTTCGGGACCAATCCCGGAGTCAATGCGAGGATCGGCGAACTGCTCGGCTACGATCTGGTCGTGTTGCAGTACGGGCTGAACGTGATGTCTCCCGAGGTGATGCGCTACGGCTCCTATGCGAAGAATTTCGTCCGGGTAATCAACTACATGAAACAATGCTTTCCCGGCAGCAGCGTGCTGGTGATGGGCATATGCGACCGCAGCATGCAGCGAGACGGGGAGTTCGAGACGATGCCCTCGGTTCCGGGCATGATCGCCGCGCAGCGTTCGGCCGCCGAGCAGGCGGGCGTAGCGTTCTGGAATACGTTCGACGCGATGGGAGGACATAACAGCATGGTCCGCTTCGTCGAGAGACGCTGGGCGGCCAAGGACTACACGCATATCGGCTATACGGGCGGCAAGTATGTGGCCGACCGTCTCGTCGATGCGCTGGTAACCGGCATAGACAGCATGCGGCGCGAAATCGAGTTGCGCGAGCGGATCGATCGATTGCTGAAGTACGACTCGGCTGCGATCGATTTCAGGGTTCCCGACACGGCTTTGCCCCTGCAGCCTTCCCTTTGACAGGAAGCCCGATACTCGGATCGCCTTTTGCCGGTCGAGAGCATGTTGCAGAAACGGGACCGGTCCGGACCGATTCGCACGTTTCGTCCGCATAGAAAAGATGCGCCGGAAAAGAAACTCCGCATGAGAACGGTCTGCCCGTAGCGGTTTCGTCCTGCTTATTGCATTCGCGGAATCTGAGCCGGTCGATGGGATCGGGCCGGGGCCGCCGCGAGACGATTTGTCCGGAACGGAACGCCGGGCCGGTCGGCCGCGCTCCGATTTTTTGGGACTTGAAGTAGCGTCCGCATAGGTTGATATCCGGTAGCGAAAGCATCGACAGCGGAAGGGCGAGCCGCTGTACGAGGGCGGAACGGGGCGGCTCGCCGGTGCTGTCCGGTTCTTAAGGGGAAAGACGGTACGGCGATCGGCCGGCGAGAGATAACGTTCGTGCGGAGCGTGCGAATGCGCCGCCGGTATTTTTTATTTTCAGGAATTTTCGTACCTTGCGGCACGTTTGGTCCCCCGAGGCGCGAGTCTGCCGGAGGGGTCTGTCAGGGAAAAGTGTCCGAGCGGTCGAAGGAGCACGCCTGGAAAGTGTGTATACCTCAAAAGGGTATCGCGGGTTCGAATCCCGCCTTTTCCGCCAGATATCCGAGCGATCCGTTAAAAGCCCCGCCGAATTTCGGCGGGGCTTTTCGTTTGTATGCGTCCGGCGAACGGAGTGAATCCTCGCAGGCGGTGTATCCTGCGGCGCGAATCTTACGGTCGCCGCGCCGGGCCGCGGAGAGATCCGGCCGCGCGCGGTTCGGTCCGGCCGATTCCGGATCATACGTCGGCCGCCGGTCCGGCAGCGGGAACCCGCGTCGAATCGATCCATACATTCTTTCGACTTGCCTTTCAGGTCTTCCTGAGGACGGGAGCTGACCGCGTCCGCCCGGAACCGTTCATGCCGGACAATCGGTTCGAATCCCCGTTTTTCCGATACGTGCAGAAAAAGGGATTTTCTCCTGCCGCGCGTTTTACAAGATTCAGGCTCAATATTTGAATGTTTCCGCATCGGACCGGGAAAAAATCTCCCGAGACTTTCGGCGAAAGCTCCGGGCGGCGTGTAAGTGTCGCGTTATGACGGATTTGTGATATAAAAGGGACAAGATGCCGCGCTTCCGGCCGGTCCCGGAGGCTCCGGCCCGGATGTTGCATGGGACGCAATTTCCGTGACGGAAACAAGAATAGATCGAGAACGAAGTGAAAAAAGGCATCCTAACCCGTATTTTCGGCGGCGGCCGGCTGGCTGTGCCGCTCGCGCTCGCCGTCGTGTCGTCGGCTGCGCAGACTCCGCTCGAGCGGGAGCTGCTCTCGTCGGGATTCGAGAATGTCAGGCAGTTGAAGGGCGAGACCGGGAGCTATGTTTTTCTCGAACCGGTCCCTTTCCGGTCCATGCGGGACGCCGTCGATGCGGTGACGGGACGGATCGGGGCGGCCGGAGACTCGGCAGGCGGGCCGATGACCGTCGTATGGACGGAGGACCGCATTCCGAAGTTCGTGCTCGAGACCGGAGGCTATCCCGATTCGGTACGGTGGAGGCTGGATTTCGATACGCGGGATGCGCGAGAGGCATGGAAACGTTCTTTGACAAGTCGTCCGGGAGCGAAAAGGTTCCTGAGGAGTTCGGCCGGGAGGGTCGATCTGATCCTGTATCCCCAGTTCCGGTTCCGCAATTCGCGGCTCGACGTGATGTACGAGGTGCAGATCAATCTGAATCCGACGCTGGAGGTCAACCTTTGGAGAGGCTCCAAGCTGACGGCGCAGCTGATCGTTCCGATCCTGAACGAGTTTTACAAGGAGGAAAGCCGGGTGAGGCCGGGCTACCTGACGCTGTCCCAACGCTTCCGCCTGCCCGCGAACGTGCTGGCGAAGGCTACCTTCGGAAATTTCAGTATGAACCGTTGGGGAGCCGACCTGAAGCTGTTCAAGCCTGTCGGCCGGCATTTCGGAATCTATGCCGAAGCCGGGCTGACGGGGATTTCGTATCTCTACTTCGACGGTTGGTCGTATGCCCCGATGAGCAAATGGACCTGGATGGCGGGCGGAAATTACCTGTGGAACCGGTTCGATCTGATGTTCGATGTAAGTGCGGCCCGGTATTTGGGGGACGACATCGGTGCGACGGCCAAGGTAACCCGGTATTTTCGCCGAGCCGCCGTAGGATTTTATGTGCAGAAGACGCAGAAGGTCGACTACAACGGCGGATTTTATTTCGCTTTGGCGCTTCCTCCGTACAGGATCAAGCGCCGCCGGCCTGTGCGGGTCGCGCCGTCGAGGTATTTCGAGATGGTGTACAATGCCAAAGCCTATCTGCATTACGGCCGGAACTACGAAACCTCGCCCGACGACAATTGCGCGGAGAATTTTTTCAACGCGACGCGATACAACCAGATAATTAACAATTATACCAATCATTAATTCAATCGTTATGGAAAAAAATCAACCCCGTATCGCCAAACTGTTCAAAACGGCTTTGCTCGGTTTGGCAACAGTTGTTCTGGCTACCGCCTGCAACAAGACGACCGAACCTCCCATTCGTCCCGACGAGACTGCGAAGTACAACATTTCGGGTCAGGTGCTGGGCAACAATCTGGAGAATTCCGATCTGACCGCTTTGGCCGGCGTGACCGTTTCGTATAAGTTCGGATCGGTTTCGGACGAGACGACGACCGACGCGAACGGCTACTTCTCGTTCGAGGGGCTCGTTTCGGCCGGGCGCTACGATCTGACGTTCTCGCTGGGCGGGTACAACACGACCTATTACAGTCTCGAGTTCCCGACGCTGCGCGGCACGATCATCGATTATCAACTCAAGATCACGATGGTCAAGCTTCCGGCGGGTATGACGACCGTCGATCCGGCGGCCGGCGGCACGGTTCCCGTGACCGGCGCGGTGACGGCTCAGCTGACGGTCAATCCGAGTACGACGGTCAAGGATGCGTCGGGCAAGGACGTGGCCGGGGAAATCAATATCACGGCCACTCCCGTGAACGACATCGTGACCGGACAGGCCGAATCGACGACCGGACTGGCCGTACTGCAATTCCTGCCGGAAGGCTACCGGTTCTCGCCGGCCCTGAATCTGGCGGTTCAGAACCCGATGACGAACCACTATTTCGGCAATACGTTCCTGCAGTATTACGATGCCGGAACCGGTATGTGGAACACGATGTCGCAACCCGTGACGTTCGCCAACGGCGCGTATAATACGACGATCGACCATTTCTCGATCTACAAGATCGGTTTCTCCAACGGCCGCAGCGAGGTGAGCAGCGAGTCGCGCAGCATCGACGTGATCGACGGCGTGATCGACAATACCGGCAAACTCGAGCCCGTTCCGGTGATCTTCGCGAAGGTTCAGCGTTTGACCGGCTACGTCTATACGACTCCGATCGCCGATGCGCTTCAGGCCGCAGGTATCACGAGCGACGTGGACGAGCTGACCGCCGAGATACAGAAGGTGATCAAGGCCTCCAACCAAGGCGTGGACGCTGTCGATCAGATGACTACGGTCGAGTCGGAAATTCCTGTGAATATTTCGGTTCCGGCCAACACGAAGCTGACGATGACCGCCCAGCAGGTAGTGACGACCGTGGCCTATACGTTCAACATCATGAGCACCTCCGGCTCTTCGTACAGCGTGGTTGTCAATACGCTCGTCCCGGCCAATTCGGTATCGGTCACGACCGACTTCACGCCCGGCGACACGCATACGGTTCCCGGCGGCGACGGTACGGGCGGCGGCGGAAGCAACTGATCGAGAACGACCGTAACCCGACTACGAACCCGATAGTTTCGACCGCATGATGATTGGGCCCGAATGGATCGTAAGGAGTGCCGTATCGATCGTTCTGCTCGGATGTATGTCCGTTGCATCGAAACTGTCGGCGCAGTCGACGCTGGGTGTCACCGGCTTGCTGAACAGTCCGTCGGCGGAAATGGCCGCCGACGGCACTGTCCGCATCGGAGCCAATTTCCTCAACGACCGGTTGACGCCGGCTACCTTCGACTACCACACGTTCAATTACTATCTGAACGTAACGTTCTTGCCTTTTCTGGAAGTCGCGCTGACCTCGACGGCGTTCATGAACGAACGTCGCACGGCCTTCGTCAACGAGGACCGTTCGGTTTCGGTCCGCGTGCGGCTGCTCGGGGAACGCAGAGTGCGGCCTGCGATCGCGGTCGGCTCGAACGACCTCTTCACGTCGTCGGACGGCGGACGGTTCTCGACCTCCGGCGGCGAGGGCAACCAGTATTTCGGCTCGACGTATGTCGCGCTCTCCAAGCATTTCGTCTTTTCGGGCCACCGCTTCGGAGTGCATCTGGCATATAACGTGTCGATGAACGACCGGTTTCGGATCGACAGTCCCGTCTCGGGCGGCGTCTCCTTCTCGCCTCGCTTCTGCAGGCAGATGAACTTGATCGCCGAGTACGACACGCGCTGTTTCAATCTCGGGGCCAATGCTTTGATAGCAAGGCATATTTTCGTTCAGGTGTTGCTTCAGAAACTCCGCTATCCGTCCTGCGGACTGTGTTTCGAGTTCGGGTTGTGGGGGGCCGGAAAAGCGGATCGGAACCGCAGGGGTCGTAGCTTAGCCGGAAAAGTTTCGGGCGGGTCGGCAAGCGAAGGTCCTTTGAAAAAAGCAAAGTATTAAAAACCATTGACGAATATGAAAAACAATTGTACAATCAGCGTGAAATCTTTGATCGTCGCGCTTGTCATGATTTCGGGATCGTCCGCGGCCTTCGCGCAGCATCACCGGCCGAAGGAGAACCCGTTCAAATCATACGAAAATTCCTACCTGACCAACCGGTTCTTCGATAACTGGTACATCGGAGTAGGCGCCGGCGGACAGGTGTTCGAGGGACAGGACAATTCCCGAGGCGCATTCCGCAAGCGGATCACGTCGGCTTTCGAGGTCTACCTCGGCAAATGGTTCACTCCGGCCGTCGGTATGCGGTTCAAGATGTACGGAACCCGCCCGCACGGGTTCTCGTACTCGAACAGCCCGTATATCTACGGGATGCCGGACCGCAACGGCCTTTACCGTGAGAAGTTCAACATGTGGAACCTGCACGGCGACTTCATGGTGAACTTCTCGGCAGCCGTTTTCGGCTACAAAGAGAACCGCGTGTACGAGATTCTTCCCTATATAGGCATAGGCTTCGCTCATGCCTGGTACAAGAGCGCTCCGACACGCAACGACATGACGGCCAACTTCGGTATCGTACAGAAATTCTGCGTCTCGCCGGCTATCGACATCAATCTGGAAGTGTCTCAGATGCTTGTCAACGATGCGTTCGACGGCGTGGATGAAAACGGAATCATCGACGGCTCGTCCGTTATCAGCGTGGGTATCACGTACAAGTTCAAGAAGCGCGGATTCGACCGGGGCATTCCGGCCGCGGTCGCGTTTGACGCTCTGTTGGCGCAACAGGCCGATTACGACGCGCAGATAAGCCAGTACGTCGCCGAGCGCGACGCCGCGCTGGCAGCCGCCGCCGTAGCCGCCGAGCAGGCCGCGATCGCCGAGAGCACGGAGCCCGATACCGTTACGCGTACGGTCGTCCGCGCGCAGCCGCTGGCCGTATTCTTTACCATTGGCCAGACGAATATCACGGACAAGGAGATGGTGAATCTGAAGTACGCCGCTCAGGTGATCAAGGATTCCCCGGGCCATGTGTACAAGATTACCGGCTATGCCGATACGCAGACGGGTACTCCGCAGCGTAACGAATACCTGAGCAACCAGCGCGCCCAGAATGTCTACGATGCGCTCGTGAACAAGTTCGGCGTCAGCCCGAAGAGCCTGAAGATCGTTCCCCGCAAGGGCCAGAGCGTGCCTTTCGACAACGCGGTGCTCGACCGGGTATCGATCGTCGAGTAGTCGTCGGTCCGAATCCTTTTGCAAGCGGTTGCCCGGTTTCCGGACAACCGCTTTTTTACGCGCGGTCGGAAAGCCGGGTTTTCTCCGCCGCGCGCGGTGTTTCGCTGTACGGGTTCTGCGGTCGGTTCTTCCTGTTGACCGTCACAAAGCTTGCCGACATGACGATGAATATCCGTTCGAAGGCAAACAGTTTGACATAGTGATTCTCATTCAGCATTCCGTGCGCCGACACGAACGATACGAGAAACGGTAGAGCTCGATTAAAGTAATGGAATTTCATACAAAAGTACCGTCCGTAATTTATGTAGCTCCAATACTTGTAGCTCCAATACTTATTGGGTCGGGTATGCAGATTGATTTACCCGATACATCCGAAAATTCCCGGATGAGCCCGTCGGCCGGTATCCGGGAAATTTCAGTATTCAGCAGCGATATCTCAAAGTCACCCCGAAGTATTCAATCGGGATGAATGATATGCATTCTTTTTACTTTAGGCTTTTCTTTCTTTTCTTTTTTTTCGTCTGTTTAGCACGTCTACTATTCCTACGGCTATGGCGGAAGGTACTACGACATTCCAAAAGTTATACGGATTGTTCGTAAAAAATTTGAATAAAAAACTGACCAACGAGCCTGCAGCAATGGCCGTGATATATAGCACGATATATGGGAAAGATTCCTTTGTTTTCATTTTGCTTCTTATTATTTAATTAAGCCATTTGTCAATAGTTTCAGAGATTGACCCCGAAGCGCCATTGCTCAATCCTCTTACGACGGCCCCCGGCCCAGCCCCTACGCCTCCTATACCCGAACCTAATATTGCTCTTCCTATCGTTCCTGCAAGAGCATCTCCTGCATCAGCGGTAAGGCTGCCGATTACAATAGACAAATTTTTCATAAGAACATAATTTAAGTAAACATTTGTGGACAAGATTTGTTAGCATAAACATATAAATAAATTAGGAAATCGAACGAATAATATTTCGATTTTTTCCGGATAGATAGTGCGTGACGAGACGTCGTCTGATCGGAGAATTTTCGCCATAATTTTCCGATGCGATAAAATTGGGAGTAGAATCCGGTCGCGGACTTTGTTACGACTGGTTTTATGACCGGCGAAAGCCGGGAGCGGCGGGCCCGTTCCTGCTCGCATGTTATGAAAAAACAGCTATCTTTGTCGCTTGTCCGTGCCGTTGCGGCAGCGGAGATAGACCATGGAGGATTTCTGTTCATACGTCGGTCAGGCGATCGATCTTTTCCGCTACGATCCGCGTAGCCCGATGCTTTTTTCGAGCGGCTTGTTCCTGTTCGTTTTTCTCGGGTTCTCGCTGATCTACGGCTTGCTGAAACGGCGTCTCACGCTGCGGATCGTCTATGTCACGCTGTTCTCGCTCTATTTCTACTACAAGACGAGCGGGCTGTTCTTCCTGCTGCTCGTCGGGCTGTCGCTGTCGGACTTCGCGATCGGAAGGCTGATGCACCGCTCCCGGCGTTCCGGAGCGCGAAAGAGCCTGCTCGTGCTGAGCCTGCTGATCAATCTGGGCCTGCTGTGCTATTTCAAGTATGCCGACCTGATCGTCTCGGCCGTAGCCGGGCTGATCGACCGGACGCTGACGCTGCCGGACATTTTCCTGCCTGTCGGCATCTCGTTCTTCACGTTCCAGTCGATGAGCTACGTGATCGACCTGTACCGCCGGCAGATCGAGCCCGTGCGGCGCTGGATCGACTACCTGTTCTACCTGTCGTTCTTTCCGCAGCTCGTGGCGGGTCCGATCGTCCGGGCCCGGGACTTTCTGCCGCAGATTTACCGGAATCCCGTTTTCGTTTCGCGCGACATGTTCGGACGCGGAGTCTTTCTGATCCTGTCGGGCCTGTTCAAGAAAGCGATCATCTCGGACTATATCAGCCTGAACTTCGTCGACCGGGTATTCGACAACCCCATGTTGTACAGCGGCTTCGAGAACCTGATGGGGGTTTACGGGTACGCCCTGCAGATTTACTGCGACTTCTCGGGATACTCCGATATGGCGATCGGGCTGGCCCTGCTGCTCGGCTTCCGGTTCCCGGTCAACTTCGATTCGCCCTACCAGTCGGCTACGATCACCGAGTTCTGGCGGCGCTGGCATATCTCGCTGTCGAGCTGGCTGAAAGACTACCTTTACATTTCGCTGGGCGGGAACCGCAAGGGGCGCGCGAGGACGTATGCGAACCTGATGCTGACGATGCTGCTGGGCGGGCTGTGGCACGGAGCGGCCGTCCGATTCATCCTGTGGGGGGCGCTGCACGGAGCCGCGCTGGCCGTTCATAAGGCGCTGATGCACGCTTTCCCCTCGGTGTTCAAAGCTTCCGGAGAGCAGATGAGGCCGTGGCGGCGGGTTTTGGGCGTGCTGGTCACGTTCCATGTGGTCTGTCTGGGCTGGATTCTGTTCCGGGCTCCGGACATGCAGACGGGCGAGCGGATTCTTTCGCAGATTTTCGGCCATTTCCAATGGAGACTGATTCCTCAGGTCGTTTCCGGCTACGGGGCCGTCATGGCCTTGATGGCCGCGGGCTACCTGCTGCATATGCTGCCGCGCCGGGCCGAGGCGTGGGGCGAGCGGACCGTCGCGGGCGCTCCGCTCGTTGTCAAGGCACTGATGCTGACCGTGCTGATATGGTGCGTCATGCAGATCAAGTCGTCCGAAATCCAGCCGTTCATCTATTTCCAGTTCTGACCGGGATAGCGTCAGAGAATCTTCTGCGGTCCGATGCTTTTCGTCGCTCGCATCCGTTTGTATTTGATCGCGATGTCCGAGGCGACTCGTATTCGTGCCGTTTCGGCTGAGGACGCGATATGATGCCGAAAGCCCGACGGATTCGCGGCGCGTGGGGGCGGATAGGAGCATTTGACTTATTGTGAGGACAAGGTCTCTGTCTTGCCGGGCCTTGTTCCGGTTCCGCTCGGGCCTGCATACGGAGTGCCGTGCGAGCCGGATTGTTCTTCGGTCAGGCCGGCGGCACGGACGGCACGGAGGACGGGGCCTTCTCCGTATGCGGACGGATAGTTGGCGATCCGCTTTTTTCGTCGTATTTTTGAGACCGAACGAAAAACACCGCTATGTGGCAATCGCTTCTCGATCTCGACCGGGAGCTCCTGCTCGCCCTGAACGGCGACGGAGGCGCTTTCTGGGACGCTTTCTTCTATTTCGTGACGGCCCGGCTCACTTGGATTCCGTTGTATGCCGTGCTGCTGTATGCCGTGTGGAGGCGGTTCGGAACGCGCGGTCTGCTGTGGGTCGTGCTGTTTCTGGGTGCGACGGTCATAGCGGACGACCAGATATGCAACTTCTTCAAGCATAACGTGCCGAAGCTGCGTCCGACCCATACGCCCGGCGTCGAATCGCTGGTGCATACGGTCCGGGACTACCGGGGCGGGCTGTACGGCACGGTTTCCGCCCATGCGGCCATCAGCTTCTCGATCGCGCTGTTCACTTCCGTGCTGTTCCGCCGGAGGTGGTATGCCATAGCCATTTTCGTATGGGCGGCCCTGCTGGCGTACAGCCGGATCTATCTGGGCGTGCACTATCCGATGGATATTCTGTTCGGTCTGCTGCTCGGCCTGTCGCTGGCGGCCGTCTCGGTCAGGCTTTGCCTGAGGCGGATGCGACGGACGGAGGAGGTTTCCCCGGGATCATCTGAAAAAGACGCTCTATGACACTTTCGCAAAGTTACTCGGCTCTCTCTCGAAAACTTTACGCTCTTCGCGGACGGCTGTCGCTGTGGCTGCTTCCCGCCAGTGTCGCCGCCTTGCTGGTGACGACGCCGTTCCGGATCGCCGACGGATGGATTCTGCTGGCGGTATGTGCGCTTCTGCTCGGCTCGGGATTTGCCCTGCGTGTCCGCTCGACGGCCGTCATGCTCTACAGGACCCGGCTTCGGGCTTCGGGGAATCCGCCCGCGATGCCTTTCCCGACGGAGGGAATTTATGCGCGGATGCGCTATCCGCTCTATGCCGGCAATTTCCTGATTTGGTCCGGAATCGTGCTTTACACGGGAACGGACTGGTTCGTGATCGGCGCGACCGCGCTTTATGCCGCTTGCTACCTGACGATTCTCGGCAGAGAGGAGCGGCTCATGCTTGGGAAATACGGCGCCGACTATCGCGCGCGCTGCCGGGAGGTTCCGGCCCTGTGGCCGTCGCGCCGGAGCCGGGGAGGCGTTGCCGTACCGGTTTCCGCGACCGTTTCGGCCGTGCGCCGGGAGTTCCGGTTGCTGGCGGGAGCCGTGTTGGTTTTGCTGCTGCTGGGTATCGTCAAGTTCAGGGTCGTGCATCTGACTTGGGGGATTCCTTTCTATTGGCTGGTCGCGACCGGCACGGCGCTGGCGCTGTTTCTCGCGGGTTGGCTGCTGCGCCGCCGCCGTCGGGGGAAAGTCGCTGCGGAATGCGTCGTTCGACAGAGCCCGGAGGAAAAATAGCCCGATCGCGGGTCGCCCCTCGGGATGAATCGGAGTATGTTGCCTGCGGAGGGCGAGACGGAGGATTCTCTGGGTTCGGGCGTAATCCGCGAAAGCCGTGCACCATGGAAAAGGGGCTGTCTCGTAATCCGAGACAGCCCCTTTTCGTCGAGGCCTGAAGCGGAATTGAACCGCTGTAAGAGGTTTTGCAGACCTCTGCCTAACCACTCGGCCATCAGGCCCTGTATGGGACGGCAAATATAGAAATTATTTCCGAACCGTCAAAATTCACGGACATTTTCGTCCTTTTCCGAGGGGACGAGTTCGGGCCGGACTCGGCCCGATGCCGTATTCGAAAGTACGGGGTCGGTCCGAATGGGAACGGGCTTCGTGTCCGAAAAACATCCGGAGGAGCTGTTCGACGCTTGCATTGAAGAGGCGTGCAAGCGATATGGAATGGGTGTTTGTTCCGGGGCCTCGTCCTCGTTCGGGACGAATCGCCGTCGGCCGGGACCGTATTGTCCGGCGATTTTATTTCTCCTGCGCGGGAATAGGTTCGTGCCGATAATTTTCTATCTTTACGCAGCGGACGGCGCCGGGCGCCGCCCCGGACCGAGAGAACCGTTTCCCGAAATGACTGTCGACGACATAGCCCTTACGATGCACCCGGAGATAGGAAGCCGTACGGCCATTCATTTGGTCGAGTGCTTCGGCTCGGCCGAGCGGCTGTTCGCCGCGACGCAGCAGGAGATCGTGCTCCGATCCGGACTGAAACCCGAGCTGGCGCGGAGTATCAGCCGCCGCGAGTATCACGGGGCGGCGGAACGGGAGCTCGCTTTCGTCGAGAGGCACCGGATCCGGGCGATCGATGCGTGCTCGGCGGACTATCCCCGCCGGCTCAAGGAGTGCCCCGATTATCCGCATGTGATCTACGTGAGCGGCGGAACCGATCTGAACTCGCCCCGCTGGCTGTCGGTGGTCGGCACGAGGCGCATGACTCCTTACGGGGCGATGCTTTGCGAGCGCCTGATCGGGGAGCTGGCCGCGCTGGTTCCCGACGCGGTGATCGTCAGCGGGCTGGCCTACGGAGTCGATATCGAGGCTCACCGGGCAGCGATGAATGCCGGTCTGCGGACGGTCGGGGTCGTCGCGCATCCGCTGACGCGCATCTATCCGTCGCGCCATACCGAGAGCGCGCGCCGCATGGTGCAGCAGGGCGGAGCGATCGTGAGCGAGTTTCACAGCGGTTGCCGGTGCGACCGTTCGAGCTTCGTGCAGCGCAACCGGATCATCGCCGGACTGAGCGAAGGGACGCTGGTGATCGAGTCGGCGGCGAAGGGCGGATCGCTGATTACGGCCGAAATGGCCGACGGATACGAGCGGACGGTCATGGCCGCGCCCGGGCGGATCGACGACGACCGGTCGCAGGGAACGAACCGGCTGATCTGCAGCCTGAAAGCTCAGATGGTTTGCTCGGGGCGGGATATAGCCGATTGCCTCGGCTGGGAGCCGGTTCCGGAGGCGAGGCCGGCGGAGGGAGACTTGTTCGGCGGTTCGGAGCGGGCGCTTCCGGCCGGGCAGGCCGATCTGCTGAAATGGATCGACGGGGTAACGCCCCGTTCGGTCGAGGAGCTCGAGCTGCTGAGCGGACTGGAGCCGGGCCGGCTCAGCGAACTGTTGATGGAGCTGGAACTGGCCGGCATAGTCCGGGCGGTTGCCGGCGATTCGTATATCAAGATTTCGAAGTCATGCTGATCGATACGCATTCGCACATTTACGACGAGGTTTTCGACGGCGATCGGGACGCGGTCGTCGCCCGGGCCCGAGAGGCGGGAGTAGGCCGCATCTTGCTGCCGGCTGTGGACGGACACTCCTACGGGGCTATGTTCGAGACGGCGCGGCGCTATGCCGGCTATTGCTTTCCGATGATGGGGCTTCATCCGACCTCGGTCAACGACAATCCCCGTTACAGGGACGATCTGGAGAGGGTGGCCCGCTTGCTGGAGGCGCCGCCTGACGGCATCCGTTTCTGCGGCGTGGGCGAGGTGGGCCTCGACCTGTACTGGAGCCGCGATTTCGCGGACGAACAGCTGGAGGCGCTACGGTTTCAGATCGAGCTGGCTTTGCGGTACGGACTGCCGCTGGTGATTCACACGCGCGATGCTTGGGACGAGATGTGCGGCGTGCTGGAGGAGTACCGGGGCCGGGGCGTGCGCGGCGTCATGCACAGCTTTTGCGGGACGCGGGAGCACTACCGGCGGATTCTCGGATGCGGCGACTTCCTGTTCGGCGTAGGCGGCGTCGTGACGTTCAAGCGGTCGGCGATCGCGGGCCTGCTGCCGGAGATCGGAATCGAGCGGGCGGTGCTGGAGACCGACGCGCCTTACCTGACGCCCGTGCCTTTCCGGGGCAAGCGCAACGAGAGCGCTTACGTCCGCTATGTGTGCGCCAAGGTGGCCGAACTGTGCGGTACGGACGAGCGACGCGTGGAGGAAGCGACCGAACGCAATGTGCGGGCGATGTTCGGCGACTCGATTTTTTGCTAATTTTGCCGTAGAACCGCTCGCGTCCGATTCGGAGGCGGCATCATAACCGTTCGCTATGGCCGAGACATTCAGGGCTTCGATTCTGCTGATCTACACGGGCGGAACGATCGGCATGAAAACCAATCCCGAGACGGGGGCCCTTTCTCCGTTCGATTTCAACGACATGTACGAGGAGTTTCCCTATCTGAAGATGCTGAACGTCGATATCAGCGTGCTTCATTTCAAGCCGATCGACTCGTCGAACGTGACCCCCGCGCTGTGGATCGAGCTCGCTCGGCTGATCCGCGACAGCTATGCGTCGTTCGACGGCTTCGTCGTGCTGCACGGAACCGATACGATGGCCTATTCTGCCTCGGCGCTCAGCTTCATGATCGAGAATCTGGGCAAGCCGGTCGTCTTCACGGGCAGTCAGATTCCGATCGGCGTGCTGCGGACCGACGGGCGGGAGAACCTGATTACCGCGATCGAGATCGCCGCGGCGAAAGAGGGAGGGCGCGCCGTCGTTCCGGAAGTCTGCATCTATTTTCAGAACAAGCTGTTCCGTGCGAACCGCACGACGAAACACAGCGCCGAGCTGCTCAATGCCTTCCGTTCGGACAACTATCCGGCGCTGGCCGACGTCGGGGTGAATATCCATTACAACGAGCCTTTTATCCGCCGGGCGGAGGAGGATTCCGTCCCGTTGCGTATTGCGACCGCTTTGGAAACGGGAATCGAGATCGTCAAGATTTTTCCCGGTATGCGTCCCGAGACGCTCGGGGCGATGCTCCGCATTCCCGGCGTTCGCGGCGTCGTGCTGGAGACCTACGGGGCGGGAAACGCGCCGACGGCCGACTGGTTCGTGCGGGCGGTAGGCCGTGCGGTCGAGCGGGGAACGGTCGTACTGAACGTGACGCAATGTCAGGGCGGCAGCGTGTCGATGGATATGTACGAGACCGGCAGGCGCCTTCAGGAATGCGGCGTAGTCAGCGGCCGGGACATTACGACCGAAAGCGCCGTTACGAAGCTGATGTATCTGCTGGGGCAGAACTGGGACGGCGATCGGGTCCGCGACATGCTGGGCCGCTCGATCCGGGGCGAGATCACGGTCTGACGGCAGCCTTTTCCGGTTCGGACCGGCGCCATCGTGCGAAAGGGGACGTGGCGGTTCGTCAGCTCTGTTTCTGGCTTGCGACTCCATTCTACGGGCTTACGGGTCCGACGCTTATTTCGTTCTTTCGGGCGTTTGGCCGTGCGGCTGTTTGCCCGAGACGGTCATCCCGGTCGGGGATGCCGGAAAGCGGCTTGTTCATGCTTTTCGGACGTTTTTGTACGGGATTCCGATAATATGCGGCGGGAATGTCCGGTTTTCGTCCGTGCGAAGCGAAGCGTTATCCCGTACCTAACGGCAGGTAGGCCGGGCTTCAATGCGGCCGTTGCAACGGAAACGGCCGGGAAAGCGTCTTCGTTATATGGCGGTTCGCAGAATCCGGCACGATTTTGCGGCGTTCGAACCGGACGGTTTTGCGGTTCGGACGGATTCGCCGGCGGTCGGCAGAACGGCAGGGAGAGCTGCGACCGGCTTTTCGTGATGCGAACGGATAATTTGCGCGCCGCCGTCGCCGTTATATTATTGGATTTTCAATCGTTGAAGAATGTTGCGCCTCGGCATAATCCGAACGAGTTCGGCTCTGCATTCGGCCTACGGTTTGTTTTTAAAAGTCGACCGGCTATGAAAAAGATTTTATTGATGGTCGCGCTCGCATCGCTCTGTGCGAGCGTCTCGGCCCAAAAGTCCGCGGACCGCAAGGCGGCCCGTGCGGCTCAGAAAGAGTATTACCGGGCATTGGATGCCCGCATGCACGATTCGGCCATGAAGGCGTTGCAGGATAGCGCGTTCATTCTGAAAGCCGATAAAGTGACGTTCCGGCGGGGCCGGATAGCCTATGTCAGCTCGACGACCAATTTCGTCTCGATGGAGGGCGAGCGTGCCGTGATCCAGCTTGCGTTCCCCAATTTGCCATGGCCCGGCGCCAACGGATTGGGCGGCATCACCGTCGACGGAATCGTGACCAACGTGTCGGTGAAAACCGACAAAAAAGGTTTCGTGCGCTACCAGATGAGCGTCGTGGGTTCGGGAACTTCGTCGTGGATGGCCGAAATCGTGCTCAATCCGTTGGACAACAAGGCCTCCGTAACGGTGTATCCCACGTACAGCAGCAATCGGGTGACGCTCAGCGGCGAGCTGGTGCCTTACGACCGGCGCAGCGTGTACAAAGGCCGCTCGCTGTTTTAAGGCGGCGGAGCGGGACGGCTCTTCTCGATTGTCGCCCGGAAGCGTTGGCCGGACTTATGTCCGGAAGTTGTTATTGCAAATTGAAACCGGTCGACCCGCTCCGACCGGTTCTTTATGTTTGCGCCGCTCCGTCCGTGAAGCCGATGAAGCGAGAACCGGAGACCGGGCGACCGGGGCTCTTGGGCAAATCGGAGCGGAGACGGATCGGCGGATTGCCCGGACCGGTACGGCGCGGGCAATCAGTAAGTCGAGATATTCCGAAGCACCTCGGCATCGGCCGCCGGTACGATGACGCCTTCGAGCGTGACGCCCCGGCCTCCCCGGAGCGAACGGACCGTTGCGGTCGCCTCGTTGCTGTCGGGGTACAGCGTCAGATATACGGTCGAAGAAGTCATCACGATGCCCGAGAGGTCTATTCTGCACCGGACGAAGCCTTTTTTGTCGGTCCTGATCCGCATGCGGGACACCTCGCCTCCCGTCTTGAGGACGGGATTGGCCGCGATGCCGCTCATCTGAATGCTGAAATGGCCGCCCTCCATCGAGACGAAGTTCCGATGAAAGTCGACCAGCTCTCTCGGGTAGTTCTCCAGAAGCACGGCGTTCGCCTGCAAAACGAACGCGCTGTCGAGGATCGCGTCCAGCGCCTGCTGGTGCCTTGCGCGGTCGATCGATTGCCTGAGCTCTTTTTTCTCCTTGCGTGCGGCTTTCTTGTCTGCGGCCTGAGCCGTTGCCTTTTCGGCCGTTCCGAGCAGGGCAAGCGCGAACAGGACGAGCATTTTGGTTTTCATGGCATTCGGAATTAAGTGAACGATATGCGGACGATTCGCTTCGTACTGCAAGATAATCATTATCGGGATATATTCAAGCCCGGTTTCGGCGAAAACCCGCGGTCCGGCTGCCGTGCGAAAGACCTTCCGAATGACGGCTTGCCGATCGGCGATCCGAAAACCATTTTCAAAAAACATCCTTACCTTTGTCGAAATTTCTGTCGCTATGTCGAAGGAACGTTTGGTCACATCGAGTTATTGCTATATCCTGTCCGCCAATTTCCTGCTTTTTTTCGGTTTTTACCTGCTGATGCCGGTCCTGCCGTTCTATCTGACGGAGGAGTTCGGCACGGGCAGCGGCATGGCGGGGGCCGTGCTGTCGTGCTATACGATCGCAGCGCTGTCGGTCAGGCCGTTTTCGGGTTATCTGCTCGATACGTTCGCGCGCAAGCCGCTCTATCTGCTGGCTTTTTTCGTCTTCACTTCCGTCTTCGCGGGCTATCTGCTGGCGGGGACGCTCACGTTGTTCACCATACTGCGCGTCGTGCACGGCTTCTCGTTCGGCATGGTTACGGTGGCCGGCAACACGGTCGTGATCGATATCATGCCCTCTTCGCGCCGGGGCGAGGGACTGGGGTACTACGGACTGGCCAACAACATAGCGATGTCGGTCGGTCCGATGGTGGGACTGTTCCTGCACGACGCTTACTCGTTCGAGGTGATTTTCGTTTGCTCGCTGATCTCTTGCTCGCTGGGCTTCGCAATGGCCTCGCTGGTCAAGGCGCCCGTCAAGGCACCCGTCAAGCGGGAGCCTGTCTCGCTCGACCGCTTCATCCTCGTCAAGGGGATTCCTGCGGGGATCGATTTGCTGATGCTGTCGATTCCTTACGGCATGACGACGACTTACGTGGCGATGTATGCGCGCCAGATCGGCATTACGCACGGCATGGGCGTCTTCTTCACGCTGATGGCCGTCGGCATGGCCATCTCGCGCATATTCTCGGGCCGTCAGGTCGATAAGGGGCGCGTGACGAGGGTCATTGCGTGGGGGATGTATCTGGTCTGCCTCTGCTTTTTCGCACTGTCGTCCTGCGCGATGCTGATGCGCCTGAACGAGACGCTCAGCCTGTGGATCTTTTTCGGCGTAGCCCTGTTTCTGGGCGTGGGTTTCGGGACGATGTTCCCCGCCTTCAACACGCTGTTCGTCAATCTGGCTCCGAATAACCAGCGGGGGACGGCCACGTCGACCTACCTGACCTCGTGGGACGTAGGCATAGGGATCGGGTTGCTGCTCGGGGGCTATATCGCCCAGATCAGCACGTTCGACAAGGCCTATTTGTTCGGCGCCTGCCTGACGGTCGCGTCGATCGTTTATTTCCAGTGGAAGGTGGCTCCGCATTTCGAGCGGAACAAGCTGCGCTGATTCTGCTTCGGCCGTTTTTCGCCGGGCGCGGCAGATCGACTTGCACCGGAACTTCGTCTCGATGAAAGGCGACCGTTTCGGTATTCGGATGAGCGGTATCGCGGCCGATCCCGTCCTCAAGACGGGAGGCGAGATGTCCCGCATGCGGATCGGGGTCGACAAGATCGGCAGGCCGGAGACGAAAAATATCGCCGGGAAAGTCCGAAGCGTTGCCGTGCCGGAATCGGACCGGATTTCGGCGATTCCTCGACGGCCCGATTCGTGTACTGAGCAGAAACGGCCTGCGATCGCTCGGACCGGACGAGTCCTTTCCGTGCCGGATCGGGGAGCCTTCCCGCGCGGATTGCGCGCTGTCGGGATATATGCGGCCCGAATCGTGCGGCCGACTGAAATTTGAAATCAAAGGATTATGGAAAAGGCGATCGATGAAATCATAACCCTTCAGCGGAAATTCTTTGCCGACGGCGCGACACGCGCTACGGCATTCCGGCTCGATGCGCTGACGAAGCTGAGAAAAGCCGTCCGGGAACGCACGGACGCGCTGAGCGAGGCGTTGCGCGAAGATCTGAACAAGTCGGCCGGCGAGAGCTATCTGACCGAGATCGGCCTCGTGATGCAGGAATTGGAGTGCCATATCCGGCACCTGAAGCGCTGGTCCCGATCCCGACGGGTATCTACGCCTCTGACGCTATGGCCGTCGCGGAGCCGGATACGGCCCGAACCGCTCGGCGTGGCGCTGATCGTCGCGCCGTGGAATTATCCGGTTCAGTTGCTGTTGTGTCCGCTCGTCGGCGCGATCTCGGCCGGGAACTGCGTCCTGCTGAAGTCTTCGCCTCTGGTTCCTCATGTCGAGGCGGCGCTGCGCGATCTGATCGCCGAAACGTTCGGGCCGGAATACGTGGCTTTCGTCGAAGGAGGAGGCGACGTGCTCGACGAATTGTTGAAGCGGCGCTTCGATTCGATCTTTTTTACGGGCGGGTCGAAATACGGGCGGGTCGTGATGGAGGCGGCCGCGAAGAACCTGACGCCCGTGACGCTCGAGCTGGGCGGCAAGAGCCCCTGCATCGTCGGGCGCAGCGCGAATATTCGGCTGGCGGCACGGCGAATCATGTGGGGCAAGCTGCTGGCTGCGGGCCAGACCTGCGTCGCGCCGGATTATCTGCTCGTTCATCGGGACCTGAAGGAAGGGCTGTGCCGGGAAATGAAGCATGCGGTCGGGGAGTTTTTCGGCGACTACCCGCTTCGAAGTCCGGCTTATCCGCGTATCGTTTCGGAGCGGGCGACCGCCCGGCTGGCCGGAATGATCGGCGCTTCGGGACGCGTGCTGTGGGGAGGCGAATTCGATGTGCGGCAGCGGTATGTCGCTCCGACGCTGATCGACGATCCGGACGACGACAGCCCGGCAATGACGGAGGAGATCTTCGGTCCGCTGCTGCCGGTCAAGACGTTTCGGCATATCGACGAGGCGATCGGCTATGTGAATCGCCGTGACAAGCCGCTGGCCCTTTACTATTTCGGCGATCGTCGAGAGGCGGAGCGGGTCTTGGACCGGACGTCGTCGGGCGGAGCCTGCGTCAACGATACGATCGTCCATCTGGCCAACGGCCGCTTGCCGTTCGGGGGCGTCGGCGAGAGCGGGTTCGGGAAGTATCACGGGCGGTCGAGCTTCGACCTTTTCAGCCATATGCGCCCGGTCGTCCGCTCGTCGAGGCTGATCGACCTGCCGTTGAAATACGCTCCGTACCGGCGTTTGAAATTGTACCGGAAACTGTTCCGGTGAACGGCCTCCGTTTCGTCGAACCCGTCTTTGTCCGTCGCGAGAATCCGTGTCTCGCATCCGGTCCGAAGACGACTTGGGGGAACAGTGGCGCGTACCGTCGAGCATATTCGGGGCGGTCGACCGGGACTGCCGATCTATTTGTCGGCGCTCCGGGGAAGCGGCAAAAAGGCGGAATCGTGTGAAAAGACGCCGGCCGGGGAGCCGTTTCGTTACGCTATTCTCTTGCCGTACTCGATCGTCGGACGTTCGACGTCTCCGGCTTCCCTGTGCGGAAACTCGTCCGCCGAGGGGGAGGGACTTCGGACAGAATCGGGATCGGTTGCTCGGCCTGCGATTGCGCGTACCGGATGTATGAATTCCGAATGCGGGCCTTCGATACATCGAAAATCTGTCATTTATCTGTGCAGTACGCCTCAAGTGCAAATACGAGACGTTCCGCGCCGCCATATTTTCCCGGCGGCATGGCCGGGACGAGAGATGATTTTTCGTCCGTCAGCTCTTTCCGAAGATTCGCTGACGGGTACTGTACGAAACATTTCGGATGAATTCGGTCGGAATGTCCGGCGAAAAGCCGTTTCTTATCGGAGCGGGGCGGATTCCCGGTCCTGCGGCCGGACGGCTATTCGGATTCTCCATTATCGGAAGTCCGGACGGGGCAAGTCGTCATACGAATCGGTTCCGACGCACGGGATCACTTGCGAAAGACGCGGTCCATCTCGCGGCGGGCATCCTTTTCCTTGATGTACTCGCGCTTGTCGTAGCTTTTGCGTCCCTTGGCCAGTCCGATCTGCAGCTTGGCCAGCCCCCGTTCGTTGATGAACAGCTTCAGTCCGACGACGGTCAGCCCCTTGTCCTGCAACGAGCGCCCGAGCTTTTCGAGCTCCTTGCGCTGCAATAGCAGCTTGCGGTCGCGCTTGGGAGCATGGTTGTTGTAGCTGCCCCAGTGGTATTCGGCTATGTTCATGCCCCGGACGAAAAGCTCGCCGTTGTGGAAATAGCAGTAACAGTCGGTGAGCGAAGCCTTGCCCAGACGCAGCGACTTGATTTCGGTACCGGACAGAACGATCCCGGCGACGTACGTGTCGAGAATCTCGTAATCGTATGTCGCCCGTTTGTTGCGGATCGATATGTTTTTCTGTTCGTTCATGAGCGTTTTTGCATCGGGGAGTGCAAAGTTAGCAATAAAAAACGCAATCCCGTGCAGGTTCGGCCCGGGCGGACCTGCGAAAGACACGCCGCCCGGATTCTTCCCGGCGGCCGGGGATGTCCGGGATGGGGTAAGGCGCGCTGTCCGGCGCTATTTGTGCAATGCCTTGCCGATGCGCCGCTTGTTGCCCTGTTTGTTCGAATAGTTGTTCGCTTTGGAGCCGGAATGGCCGCCGGCCGAATAATTCTTCCGCTGGCGGTTGTTCATATAGGGCTGTTTATAGTCGTTTTTGAGATTGTTCAGGGCAACTTCGTCCAGAACGATCCGGTTATCGGACATCGAGCGTATGTCTTTCATGATAACCTCGTTGTTGGGATGCTCCTGATTGTACTCAAAGGATTTGGCGCGCATGAATTTGGCTATGTTGCCGGCGATCTGCGTCTTGGCTTCCTCGTCGTCGATCTCCTTCAGCGCGGCGAGCATGTTCTCGATATTCTTTCCGTAGTGCTTGCGGGCGATCTGGTGCTTCGGGTACTCGATGCGGTCGGGCTTGGGATAGAGGCTCTTGGCCGTCGGGATCGGATAGGGCGAGTCGACGTCCAGATCGAAGTCCGACATGATGAACAGATGGTCCCACAGCTTGTGCTTGAAGTCGGCCGACTCGCGCAGAATGGGATTCAGGTTGCCCATCACCTCGATGACGGCGCGCGCCTGCTGGTTGCGCAGGTCGCGGTCGTGGATCGTCTTCAGGTAGTCGACCATCTGATGCACATGACGCCCGTACTCGGGAAGCATCAGCTTCTTTCTCTCGAAATTATAGTTTTTATCCATAAGGATCAGGATGCGAACCGCGAAATCGGACCTCGGCCGCGAATCGTCCGAACGGGCGACTTCATCGATTCAAAAGGTTTACCGTAATGGTCGTTTCAGATTTGAAATTCCCTTGCCGGCCGCCGGAGAGCGCAGCCGCGTTGCTGTTTTTTAAAGCGGGAGGAATTCTTAACTTTGGGACAAAGCTACTCGGTTTTTTCGGAATAACCAAAAACCGTGCGCAAAAATATGAAGTTTACCATTATTCAATATTCATATAAAATATCAAAGTTATGACAAACGTATTGGTAGTAGACAGCGAACGCAGCATTCGCAATACGCTCAAGGAGCGTCTCGAATATGAAGGCTACCGGGTCGAAACGGCCGAAACCGGAGGCGAGGCCGCCGATAAAACCGAGCATTCCCGCTTCGACGTCGTGCTCTGCGATATGGCCGTACCCGATATCCGGGCGATCGATCTGCTCACTTCTTTGCACGGAAGCGGCAAATCTACGCCTTTTATCATGCTTTCGGCGCTCAAAGGTCTCGATCCCGCGATCGACAGCATCCGTCACGGAGCGTTCGATTACATTCCCAAACCGATTGATCTGAACAAGTTACTCCGCTCGATCCGCTCGGCTGTGGAGGATAAAAGCCAAAACCGTGCCACAGTCGAAACCCCTTCGGGTAAAAAGAGTTCCGCGGTGCGCACGGGAGACTCGGCGCGGGTTGTCGCCAAGGCTTCCTGCGCCCCGACCGAGATCGTTGGGACCTCGGTCGGTATCGAGCATATGAAGCAGCTGATCGAAAAGGTGGCTCCTTCCGACGCGCGCGTGCTGATTACGGGCGACAACGGAACGGGCAAGGAGCTGGTCGCCCACCGGCTGCACGAGCTGAGTCACCGGGCCGACCGGCCTTTCGTGGAGGTCAATTGCGCGGCCATTCCGTCGGAGCTGATCGAGAGCGAGCTGTTCGGGCACGAGAAGGGCTCGTTCACGTCGGCCATCCGGATGCGGAAGGGAAAGTTCGAGCAGGCCGACGGCGGCACGCTGTTTCTGGACGAGATCGGCGACATGAGCCTGGCCGCTCAGGCCAAGGTGCTGCGGGCTTTGCAGGAGAACCGGATCAGCCGTGTGGGCAGCGACAAGGACATCGAGGTGGACGTGCGCGTCGTGGCGGCTACGAACAAGAACTTGCGCCGGGAGATCGAGGCGGGCCGTTTCCGCGAGGACTTGTATCATCGTCTCAGCGTGATCGTCATTCGGGTGCCTGCGCTCCGCGAACGTGCCGGGGACATTCCGCTGTTGGTCGATTACTTCATCGGGAAGATCTGCGAGGAGTACGGCATAAAGCCCAAGGCGATCGAGCCCGGGGCGATCGAAGAGCTCGGGAAGATGGAATGGAGCGGTAATGTCCGCGAGTTGCGCAACGTGGTGGAACGGCTGATTATTCTCAGCGGGCAAACCATTTCTCTCGAGGATGTGCGGGCCTATGCGGCGGGTGCGCTGTAAGGCGGAGTTCATATATATTTTATAAACATACAAATATTTATTTTAATAAAATATATTGTGATCCGAGTGCAGGGCCAACTTGTTCGGACTATGTCGAGGGACCGCGTTTGTTGCAGGTTGAAAGCCTATATGGCAGGTGTGCCGACGTCGGACGGATCGTTCAGGCCGGTTGAGGGAATCGTTGCGATAAGGATGTCGAAAGGCATCCTTATTTTTTGCCGGAGTCGCGGTACGGAACCTCCTTAAAATAAGGATAGAGCGGTATGGTATGATCGCACGGTGATAGTCTTCGGGCGATTCCGAACGTTTTAAACTATTCTCCGGAATGCGCCGTATAAAATGTAATGAAATAGTGATTTGTCTGAAAATGCGCCATCCTGTATTTTTGAAAATCTTCCTAATCCGGATGGCATGAGAGTGTCTTTCGGGCGAGGTGCCGGGGCAGGGCGTATCGGCGGAGCCGTAAACCGGTCGCGCGAAACGTTTGTCCGGACGGTGCGGGCCGGGAAAGCGCGGCCGTCGCCGGGATTCGGGTCGCCCGTTCCGGAAACGCTTTGGGTGGCGAACGGTGCGGCCGCTTCTAAGCGGGTCGCCGCGCGTCGATTTTGCACGGGGGAAAAGCGCAGGGCGTTTCGTATTTGGAAATTAGTTCGTATTTTTGTACGCCGCTTCGCGCCTCGCCGTGTGCCGGGCTGCGGCGGTTTCCGGAAAAGATAACTTTGAAAGGCGCTGCCGCGTCGTTTTCGCTACTCGCTTTTGAAGAGCAGGGGTGCGCAGGCCGATAATCCGCAGGAGAATATGTTTGAAAATTTGACGGACAAGCTCGAACGGTCGTTCAAGGTCCTCAAGGGCGAGGGCCGGATCACCGAGATCAATGTGGCCGAGAGCCTGAAGGAGATCCGCCGCGCGCTGATCGACGCCGACGTGAACTACAAGGTAGCCAAGACATTCACCGACGAGGTGAAGGCCAAGGCGCTCGGACAGGACGTGCTCCGCTCGGTCAAGCCCGGCCAGATGATGACCAAGATCGTCCGCGACGAGCTGGCGGCGCTGATGGGCGGCACGATGACCGACATCCGTTTGGAAGGAAGTCCGGCCGTCGTGCTGATCGCGGGTCTGCAGGGTTCCGGCAAGACGACTTTTTCGGGCAAGCTGGCCAATCTGATCAAAAGCAAGAAAGGACGGCAGGTGCTGCTCGTGGCGGGGGACGTCTATCGTCCGGCGGCCATCGACCAGCTGAAGATTTTGGGGCAGCAGGTCGGTGTCGAGGTCTATACCGAGGAAGGAAACCGCAATCCGGTGCAGATCGCCGAGAACGCGGTCCGCTATGCCCGGGCGAACCATATCAATACGGTGATCGTCGATACGGCGGGCCGTTTGGCCGTCGACGAGCAGATGATGCAGGAGATCGAGGCGATCAAGCGGGCCGTTTCGCCGAGCGAGACGCTGTTTGTCGTCGACTCGATGACCGGTCAGGACGCCGTCAACACGGCCAAACAGTTCAACGACCGGCTCGACTTCGACGGCGTCGTGCTGACGAAGCTCGACGGCGATACGCGGGGCGGTGCGGCTATCTCGATCCGCGCGGTGGTCAACAAGCCGCTGAAGTTCATCAGCTCGGGCGAGAAGATGGACGCGCTGCAGGTGTTCCACCCCGAGCGCATGGCCGACCGGATTCTCGGCATGGGCGACATCGTGTCTCTCGTCGAGAGGGCGCAGGAGCAGTACGACGAACAGGAGGCGCGCCGGCTGAAGAAGAAACTGGTCAGGGACCAGTTCAACTTCAACGACTTTTTGAGCCAGATCGCGCAAATCAAGAAAATGGGCAACCTGAAGGACCTGGCCTCGATGATTCCGGGCGTCGGCAAGGCGCTCAAGAACGTCGAGATCAGCGACGACGTGTTCAAGCAGACCGAGGCGATCATCCAGTCGATGACTCCCGCCGAGCGCGAGAATCCGTCGATTCTGAACGGCAGCCGCAAGCAGCGCATCGCTGCGGGCAGCGGTACGACGATTCAGGAAGTCAACCGGCTGCTCAAACAGTTCGAGGACACGCGCAAGATGATGAAGACGGTGGCCGGCGGCATGCCGAAAATGATGCGCCACGGCAAAAGGCGTTGATTCCGGCCGGAAAGTTCCGACGCTCGTTGACCGGAATTTTTCAGGCCGTGCGGTCTGAAATCCGCAGGCTGGGTTTCCCCCTTCGCGGCGGCGTTGTGACGGATAGCGGGCGCGGCCGATGCCGAAACGGAGCCCCGTGTCCCGTCGGACGTAGCCGAAACTTTTCCGGAGTTCCGGTCGTAAGCGGATAGAACGTGCTGCCGGGTTGCGGGCCGGAACGTAAGTGTCTGCCGGGAAAGTTGCAGGACGGATTTCGGACGGTTCGGGCCGGCGGGTTGCCGGGGAGTCCGGGAGCGATGCGACGAGCCGCTCCGGCGGAAAGATGCGCGGGCCGGGTCGCGGAAGAACCGGCGGAAAACTCGGTTTCCTCGGGCAGGGGCGGAGGACGCTTTCACGTATCCGAATATTGTTTGAAAATTTTAAGATAGCGAGCTATGCAGATTATGGACGGGAAGGAGGTCGCAGCCAGCCTCCGCAAGCAAATCGCCTCCGAGGTGGAGGCTCTCGTGGCCGCCGGAAACAGGCCGCCGCATCTGGCGGCCGTTCTGGTCGGGAACGACGGCGCGAGCCAGACGTATGTCGGACATAAGGAGAAATGCTGCGGCGAGGTGGGCTTCCGCTCGACCGTGCTTCGCCTGCCCGAGGAGACGACCGAAGAGGCTCTGCTTGCCGAGATCGCCCGGCTGAACGCCGATCTGGACGTCGACGGCTTCATCGTGCAGCTTCCGTTGCCGAAGCACATCTCGGAGCAGAAGGTGATCGAGGCGATCGATCCGCGCAAGGACGTGGACGGGTTTCATCCGGTCAATACGGGGCGGATGATTTCGGGCCTGCCCGCCTATCTGCCCGCTACGCCCGACGGGATTCTGGAGTTGCTCGGGTACTACAAGATCGAAACCGCCGGAAAGCACTGCGTCGTGATCGGCCGCAGCAACATCGTAGGCCGTCCGATCGCCAATCTGCTGTCGCAGAAGGGCTGGGATTGCACGGTAACGCTCTGTCACAGCCGGACGAAGAATCTCGCGGAGGTCGTTCGCGGCGGCGACATCGTAATCGCCGCGCTGGGCAAGGCCGAGTTCGTCACGGCCGACATGATCAAGCCGGGCGCGGTAGTCGTCGACGTGGGTATCACGCGCGTGCCGAGCGACCGGACCAAGTCGGGGTGGAAATTGCTGGGCGACGTCAAGTTCGACGAGGTGGCTCCCAAGTGCAGTTACATAACGCCGGTCCCGGGCGGAGTCGGGCCGATGACGATCATCTCGCTGATGAAAAATACACTGAAAGCGGGTCGCGGGGAAGTGTACGGAAAGTGACGCTCCCGGGAGCCTGGCACGGGGAGGAATAAACGCTCCGGCCGGGTTCTTCGCGGTCTTGTGCGATCTTGCCCCTGTCGCGTCGGTGCGGCGGGGGCGAGTCGTTTCCGGGGAAGCGGCCGGCACTTCTTCCGTTTGCGGATGCCTTGGCCGTTGAGGGCCGAATGTCAGGTGCTGCCGGAGGCGGTTTAGCATGTTTGGAAACGGTGCTTGTCCGCATGATGCCGGAAGCGTCAAGACGCGCGGAGTCACGGTGCGGCCGGCCCGGCGTGGAATGCAGCGCCCGGAACCTTGCGGCGGCGAGCGGCTTCGGCCGTCGACAAGCGGTTTCGTCGCGTCGGACCGGCTCGGTCGTGCGCACGTAACTTGTTGCGCTACGCCCGCCGTTGTCGTGCGCGCGCTTTTCATGTAGGACCGCTGCCGCACGGTTGCAGTCCGGAGGCGCGGGCAGTCCGAGGATTCTCCCGGATCGGGCATGCGGGATGGCGGGGCCCGAGCGGAAACGGCAGGCCGGCGGTGATGCGAAGTCCGGAAGCTCGGAACCGGACGAGGCCCCGCCGCGCGATAAATTTCGGCGCGTAACGGTGTCCGGCACAAGAATCTCGACAATTTTTCGTTACTTTGCAGATCACTATCGATTAACCGGTCCCTATGGAGAACAAGCGCAATATCCGACGGTGGCTTCCCGTGGCGGCGGCTCTGGCCGTTTTCGTTCTGATCAACCTGTTCTATTTCGCTCCGCAGTTCAGCGGACAGACGCTGCTCCAAGGCGATGTTCAGCAGTACAAGGGCTCGTCGGAGGATATCATGCAGCACCGCGAGAAATACGGCGAGGACCCGCAGTGGGAAGGCAACATGTTCGGGGGTATGCCGGCTTACTTGATCAACGTGCAGTACAAGGGGACCGTCATCAAGACGCTGTCGAAAGCCTTCTACTTTCTCGGCCAGCCCGCCGCGCTGATCTTCATCGCCATGGCGGCTTTCTTTTTCATGCTGCTGTGCATGCGGTTCAACCCGTGGATCGGGATCGTTCCGTCGCTGGCCTACGGCTTTTCGACCTATTTCTTCATTATCATAGGGGCGGGGCATGTGACCAAGATGATGGCGCTGGCTTTCGCTCCGATGCTGTTCGGGGGAGTGTGGTACGCGTTCCGGCGCAACATGTGGGTCGGCGCGGCGCTGACGGGCGTCTTCGCGTCGATCGAGATCGGCGTGAACCATCCGCAGATCACCTACTATTTCCTGTTCATACTGGCCGCGTTCTGGATCAACGAGCTCGTGTCGGCCGCGCGTGCGAAAGCGCTGCCCCGGTTCGCCAAGACGACCGGACTGCTGGCCCTGGCCGCCGTATTGGCTGTCGGCAGCAATGCAGGCATGCTCTACTACATCAATTCCCATTCGGCCGAGACGATGCGCGGAGGCAGCGAGCTGCGCGAAGCCCGTACGGGCGAGAAGCAGCAGGGGCTCGACATCGAGTATGCGACGGCCTGGAGCTACGGGCCCGGCGAGACGTTCAATCTGCTTATTCCCAATCTGTACGGCGGCTCGTCCGAGGGCGGATTTTCCGAGGACGGAGCGGTGGCCGACGCGCTCGGCAAGTACAATGCGCGGCAAGTAGCAGCGCATCTGCCCGGTTATTGGGGCCCCCAGCCCGGAACGTCCGGTCCGGTCTATGTGGGCGCTGCGGCGTTGCTGCTCGCCGTGCTGGGACTGTTCGTGCTGCGCGGTCGGTCGAAATGGTGGGTGGCCGCGGTCGCGCTGCTCGCCGTGCTGCTGTCGTGGGGCAACCATTTCATGGGGCTGACCGAGCTGTTCTTCCGTCATTTCCCGATGTACAATAAGTTCCGTACCGTGTCGATGATTCTCGTGATCGTCGAGTGGTGCGTGCCGTTTCTCGCGGCCGTCGTGCTGCAGCGCATCTGGTGCGGCCGGATCGGGCACGCCAGACTGATGAAGGGGCTGAAATACTCCGTGTTGACGGTCGGCGGCATCTCGTTGCTGTTTCTGCTGTTCGGCGGCGCGTTGCTGTCGTTCTCGGGCGGAGCCGATTCGCAGATGCAGTTGCCGGACGACGTGCTTGCCGCGATGCGCGACGAGCGGGCGTCGATGATGCGTGCCGATGCGCTGCGCTCGCTGGTGTTCGCGTTGCTGGCGGCCGGAGCGGTGTGGTTGTTCGCGACCGACAGAATCAAGCGGGGCGCGCTGGCGGCGGCGCTGGCCGTGATCGTGACGGCCGATATGGTACCGGTCAACCTGCGCTATCTGGGACGCGAACGTTTCGTGCCCGAAAGCGCCGTACGGATCAGGCCGACGGAAGCCGACCTGCAGATACTGGCCGATACGGCCGGCGAACCCGGATACCGCGTGCTGAATCTGACCGTCAGCCCGTTCAACGATGCGTCGACTTCGTATTTTCACCGCTCGGTGGGCGGGTACCACGGGGCGAAGCTGCATCGCTACCAAGACCTGATCGAGCATCATCTGTCGAAGATGAACTGGAACGTGTACGACATGCTCAACACGCGCTACGTGATCGCTCCGTCGGACGACGGCCGAGGCGCTTCGGTGCAGCGCAACGACGGGGCCAACGGGGCCGCTTGGTTCGTGGACGAGGTGAGGATCGTGGCCGATCCGGACGAGGAGATCGATGCGCTCGACTCGGTCGATACGAAGCGTGTGGCGGTGGTGGACAAGCGATTCGCCGGGATGCTGGAGGGCGTTTCCGTTACGGCGGACAGTTCGGCCTCGATCCGGATGACCGAGTATCGCGTGAATCGCCACACGTACGAGTATTCCGCTGCGGCGGAAGGGGTGGCCGTATTTTCCGAGATTTATTATCCGCACGGGTGGACGGCCTATGTCGACGGGCAGGAGGCTCCCTATTTCCGGGCCGATTACGTGCTGCGGGCGATGAAGTTGCCTGCCGGCGACCATGTCGTCGAGTTCCGCTTCCGCGCGCCGCATTACGAGACGCTGACGGTCGTCACGCTCGTCTGCTCGCTGCTGCTCCTGCTGTCGCTGGCCGCGGCCGTCGGCGTGGCCGCCGTGCGCAAGCGCAAAACCGAACAAACCGCTACTGAGAATGGCTGTGGACAAGAATAAGAGAATCAAGCGCCGGGTGCGCAACGCCTACATCGTTTCGACGGTCAGCATCGCGCTGGTGCTGTTCCTGCTCGGAGCCGTGGGATATCTGATCATGGGCGCGCTGAACGCGACCGAACGGCTGAAGGAGAACGTGACCGTGTACGTGATGCTCCGCGACGACATAACGGCCGAGCAGAGCGCCGCGCTGAAGGGAAGAATCGAGAAGCACGAGGGCGTGCGCGAGGTGAAGTATACGTCCAAGGACGAGGCGGCGGCTGAGTTTCAGGCCTATCTGGGCGACGATTTCGTCGGCTTTCTGCAGGAAAATCCGCTTCCGGACATGTATGAGGTGAAGGTGGCTTCGACTTCGGCGGAAAAAGAAGCTCTCTCGGCGCTCGAGAGGCAGCTGCTGTCGTGGGAGGGAGTCGACGAGGTGGTGTATCAGCGCAGCGTGATCGATCAGATTACGTCGAACATCAACAAGTTCAACCTGATTCTGCTGCTTTTCGGCGCGACGCTGCTCGTCATTTCGCTGATTCTGCTCAACAATACGATTCGGGTGACGATCTTCTCGAAGCGCTATATCATCCATACGATGAAGCTGGTCGGCGCCACGCGCTGGTTCATCATGAAGCCTTTTCTGGTGACCAGCGTCCTGCAGGGAATTTATGCCGGGCTGATCTCTTGGGCGATGCTCGCGGTGATGATCGTGGGGCTCAGCGAGGGGCTGCCCGAGGTGAACTTCGTAGGCGAGCATGCCTATATCGCGGCGATCTGCGGCGTGCTGATGGTCGGAGGCATTCTGATCTCGCTCGTTTTCACGAGCTTCGCCGTGCGCAAGTTCCTGCGGATGAATACGAGTAATGCGAATCTGTATTGACTGTATTTTAGACGCGTATGCTGTTTGGCGAACGTTTGAAAAAACAGGGCGGCCGGCTTTCCCGGTTCCGGGAAGTCCTGCCGCTGGTCGTACGCGCTTTGCTAGTCTCCTTTTTTGGGCTGGCCGTCCGGGTCCGTACGGCGGGACATACGCCGGACCGGACTTCGGACCGCCGCACGGCGGAAGGACAGGTGGCCGACGAACCGAATACGACGGGAATCTATTCGGTGATGCGCAACCCGTTGTATGTCGGCGATCTTTTCAAGTGGCCGGGTATCGCGCTGCTGTCGATTTTCAGCCTGTTCGACTGCGCCGGCGAGTGGTTCGAAGGAGAGGGACCCCAATACGGTTGGCTGTGGGCCGCCGCAGGCTTGAGCGCTATCGTGTACGCCGTTCCGAAATATCTCAAGTGCCGGACTGCCCGGTTCGACGGGTCTTCCGTACAGGCGCGCGTGCCTGCGGGCAGCGTCCGTAAAAGACAAACCGTTTTATGACGATAAGATGAAAAAGAATGCGAAACCGTCCGCTCCGGCGGATAAGCAGCGCGAGATGCCGCTGACTTTTACGAACTACAAGCTGATGCTTATCGGGCTGGCGATCATCGTGCTCGGCTTCGTTCTGATGGCGGGGGGCGGCAGCGACGATCCGAACGTGTTCAACGAAGAGATGTTCAGTTTCCGCCGGATCACGCTCGCTCCGCTGCTCGTTCTGTTCGGCTTTGCCTTCGAGATTTACGCGATCATGAAGAAACCCGAAAAACGGCAGTAGGCGATGGAGTTCTGGGAAGCGATCGTTCTGGGAATCGTGCAGGGCCTGACCGAGTTCCTCCCGGTGAGCAGCTCGGGCCATCTGCAAATCTTCAATACGCTGTTCGGACTGCAAGGCGAGGAGAATCTGACGTTCGCCGTGGCGGTGCATGCTGCGACCGTGTGCAGTACGATTGTCGTTTTCCGTGCGGAGCTGGGACGGCTCATCGTCGGTTTTTTCCGGTTCCGCCGGAATGCGGAGACGGTGTACGTGGGTAAGATTCTGCTGTCGATGATTCCCGTGGCCGTAGTAGGGCTGCTGTTCAAGGAGCAGGTCGAGGCGCTGTTCGCGTCGGGACTGCTCGTCGTGGGAGTCTCCCTGATTCTGACCGCCGCATTGCTGACGTTCGCCTATTATGCCCGGCCGAGGCGCCGGAGCGATATTTCGTTCCGGGACGCTTTCGTGATCGGCATCGCTCAGGCGTTCGCCGCCGTACTGCCGGGACTGTCGCGCTCGGGCTCGACGATAGCGACCGGACTGCTGCTGGGCGACCGCAAGGAGGATGTCGCCAAGTTCTCGTTTCTGATGGTGCTGATCCCGATTTTGGGAGAGGCGTTTCTCGATGCGCTGAAAGGCGGTTTCGCTCCGGCCGAAAGCGGTATCTCGGCGGCTGCGCTGACGGGCGGATTCATCGCCGCTTTCGTCTCGGGCTTTCTGGCCTGCAACTGGATGATCGGTCTGGTCAAGCGCGGGAAATTGATCTATTTCGCCGTGTACTGTCTGGCGGTGGGAATCGCCTCGATCCTCTATTCTCTGATTTAAAACGCTGATATTTTGAGACAACCGCTTTCTACGGATTTGCCTTTCGCGGAAGGTTACGTGCTGCCTGTCGACAAGCCGCTCGGGTGGACTTCGTCCGACGTGGTGCGCAAGGTCAAGGTACTGCTTCGCAGGCTGGGGCACCGCAAGATCAAGATCGGTCATGCAGGGACGCTCGATCCTCTGGCTACGGGCGTGCTGCTCGTTTGCATCGGCCGCGCGACGAAACGGGCCGAGGAGCTGCAAGCCGAGCAGAAGGAATATCTCGCCGGATTGGAACTGGGAGCTACGACGCCGAGCTTCGATAGGGAGCACCCGGTCGACCGGACCTATCCTTTCGAACATATCACGCGCGAGAGCGTCGAAGAGGCGCTGCGAGGCATGGAGGGCGAGCAGTGGCAGCTGCCTCCCGTCTATTCGGCCAAGATGATCGACGGCAAGCGGGCCTATGAGTACGCCCGCCGCGGCGACGAGGTACAGATGCGGCGCGCGCTGGTCCGTATCTATGAAATGCGGATCGAGGAGTTCGAGCCGCCGCGGCTCGCGATTCGCATTCGGTGCAGCAAGGGGACCTACATCCGCTCGATCGCGCGGGATTTGGGCGAGCGGCTCGGCAGCGGAGCCTATCTGACCTCCCTGCGCCGGACCCGGAGCGGGGCCTGCTCGCTGGAAGACACCTATTCGCTCGCGGAAATCGAGCGGATACTCGGAAATCGCCCGGGCGTCGGAAACGATGACGCACCGGCCGGTTGACTCCCGGTCCTTCGCTTTTCGTCTCTTCCGGTGCGAAAAACGGAGGGAAAAGACGGCAAAATGAAACAAAACGGTTCGATTTGCGTATAAATATTACTGTGTTTATTCCGAATCAAGAACTAAAGATCGTCCGATCATGAAACTATCCCAGTACAATTACAGCTTTTCGCCCGATATGCTCGCGAAATACCCGGCCGAAAGCCGCGACGAGTCGCGGCTGATGGTGCTGAACCGCCGCACAGGCAAGATCGAGCATAAGGTATTCAAGGAAATGATCGATTATTTCAGGCAGGGCGACGTGTTGGTATTCAACGATACGAAAGTGTTTCCGGCCCGCTTGTACGGCAACAAGGAGAAGACGGGAGCCGAGATCGAAATTTTCCTGTTGCGCGAGCTGAACCGCGACCTGCGCCTGTGGGACGTGCTGGTCGATCCGGCGCGCAAGATACGTATCGGCAACAAGCTCTATTTCGGCGACGACGACCTGATGGTGGCCGAGGTGATCGACAACACGACCTCGCGCGGGCGGACGCTTCGTTTCCTGTTCGACGGCGACTACGACGAGTTCAAGGCGGCGCTGTACAAACTCGGCGAGACGCCGCTGCCCAAGTGGATACGCCCGAAAGTCGAACCGATCGACGAGGAGCGCTATCAGACGATTTACGCGAAGAACGAGGGAGCCGTCGCCGCGCCGACGGCCGGACTGCATTTCAGCAAGCACCTGATGAAAAGGCTCGAGATCAAGGGCGTCGACATGGCCTTTCTGACGCTGCACGTGGGATTGGGTAATTTCAGGACCGTCGACGTCGAGGACCTGACCAAGCATAAGATGGATTCCGAGCAGGTCGTCATTCCCGAGCGGACGGCCGAGGCCGTGAACCGGGTCAAGAGGGCCGGTGGCAAGGTGTGCGCCGTCGGCACGACCGTGATGCGCTCGGTCGAGAGTTCCGTGTCGACCGAGGGATTGCTGAAGCCTTTCGACGGGTGGACGAACAAGTTCATATTTTCTCCCTACGAGTTCAGCGTGGCCAACTGCATGATCACCAACTTCCATCTGCCGTACTCCACCCAGCTGATGATGGTGGCCGCCTTCGCCGGCTACGACGCGCTGATGAGCGCCTACGACGTGGCCAAGAAGGAAAAGTACCGTTTCGGCACTTACGGCGACGCGATGCTGATTCTCTGAGACGGCGCAATCGGAGGCCGGGTTGCGCGAATGGCTAAAAATTAGTACCTTTGTCTTCGGGTCGTAGCCCCTAATCCTGTAAAATTCCTTGGAAATGAGTCACTGCAAAATTCTTTATGTCTGTCAGGAAATCACGCCTTATCTTCCTGAATCCGATATGTCCGTATTGTGCAGGGCGCTTTCTCAGGGGATGCAGGAAAGAGGAAACGAGATTCGGACCTTCATGCCCCGTTACGGGCTGATCAACGAGCGCCGCAACCAGCTGCACGAGGTGATCCGCCTCTCGGGAATGAATCTGATCATCGACAACAACGATCATCAGCTGATTATCAAGGTCGCGTCGATTCCGTCGGCCCGCGTGCAGATTTACTTCATCGACAACGAGGACTATTTTCACCGCAAGGCCATGATCCGGGACGAAGACGGAGCGTTTTTTGCGGATAACGACGAGCGGGCGATCTTCTTTGCCCGGGGCGTGCTCGAAACGGTCAAGAAGCTCCGCTGGAGCCCGGATATCGTGCATTGCCACGGTTGGTTCTCGGCCATCGTTCCGGTATACCTGCGCAATGCGTTTGCCGACGATCCGGTCTTCAAGCGCACGAAGATCGTACTGTCGGTTTACGACGATGCGTTCGAGGGGGAACTGGACCCGGGTTTCAAAAGCAAGATTCAGGGGGAGGGCGTCGGCAGGAAATATCTGAGCCATTTGGACAAGCCCACATACGAAAACCTGATGAAGTTCGTTATTAACTACACCGATGGCGTGATTTTCGAGACTCCGGAGCCTCCCGAAGCGATCCGGGATTTGCTCGTCGAGAAAAAGAAACGCTTTCTGGAGTATCAGGATAAGTCAACACCGGAATATCTGGACCAGTATCAGGCATTCTACAACAAAGTGCTCGCAAATGAATAGACGAGGTAGGCTTAGGGCCGGGGCGGCGGCGCTGCTCTTTCTGTCGGCGCTCGCGTCGTGTACCGAAGTGGATAACCGGCTCGGGGAAAGCCTGATTCCCGACGATCAGCAGATGAAAATAAAGGTGGATACGGTATACGGTATCGATACCTATCTGGCGAAGACCGATTCGTTTCCGAGCGAGAGACTGTCGTACATGTATCTCGGCTCGGCCGTAGACCCTGTTTTCGGACGCACCGCGGCTTCCGCGTCGAGCCAATACGTGCTCAGTTACTACTCCTCGTCGTACGACGACGGGGATATTTTCGGCACGGCGCCCGTGTTCGATTCGCTCGTATTGCTGTTCACGCTCGATTCGTCCTATCTGGGCGATACGACCAAGACGCAGAAGTTCAACGTATACGAGTTGGTGAACGATCTGGACGACTCGGTATATTATTCCAATTTCGACCAGTCGACCGTCCTCGGAGATCAGCCGCTGTTCGATTTCGAACTGACCGGGGTTCCGACTTCCCAGCGCCGGGTAAGGCTCGAGGGGCCGGCCGTCGCGGAATTCGCCCGCAAGCTGATGGACACGACCGGCGGGGCCTATACTTCCGACTCGCTTTTCTACGACAGGTTCAAGGGATTCGGTTTCGTGCCCGATCCGTCTTCTCCGGAAGACGCTTGCGTCTACCGGATAGGCTACTCGTCGATGGAAATGATGCTTTACCTCCACAATTATATCGACGAATCGGCGACGACCCGGCGGGATACCGTCAGCGTCTATTACTCGTTCGCCAACGGTTCGACGATATATAACAACAACAGCGTCAGCACGATCCGGCACGACTATACGGAGACCTCGATGGAGCATATCAACGATACGCTGTCCGGATCTCCGGTCGCGCAATTAGGGTACGTGCAGTCCTTGGGCGGGGTTTCGACCTATGTGCGTTTCACGGACCGGTTCGTCGACGAGCTGTTGGCCAAGGTGGAGGAACCCTATAACTCGATGGTGATCAACCGGGCCGATCTGGTATGGGAGATCGACGATCCGACCGCCGGAATTTTCGACCGGGCGCCGCAGAGACTCGGGTCCTATGCCGGCTACAGCGTTTCCTTCCCCGGTATTCCCGATTATAACTATGTATACGAAAGTTCCGCCAGCATCACCCTGCAATACGGCGGCAATCTGAACCGTACGCACGGCAACTATGCGACGGATATATCCAGTTTTCTGCAAAAACTGGTCAATTCGCCCTCCGAGGCTCCCCGTACGATGATGCTGGGGCCTGCCTACGACGAGCTGTACGATTTCAAGCAAGTCGTGCTCAAGACCGGGGTGAGCGATCCTCCGTTGAGGGTCATTCTCACCTATACGTTGATCAAATGACCGAGTAGCCGATACGCAGAAACCTAAAGCGGACACTTTAGGTTTTCTCGTTTTTTGGAGAATCCTCCGCAGCAGGGCTGTCCGGGTGCGCGAAAGGTCTGCCGGCCGGGAACGAAGCCGGCCGGAGAACGAAATAAAGAAATAGAGTTATGCAAGACAATCTGGTGATCGTAGAGTCTCCCGCCAAGGCCAAAACGATCGAAAAGTTTTTGGGCAAGGGATATGTCGTCAAGTCGAGTTTCGGTCATATCCGGGATTTGGCGAAAAAGGGACTGGGCATCGATATCGCCAACGACTTCGCTCCTCATTACGAAATTTCCGCCGACAAGAAAAAGACGGTGGCCGAGCTCGAAAAGCTCGCGAAAGAGGCCAAGACGGTTTGGCTCGCTTCCGATGAAGACCGCGAAGGGGAGGCCATCGCGTGGCACCTGTATCAGGTGCTCGGACTCAAAGACGACAATACGAAGCGGATCGTTTTTCACGAAATTACGAAGAACGCGATTCTGCATGCGATCGGAAATCCGCGCGGGATCGACCTGAATCTGGTCAACGCCCAGCAGGCGCGCCGTATTCTCGACCGGCTGGTCGGCTTCGAGCTGTCGCCCGTGCTGTGGAAGAAGATCAAGCCGTCGCTGTCGGCCGGCCGCGTGCAGAGCGTGGCCGTCCGGCTGATCGTCGAGCGGGAGCGGGAGATCATGGCTTTCGAGTCGAAGGCCTATTATCGGGTCGTGGCCGACTTTTTCGTCACGGACGCCGACGGCAAACAGGCCGTTTTCAAGGCCGAGCTCAGCAGGCGTCTCGATACGGAGCAGCAGGCGCTCGATCTGCTCGAGAAATGCAAGGCGACGACTTTCACCGTGCTCGGGGTCGAGCGCAAGCCCTCGAAAAAGTCGCCTGCCGCACCTTTCACGACTTCGACGTTGCAGCAGGAGGCGGGCCGCAAACTGGGTATGTCGGTGAGTCAGACGATGTCGGTCGCCCAGCGGTTATACGAAGCCGGATATATTACCTACATGCGTACCGATTCGGTGAACCTCTCTTCGCAGGCGATCGCCGCGGCGAAAGCCGAGATCGTGCAACTGTTCGGGGAACGGTATTCCGAGGCGCGCAACTATAAGACCAAGTCGAAAGGGGCTCAGGAGGCCCACGAGGCGATCCGTCCGGCCTACATGGACCGGACCGGCATCGAAGGTTCGCCGGCCGAGAAACGGCTGTACGACCTGATCTGGAAACGGACGATCGCCTCGCAGATGGCTTCGGCCCAAACCGAGCGGACCGTAGTCGACATCGCGGTCGACGGAACCGAGGAGCGATTCGTCGCGACCGGCGAGGTGGTCCTGTTCGACGGTTTCCTGCGACTCTATTCCGAATCGACCGAAGACGAACCCGCCGACGGCGAGGAGGCTCTGTTGCCGCCTCTGAAGAAAGGCGACAGACCGCAGGCCCGGAGCATTACGGCTTCGCAACGTTTCACGCAGAGTCCTCCCCGCTACAGCGAGGCATCGCTCGTCAAGAGGCTCGAGGAGCTCGGCATCGGCCGGCCGTCGACCTATGCCCCGACGATTTCGACGATCATCGCCCGGGGATACGTGGTCAAGGAGAACAGGGAGGGCGTCAAGCGGGAGTACGTGCAACTGAGACTGGAGAAGGGCTCCATCGCGCGCAAAACGCTTTCCGAGAACGTCGGCCGGGAAAAGAACAAGCTGTCGCCCACCGATATAGGAATGATCGTGACCGACTATTTGGACACGCAGTTCGGCGATATCATGGACTATAATTTCACGGCGCTCGTCGAGAAGGAGTTCGACGAGATCGCCGAAGGCGAGAAAAGCTGGGTGGACATGATCCGTGCTTTTTACGGCCGCTTCCATACGACGGTGGACCGAGCGTTGGAGCAGGAGCCCGTGCGGAGCGGTCAGGCCCATCTGCTCGGAACCGATCCGGCGAGCGGAAAGCCGGTTTACGTGAAAATCGGCCGTTTCGGCCCGGTGGCGCAGATCGGCGGAGACGACGGGGAAAAGCCCCGCTATGCCAGTCTGAAGAAGGGACAACTGATCGCGAACATCACGTTGGAGGAGGCGCTCGATCTGTTTACGCTGCCGCGCACGGTCGGAGAGTTCGAGGGCAAGGAGGTCGTGATCGGGATCGGTCGTTTCGGTCCCTATGTCCGTCATGACGGCAAGTTCGTGTCGCTGGCCAAGACGGACGACCCCTATACGGTCGGGCTGGACCGGGCCGTGGAGCTGATCTCTCAGAAGAGGGAAAAAGACGCCAAGGCCAAGGTGCCGATCCGCAGTTTCCCCGAGGAGCCGGGACTGGCGGTGCTGAACGGCCGATACGGTCCCTATATCGCTTTCGACGGGAAGAACTACCGCATTCCCAAAGGGTATGTGCCCGAGGAGCTGACGCTCGAACAGTGCCGCGAGATCATGGCGAAGTCCAAGAAGAAGTAAAATTGTACACGAATCGAAGTCATCCGATGAAAGAAAGGAAAGCCGAAAACAGGCCGGTCGTTCGTCCCGGCGCGGTGGGATGGATTCTGGAGGGCGCGGCGTTGCTGGTGCTGCTTGCCGATTTTTCGTTTACCGCGTGGGGAACGTTCGCGCTGCCGGAAATGCCGCCCGAGTTCTTCGAATTTCGCGGCGGCGGAAGCATGGCCTCGCTGCGTGCCGGATTGTGGGTCTTGCCTGCCGTCGCGCTGCTGAGCTATCTGCTGCTGACGTGGCTGACGAGTATTCCGCATAGGCTTCCCTATCCGAGACCGGTCACGGACGACAACCGGCAGAGGCTGTATACGACGGCGACCCGCATGCTTCGGGTGTTGAAACTACTGGTCGTCGTATTGTACGCTTATGCGAGCTACAACCGGATCGCCTCGGCTTTCGGTCTGCCGGTCATGGATATCTATACGTTGTATGCGCTGGCGCTGGCTGTCGTGGTGATTCCGGTCGCCGCGATTATCAAAATGGCTGTCGGCCGGTAAGGATCGCGGCCGTCGCCGGTATGCGCTCGGCCGAAGGACGTATGAAAAAGATGCGGGAGGCAGGGCTTCCCGCATCTCTTTTATCTGCCATCGGACTTTCGTTTCTCTTCCGCTGGTTTTCCGATGCAGTCCGGCAAGCGGATTCCGTTTTCGGAAACCGGGAGAGACGGTTCCATCCGGTGCCGGGTTGCCGTATCGGGCTAATCGGGTACGCTCTTTCTCTTTGTCGGGACGGGAGCGAGTCGGCTTCCGCGCTGAACCCGGAGTTTCCGTTCCGTCTCCCGGTCAGAGACGCAGGATATGCGGCAGGCAGCGCCGCTCGCGGACGGCTTGCTGTCGCGATCTGCGGATTCTCCCGTTTCGGAGACCGGAAGCGGTGCGGGGTCGGAAATGCGGATACAGACTGTTTCCGATCCGGAGGACCGGTCTGCGAGGACGCGGAAGCGTTCCGTTGTTCCAGTCGGCGACCGTGTGCCGAACTCCGTTTCCGGGGGGAACTTTGTCTGCCGGGCAGGGTCTTTGCTATGGGGTTTCCCTGTAAACCAGCGCGACGGCATGAGCCTCGACTCCCTCTTCCCGGCCGACGAATCCGAGCCGCTCGGTCGTCGTGGCCTTGACCGAAACACGCTCAGGATCGATTCCCATCGTCTCGGCCAGCGTTTCTCGCATGGCGGCGATATAAGGCTTTATCTTCGGGCGTTGCAGGCAAAGCGTGCAATCGACGTTGCCTATGCGGTAGCCTTTGTCGCGGAGCATTTCGACGGTATGCCGCAGCAGGATCCGGCTGTCGATGCCCTTGAACCGCTCGGAAGTGTCCGGAAAATGAAGCCCGATGTCGCCCATGGCCGCCGCTCCGAGCAGCGCGTCGCACAGCGCGTGGATCAGCGCGTCGCCGTCGGAATGCGCGACGCAGCCGCGCGGATGTTCGATCAGGACGCCTCCCAGTCGGAGGGGGAGGCCGTCGGCGAGCGCGTGCACATCGTAGCCGTGCCCGATTCTGAAGTCGTTCATAGCATGGAGTTTGTTGACAAAGTAACGAATTTATCGCTATATTTACACGTAAAAACCAAATGAAAAGCCTATGTCGGATATAGTCAATCTGAAGCCTGAGGCCGTGTGGCGCTTCTTCGACGAGATTACGCGGATTCCCCGTCCGTCGAAAAAAGAGGAGAAGATCGTGGCCTATCTGATCGATTTTGCCAAAAGCCGCTCGCTGGAGTACCGCAAGGATTCGACGGGGAACGTCGTGATCCGCAAGGGAGCGTCGCCGGGTATGGAAAACCGCCCTGTGGTCGTTCTGCAGAGCCATGTGGATATGGTTTGCGAGAAGAGGGGCGACGTGAATTTCCATTTCGATACGGACCCGATACGGACCCGCGTCGAAGACGGTTGGATGCGTGCCGAGGGTACGACGCTGGGTGCCGACTGCGGAATCGGCATGGCGGCCGAGCTGGCCGTGCTGGATGCCGACGATCTGGCACACGGTCCGGTCGAGTGTCTTTTCACCGTCGACGAGGAGACCGGTCTGACCGGCGCTTTCGGCCTCGGCGAGGGCATGCTGAGCGGGAAATATCTGATCAATCTCGACTCGGAGGACGAGGGCCAGCTTTTCATCGGCTGCGCCGGAGGAATCGACACGGTAGCGACGATGCGCTATCGTCAGGAGGAGGCGCCGAAGAACTACGATTTTTTCCGCATCGACATCGGCGGCCTTTTGGGCGGTCACTCGGGCGACGACATCGACAAGGGACGGGCCAACTCGAACAAACTGCTCGCCCGCTTCCTGTGGCTGGCGGCGCGGCAGACGGAAATGAGGCTGGTATACCTCGACGGCGGAAATCTCCGCAACGCGATTCCCCGCGAGGCTTTCGCCGTATTCGGCGTACCGTCGCGCGACGCCAAGCGCCTTCGGGAGCTTTTCGAGGAATACGTCCGAGGCGTCGGACAGGAGTTCGCTCCGGTCGAGAAGTCGATGGAAATCACGCTGTCCGAGATGCCGGAGCCCGATACGGTGATCGATGCCGATGCCCAGCGGTATTTGCTGTATGCCCTGTGCGGGCTGCCGAACGGGGTACTGGCGATGAGCCCGACGATGCCGGGCATGGTCGAGACCTCGACCAATCTGGCGTCGGTCAAGTTCGTCGGCGACCGTCTGATCGAGATAACGACCTCGCAGCGCTCGTCGATCGAAAGCGCGCGCGACGCAGCGGCCGCGTCGGTCGAGTCGGTCCTGCTGCTCGGAGGCGGAGACGTGACGCATTCGGACGGTTATCCGGGCTGGGCGCCCGACCCCGAGTCGCATTTGCTTGCGGTGACGATCGAGGCCTATGAGAAGCTGTTCGGCAACAAGCCGCTCGTGCGGTCGATCCATGCCGGGCTCGAGTGCGGGCTTTTCCTGAGGAAATACCCTTGGCTCGAAATGGTATCGTTCGGTCCGACGCTTCGCGGCGTTCACTCGCCCGACGAGCGTCTGGAGATCGCTTCGGTCGATAAGTTCTGGAAGCTGCTGACCGAGACGCTGAAGATGCTGGAGTAGTCGGAATGATCCGTATAAGCCGCAGCCCGTCGGAAGACGGGCTGCGGCTTTTTGACGAGGATCGGCCTTATGGAAGCGGTCCGTCCGTTTTCCGATAAGGCGCGTACCTCCTGTCCCCTATTTTGTCTCGGCTTTTGCCCTCCTGCACAGAATGTTACGGAATAGCGGTTTCTTTCCCGGGGCGTTGCCTGTTTCCGCGAAAAGCATCCGAGGCGGTCGACGAGTAAAAATCGGCGGGCAGCCGATGTCGCGCGAACGATCTTGTGGGTCCGGGAGCGCTCCGGCGCTACCGCTCGGCGCGGCCGGTCGGGGGAGTTTTCTGCTCGGGGGCCAGATAGTCCCGACGCTCGACGTGTTCGTAATACTGTTGCAGGCGCGCTTTGAGCTGTCGCTCGGCCTCTTCGAGCAGCGGCGTGCGGCGGTCGGAAACGTCTTGCCGCTGCAGCGTGTCGTTGCGCAGATAAGCCGAGGTCGTGCGCTCCCCGTCGAAGAACAGCACGAGCGAATCGGTGATTCCCTGATAGATATCCCCCGCCGAGTTGGTCGCCATGGCCATCCGTCCGGTTTCGTGCAACACGTCCCGTCCGAACGCGAAGTAGGGCTTGTCGTATCCGAGCAGGCCGAGCAGCGTCGGCATCAGGTCGATCTGCTGCGCCACGCCCTCGTGACGGCCGCGCACCGATCCGTCGGGCGTGTAGATCAGGCAGACGATCTGGGTATTCCCCGTAGGGGTCAGCGTTTTCGGAGCGAACGTCTCGGACGAGACATGATCGGCAACGAAGACGAAAATCGTGCGGCGGAACCAAGGCTCCTTCGACGACGTTTCCATAAACTTCTTCAGCGCCATGTCGGTGTAGGCGACACCCTGGTGCACTTTCGTCTTTCCTTTCGGCAGACTGTCGGCGTAACGCTCGGGCACGACGAACGGGTGGTGCGAAGTGAGCGTGAAGGCCGACGCGAAGAAAGGTTCGGGCGTTTCGGACAGCGTACGGCTCATATATTGTAGAAACGGTTCGTCCCAGATGCCCCAGTATCCGTCGAAATCGCCCGTGCCGCAAACCTTTTCGTAGTCTTCCCTGCTGTAATAGCGTTGGACGCCCGCCAGCGTGGCATAGGCTCCGAATCCCATCGATCCCCGGCCCGATCCGTTGAAGAACGAGGTCGAGTATCCCTCGTCGGCGAGCAGGGCGGGCAGCGCTTTGGTTTCGGCCAGCGCCTGTGGCATCAGAACGAACGGCGTGCGGTAGGAAGGGATGGACGACAGAACCGAAGGCAGCGCCTCGATCGACTTGTGCCCGTTCGCGAAAGCGTTCGGAAAACAGTACCCTTCGCGCATCAGCGAGTCGAGGAAAGGCGTGAAGCCCCGTCCGTCGGGATAGAGATCCGGATTCAGCAGGGCCGAATGCTCGCTGCTGAAGCTCTCGAGCACGAAGATCACGATGTTGCGCGGCCCGAGCGCGGTCGTATCGGGCTTCGGATCGTGATAGGGAGAATAGAGCGAGTCGAGCGTTTCGGAATCGAAGAAACGGGTATAGCTCAGCGAGCGGTTTCCGAGCGTGCGCAGCAGGCAGAACGGGTTGCTCAGAATCAGGTTTGCCTTGCGGTCCGACGAGGTGTAGAGCGTCGCGTTGCTTAGCGTGATCGGGCGGGTCTGGCGGCTGAATCCGCCCCGGATGCCTCCGAGCGTCAGCGCGACTCCGGCGGCCAGTACGCCCAGATTGACCAGAAAATACCGCCTGCCTTCCCGTCGCGCCGGAGCGAAGCGAATCCGCCGGTAGCACCGGACCAGCCCGAAAATCAGCGCGGCGGCCAGCAGCACGACGTACCAGTTCTCGGCCATGGCTTTCAGCACGACCGTGCCCGTGTTGTCGTTGTTGCCCAGGTACGACAGCTCGTCGGCGGTGAAACGCTTTCGGGCATAGTGGAAATAGATGCCGTCCGAGAGGTTGATCGCAAGCGCGATACCGTTGACCGTCGAGTAGAGCCACAGCAGCATGCGCTGGTAGCCCTTCCGTTCGCGGAATCGGAACGGCAGCAGCGACAGCAGGATGAACGGCGCGTTGACGTACAGGATCGACGCGGTGTCGAACGCGAGGCTTCCCCGCAGCAGGTGCGGCAGCTCGTTCAGGCCGACCGGTCCGATTATGGAGGCGTTCATCAGATAGAAAATCACGCGGCACACGGCCCATGCCGCATAGAGCAGCAGCATGCGCCGGACGAAAGCCCACAGCAGGCCGTATCGCGGGGCCGGGCGCGTTTCGCGAATTCGGTTCATGGGCGGGTCACTTTCCTTTGATGATGATTTCGGGCTTGTGGTAGACGGTCGAATGGGGCGGTACCGATTCGGTCAGCCAGACGTTTCCGCCGATCACCGTGTCGTGGCCGACGACCGTGTCTCCGCCGAGAATCGTGCTGCCGGCGTAAATGATGACGTTGTCCTCGATGGTCGGATGCCGCTTGACGCCCGTGAGTTCCTTCTCGACGAACCGCGCGCCGAGCGTGACGCCCTGATAAAGCTTCACGTTCCGGCCGATGACGGTCGTCTCGCCGATGACGATGCCCGTTCCGTGGTCGATGTAGAATCGCGGACCGATCGTGGCGCCCGGGTGAATGTCGATGCCGGTCTGGCTGTGGGCGTATTCCGATACGACGCGCGGCAGCACCGGAATGTTCAGCCGGTGCATCACGTGCGAGAGCCGGTATACCATAACGGCGTAGAAGCCCGGATAGCACAGGATCACTTCCTCGGTGCAATAGGCGGCCGGGTCGCAGCTCTTGTAAAGGTTCGCGTCTTTCATCAGCCCCGCGTAGATCAGCGGAATCTCGGCGAAGAACCGGGCCGTCAGCCGCTCGCAGCAGCAGTCCATGCCGGAGCAGAGCGGCGTGATGATATGCAGGAAATCCTGCTGCAGGTTCTCCCAGCGCAGGTCCATCTCCTTGAGCGACATGCCCCGCCGGTCGCGGACCGGGAAAAGCAGGTTCGCGAGCGAGTCGACGAATCGGCGCGCGGCGACCTGCGAAGGCACTTCGCGGTAAAATACCTGCGTCATTCGGTGCAGGCGGTTCGGGAAATTCTTGATCGTGTCGGTCATGGCGTTTGCGTGTTTCGGGAAAAGTCGGGATATCGCCTGCGGCTTCCCTGCGTCAGCTTGCTGACGTATCGTTCGATGTCCTGCCGGAGTTTCCGGTACAGGAAGCACTCCTTGTACTGCTCGTTGTCGAGCAGTACTTCGCGTACGTTGCGCAGCGAGTTGTTGTAGTTGCTCAGTTCGTTTTTCAGCGCGACGCCCTGCTTCGTTCCGGCCGCAATGCGGTCGATGTTCATGTCGCGGAGCTTGTCGCAGACGGTGTGCAGCAGGATCAGCACGACGTTGTCCATCAGCGTGTGGCCCTGCATGAACAGGTGCACGTTGTCCGGCTCGACTCCCCGGTCGCGGATGTGCTGCCCGAACGCTTCCACCTCGGCGGCCCATTGCGGGTTGTGCGTCTCGAGCATCCGGACACGCTTGGAGACTTGCCGCTCGAGCCATTCGAGGGTCTGCTGCCCGTCCTCGCGGATGTCGAGATAGTTGAGCCGGACGCTGCTGCGGAAATCGACCAGCGTGAACGCTTTCTCGCTTTGGCGGCGGGCGGAGTAGGCATACCACAGGAACAGCGGATAGATCGCTCGGGAGTAGCGACTCATGAAGCGCTCGAAATCGAAGATCATCGTATCGTTCTTGGTCGCCTTGACGCAGACCTTGTGCAGCGAGGCGGGCCAGCAGAGGTAGTTCTCCGTCGCATAGGCATAGGTGTGGAACAGGTAAGGCGTTCGGTTGACCTGGCGCGACTGCTCGTTGAAGTCCTCGAACAGGTAGTCGAAGTCGCTGTCCACGCAAAGAATGCGGTCGTCGCAGCACTCGCCGATCATGCCCAGCAGCACTTTCTTGCCCTTGGCCAGATCTTGCCTCGGCGGAACGCTGATCTCGAATTTCAGCCACTCGGTCTCGTAGTCGTCGAAAATGCCGCGCCAGAACGCCACGTCGTCGTAGCCTTCTACGAATACTTGCACGAGCCGGTACTCTCCTGTCGAATACCGCGAGGGCATCGGCAGGGATTTCGGCGACGATTCCGCCGGCTGGATCGCGTACCGGTTTTTCTTGCGCTTGCTCATGGTTTTTCGGTTCGGTCTTTTTCGCCCGGGCAGGTCAGCGGGCCGGGGGAAGGGTTACTTTCTCCACCTCGATGCCGACGCGGCGCAGCAGCTCGATGCCGTCGCTGCTGTGATAGTCGTCGCAGAACACGACGCGGCGGATGCCGCTCTGAATGATCAGTTTCGCGCACTCGATGCAGGGCGACGAGGTGACGTAGAGCGTCGCTCCCTCGCTGCTGTTGCTCGACTTGGCGACTTTCGTGATCGCGTTGGCCTCGGCGTGCAGCACGTAGGGCTTGGTGCGGCCGGCTTCGTCCTCGCAGACGTTCTCGAAGCCCGACGGCGTGCCGTTGTAGCCGTCGGAGATGATCATCTTGTTCTTGACGATCAGCGCGCCGACCTGCCGTCGCACGCAATACGAGTTCTCGGCCCAGACGGTCGCCATCTTCAGGTAGCGGATATCCAGTTGCCGCTGTTTTTCTTCTTGGTATCCCATACGTTTGGCGTCGATAGAGTCAGTCTATGTAGATTTCGAGCAGCTTTCCCCGGCCTTCCAGCCCGATCTCCTCGATGCAGGCGGGTAGCAGTACGGTTTCGCCCCGGTCGACCGTTTCGGTCCCCTTGTCCCACGAGAGGGTCATCCGCCCGTCGAGCATCATGTAAACGGCGAACGAGTCGCGCCCGACGTGGTTGCGCTCGATCCGTCCGTCGAGCAGCAGCAGGTTCGTTGTGAAATAAGGGCATTTTTTCAGCGTGACGAACCGGTTTCGCTCCGGCGCGGCCGTGACATCGAACGACGTCCCGGAAGCGAAGTCGATCGCGTTGGCGGCCAGATCGGTCTGCAGTTCCCGCTTTCGCCCGTCCGGCCCGACCCGGTCCCAGTCGTATATCCGGTAGGTGATGTCGGAGGCCTGCTGAATTTCGGCGATCAGCACGCTGCCTTCGATCGTGTGGACCGTGCCGGCCGGGATGAAGAACGTATCCCCCGGATGTACGCGGGCTTTTGCCAGAAGTTCGGGAAGCGTGCCCCGCTCGACGTGTTCGGCGTACTGTTCCCGGGTGACGGGCCCGTCGAATCCGACGCGGAGCGCGGCGTCGGGGCCGCAGTCGACCACGTACCACATTTCGGTTTTGCCGTAGGAGCCGTGCCGCTCGGCGGCCAGATCGTCGTTCGGATGCACTTGGACCGACAGGGGCTGCTGTACGTCGAGGTACTTGATGAGCAACGGAAACTGAAGGCCGAAACGTTCGTATACGCGGTCGCCGACCAGCTCGCCCATGTAGACCTCGATCAGTTCCTCCAAATCGTTGCCCTTCAGCGGACCGTTGCGGACGACCGACCGGTTGCCGTCGAGGCCGGATAGCTCCCAGCTTTCGCCGACGGCGCGTCCTGCGGGAAGCCTTTTGCCCAGCTTCTCGCCGAGCCGGCGGCCTCCCCATATCTTTTCCTTGAGAATCGGTTTGAATTTCAGCGGATAAAGCATCTTATTCGGGATTTGCCCCGTCGTCCGCCGGTTCTCGGTGCGGAACCGGCGGACGGACCCCGGTGCGAGCGGTGCGGAGCGGGTTTAAAAATAAATACAAATCTAAGCATTTATGGCGAGATTTGCATACCTTTGTCCGCAGTGGACGATAAATAATAGCGCATGGATTTACTATGTGTCGAGCACGTGACGAAGCGGTATGCGACGCATACCGCGCTGCACGACGTGTCGCTCGCGATTCCCCGGGGGGCCGTTTACGGCTTGCTCGGTCCCAACGGCGCCGGCAAGACGACGCTGATCCGTATCATCAACCGCATCACGGCTCCGGACGAAGGCCGCGTTCTGCTCGGCGGCCGCTGTCTCGCGCCGGAGGACGTCCGCCGCATCGGCTATCTGCCCGAGGAACGGGGGTTGTACAAGAAGATGAAGGTCGGCGAGCAGGCGCTCTATTTCGCCCAGCTCAAGGGGCTTTCCAAGCGCGAGGCCACGCTCCGGCTGAAGCGGTGGTTCGAGAAGTTCGGCATTGCCGGCTGGTGGGACAAGAAGGTCGAGGAACTGAGCAAGGGGATGGCCCAGAAGGTACAGTTCATCGTCACGGTGCTGCACGAGCCCGAATTGCTGATTTTCGACGAGCCGTTCAGCGGTTTCGATCCGGTCAATGCCAATCTGCTCAAGAACGAGATACTCGCGCTGCGCGATGCGGGCGCGACGATCGTTTTCTCGACCCACAACATGTCGTCGGTCGAGGAGATATGCGACCATATCACGCTGATCGACCGCTCGCGGAACGTTCTGAGCGGTCCGGTCGACGAAGTGCGGCGCCGGCACGGCGGCAACGTTTTCCGCATCGACTTCGCGGGCGACCTCTCGGCGCTCGATCTGCAGGCGCTGGAGCGGGTGGCCCGTGTCGTGGCGGAGCCGAGACCGGAGGGCCGGTTGCTGACGATGCGGCTCCGGTTGCCTTCGGCCGATTCGGTCCGTAGCGCGCTCTCGCTGCTCAACGAGCGGGTCGAGATTCGCGGTTTCGAGGAGATCATTCCGAGTATGAACGATATTTTTATCCGTGCCGTCGGCGGCGAGCTGTAACGCGGACGTAACGAAAAGAGTTGACCTTATGAGCAAGATAGGACTGATCGTGAGCCGCGAGTTCAATCAGCGCGTGCGCAAAAAAAGCTTCATTCTGACGACGATTCTCACGCCTCTGCTGCTGGTCGGGCTGATGGTCGCTCCGGCGCTCGTCATGCAGCTTCGCAGCGATCAGGTGAAGCGGATCGCCGTCGTGGATCGCAGCGGAATCGTCGGCGACAAGCTGCAGGGCGACCGGGAGACGGTTTTCGTACCGGCCGATCGGAGCGAGGAACGGCTGAGGGAAGATAAGGACGAGTTTTACGGCTATCTGGTGATAGGACCCGACGTGCTGGCCGATCCCTCGGATGTCCGCCTGTATACGCACGAGGCTTCGACGCTCGATCTGGAGGGCGCGATCGCCGAGCGGATCGGGCAGATTCTGGAAGCGGAAAAGCTGAAGGCTTACGCTATCGACGATCTGCCGCAGATCATGCAGAGCGTCAAGACGGACGTGACGCTGCAAGCCTTCCGGATCGACGAGGCGGGAGGGGACCGGGCCAGCTCGAGCGTGTTGTCGATGGTGTCGGCCTATGTGTTCGGCTTTCTGATCTACATGTTCGTGTTCATGTACGGGGCGATGGTCATGCAGGGCGTGGTGGAGGAGAAAAGCTCCAAGGTGCTCGAGATCATCGTGTCGTCGGTCAAGCCTTTCGAGCTGATGCTCGGCAAGATTCTGGGCATCGCTTCGGTGGCGGTCGTGCAGTTTCTGATCTGGGTGGCGGTCGTGCTGGTGCTCGGGACTGCCGCCGTGCAGGTGCTGGCCGGCGACGCGCTGGCCCAAAGTGCCGCGCTGGCCGGACAGATGCCCTCGGGAATGGATGCCGATACGCTGTCGGCGCTCAGGGGAGTGACCGACTTCGGGTTTCTTGCCCGGATGTTCGGCGGTTTCCTCGTCTATTTCGTCGGCGGTTATCTGCTCTATGCGGCGATGTTCGCGGCGATCGGCAGCGCGGTCGACAACGTACAGGACACCCAGCAACTGCAATTGCCCGTGACCATTCCGATGATATTCGCGCTGATCGTGATGATGAACGTCATGCGCGAGCCCAACAGCTCGCTGGCCGTCTGGTGCAGCATCATCCCGCTGACCTCGCCGATCATCATGATGGCGCGCATGCCCTACGGGGTGCCTCTCTGGCAGATCGTCCTTTCGGTCGGATTGCTCTATGCGAGTTTCGTCGCGATGGTGTGGACGGCCGGCAAGATTTACCGGGTGGGCATATTCATGTACGGCAAGAAACCGGGTTTCAAGGAGCTTTACAAATGGATGAGATACAAGTAGCCGCATTCCGCTGGCCCGGTCCCGAGGGGCATCCGACGCCGGGAAAAAAGGACCGTGTCTGCCGGACGGTCGTTCGCCGGTTGGCCTGTCTGTTGAACTTCATCCTGTCTGCCGTTCCGGCTTTGACGGCTCAGTCGTTCGACGAGCGTTTCTCAGACTGTTTTTCCAAGGGCGATACGGCTGCCGCTCGGCGAGTGTTGCGGCAATGGGAGGCGTCTGCCGAGCGTCCGGCGGAGTTTTTTGTCGCCGGGCTGAACTATTGTTTCCGCATGGCCCGGCAGAGTCTGATCGTGTTGGGGGATGGTCCCGGGAACGGGCCGACTCTTGAAACGGTCGATCCGGCCGGCTCCTGCCGGGAACTTTCTCTGTCCGAGGCGGTGCGTTATGATACGGCGCTCGTCCGGCGGGGAATAGCGTATATCGATCGAGGAATCGAAGCGTACCCTTTGCGTCTCGACATGCGTTTCGGCAAAATCCATGCACTGGGCGAGATCGGAGACTACGGCCGCTACGTCGATGCGATCGTCGATGCGGTCGCAGCGTCGGCCGATAACGCGTGCCGCTGGCTTTGGAGCGATGACCGCCCGCTGGAGGACGGTCGGGAGTTCATGCTGTCGGCCGTTCAGGACTATGTGAATCGCCTTTATGAGCTGGGGACCGACGAGGGGCTCGACGGCATGGATCGGATCGCTTCGACCGTGCTGGGAATCTATCCCGATCATGTGGAGAGTCTGGATAATGCGGCTATCGTGCGGATCGTCCGCGGCCGTTACGACGAGGCGAAGCCTCTGTTGATGCGGGCCGAGCGGCTGGCTCCGCGCGATATGACGATACTGGCCAATCTGGCCGAGTTGCACGTTCGGCAGGGAGACCGTCCGGCCGCGGCGACTTATTATCGCAGAATGGCGGACTGCGCGGAAGGTTCCGACCGGGATTACGCTTTGCGGCGGCTCCGCGAGTTGGAGGAGAAAGAGTGATATTTCGCGGATACGGATACGGTCGCTGCGCGGGCGGTTTTGCGCGGAATGCCTTTCGGAGTCGTGGAAAATCGGCGGGAATCGTTCGATGGGCGAGCGAATTTTATAAGAACAGAACGGAACGTTAAAAAAGACTTATTATAATGAAAGAATGTGTATTGGTTGCCGGGGGGGCCGGCTATATCGGAACTCATACGGCCGTGGAGCTGATCGAGGCGGGATACGATGTCGTGATCGTCGACAATCTGTCGAATTCCGAAATGAAGGCGGTCGAGGGCGTTCGGGAAATCACCGGGCGGAACGTGCCCTTCGAGCGTGTCGATTGTGATGACAGGCAGGCGCTGGCGGACGTGTTCGGCCGCTACCGGTTCGGCGCGGTTATCCATTTCGCCGCGTCGAAGGCTGTCGGCGAGTCGGTCGAGAAGCCGCTGCTCTATTACCGCAACAATATCCTGTCGCTGCTCAACGTGCTCGACCTGATGCGGGAGAAAGGGGTACGCAATCTTGTCTTCTCGTCGTCGTGCACCGTGTACGGCCAGCCCGAAGCGTTGCCCGTCACCGAGCAGACGCCGAGGCAGCCGGCCACGTCGCCTTACGGCAACACGAAGCAGATATGCGAGGATATTCTGCGCGATACGGTGGCGGCTTATCCCGAGCTGTGCGGCATAGCGCTCCGCTACTTCAATCCGATCGGAGCGCACCCCTCGGCATTGATCGGCGAGCTTCCCAAGGGCGTACCGGGCAATCTGGTCCCGTTCATCACGCAGACGGCGGCCGGTATCCGCGAGTGCCTGAGCGTATTCGGCGACGACTACGACACGCCGGACGGATCGGCGATCCGCGACTATATCGACGTAGTCGATCTGGCCAAGGCCCACGTCGTGGCCGTAGGCCGGATGATCGACGGGAAGGGCAAGAACCGCTACGAATACTTCAATATCGGTACGGGTCGCGGCCGTTCGGTGCTGGAACTCGTCTCGCTGTTCGAACGGGCTACCGGCGTGCGTGTGCCGCACAAGATCGTCGGCCGCCGGGCCGGCGACATCGAGAAGATCTGGGCCGATACCTCGTATGCGAACCGAGAGCTCGGATGGAAGGCCGAGCGGCCGATCGAGGATACGCTTCGTTCGGCCTGGGCTTGGGAGAAACGGCTGCGCGGAATCGAATAGGCGGGAAACCGGTCCGCGGAGAAGATGCCGGTCTTTTTTCGGTGTGCCCGTGTGCGAACGCGTTGTGCTGCACCGACTTTCCGTGCGGAAACGATCCTGCCGTCGGGCAGTCGCAGTCTTCGGTAGCGTGCATGACGGTCGCAGGTTCGGGAAGCGAAAGCAAGGGATTTTAGATAAATTGTCCCGGAGGGGATTGCGTATGCGCAGGAAGGCGGATGCGGATAATTCCCGGATAGGGGCTTCGGTCCGGTTGCTGCCGACTTTTATCGTTAGATTTTTTCGCTTGTTCCTGTGCTTTTGTCGAAAGCACGGACGGGGATTCGGCGGAATATGCGGTCCGGTCGAATTTCGGCGGTCTTTTTCCTTCCGTCCGCTGTTGTGGAAAGTATATAAAAACGATTCGGGAACCGCTCTAAAGCGGTTCCCGAATCGTTTTTCGCTTTTGCGCGGGAAAATCGTCAGGGCTTCGGATGCGACGGATTGCGGGCAACGCCGAGTTTCCCGGTCGTCCATTCGATGCTTTCGTCGGGGCGGTCGTCGCTTGCGACGATCAGCGTTATCGGATCGTTCTCCCAATATGATTTGACGGTCTTTCCGCCCATAGCTTGCTCGGGTTTCGCGTCGTCGGGATTGACCAGTATTCTCAGGCCGACCGACTCGTGCATCATCTCCATGTCTCCGCGCGAGTTGCCGCCTACGATCAGCGGACGGGCCTTGATGAACGTGTGGATGACTTCGGCCTTGCCTGCGTCTTGGGGGATCGGACGCACGACCTCGTCGGTCACGATGCCGTCGCGGATGCACGACTTGACGCCCAGAATGCGGTCGACCGGAATGCCGAGCTGCTCGTGGACGAACCGCTGATAGAGCAGCTCCGTCGAGGCCGTTACGATCCATATCTCGAAGCCGTATTCCTCCAGATTGGCCAGCAGCTCCTTCATTTCGGGATAGAACTTGCCCGCGAACTTGTTTTGGTAGCAGACCCAGCCGGCATTACTCAGTTCGTCGGGCGTCAGTCCGGCGAAGAAGTCGATGCACCGCTGCGTGTAGGAGACGGCCACGTTATCGCCTGCGGCCAGTTCTTCGCAGATTTTCCATTTTTCTTTCGACAGCTTGTCCTGACGGTCCTGGTAGTTCGCTACGGCGAAGTCGTACATCGATTCCTCGCTCAGGTAGTGGGGCACTTGGCCGATCAGCGTGCCGTCGCAGTCGAATACGGCGACCTTCCGCTCCTTCATGGCGAGCGTCGAGTTCAGAAACGATTCGATTCGCCGGTTCGTCTCGTCCGGCCAGCCGGTTATGTGGCGGTAAGTCTGGCCGAAAGTCGCGGGCTGGCAGAGCAGCAGCGCGATGACGGCCGTTGCGATTTTTCTGAAAAAGTCGGTTCTTTTCATGAGTAATAGCTCGAATTTGACATGGTACAAAGTTAACGGATTATTCGGGAAAGCGAATGCCGTTCGCCTGCCGTTCGGCCGAGGAGTCGGTCCGCGTTCTTCGTTTTGTCGCTGCAGTACGTCTCGGCCTTTCCGGTCGTCTTGCGATTTCCGGCCGTCTTCGTCCGTGTCCGGTCGGGCGGTCCGCGGCTGTTGTTCGGCTGTTCGGGAGGGGGTCTTGCCGCTTGATACCCGGCCCGGATGATTGTCCGACGGACCGTGGAATGCTGAGCGGGATTTGCGCGAAAGATGCGGTATTCAAGGGAAGGGCCTTATCGCGCGGCGTCAGAAAACTTCGCGCAGGATCGAGATCGAGCGGACCGAGTGGATCGAATCGAAATGGTAGCCGAAAAAGGACAGCATCGCTTCCATGAATTCCGTACGCCGTGCGCGGGAAAGCGGGATCTCGGCCAAAGCGTCGGCTTCGCACTCCATCAGGGTGCCCAATAGCCGGGCGCACGCCTCGTTCATGCCGATGCGGTGGGCGGGCATCGACGGCGTGAAAAGCCCGCCCCGGATGTCGAAGCAGCCGTTTTCGATATACTCGTTGCCGGGATAGAAGCCCAGATAGGCGGACAACCGTACGAGGAACCAGAGGTGGTAGTTAGCGATTCCCTCCCGCATCGCGTCGAGCTTCAGCACGGCCTCGCAGAGAAAGTCGAACAGGGGCTCGTTGGCCTCGACCTCGCGGATCAGCCGGTACAGCACCTCGGCCATGAACATCGAGATCGTGCTTTTGCGCACATCGAACGGGACCGACATCAGCGGGCGGAGACTGCGCATTTCCCGGATGCGGTGCATTTGCGCGTGCGGCTGTTCGACGCCCTCGAATTCGACGAGAAACATCGGCTGGAGAAGCGCCGCCTTGTTGCCCCGGCCCCGCTTGCTGCGGATGCCCTGCACCATGTAGCTCATTCGGCCCAGCACGTCCGTGAACAGATAGGCGATCGCCGAACTGTCGCCGTATTTGATCGTATGGAGTACGATGCCGCGCGCTTTGTAGGTGCGCATCAGGGACGGCTGTTGAGGAAGGCGGCCAGCTTTGCGACGGCGCGTCCCCGGTGACTGATCGCGTTCTTGGCTTCGTCGCTCATTTCGGCGAAAGTTTCCGCATACCCGTCGGGAACGAAGATCGGATCGTATCCGAAGCCGTTCGTGCCGCGGGGAACCGTCAGCAATACGCCTCCGACGATTCCTTCGAAAAGATGCTCTTCTCCGTCGAGAATCAGCGAAATGACGGTGCGGAAGCGGGCCCTCCGGTCCGTTATGCCTTCCATATTGCGCAGCAGAAGCTCCATGTTGCGCTCCGAATCGTGTCCCGGTCCCGCATAGCGTGCCGAGCGAACTCCCGGCTCCCCGCCGAGCGCCTCGACCTCGAGGCCCGTGTCGTCGGCAAAGCAGTCGGCTCCCCCCGTGCACTCGTACAGGTAGTGCGATTTCTGGGAAGCGTTGCCTTCGATCGTAGGGCGGTCTTCCGGAATTTCCTCGGTAATACCCAGCTCGTAGGGCGTGACAAGCCGGTAGCCGTCGCCCAATACGGCCTGAACTTCCTTTAGCTTGTGTTTATTGTTGGTGGCAAAAATAATTTTCATAGTTTGGTAAAATAAATTTTTTCACTTCGTGTAATGACCTATGAATCCGATCAGTACGACCGCAATGAACAGGACGATGAATACCCCGAGCAGTATCCGCCGGTTGCGTTTCAGTTCCTCGTGCTCGGTCATGGCTCGGTCTTTCTGTAGAATTTGCTGAGCCGGTCGTCCGCATGGATCTTGTCGATGATCGTGCGCACCAGCGTGTCGATCTCCTTGTCGGGGCTGTAGTCCGCCGCGCAGATGTAGCTCACGCGGTTGTCGCGGATCAGCTGTTCCATCGTCTGCCTTTTTTGCCGCGAGCGCGGGTTGTATACCGCGATCGAGTGGCCCCCCTGTTGCTTGACGAGCTTCATGCACGGGATGTCGGTAGTCCCGTCGCCGAAGTAGATCATGTGGCGGAACTGGACGGGCCTTTTCTCCTCTTCGATGAACTCGTTGATACGTTCGCTGTCGTAGACGCTTTCGATACCCTTGTTGATCTTGAAGATGAACTGCGTCTTGTTCGTGTAGTTGACCGCCACGGCCGGCCAGTAGGCCACTCCGTCGACATCGTAGAAGAAGGAGCTGGCATAGATTTTCTTGAATTGCCGCGCGATCGGCGTGCCTTCGATCATTTCGCGCAGTCCGGACGAGTTGATATAGTGGTGCAGCTGAATGCCTTTCGCTGCGGCGTAGGCGTTGATGCGCGGGAACCATTCGCGGACCCCCTCGTACAGCCGGATGTTCTGTCCCGAGCGGGCGAACGATTCGCGCCGCAGCGAGATACCCGAATTCTTGGCTTCGTGCAGCATCCGGTACATGTAGGCGAGGATCGGGTCCCCGTCCTGCTCCATGGCCGTCTGGTTGCTCTCTTCCCAGAACTCGCGGTTGCTTTTTCCGACGGCCGGAATGAAGTCGTATTCCTGCATGTTGCCCGGAGAGAGCGTGCCGTCGAAGTCGTAGATCAGCGCTACGGTCAGTTTCTTCGCCATTGGATCGCCTTTTTGTTTTGCAGTAAAGATACGAAAAAAACGCGGAAAAAGGCGGGTGCTGCCGGAAGCGCCCGTACGTCATGGGTTTCTGTGCCGGCGTCTGCGGAGATCGGGAGTATGCGAGAGGAAACGGCCTGGCTGCGGGCGACGCTTCACGCAGCGGGACCGGATCGGTACGGCCGGCGGTTCGGCCCAATGCGGTCGGCGGTTCGGTCCGCCGGCTCGTGCGCTTGCCGGCCGCGATATCCGCGCCGGAGCCTTGTCGTTCCGGGGGCGCATGCGGAATAGGGGATTCCGTTGCGTTCTTTCGGGGAACGTGTTGCAACGACTTCCCGCACGGACTCCGTTCGGTGGAGAATTTGTCGAAAGGCGGTTCTCCCGGGGTTCGGCGACTCGCTGCCGGAATCTCGACCGGAATGCGGGTCGTAGGGGTAACCGTCGGTTTTCACGTTTCGGCTGACGGTTACCGGTCGGGGTTTTCGGGCGCGCGGCTTCTCGGGGCTGGCCTGCATGTTTTCATGTCGGGCACGGACATATTCCGCTTCAGGCGCTCGGGCTGAGAGCGGGGACCTCCGGCCTCGCTCAGCCGGCGACAGATTTTCCGGCCCCGGCTGCATAAGCCGGGAGAACCGTTGCAATCCATCAGATGACGGATCGTGTCGCCGAGCTGCTCGCCGATCCAAGGCCGCTTGTCGGCCAGCCGGGCCAGAATTTCCATGGCCCAGACTTTGACCGCTACCGGGACGGAGCGGTCGATCATCCGGTCGAACGTGACTTCGATCGTCCGGTCCAGCCGCCGGTCGTCCAGCCGCAGGGATTTCCGTCGAAGCAGGAGCGCAAGGATTTTCGAGAAATGCCGCTGCGCGCCATGACAGCTTACTTCCGCGTAGCGGTCGACGAACGCGCTCAGATGCGGTTCCATTCGTTTCGGGTCTGCCGCGAACGCGTATTCCAGAGCGTAAGACGCGCGGAAAGCGATTCTCGGGTCGGGATCGGTGCCCAAATCGATCGTCTCGGCGAGCAGGCCCTCACGAGCGATCAATCGGCCTATCCGCTCCCCGAAGCGGGACGTCGCTCGGACGGACAGGATCTTTCGCAACTGTTCGCTTGTCATAAGTGTAGCGGTTGAACGACGGACAGTACGGACGCCCGGCTACCTGCCGTACCGGCCGTCGGATTTCCGATGCTTCCGGTTTTACGGCTCGGAGTTTCCTTCGTCGGAAAAAATTCGGGCAGGCTCCGAATCGGACACGCAGTCTGCGTCTGCAAACCGCACCCGACGGATATGGAAATTCGCGCGCTGGCACATTGAAGTATATAATTGCCTGCGACTATTCGTCCGCGCATATCCGTTTCCCGACCGAGGGAAACGGAATACCTGCCAAACGAGCCGAGCGAATGTCTTACGGTTCGAGATAAGAGAATCGTGGCAGGAGGACCGGCGGACGAACGATATGCTGCACGAACTAACCCGTTCGGCCAGACCGAACAGATTGCACGTCCTGCATGCACGTTTCCGGCGAAACGGTCGCGCTTTCTCCGCCCGACCGTTACAATACGGTCATCCAGCCGTGGGTGTCCGGTTCCTCGCCGTACTGGATCGCGCGCAGTTTGTGGTAGAGTTTCTCGCACCAAGGACCCGGCTTGCCGTCGTTGTAGGCGAACGTGCGTCCGTTCTCGGGATCGTAGATGCTCCCGATCGGCGAGATCACGGCGGCCGTGCCGCACGAGCCCGCCTCGTCGAACGTGCCGAGCTCGTCGTAGTCGACCACGCGCTGCTCGACCTGCAAGCCCATTTCCGCGGCCAGCGTCATCAGGCTCATGTTCGTGATCGAGGGCAGTACCGAGTGCGATTTGGGCGTGATGTAACGGCCGTCGCGGATCGCGAAGAAGTTCGCGGCGCCGCACTCGTCGATATGCTTTTTCTCTTTCGCGTCGAGGTACAGCACGCTCGGATAGCCTTTCTCGTGTCCGATCTCGGCCGAAGTCAGGCTCGCCCCGTAATTGCCTCCGGCCTTGATGTGTCCGGTGCCGAGCGGCGCGGCGCGGTCGTGGTCCCGGTCGATGATGACCCGAATCGGGTTGAATCCCTCTTTATAGTAAGGGCCTACGGGCGTTACGAAAACGATCAGCAGATATTCGGAGGCGGGCTTCACGCCGACTTGCGGGCCGGTCCCGAACAATACGGGCCGGATGTAGAGCGATGCTCCGGTCCCGTAGGGAGGCACGAAGCGTTCGTTGGCGCGGACGACCTGCCGCACCATGTCGGTGAACAGCTCGACGGGCGGCATGGCCATCTTCAGGTAGTCGGCCGACGCGCGCAGCCGTTTCGCGTTCTCGTCGATGCGGAAGACGCGGATTTTCCCGTCCGCCCCCCGGAATGCCTTCTGCCCCTCGAACGCCTCCTGTCCGTAATGGAGGGCGGTGGCCGCCATGTGCATCGTCACGGTCTCGTCGGATGTCAGCTCCGGCTTCGTCCATGCTCCGTCGCGGAAATAGCTCCGTATGTTGAAATCCGTCCGGATATAGCCGAACGAAAGGTTTTTCCAATCCAAATTCGTGTCCGTCATATGCTTCGTTTTTAAGTCTTCAAAACTTTGTCCGGCATGGGCGCGGTTCCGGCTGTCGGACGGACCGGAGTTTTTGGAAGCCTTTACCCGATCGTCGCGCCGTTATCGACCCGATCTGCCGGCGACAGCAGCACGAGCTTACCGGACGAGTCCTGAGCCATCAGGATCATTCCCTGCGAAAGCACGCCGCGCAGCTCTCTCGGCTCGAGGTTCACGAGCACGAGCACCTGTCGCCCGACGAGTTCCTCGGGTGTGTAATGCTCGGCTATGCCCGACACGATCGTCCGCCGGTCGATGCCGGTGTCGATCACGAGCTTGAGCAGCTTTTTCGTCTTGGCGATCTTTTCGGCCTCGAGAATCGTCGCCGCGCGAATGTCCATTTTCTCGAAGTCGTCGAACGATATGCTTTCTTTCTGCGGTTCGGTCCGGCCTCCCGCCTCGCGGGCCATGTTGGCCTTTTTCGTGTCGGCGAGCTTCCGCAGCTGGGCTTCGATCACGCTGTCGTCGATCTTCTCGAACAGCAGCACGGGTTCGCCGATCCGGTGTCCGGCCTCGAGCAGCGACGTGTCGCCGAGCTGCTCCCAGCCCAGCTTGCCGATCTGCAGCAGGCCAAGAATCTTTGCGGCCGTGAACGGCATGAACGGCTCGATGGCGATCGCGATTGACGCGGTGATCTGCAGCGAGACGTTCAGGATCGTCTTCACGCGTTCGGGATCGGTCTTGGCCAGCTTCCACGGCTCGGTATCGGCCAGATACTTGTTGCCCAGCCGGGCGATGTTCATCGCTTCCTTGAGTGCCTCGCGGAAACGGTAGTTCTCGATATTCTCCTCCAGGTTCCTCTTGATCTGGGGCAGCTCGCCGAGTATGTCGCGGTCGTAGTCCGTCAGTTCGCCTCGCTCGGGCACGCTGCCGTCGTAATACTTGTGCGTCAGCACGAGCGCCCGGTTGACGAAGTTGCCGAGCACGGCGACCAGCTCGTTGTTGTTGCGGGCCTGAAAGTCCTTCCACGTGAAGTCGTTGTCCTTCGTTTCCGGAGCGTTCGCGCACAGCACGTAGCGGAGCACGTCCTCCTTGCCGGGGAAGTCGGCCAGGTATTCGTGCAGCCAGACGGCCCAGTTGCGCGAGGTCGAGATCTTGTCGCCCTCGAGGTTCAGGAACTCGTTGGCCGGCACGTTCTCGGGCAGGATGTATCCGCCGTGGGCGCGCAGCATCGCCGGGAAGACGATACAGTGGAAAACGATGTTGTCCTTGCCGATGAAGTGCACCATTTTCGTCTCCTCGTCTTTCCAGTACTTTTCCCAGTCGGGCGTCAGCTCCTTCGTGGCCGAGATGTAGCCGATCGGCGCATCGAACCAGACGTACAGCACTTTGCCCTCGGCTCCCTCGACCGGAACGGGAATCCCCCAGTCCAGATCGCGGCTCACGGCGCGGGGCTGGAGCCCCAGATCGAGCCAGCTCTTGCACTGGCCGTACACGTTGACTTTCCACTCCTTGTGCCCTTCGAGAATCCACTTGCGCAGGAAAGCTTCGTGCTTGTCGAGCGGCAGGAACCAGTGCGTCGTCTCGCGCAGCACCGGAACCGAACCGGTGATCGCGCTGCGCGGGTCGATCAGGTCGGTGGCGTTCAGCGTGCTGCCGCACTTCTCGCACTGGTCGCCGTAGGCGCGATCGTTGCGGCAGTGGGGGCAGGTCCCGACGATGTAGCGGTCGGCCAGAAACTGTCCGGCCTCCTCGTCGTAATACTGCATCGTCGTCTTCTCGGTGAACTCGCCCTTGTCGTACAGCGTGCGGAAAAAGTCCGAGGCCGTCTTGTGATGCACGGGCGACGTGGTGCGCGAGTAGATGTCGAACGATATGCCGAGCCCTTTGAACGCGTTCTTGATGATATTATGGTATTTGTCGACGATATCCTGCGGAGTGACCCCTTCCTGACGGGCCTTGATCGTGATCGGAACGCCGTGTTCGTCCGACCCGCAGACCGAGACGACGTCCTCGCCCCGGAGGCGCAGGTAGCGCACGTAGATGTCCGACGGAATGTAGACGCCTGCGAGGTGGCCGATATGGACCGGTCCGTTGGCGTACGGCAGGGCCGAGGTGACAAGATAGCGTTTGAATTTTTTCATGTGTTCGGAGTGATGTGTCGATTCCCGACAAAGTTAGGAATTTTTCGGCAAACATGGCTCGCCTGCACTCCATATTCGTGTTTCAACCGATTGGGTCCCGCGTTCTTCGCGGTCGCTTCGGCACGGCACCGGATGCCGGAAGTATCCCGTCGGGCGTATGCGCTTCCGTGGCATTCGGATACCGCGCGGTTCCGGTCGATTCGGGACGGTTTTCCGTGCGGCCGTTCGGACGGGGAGTCCGCAGCGGGCGAATCGGGCCTGCACGTTTACCCGGACTGGCGGGATGCCGGTCTTCCGCGGTCGTTTTCGGCTCTGCCCGGACGGGATACGAAAAAGTCCGGCAATCGGACCGGTAATGCGGCGGTGAGCGAATAATCGCTATCTTTGACCCGTTCGGAACGAACCGGACGAAAAACGGACTTTTGCTATGAAAACGAAAATGCTGCGGTGGATCGCGCCGGCCGTGCTGTCGCTGGCACTCGCTGCCTGCTCGGACGACGATGCGCCTTCCGATCCCGCCGGAACGGTGACGCTCAACATGCTCGATGCGGAAAACGGAAAGACCTATCTGGGAAGCACGGGATTCTATATCAACGAGGCCGACAATTTTTACGGTACCGGACCGTTCTGGATCGCCGACGTCGGTCCGGTACGCGGGATCGGCTCGCTCGGCGGTCCCTCGACGAGCGGGCTGACCGATGAGGCGGCCGTAATGCCCGGTAACGGCTACATGATCTTCGCCGACGATGCGCTGCTTGTCTTCCCTTCGGGGACGACGGCTGCAGTCGTCGGGTCCGAGTATTGCAAGGTCTACGTCGACTCGTGGCTCGCCGAGGACAAGGGAGCCGTCGTGAAGTATCTGTCCGACCGGGTCTCCGCGGACGGATTGCCCGGATACGACGATCCGGTCGGCATAATCGACTGGTCGACCGAGTCGCTCGAGATCGAGCTCGCATCTTCCGACTTCGAGGCTGTCTGCGAGCCGGGGCAGGAGGCGTTCGATCTGGAGGCTTCGGGCCGCGTGCTGAAGATCAGGCCCGCGACGATGTCCGTATCTTCCGGCGATTACGGTATCTATCTGCGCATCGGCGACCGCTACACCCGTATTCGCGTCGAGGTGCGGTGGTGATCCGATGCCGTGCGGTTCTCGTCATTTACGGTACAGCTCCGGGATTTCGGGTCGTCCGACGCCGACGGTCACGTTCGTGTGCCAGTCGAGGTTGTTGACGTACAGGTGGCGGAAGTCGAACGGCTGGGGGATCCATGTGCGGAACAGGTTGCCTTCCTGCCATGAGTTGCCCGCCGAGGCGTAGTCGCACATCGGCAGCAGATGCCGTCCGCCCGCTTCGTCGAGGCAGGGAACGTCGAACGTCATGGCGACTCCGGAGACGGGACTTTCCGTCGGCATCGCGTCGATGTATCCGTCGGCATCGCAGTCGAACTCGTAGCGATACATGGGCGGCTCGCTCACGCCGTCGCGCCGCGGTATCAGGCGCGTGTCGAACGCCAGCACGACCGGTCCGCGGACGATCGCCCGGTCGCCCGATCCCGACGGAGCGTCGACGACCCGGGCGCGCATGTCCAGGTCGAGCTCGATCCGGTCGCCCTCGTTCCATGTCCGCTCGATCGAAGCATAGGTTCCCGGAATCAGATAGCCGTCGTAGGGGGCGCCGTTGATTCGCAGCGAGGTCCGTTCGCTCCACTGCGGGATGCGCAGGCGGAGCGCGAAAGCCTCGCTTTTAGGCAGGCCGACGGCTATCCGTACGCGGCCGTCGGCCGGGTAGACCGTCTGCATATCGATTTTCAGCGATTGCCCGTCCGGCGTGGCGACCTCGGCCTGCAGCGGGGCGTACAGGTTCAGCGCTACGCCGTCCGGGCCGGTCATGGCGGCCCATGAGGGCGTGATCATCAGTCCGCGAGGACCGTTGGCCACGCAGCAGCTCATCACCACGTCGGGGAACTGCTGGTGGCTGTGCACCCGCTCGCCCATCAGGCCGCTGTAATAGGCCCACCACTCGCCGCGGGGCGACATGGCCCCGAGCAACGCGTTGTACAGGCTCGTCTCGAGCCGGTCGGCGCAACGGCTGTCGCCGGTGAGGCGCAGCATCTGATACATCAGTTTCATCCACGTTGCCGTGACGCAGGTCTCCATGCCCTGATAGAACGGCTCGCTCTGACGCACGGCGCCGTGACACCAGATTTCGGCTACCGAGCCCGACCCGGCGATCATGATCTCGTCGCGGACGAGCGCGTCGACCAGCCGCTGCACGGCTTCCAGATAGAGCGGCTCTGCGGTGACGCGGTACAGTTCGCACAGTCCCTCGAAACAGGACATCATTTCGTAGGCTTTCGGTGCCCCGCTCATCTTCCACGGTGCCGTTTCGCCGATAGCCTCCTGAATCAGGCGGAGGCCCGCCGGTGCCAGTCGGTTCGGCTCGTCCCACGAGCGGACGATATGCCGTGCGAAATCGAGGTAACGTTTCTCTCCGGTCCGTTGATAAAGAAGCGCTATGGGTTCGAGTACGGAGCAGGAGGCCAGTCCTTTCCAACCGATCCAGCCTGTCGCGGCGATGTTCGTCCCGCTCCCGGGGCCCGCCTCGGCGATCAGGTGGTCGGCCACGCGCCGGGCCGCTTCGAGCGCGGCGGTCTCTTTCGTCTGGTCGTAGTAGGCCAGCAGGCCGAGCAGCACGTACTTGCGGCCCCAGATGTCCCAGTCGCCCAGATGACAGCTGTCGGGATAGGTGCCGATGTAGCCGTCGGCGCTTTGCGTGGCCATCAGTTCGCGGACGGCCCGGTCGACCGTCGCTCGGTGCTCGGCGCTCGGCGCGTAGCCGTAGCCCATCATCGCGGCGGTGAACCACTTGCCCCAGAATTCGGAACGGAAACCCCAGTTGCCGTCGGGCTTGTCGCGGAAAGGTTGCACGAGACGCTCGATATCCTGAGCCATCAGCCGGTTATCGATGCACAAGTCGAGCTTTTCGCCCAGATAGCCGCCGATACGGACGGCTCCGTAAGGAGCGGGGAAGAGCGCATCGTGGACGCGGAGCGTCGCGGGTTCGTTCGCGGGAACGCGCCGGGAGGATTTGCCTTCGGCGCAAAGCGCCAGCATCAATATGCCGGCGAGCAGCAGAATGGTCGGTTTCATAAAAATCGGTTCGGGGTGGTTGAGGACAAGATACGGATTTTCGGCGGATTTTCCTCGTCCGGGGTCGGGAAGCCGTCTGTCGGCGGAATTTTTCGGGCACGGCGGCGACGTGCGTCCGGACCCGGATACTGTCGCGGCGGCGTTGGAAAAGCGAAGTCGAGATCGCCCGACGGCAGGGAACGAGGTCCGATCGGATGAGAGGGAGCTGCGCGGACGAGCCTTGAGGAACGGGTTGTCGCTGAAAGGGCCGTTTGCCCGGTTATGCGCCGCTGTCCGTTTGGCCGGCCGGTTCGGCATCGGGCGTTTTGTGCCTGCGGTAGATGCGGTCGACGATCAGCGCGATCGCGCCGTCCCCGGTGACGTTGCCGGCCGTCCCGAAACTGTCCATGGCGATGTAGAGGGCGATCATCAGTCCCTGAAGCGTCTCATCGAAGCCGAGCATCGACTGCAGCGGGCCGAGCGCGGCCATGATGGCGCCGCCCGGAACGCCCGGGGCGGCGATCATCGTAACGCCCAGCATGGCGATGAACCCGGCGTACTGACCCGTATGGATCGGCATGCCCGTCATCCACATGATCGCCAGCGCGCATGCGACGATTTTCAGAATGCTGCCCGAGAGATGAATCGTCGCGTTGAGCGGGATGACGAATCCGGCCAGCTCGGGATTCACGCCGTTGCGGATCGTCCGCTCCAGCGTGACGGGAATGGTCGCCGCCGACGATTGCGTCCCCAGCGCCGTCATGTAGGCGGGCAGCATCGTGCGAAGCAGTTTCAGCGGGTTGCGGCGCGAGACGATGCCCGCCAGACCGTATTGGAAAAGCAGCAACAGCAGATGCATCGCAAAAATGAGCGCGATGATTTTCAGAAAAAGCGACAGAATGCCGGCCACCTGGCCCTCGGCCCCCATTTTCAGGAAAATGCCGAAGATATAGAGCGGCAGCAACGGAACGATCGCCCGCTCGATGATCCGCCCGATCACGTCGCGAAACTCCGACAACCCTTTTTTCAGCGTATTCCCGCCGCCGCGCGCAGTACCCAGACCGAGCACGAAAGAGAGCAGCAGCGCGCTCGTCACGTCTGCGATCGGAGGCATCTCGACCGTAAAGTACGGGGCCAGCCGGGATACTCCGGCCGTCTCGAGCGAGCCGAGAGAAGCCTCGGAACCGAGAATCGGCGGGTAGCACCACAGGCATACGAAATAGGCGAAGAATCCGGCCAGCAGCGTCGATCCGTAGGCCAGCAGCGTCGTGATTCCCAGCAGCCGGCCTGCGCCGGTCCCCAGTTCGGCTATCCCCGAGGCGACCAGACCGAAAACGATCAGCGGAATGGCGAAACCCAGAAAGTTGCCGAACAGTTCGTTGAATGTGGCGAATACCCTTGACAGGGAGGACGGCATCCAAAAGGCGCACAAGATTCCCAACGCGATCGCCAGCGCGACGCGCGGCAACAGACCTATCTTTTTGATTCGTAACATTTCTCTGTCCGGTCGGAGGCATCGCTTGCGCTGCGGCGGACGACAGCTTGCCTCCGGCAGCCGGGTCTGCCGCAGCCCGCCGCTTTTTTGCACCGTCCGCCCGTTGCGGAATTTTCCTTTTCGGGGGGGCGGAGAGACGTAGTTTCCGTGAGGTGAAACTTACCCGCGACGCGGCTCGTTCCGGCGGAGGAACCGATTCGGGACCAAGGCGTTCCGATCTGAGCCGGCTTTCTTCTTCCCCCCGCCGGGAGGGAATGCATGTCGGCCTTTGTTCCGCTCGGGTCTTTGCAAGCCCGATGCCGCGCTTTGCCGCGCCGGGAAAGGACAGGTCGGTTCGCTTTTCTCGCTGTCGGCTCTTCCGGAAATCGTTCGGCAGTCCTCGCACCCTGTGTCGGCGGACGGATTCCGGAGGCTATTTTTTCAGCGCCTCGAATCCGAGGCCGTATACGCCCATGACGCTGCCGAAAGTCATGAAGGCATGCGGATCGACCTCCTTGATCACGCGGAACAGGATGCCGGTCTCGTTTTTCCGGCAGACGACCATGACTACCTTCGTCGGCGTTTTCGTGTACCAGCCCTCGCCGTCGAGCAGCGTGACGCCGCGGTGCATCTCGCTGAAGATGCGTTCGGCGATCTGATCGTACTTCGGCGAGACGATCAGTATCTGCGCCGACTGCCGGTTGCCGGCCATCACCGCGTCGATCGTGTAGCCGAACACGGCGACCATTACGTAGCCGTAAATGACCGAGGTAATGTTCTTGAAAATGAACAGCGAGCAGCCGATGATAATCAAGTCACACAGCATCAGTACTTTGCCATAGCTTACGGTCTTGTACTTGTTGATGATCAGCGCGATGATGTCGGTTCCGCCGGTGCTGCCGCCCTGAGTGAAGCAGATGCTGATGCCGGCTCCCGCCAGCGCGCCGCCCAGAATGGCCGACAGCAGCTTGTCGTCGGCCAGTCCGAGCACGTTGCCGGGAACGGCCTGCTGCATGACGGCCATCGCGACGGAGATAAAGCCGATCGCGTAGATCGTCTTGGCTCCGAACTTCAGGCTGATCAGCAGCGATGCGACTCCGACCAGCACGGCGTTCAGCACCAGAAAGGTCACGCCCAGCGGAATCCCGCCGTCGGTTCCCCCGGTCGCGTAGTAGATCAACAGGCCGATTCCGTTCAGCCCGCCGCCCATGACGCCGGCGGGGATCAGGATGCTGGTCCACGCGAACGAGTACATCAGTCCGCCGATCGAGATCAGCCCGTACTCCTTGAAAATCTTCAACAGGTCGGTTTTTGAGAAATTTCCTTTCATCTGGCTTCGTCGGATTGCTCCCGGCCGCTGTCGCGGTCCGGCGGGAAACGGCTCGCCCGGGACATTCCCCGCTGCTGCGGTTTTCCTATTCAAATATCGTCAACATTTTTCAATCCGCCAACACTTTTCTCTCTTTTCCGGCTTCCTCGCCCGCCGTCGAAAAAACGGACGGAGGCGCCGCGCCGATTCAAAAACGTCTATCTTTGCAGAATCAGTTCAGACATGCGACCATGAGCGATTCCGTACCAGACGAGCGGCTGTATGCCGATGTGATTCTTCCGCTGGCCACTCCGGCGATGACTTTCTCTGTCCCGGAGCATTTGGCAGGGGAGTTGGCCGAGGGGAGTTGCGTGATCGTCCAGCTCGGGGCTCGCAAGTATTATACCGGCGTGGTCCGCCGGATACACGGCGACCGTCCTGTCGCCGCGAAGGTCAAGCCGGTCGAACGGACGGTCGGAGACCGTCCTGCGGCGACGTCCGTGCAGTTAAGGCTGTGGGACTGGCTGGCCTCTTATTATATGTGTCCGCTCGGGCTGGTGATGCGAGCGGCCGTGCCTGCGGTGCTCAAGTCCGGAGGACTCTCGGTTCAGGAGGCGGTCGACGGGAGCTACTCGCCTCCGCAGGAGACTTTCGTCGCGTTGCATCCGTCGGTCCGCAACGAGGCGGATTTGCATGCCGCTCTCGATTCGCTGTCGAGGGCCCGGGGGCAGTACCGGGCGATGACCGAGTATCTGGAGCGGACCGGCCCGCCCGATTTCGACGACCCGAAATTCGTGCCGCGTCGTTTGCTGACGGCTTCTCCGGCCGTACTGAGGGCTTTGACGGATAAGTGCCTGCTCCGGTCCGTCCGTCGGGAGGCCGTCGGCAAGGAAGGCGACGCGGTCCGGTTCCGCCTGCCCGAACTGACTCCGGCGCAGCAACGTTGTTTCGAGCGGATCGGCGAGCTGTTCGCCGAGAAGGACGTCGTGTTGCTGCACGGCGTGACGGGCAGCGGCAAGACCGAGATATACATCCGGCTGATCGCCGAAGAACTGCGTGCGGGCCGCAACGTGCTGTACATGTTGCCCGAGATCGCGCTGACCGCCCAGCTGATCGGGCGGATGAGGGATCATTTCGGCGATGCGGTGATCGTGTACCATTCCCGGCTGACCGACAACCGTCGGGCGGACGTTTACCGCCGCCTGATCGGAGGAAGCGGCGGCCGGCTCGTCGTGGGCGTTCGCTCATCGGTGCTGCTGCCGCTCCCCCTCCTGTCGTTGGTGATTGTCGACGAGGAGCACGAGAACAGTTTCAAGCAGGCCGATTCGGCTCCCCGGTATCACGGGCGAGATACGGCCGTCATGCTCGCGGCGCTCTGCGGCGCCAAGACGCTGCTGGGCAGCGCGACGCCTTCGGTCGAGTCCTATTTTAACGCCGCGACCGGAAAATACGGGCTCGTAACGCTTGCCGAGCGGTACGGCGGCGCCGTGCTGCCCAGCGTGATCGTTTCGGATACGCTGCGGGCGGCCAAGCGGGGCGAAAAACGCTCGCACTTCAACAAAGTCCTGCTCGACCGGATCGGCGAGGCGTTGCAGGCCGGCAGTCAGGCGATCCTGTTCCAGAACCGGCGGGGCTTTTCGCCTTACGTCGAGTGCGGTCACTGCGGCTGGACCGCCAACTGCCCCGACTGCAACGTGTCGCTGACTTATCATAAGAGCGACGGCTCGCTCCGCTGCCACTATTGCGGCTACCGGATCCCCGTGCCTGCCGTATGCCCGTCGTGCGGGACGGGAAGCCTGCTGCCGCGCGGGTTCGGAACCGAGAAAATAGAGCAGGAACTCGCCGCCATTTTCCCCGAAGCCGCGATCGATCGGCTCGACGCCGATACGTCGCAGTCGGCGGGCGGATACCGCCGGATCGTGGAGGCGTTCGAGCAGGGACGGACCGACATTCTGATCGGCACGCAGATCGTTACGAAAGGATTCGATTTCGGAGGCGTGTCCCTCGTAGGCATTCTGAATGCGGACAACTTGCTGAACTACCCCGATTTCCGGGCCGGCGAACGGGCGTTCCAGCTGATGACGCAGGTCGGAGGCCGCGCCGGCCGCCGCAGCGAGCCGGGAACGGTGGTCATCCAGACCGCCCAGCCGCAGCATCCGGTGATCGAACAGGTCCTCCGCGGCGACTACGGGGCGATGGTCCGATCGCAGCTGGCCGAGCGGCGTGCCTTTTTCTATCCTCCCTACTGCCGCCTGATCGCCGTCGTGATGCGACACCGCGACAAAGAGCTGCTATGGCGGGCCGCCGGGGCGTTCGCCGAATCGGCTCGCGAGGTGTTCGGCCGTCGGCTGCTGGGTCCCGAGGCTCCGCCCGTGGACCGTATCCGGGGCCGCTTCCTGGTTCGTTTCCTGCTGAAAATCGAGCGCCGGAGCCCGTCGGCCGAGGCCAAGCGGCTGCTACAGGAGCTTTTCGGCCGGTTGCATGCCCGGGCCGAGTTCCGGAGCGTCGAGGTCGCGGCCGATGTCGATCCGATGTAACGCGCTTGCCGCCGGTCGTCCGGTTTTGCCCCGTCGCTCCGTTCGGACTGAACGATGCCTGCGGAACGGAGCCGGAATGTTTGCGGAACCGGGTTTTCCGGACCGTATGAGCGGTCGGGAGGCGCATGGATCGTGAAAAGCGTTAGCGGTTCGAGGACCGCTCCGGAAAAAATCGACGACATCCGAGCCTTTGCAGGGCGGAAGCTGAAAAACGGCGGATCGCTGACATCTTATTTTTTCGTATTTTTATTCCGAATCAATAAGGATTTTCGGAATGAGAACGGATGATAGATTCCGTCCGAAAGGGCGCGGGCGCAACCGGTGGAGGATCGCCTTTTGGATTTATCTCGCTTCGACGGCGCTTCTGTTTCTGTGGAAGAGTTACGTCGTGATCGATCAGGGGGTAACGATAGCTTATCTGGAGGAATCGTATGCGGATACGGACGCCGATCTGAGAACCGTCGCCGAGATAATCAACCGGGCCTGCCGGAGTAAGGCCGAAGTAGAACGGCTGCTTAGTCGGCACCGGCTGTACGGATATATGGATTTCGAAACCGACACGATCGGTCTCGAAAAAATGGTCCTGATTTTCGAGAACGATACGCTGAAGGCGGTTGCCGAATATCGATAAGTCCGTCTTTTACTTGAAATGTCGGCTTATGAATTATGCTTACGAAATATTCCGCCTGTTCTATCCCGAGCGTTGCGCGGCCTGCGGCCGCTCGCTCCCGGAGGGAGCCCGGCTGCTGTGCCCGCGCTGTCGCTGGGATATGCCGCTGACGGGTTACAGCGCCGAGCACGACAATCCGGTAGCGCGGAAGTTCTGGGGACTTGTGCCGGTGCAAGAGGCCTGCTCGATGATCTTCTTTACGCAGGGGAATGCCTATCGTTCGATGATTCACGGATTCAAGTACCGGGGGCAGTGGCGGACGGCGCTCCGGCTCGGCCGGTGGTTCGGGACCGAGCTGCGCGAAAGCGGGCTCTATGGGGATGTCGACGTGGTCGTGCCGGTTCCGCTGCACTACCGGCGCTTGCTGAGCCGGGGATACAATCAGGCCGAATACTTCGGGCGCGGAATCGCCGAGGCGCTGGGAGTTCCGCTCGACGCGCGCAGCGTCGTCCGAAGCGGGTACAACCGCTCGCAGGCCAAAACGGCCGATCGCAGCGAGCGCTGGGATAACGTGAAGGGCATTTTCTCGGTTCGTCGCCCCGCATCGCTCGAAGGCCGGCATCTCTTGCTCGTGGACGACGTGCTGACTACCGGAGCTACGCTCGCGGCCTGCGCCGAAGCGATCGTCGGGGCCGCTCCGGCCTGCCGTGTCAGCATGGCGACGCTGGCCGTTTCGGCTTACGAGCTTTTCGGCGGGAAAGGCAAGGGCGGCTTGTAGGCGTTTCGCGCATCGGGATTTCGTCGGGCGCTCGGCCGGCGGTTTCCTGTTTTTCCGACGCCGTTCCCGGCCGACGGAACATATGTCGGAGGGGACGGCGGCGCGATGTCGTGCAACGGGGCGGCGGCGCATACCGCTTATTCGCTCAGCCGGTAGGCTTTCGGCGTCATTCCGGTATGCTTCTTGAAAAAACGGCCGAAAAAGGAGGGGTTCGGGAAATTCAGGTAGTTGGCTATCTGCTGGACGGTCATCTGCGAGGTACGCAGCTGGGTCTTGGCATCGAGAATCACCGCCTCGGCTATCCATTCGGCCACGCTCCGGTTGCTGATCTTCTTGACCACCGAGGCGAGGTACTTCGGTGTCAGACACAGTTCCCGGGCATAGAAAGCCGTTGCCCGTTGTTCCCGGTAGTGGCGCATGATAAGCTGCATGAGCCGTTTGAAGATTTCCTCGTTGCGGGTCAGCCTGCGGTTGTCCTTCGGATGTTTGGCCTGATACAGCGCGCTGATCTCGAAAAACATCGACAGCAGCAATTGCAGCGTGATCTCGCGGGTATAGAGATGATTCTGCCGCGTTGCCTTTTCGCGCAGCCGGTCGAAGTAGTCCGCCAGCATGTCGGCGTCTTCGTGCGACAGCAGGAGGACCGGATTGTGGAACATATAAGGGTAGAGCGGGACGACCGATTGCGGAACGCCCTTCAGAAAGTCGGTCGAAAATCCCGCGGCGCGCAGGCTCAGATCGTCGCTTCGCTGCGATACGTGGACAATCGAGCCGGAAAACAGCACGATCAGGTCGTTTTCGACGATCTCGTAGATTTTCAGGTTGATCGAAATGCGGCATCGGCCGCCGGCGCACAGCACGAGCGCTCCTCCCCCGAGCCGGACGGGGCGGTCGAACGGTTCCAGCCCGTTCCATCCGTCGTCCGAGACGGCGAGATTGGCAGCCAGGTAGCCCCCGCTCTCGTGCCGGGCGAGCTGGGCGATGCGGACTGTGGGAAGCGCTGTTTTTTTTGCCATCGGGGGAACTTTTGTTAAATTGGAAACGAACCGGAACAAAGGTAGTCATACCGTAGCGGAGTTGCAAGCGGAACGAAAGCCCGAAAACGACTTTTAGGTCATCAATTAGGCGTGTCAGGACTTTTTTGTCCCGTTCAACTCCGTACCTTTGAACGTGTTTTAAACAGGATATAGAGTATGGAATCGGAAAAAATAGCAGGCGCTGCCGGCGGTCGTAAAATCACGGGACATATCTCGCAGATCATCGGCCCGGTCGTGGACGTGGCGTTCGAGGGACCGGAGAACGAGATCGTGCTGCCGAGCATCCATGACGCGATGGACATCCGCCGCGACGACGGCCGGACGCTGATCGTCGAGGTGCAGCAGCACATCGGCGAGAATACGGTTCGTACCGTGGCGATGGACAGTACCGACGGGTTGCGCCGCGGTATGGAGGCCGTCTCGTATTTCCGGCCGATCACGATGCCCGTGGGCGAGCAGATCAAGGGCCGCCTGATGAACGTCGTGGGCGAGGCGATCGACGGCATGAAGCCGCTCGACGGAAAGGGCGCCTACCCCATTCACCGCGAGCCGCCGAAGTTCGACGAACTGACGACGGTGCAAGAGGTGCTTTACACCGGAATCAAGGTGATCGACTTGTTGGAGCCGTACTCCAAGGGAGGAAAGATCGGCCTGTTCGGCGGGGCGGGCGTCGGCAAGACCGTGCTGATCATGGAGCTGATCAACAACATCGCTAAAAGACACCACGGCTTTTCGGTGTTCGCGGGCGTCGGCGAACGTACTCGCGAGGGCAACGACCTGTTGCGCGAGATGCTCGAGTCGGGCGTCATCCGTTACGGCGAGGCTTTCAAAGAAAGCATGGAGAAAGGCGAGTGGGACTTGTCGAAGGTCGATTACGCCGAGGTCGAGAAATCGCAGGCGACGCTCGTGTTCGGCCAAATGAACGAGCCTCCCGGAGCCCGGAGCTCGGTGGCTCTGTCGGGGCTGACGGTGGCCGAATCGTTCCGCGATGCCGGTACGGGGACCAAGGACATTTTGTTCTTTATCGATAACATATTCCGTTTCACGCAGGCCGGATCGGAGGTGTCGGCCCTGCTGGGCCGCATGCCGTCGGCCGTCGGCTACCAGCCGACGCTGGCTACCGAAATGGGCGCGATGCAGGAGCGGATCACCTCGACCAAGAAAGGGTCCATTACCTCCGTGCAGGCGGTCTACGTGCCGGCCGACGACTTGACCGACCCGGCTCCGGCCACGACGTTCACCCATCTGGACGCCACGACGGTGCTGAGCCGCAAAATCACCGAGCTGGGCATTTACCCGGCGGTCGATCCGTTGGAGTCCACCTCGCGCATTCTCGATCCGCTGGTCGTGGGCGAGGAGCACTATCGGACCGCACAGCGCGTGAAGCAGATTCTGCAGCGCAACAAGGAGCTGCAGGACATTATCTCGATTTTGGGCATGGAGGAGCTTTCGGACGAAGACCGCCTGACGGTCAACCGGGCGCGCCGCGTGCAGCGTTTCCTGTCGCAGCCGTTCACGGTCGCCGAGCAGTTTACCGGCGTGCCGGGCGTGATGGTCGGAATCGAGGATACGATCAAGGGATTCAAAATGATTCTCGACGGCGAGGTCGACGACCTGCCCGAACCGGCTTTCCTGAACGTGGGCACGATCGAGGAGGCTATCGAGAAGGGTAAGAAACTCAAAGCGCAGGCTGCCGTATGACGCTCGAGATACTCTCCCCCGAAAAGACGCTTTTCCGCGGCGAGGCGGAGCGCGTGACGCTGCCCGGCGCATCGGGGGAGTTCACCGTGTTGCGCAACCATGCCCCGATCATTTCGGCGCTCGTGCGCGGGAATGTGAAGTACGTCGAGAAGGGAGGCGAGGAGAAATCGCTCTCGGTCGAGGGCGGTTTCGTCGAGGTGAAAAAGAACAGGGTGACGGTTTGCGTCGGGTAGCGGCGCGGTTTTTGGCCATAGTCGGAAAGAGCGATGAACGATTCGGAACACAGATTCGCAAGGCGGTTCGTCATCGGGGTGACGATCCTCACGCTGGCGGCCGGATGGGGCGGCGCCGCGCTGATCCGGTCGGCTTTTCCGGGGCATTACCTGAGCGTCTTTCCGTACATTCCGCTGGGTTTTCTGCTGTGGGAGCTGCTGTTCATTACGCTGCTGGACCGCAACCGGGGACGCAAGCGTTTCATTTGGCTCTACATGGGCATGAAAGTCGCCAAGCTGTTGCTGGCGATCGTCGCCATCGGCGTCTATACGCTGGGCGTCGGCGTGCAGAACACGGATTTCGTGCTGACGCTCATGGGATATTATCTGATTTACCTGATCTATGAAACGGTGCTTTTCGGCAAGTACGGAAAGAAACCGGAAACAGGACGAGAAAACGATGACTAAGTTACGCTACATACTGATTTGCGCCTGCCTGCTCGTTTTCGGGACTCTGCCCGCAGCGGCCGCCCAAGGCGGGTCGGGCGAGACGGTCGATGTGAAAGGGATCGTCTTCGGGCATATCGGCGACTCGTACGAGTGGCATATCACGTCGTGGAACGGACGCGAGCTGAGCGTGCCGCTTCCGGTGATTTTGCGAAGCGAGACGGGGCGCTGGGATGTCTTCATGTCGTCGCGTCTGGCTCACGGGGCCGAGTACGGCGGCTATCGGATCGCAACGGAGGGGCCCTACGAGGGCAAGATCGTCGAACGGATCGACGGAGAAGATGTCAGACCGCTCGATCTGTCGATCACGAAAACGGCTTTCGCGCTGATGCTCAATAGTCTGATTCTGATCTGCATCGTGCTCGGCGTAGCGAGATGGTACAAGAAGCGGACGGTCGAGAAGGCCGTGCCGAAAGGATTCGTCGGCGCGGTGGAGATGTTCGTGATGATGGTCCACGACGATCTGATCAAGAGTTGCGTCGGCCGGGATTACAAACGGTTCGCGCCCTATCTGCTGACGGTGTTCTTCTTCATTTTCGTCAACAACCTGATGGGGCTGATCCCGTTCTTCCCGGGCGGGGCGAACGTATCGGGCAACATCGCCGTGACGCTGGTGCTTGCGCTGTGTACGTTCCTTGCCGTGAACCTGTTCGGAACGCGGGAGTACTGGAAGGAGATTTTCTGGCCCGAAGTACCCGCATGGCTCAAGGTTCCCGTGCCGATGATGCCGGCGATCGAGCTGGTCGGGATTTTCACGAAGCCGTTCGCGCTGATGATCCGTCTGTTCGCCAACATGATGGCCGGACATGCGGTGATTCTGAGCCTGACGTGCGTGATCTTCGTGACGGTCAGCATGGGGGCGGCCGTGAATGCGTCGATGACGTTCGTGTCGGTGCTGTTCAGCATATTCATGAATCTGTTGGAACTGCTGGTGGCGTTCCTGCAGGCTTATGTCTTCACGATGCTGTCGGCCGTGTTCATCGGACTGGCGCGGGTTCGGCACGAGCCGCACGAGGAGGCGGAAATCTGACGTTTCGCATCGGAACGGAGGCCCGAGGCCGACGGCGATCGAGGTAACGGAGGATTTCCTGAAAATGAGGAACGATGAGATAGGACGATTACTAATTCGAAACAATAACATTTAAAACAAAGAAGCTATGTTACTGACAATTTTGTTGCAAGTTGCTGCGGAGTTAAGTTTGGGTAAGCTGGGAGCGGCTCTCGGAGCGGGTCTGGCGGCGATCGGAGCCGGCATCGGCATCGGCAAGATCGGCGGATCGGCCATGGAGGCCATTGCGCGTCAGCCCGAGGCATCGAACGATATCCGGACGAACATGATCATCATCGCGGCTCTGGTCGAAGGCGTCGCCCTGTTCGCCGTGGTGGTTTGTTTCCTCGCGCTTTAACGGAAAGGATAAGCTATGGGACTCTTACAACCCGAGTCGGGCCTGCTGTTCTGGATGGTGATCTCTTTCGGGGTCGTCTTCGTGCTTCTGGCGAAGTTCGGCTTCCCCGTGATTACCCGGATGGTGGAGGAGCGGAGGGTTTACGTCGAAAAGTCTCTGGAAGCGGCCAAGCAGGCGAACGAGCAGTTGGCCGGCATCAAGTCCGAGAGCGAGGCTCTGCTTCAGAAGGCCCGCGAGGAGCAGATGCGTATCCTGAACGAGGCCGCCGCCGCCAAACAGCGGATCATCGAGGAGGCGAAGGCTCAGGCTCAGAACGAAGGCCAGAAGCAGCTGGAAGAGGCGAAGCGCCAGATACGGCTCGAAAAGGAGGCGGCCATCCGCGAGGTGCGCGGACAGATCGCCATGCTGTCGGTCGACATCGCCGAGAAAGTGATCCGGGGCAAGCTCGACAGCTCGCCCGCTCAGATGACGATGATCGAGCGGATGCTGGACGAAATGCCCTCCATGAAACAATAGCGTTATGAATACAGGAATGATTCCGGTGCGGTACGCCAAGGCGCTGTTCGAGTTCGCTACCGAGAAAGGTTGCGACGGACGGGTCTACGGACAGATGGGAAAGCTGGCCGCCGCTTTCGTGCGCGAGCCGGAGTTGCGGCGCGCGCTGGACAATCCCGTGCTGCCGGAGTCCGAGAAGCTCAAGCTGGTCTACGCGGCTTGCGGAGGCGATCCGGGCGAGGTGCTCGAGCGTTTCGCGCAACTGGTGCTGCATAACCGTCGAGAGCGTTTCCTGCAATGGATCGCACTGATGTATCAGGAACAGTATCGCAAGGCGCACAGGATCAGCACGGGCAGGCTGGAGACGGCCGTCCCGGTGACGCCCGATACCGAGCGCCGCCTGAAGGAGCTGATCGAGGCGCAGACGCGCGGGAAGCTCGAGCTGGAGGCTTCCGTGAAGCCGGACCTGATCGGCGGATTCGTCTTCGAGATGAACTGCGAGCGGCTGGACGCCAGCGTTGCGACGCAGCTGCGCAGCATCAAGCGGCAGTTCGCCGAGAAGAACCGGCGGATCGTCTGAGCGGCAGCGGCCGGAAATGTTAACGAAAAAAATTGAAAGGTATGTCTGAAAGTATAAAGGCAAGCGAGGTGTCGGACGTGCTGCGGATGCAGCTCGAGGGGATCGATACGAAACTTCGTTTCGACGAGGTGGGCACGGTGCTCCAGGTCAGCGACGGCGTGGTCCGCATCTACGGCTTGCAGAACGCGGAGGCCAACGAGCTGCTGGAGTTCGAGAACGGCATCCGGGCTGTCGTGATGAACCTCGAGGAGGACAATGTCGGGGCCGTGCTGCTCGGTCCGACCGACCGGATCAAGGAGGGCGATACGGTCAAGCGGACGCGCCGCATCGCGTCGATCAACGTCAGCGAGGGAATGCTCGGCCGTGTGATCGACCCGCTGGGCGAGCCCCTCGACGGGCTCGGCCTGATCGGAGGGGAGACCACCGAGATGCCTTTGGAGCGTAAGGCGCCGGGCGTGATTTTCCGGCAACCGGTGAATCAGCCGCTGCAGACCGGCCTGAAGGCCGTCGACGCGATGATTCCGATCGGACGCGGCCAGCGCGAGCTGATTATCGGCGACCGTCAGACCGGCAAGACGGCCATTGCGATCGATACGATACTCAATCAGCGCAGCAACTACGAGGCCGGCGATCCGATCTATTGCATCTACGTGGCGATCGGGCAGAAAGGTTCGACGGTGGCGACGATCGTCAACACGCTGCGCGAGCGGGGCGCGATGGACTATACGGTCGTCGTGGCCGCTACGGCGTCCGATCCGGCCGCGATGCAATACTTCGCGCCGTTCGCCGGTGCCGCTATCGGCGAGTATTTCCGCGATACGGGGCGGCATGCGCTGGTCGTATACGACGACCTGTCGAAACAGGCGGTCGCCTATCGGGAGGTATCGCTGATTCTGCGTCGTCCGTCGGGACGCGAGGCCTATCCGGGCGATATTTTCTACCTGCACTCCCGTCTGTTGGAGCGCGCGGCCAAGATTATCGGCCAGCAGGAAGTGGCCGAGAAGATGAACGACCTGCCCGAAACGCTCAAGGGGAAAGTCAAAGGCGGCGGATCGCTGACGGCCCTGCCGATCATCGAGACGCAGGCGGGCGACGTGTCGGCCTATATCCCGACGAACGTGATCTCGATCACCGACGGGCAGATCTTCCTCGACACGAATCTTTTCAATCAGGGCAACCGGCCGGCGATCGACGTCGGTATCTCGGTGTCGCGCGTCGGCGGCAATGCGCAGATCAAGGCGATGAAGAAGGTGGCCGGTACGCTGAAAATCGATCAGGCGCAGTACCGCGAGCTGGAGGCTTTCACGAAGTTCGGCGGCGATATGGATCCCGTGACCGCGCTGACGATCGACAAAGGACAGAAGAACACGCGCCTGCTCGTTCAGCCTCAGTACTCGCCCATGCCTGTCGAGCAGCAGATCGCCGTGCTGTACTGCGGTACGCACGGATTGCTCAAGGATGTGCCGTTGGACAAGGTGCAGGAATTCGAGAAGGCGTTGATCAACAACCTGCAGCAGACGGACGTGTTCCCGACGCTGAAAAAAGGCATCATCGACGACGCGGTGAGCGCGAAGATCGAGGAGGTCGCCGCCGCTGTCGCGTCCGTGTATAAAAAATCGTAGGCTATGGCGTCGCTCAAGGAGGTCAAGGCAAGAATCGCGTCGGTCAACAGCACGCTGAAAATCACGTCGGCCATGAAAATGGTCGCGTCGGCGAAACTGCACCGAGCTCAGGCGGCTATCGAGAACATGCTGCCGTACGAGAGAAAGTTGCACGAGATACTCGAAGGCTTCCTTTCGTCCGAGGGCGCCGTCGCTTCGGCCTATGCCGAGAAACACGACGCGGTAGAGCGCGTGGCCGTGGTCGCCGTGTCGTCCAACTCGTCGCTTTGCGGCGCGTTCAACGCCAACGTAGCCCGGAAGCTCGGCGAGACGCTGACCGAATACCGGTCGCTCGGCAAAGAGAGGGTGTTGGTTTTTCCGATCGGGAAGAAAATTGCCGAGGCGGTCCGCAAGGCAGGCTATGTCCCGCAGGGAGACTACCAGTCGCTGGCCGAGCGTCCGACCTACCGGGAGGCGTCTCAACTGGCCGAGAGGCTGATGAGAATGTATGCCGAGCGCGAGATCGACCGTGTCGAGTTGGTCTATAATCATTTCAAGAGCACGGCCTCGCAGGTTCTCCGTCGCGAAGAGTATCTGCCGTTGCAGGTCGAGCCCGCCAAGACGAAAGGGGTGGCCGCCGACTACATCGTCGAACCGTCGCGCGAGGAGGTGATCCGGACGCTGGTCCCGCAGGTGCTGAGTCTGAAGATATTCACGATGCTGCTCGACTCGAACGCTGCCGAGCACGCCGCGCGGACGATCGCGATGCAGATGGCTACCGACAACGCGACCGAGCTGTTGCAGGAACTGACGGTACAGTACAACAAGTCGCGCCAGCAGATGATTACCAGCGAGTTGCTCGATATGATGGGTGCCGAGATCGGCAATGGCTGACCTTTCGGCGCGGAGAATTGGCAGCGGGGCTGCGACCGGAGGGTCGCGGCCCCGTTTTCGTCGGAGCAAGCCGGGCATCGTTATGTGCGGACAAGAATTTGCGGGAAAGGGGCGGCGACGAACGCTCTGTTTTGCGGAACTTCTTCGGTTGCTTTCCCGTCGTATTGCTTTGTGGCGGGCTCGCGGTTTCGGTCTTGTCGTGACGGCGGCGGGCGAGATGCGGATACGGAACGGCGTTTTCGGGAACGGCCGAGGTATGGGATGCTTCGGTTCGTCGTCGGCGAAAGCTCGGGTACAATGGGAGGCTGAACGATGCCTCTCGATTGCCGGGGGACGGCCCGGAGGTCTTTTCTGTCGCAGAGAACATCGGTCTTTCGGAAGATATTTTGTCCTTTCCGTGATATATTCCGTGATATTTTTCGTAAGTTTGTATCAAGATCGGGATTCTTTCCGTTTTTGTAAAAGCAACGAAAGTCGGTTTCGCGCATGTTATTTTTTAAACCCAAACGAAGAAAAGGAAAAATCCGCGATGAAGGCAGGAAGAGACGGTTTCTGCCGTGGGTCGCGTTAGCTGCTTTCGCCGTCGGCGTGAGCGTTACGATTGCTCTGAATCGCGTGTATGTGCATAGCTCGACCGACGAGTCGTGCCAGTCGTGCCATATTCATCCCGGCGCCGACCAGAGCTGGAAGCTGTCGGTCCATCACAACAGCCGCAGCGGCGCGGTTACCGGCTGCGCCGAGTGTCATCTCCCGCCCCGGGGGTCGCTCGAGTATTTCATGGCCAAGGCTACGACCGGGCTTCGGGACGTGTGGTCCTATCTGACCAAGGATAGCGCGTCGTTCGACTGGGAGAGCAAGGGACAGCTGGAACATGCTGTGAAGATCGTCTACAACGAGTCGTGCAAGGAGTGCCACAAGCAGTTGTATCCGTCGCGGATCAGTCAGGACGGCATCACGGCCCACCTTTATTACGAGGAAAACGAGCAGAAGCTCGACCTGCAGTGCATCAGCTGTCATCTGGACGTGGGCCATTACGACCCGAACTACAAGCACGAGCGGATGAAGGGCGTGCCTCAGCAGGCCGCCCGGCGCGGCGAACCGTATGCGGCTCCGGCCGAAGTCGTCGCGTTCGAGAATTTCACCGAGACCGTTCCGGGAACGACCGTGTCGTTCGACATGAAGGCCATACCGGGAGGTACGTTCTCGATGGGCAGTCCCGAGGACGAACCGTTCCGCCGCGACGACGAGGGACCTGTGCGCCAAGTGACCGTCTCGCCGTTTTTCATGGGCGAGACCGAGGTGACATGGGACATGTACTGGGCTTTCTATTCCGAGACGATGACCGAAGGCAGGACGCCGCCCGAGGTCGTCTATGCGAATAATTCCGATCCGGACGTCGATGCCGTGAGCGGTCCCACGCCTCCTTTCGGAGCGCCCGATCAGGGTTGGGGAAGCGGCGAGAGGCCGGCTATCACGATGACGCACTATGCGGCCGAGACGTTCTGCCAGTGGCTGTCGAAGAAAACGGGAAAGAAATACCGCCTGCCTACCGAGGCCGAATGGGAATACGCCGCACGCGGCGGTACGTCGACGCCCTATTTCTTCGAGGGGAGTCCGAAGGATTTCTCCGACCGCGGATTCTGGCGCAAGTTTTTCGATGCCGATACGGCCGGGATCAACCGCTATGTCGTGTATGCGAAGAACAGCCCGAACCGCACGCAGGAGCCTTCGGCCGTGCTGCCCAATCCGTTCGGACTGAAAAATATGCTCGGGAACGTCATGGAGTACTGCTCCGACTGGTACGCTCCCGACGCCTACTCGAAAATGCAGGACGGGGCCGTCGATCCGAAAGGACCCGAGACCGGTACCGAGCATGTCGTTCGGGGCGGGCAGTTCTCGGACGATGCGGCCGATCTGCGTTCGGCGGCTCGGGGTCAGACCGAGCACGACGCCTGGCTGAAGACCGATCCGCAAGATCCCAAGAGTATCTGGTGGTACTCCGATATCCGGAGCGTCGGTTTCCGTGTCGTATGCGAGCCGCCCGAGGGCACGGTCCGTTAGCTGCTCGTGTCTGAGACGGAGAAATTTTGAACGAGACTCAACCTAAAATAAACCGATATGAAGAAGAATGCAATGACTCGGAGGGAGTTCCTTTCCTACTCGGCCATGGCCGGCGTCGTAGGCGCGATAGGAGTATCCCCGATCCTCTCGGCCTGTGCGGGAGGCAAGAAGAAAAACGCTTACGAGCCGCTGAGGGCCGAGGGCGAGTACTATGTTCCGGATCTGCCCGACAAGGCCGTTGCGGGACGGGAACTGAAGGCCGGCGTGATCGGCTGCGGCGGGCGCGGCTCGGGAGCCGCCGAGAATTTTCTGGCTGCTGCCGACGGCGTGACGATTACGGCGATCGGCGATGTCTTCCCCGACCGGGTCCAGAGCCTCAAGCAGATGCTCCACGACAAGTATCAGGTCGATCTGGCCGACGAGAACTGCTTTACCGGTTTCGATGCGTATAAGAACGTGATCGATTCGGGCGTCGATGTCGTGATCATAGCCACGCCGCCGTTCTTCCGTCCCGAGCATTTCAAGTATGCGACGGAAAAAGGGGTGCACAGCTTCCTCGAAAAGCCGATCTGCGTGGATGCGGAGGGTTACCGGACGGTCATGGCCGCCGCCAAGCAGGCCAAGGCCAAGGGGCTGTGCGTGCTGACCGGCACGCAGCGCCATCATCAGCGAGCTTATGTCGAGTCGTTCAAGCGGATTCAGCAGGGCATGATCGGCGAGATCACGGGCGGCAACGTTTACTGGAATCAGCCGATGCTGTGGTATCGCTCGCGCGAGAAGGGCTGGTCCGACATGGAGTGGATGCTCCGCGACTGGGTGAACTGGAAGTGGCTTTCGGGCGATCATATCGTCGAGCAGCATGTGCATAACATCGATGTGTTCAACTGGTTCTTCGGCTATAAGCAGCCGATCAGCGCGACGGCTTTCGGCAGCCGCCAGCGTCGCGTGACGGGAGACCAGTACGATAATTTCAGCGTCGATTTCGAATACGAGAACGGCGTGCACGTGCACAGCATGAGCCGCCAGATCGACGGTTGCGACACGAATATCAGCGAGTTCATCCATGGTACGAAAGGCACATGGGAGAGCGGTCCGATGGTGAGCGGTGCCTGCGTGATCAAGGATCTGGACGGCAATGTGCTCTGGAGCTACGATCTGGAGGCGGAAAAAACCGAGCATCAGCAGAACGATCCCTATACGCTCGAGCATGTGAATTGGATCAGCAGCATCCGTAACAACACGCCTTTCGTACAAGCCGAGGAGACCGCCCTGTCGAATATGTGCGGCATCATGGGACGCGAGTCGGCCTATACCGGCAAGACGATCACATGGGAGCAGATGACGGCTTCGCCTTTGAGCTACGCTCCGGCCAAGCTCGAGCTCGGTCCGATGGATATGAGCGCTTATACCGTGCCCGTTCCGGGTACCGGCAAGTAAATCCGTTCGCGCAACGGGACGGGAACGAGGCGGGTATATCCCATACCCGCCTCGCCTGTCTTCCCGGGATGCGCTTTCGTCCCGTTACGCAAATAGGGGGCATAGCGCTATGAATCCGACGAATCATGCAAAAGGACGCGATGAATGAAATGGTATTGATCGACGACGATCTGCTCGATCGAACATCCGAAAAGGCACTCCGCGCTCCCCGTCTGCGAATGAATCATAACTTTCATACGCGGGAGGACGAGCCGGTCAATCGGTTGCTGAATGCCATGGAACCGGGAACTTATCTGCCGGTGCATCGACATACGGCTCCGCCCAAGAGCGAGTCGATCGTCGTGCTCAGAGGGCGCCTCGCCGCGTTCGTTTTCGACGACCGGGGACGAATCGCGCAACGGGCGGTCGTCGATCCGTCGCTCGGCGTGTATGGGTTCGACATCGCTCCGGGCGTATGGCACGGGTCGCTCGTGCTCGAGCCGGGAACGGTCGTTTTCGAGGTCAAGCCGGGCCCGTATGTGCCGGTCGGAGCGGTCGATCTGGCGCCGTGGACGCCGGCGGCGGACGATGCCGAGGCGGTCGGGCGCTTCCTCGCGTGGCTTCGCGAGCAAGTGCCGCCGTCGGAATGAACCATGTAAATCGTATTATATGAAAAGAAGAGAGTTTTTGAAGGCATCGCTGCTGGGCGCAGCGGTGGCGGCGGTCGCTCCGCTCGATCTGCTGGGCGGGACCAAAGGCCGTCCGAAAAAAGGAGGGGCCGAACTGAAAATCTCGTTGCAAGAGGGCGTTACGCCCGGCGAGACGCTGAAGGAGAAGCTCGACTTCATGGAAAATCATGGGGTTGTCGGCCTCGAGCCCAATGGGGCGGGTCTGGCGGGGCGCGTCGGCGAACTGAAAGAGGCGCTCCGGGGTCGCGAAGTGAAAATCAGCGCGATATGCGCCGGATTCGGCGGATTTATCCTGTCGGAGGATCAGGCCGTACGCGACGAGTTCGACCGGACGATGCGGGAAATTATCGCCGCGGCCGGAGAGCTCGGCTCGACGGGTGTGATCATGGTGCCTGCGTTCAATTCGCAAGTGCCCGTCATGCCGCATACGCAATCTACGCGGGATTACCTGATCGAGCGTTTGCGTCTGCTGGGCGATTATGCCCGGCAATGCGGCACGACCGTTATTCTCGAGCCGTTGAATCGCAAGGAGGCTTTCTATCTGCGTCAGGTGGCCGACGCCGCGTCGATCTGCCGCGATGCGAAGAACGAAGGCGTGAAGTGCATGGGCGATTTCTGGCACATGACTTCCGAAGACCCTTCCGACTCGGGGGCCTTCCTGTCCGCCGGGCCTTACTTGCAGCATGTGCATATCGCCAGCCGCGCCACGCGCAACATGCCCGGCGAGGACGGAGCCGTCGACAATTACGTGGACGGTTTCCGGACGCTCAAGCAAATGGGCTATGCGAATTACGTGAGCTTCGAGTGCGGCAGCAAGGGCGACCGCATGCAGACCGTTCCGGCGGCGCTGGAGCTGGTGCGCAGCCAGTGGAAAGAGGCCTGACCCGAGTTCGGAGATCGTAACGGGTCGGATCGTGCAGCGGTCCGAATGCCGGGATATGAGTTCCGGCGACCGGAAAATAATCTGAATAAAAAAGCGTTGACAATCATTGCATTGTCGGCGCTTTTTTCGGTTTTTCCGACATTTGTCGTAAAATAATGGTACTTTGTATTGCAAAGTATAAATTTTATTACATATATTTGCAATGCAATTAAACGGGAACCGACAATTCATAATTCCGATCGATATGAAAAAAACAATCCATGTAAACATCGGGGGCATGCCTTTCGTTCTGGACGAGGATGCCTACGACGTGCTCAAGCGCTATCTTTCCGAAATCGAGATTCGCCTGGACGGAGTGGACGATCAGGAGACGATGCAGGACATCGAGACTCGCATCGCGGACATTTTCAGCGGCGCGATCTCCCCCCGCATGCAGGTGGTGGACGCGGCGCTCGTCAAACGGGCCATGGCTGTGATAGGCCCTGCCCAGGAGTTCGGCGAGCCGCGTCGGAGCATGCCCGGACGCGAACAGACATGCGTCCGGAACGATGAGAGGCATCTGTACCGCAGCCGCCGCGACCGCGTCGTCGGCGGCGTATGCGGCGGCATAGCCGAATACTCGAGTCTCGACGCGACATTGCTGCGGGTGCTGATGGCGCTGTTCATCGTTTTCGGGGTCGGCCTGCTGGTTTATCTGGTCATGTGGATCGTCATTCCGAACGAGCCGCGCTCGGACGAGTCAAACGAATGGGGGAGGAAGTGATATGGGCGAGATGAATATCGACAACATCAAGGCGCAGATGCGCAAGGGCATTCTGGAATATTGCATCCTTTCGATCATCTCGCGCAACGACGCTTATGCGTCGTCGATCATTGCCGAGCTGAAAGCGGCCGAGATGATCGTCGTGGAGGGAACGCTTTACCCGCTGCTGACGCGGCAGAAAAACCAGGGACTGCTCGCCTATCGCTGGGAGGAGTCGCCGCAGGGCCCTCCCCGTAAGTATTATTCGATTACCGAGAAGGGGCGCCAGTGTCTCGAGCAGCTCGACATGGCGTGGACCGAGCTGATCTCGCAGATCCGCACGATCCGGGAGGGCGCTCCCCGTCCGGACGCTTCGCAGGAGGCTTCCGCCGAATGACACGGGCTTGTTCACAGGATTAAAGCATATGACGATGAACCATACGATAAACGTGAGCATTGCGGGCGTGGCCTTCGTGCTCGACAGCGAGGGTTACGAGCTTCTGAAGGACTATCTGGTCCGGATCGAGGTGGCATACAAGGACGATCCCGACGGCGCGGAGATTCTTTCGGATATCGAGGCGCGCGTGAGCGAGCTGATTCTGAACCGTCAGAGCTCCGATATGATCGTGTCGCCAGAGCTGATCCGCGAGATTATAGGACAGCTCGGGTGGCCGGACGGAGTGACCGCTCAGGGACCCGCCGGGGGAGCCGAAATACCTGAGAACGGCGCGGACAATGCCATATCCCGCCGGCTCTACAGGAATCCGGACGGCGCGAAGCTCGGCGGCGTCTGCAACGGGTTGGCCACTTATTTCCGCGTCGATCCGACGCTGGTGCGCCTGCTGTTCTGTTCGCCTCTGCTGATTCTGGTAGTTATCAGCGTGATTCCGGTGGTCAACGCGCTGTGCGGGTTTTTCGGCTCGCTGATCGGCGTGAGCTCTCTGCTCTACCTGATTCTTTGGTTTGCGATTCCGAAAGCGCGCACGCCCCGCCAGCGGCTCGAGATGACGGGCGAGCGGATCACCGCCTCGTCGATTCGGCGCAATATCAGCGCCGACCTGAACGATGCGAGGCCCTCGCCGCGCAACGAGCGGACGGCTTCCGTATTCTCCGAACTGCTGTATGTGACCGGCCGCGTGCTGCTGTTTTGCATCAAGGCGTTCTTGCTGCTGATCGGCGCCGTGCTCGGGCTCGTCGTGCTCGGACTCGTCGTGGGGCTCGTCGCCGTGTTGGTCGGGGGAGCGGCCGTAGGATTTCCTTTCGCTCTGGCAGGCGGATCGCTGCTGATTCCGGTGCTGATCGTACTGGGGATCGTGCTGCCGCTCGGGATCGTCGTATATTTGCTGCTGAAGCTCGTATTCAACCTGCGAAGCCGCCGTACGACGTTGTCGGTGCTGTTCGGCATCTGGGTTCTGATCCTGATCTTTCTGGGCGTCTACCTCGTGAAGAACTACGAGCGCATCGAGGAGGCGTTCGACCGGGGCGATGTCGAGTGGTATTTCAACAAGACTTCCGGTTGGCACGGCGCCGGCGTTCCGGACGATATTCCGATCCGGTACGACACCGTCCGCGTCGAGACGGTCACGCTGGGCGACTCGACGCTGCGGGATACCGTTCGGATCGAGTATTATACCGAATAGCCGGTCGCCGTTCCGGCAAAAGCGGAACGGGCGACTCGCCTTTCCGTCGGAACCGAACGAAAGACGATTATGTGCTTCGATATACCGAGCATGTTCGCACCCGGAAGAATCATTATGCCTGTTGCGGTCCCGGGTTTCGTATCCGGTCAGGTCCCTACTGTGAAGTCGCCTCTGTCGGAAGGGACTGCGTGCGGAGAAACCGGAACATCGGGAACTCGGAAACCGGTGCGGCAAAGTATGTGATTGGGATAGATAATGTACGACAATGGAAATAATGGATGACGACAAGCTGCGGCGTGACGAGCACGCCTCGGTGATGCGGTCGAGAAATCTGTTTCTCGGCGTCACGCTGATCGTGGTCGGCGTATTGTGGATGATGAATAATCTGGAACTGCTTTCGGACAGCCTGTTCGACGTGGTGTTCTCGTGGCAGATGCTGCTGGTGCTGATCGGAGGTTATTTGCTGGCGTTGCGCAAGTGGCTCGCGGGCGGTATCGTGGCGGCCGTCGGGCTGTGCCTGCTGCTGATCGATCAGCTCGATTGGCATATTCCTCTAGACAAGATCGCCGTTCCGACGATTCTGATCGCGGTCGGATTGTCGGTCGTGTTCAGTCGCAGGAAGTACGAATGAGAAAGCGTGCTGGGGCCGGCCTGCCGCTGCGACTGCAGCGGCAGGCCGGTTTGTGTCGTGTTCGGTTCGGGAGAAAGGCCGGATAGGAGTCCCTGTACGGGACGGTCGTGGTGACCGGGGGCGGCATCTCCGGCCGTCGGAGGACGGACGGTATTTCCTTGAGCGCGTTATCGCTGCGGATCGGGAGGGGCGCAGCGGTCCGGACTGCGAAAAATCGGGCATCGGATATGCGGTACGATAATTATTGCTACTTTTGCGGTGTCCGGAAGCCGATCCGAAATAGGCGTTTCGGACGGTTCCGGCCGCCGGTGGGCGGATACGGAAACGGCTAATAACAGGAGGAACGATTATGGAAGCAAACAAATGCGTGGGCATCTTGACGTCGGGCGGCGATGCGCCCGGCATGAACGCCGCGATTCGCGCGGTAACGCGGGCTGCGATTTACAACGGGTTCGAGGTGAAGGGAATCATGCGGGGATACAGAGGCCTGATTACCGACGAGATCATTCCGTTTCAGACGCAGAACGTCAGTAACATCATACAGCAGGGCGGCACGATCCTCAAGACGGCGCGCTGCGAGGAGTTCCGTACGCCCGAGGGACGCAAGACGGCTTACGACAACATCGTCAAGCACGGCATCACGTCGCTCGTGGTGATCGGCGGCGACGGCTCGCTGACCGGCGCGCGCATATTCGCCGAGGAGTACAATTTCCCGATCGTGGGCCTTCCCGGCACGATCGACAACGACCTGTACGGCACGGACACGACGATAGGCTACGACACGGCGCTCAACACGATCATGCAGTCGGTCGACAAGATCCGCGATACGGCGACTTCGCACGAGCGGCTGTTTTTCATCGAGGTCATGGGCCGCGAAGCGGGCTTTCTGGCCCTGAACGGCGCGATCGCGTCGGGAGCCGAAGCGGCGATCATTCCGGAAATCGCCATGGAGGTCGACCAGCTCGACCAGCTGATCGAGAACGGATTCCGCAAGTCGAAGAACAGCAGCATCGTGCTCGTGGCCGAGAGCGAGCTAACCGGCGGAGCGATGGGACTGGCCGAGCGTGTCAAAAACGAGTATCCTCAGTATGACGTGCGCGTGACCATCCTCGGTCACATCCAGCGCGGCGGATCGCCTACGGCGAGCGACCGGATTATGGCCAGCCGGATGGGCGAGGCCGCGATCAACGCGCTGCTCGAGGACCAGCGCAACGTGATGATCGGCATACAGAACGACGAGCTCGTGTACATACCGTTCAGCCGGGCGATCAAGTGTCAGAAGCCGATCAACCGTCAGTTGCTTACGACGCTGCGGGTGCTTTCCATTTAGCGGTAGGGCATTACTACCGCTTGTCCTGAAGCGTTCGGCAGATACGGCAGCCGGTCCGGCGTGACAATTACGCCGGACCGGCTGCCGTATATTGTTCGGGAAGCGCTCGCCGTTGCCTTCGGATTCGGAGCGCCTGTCCCGTCGGGAGCCCGAACGGCGGAGTGGGTCGATTTCCTTTTCAGTGCATTGCGATTTCAGGCCGTGCGGATCGATGTTCCGGGTTCCGCTTCCGCATCTTTATGCCGGGACTGTCAGCCTTCGCGCCGCTCGTGTTGCGTTTCGGGCTTCTGCCGCGCAAATACCGTTCAGGGCAGGAAGCCCCGCTTCGCGGCCCGTGGCCTCGGTGAAGAACAGCCGCTCGGAAGCGGCTGTATGCAGGGCACGGTGCTTCTCAGCGGGTGCCGGAACTGTCCTCTTTCGTGCCGTCCGAGGCGCGTTTCGGGTTTCTGCCGCAATCGTGCCTTCAGGATCGGAGAGCCTGTTTGTGGCGCATAGCCTCGGTAAAAAACAGCCGCTCGGAAGCGGCTGTTGCAGGATGCGGCACTTGTCGGCGCGTGTCGGATTACCGTCCGATCGTGCGGCCCGGGTATACCTTGAGCGCCTCTTCGAGGCACTTGGCTGCGGCGAGCAGATCGTGGCGGTTGATTACATAGGCGATGCGGATCTCGTCGTGTCCCAGATAGCACGAGGCATAGAAGCCCGTAGCCGGGGCGACCATGACCGTCTGTCCCTCGTACTCGAACTCCTCGAGCAGCCACTGCGCGAAGCGCTCGCTGCTGTCGATCGGCAGCTTGACGATCGAATAGAACGATCCTTTCGGCATCGGCGTGTAGACCCCCTCGATCTTGTTCAGCGCCTCGATGATGCAGTTGCGCCGCGCGGCGTATTCGTCGTGTACCTCCTCGAAATAGCTGCGGGGCGCGCCGAGCGCGGCCTCGGCCGCCACTTGGGCCAGATAAGGGGGGCATAGCCGGGCCTGCCCCATTTTCAGCGCGGCATCGATGATCCGGCGATTCCGCGATACGAGGGTGCCCAAACGCACGCCGCACATGCTGTAGCGTTTCGACACCGAGTCGATCATCACGACGTTCTGCTCGACTCCCTTGAGATTCATGACCGAGATGCACTTCGTACCGTCGTAACAGAATTCCCGGTACACTTCGTCGGCCATCAGATAGAGGTCGTGTTTCAGCACGATGTTTTTCAGTTGCTCGTACTCTTGCTCGGAGTAGACATAACCGGTCGGGTTGTTCGGGTTACAGATCAGGATCGCTTTGGTGCGCGTAGTGATCAGTCGTTCGAATTCCTCCATCGGAGGCAGCGCGAAATCGTTGGCGATCGTCGACGAGATCGGCTTGATGTTGACGCCCGCCTCCATGGCGAAGCCGTTGTAGTTGGCATAGAACGGCTCGGGCACCAGCACCTCGTCGCCCGGGTTGAGGCAGATGGTCATCGCCATGAAGATCGCTTCCGATCCTCCGACCGTGATCACCATGTCGTCGGTCGTCACGTCGATGCCGACGCCCCGGTAGTAATCGGCCAGTTTGCGGCGATAGCTCTCGTTTCCGGCCGAGTGCCCGTACTCGAACACCTGGTCGTGTATGTTTTTCACGGCGTCGACGGCGACCTGAGGGGTCCGGATGTCGGGTTGGCCGATGTTGAGGTGGTATACCTTGATTCCCCGGCGCTTCGCCGCCTCGGCGAACGGCACCAGCTTGCGGATCGGGGAGGGGGGCAGATAGATTCCCTTGTCGGACAAGTTAGGCATGATACGATATTTTGAACCTCGCAAAGCTACTAAATTATTTTGTCGTACCTTTGCGTCCGATGAAAATATTCGCCATTCCAAGAAAAACGGCCGTTGCGGTCGTCGTCGTATGGACGGTGCTCGGAGCGCTTCTGGGACACGACTATCCGACGGCAGGTCTGGTCGTGTCGCTCGGCTCGATCGGATATTACCTGTTGCTGGTGGGCCGCCGCCGGATTGGGTATCTGCTCAACCTGGACCGTACGACGGAGCGGCAGCGGCTGCTGGTCGCCACGGCCGCCTGCATGCTGTATGTCCTGATCCGGGCCGTTCTGACGGGCTCGGTCTCCTATTTTCTGCTGCTGGTCGTGCTGGCGGCGGATTATTTCGTCTACGACCGGCACGAGCGGGCCGGCAAGGGCTGATTCGCTTCCGCCGGTTACGGGAAGCAGGCGGGGACAGGCGTTTTTTGAAGTAAAAATTTGCAGGTTATTACTTTTTGATTACCTTTGCACCGCTGAATCTGCCAAAAGATGAGGCTATGGCCCATTCGTCTATCGGTTAGGACGCAAGATTTTCATTCTTGAAAGAGGAGTTCGATTCTCCTATGGGCTACCATCGAAATGTAAGTTATCATATAAAGTTACGGAAATGGCAAATCATAAGTCATCGAAGAAGAGAATACGCCAGACCGAGGTGCGGAAGATTCGGAACAAATATTACCACAAGACGGCTCGTAACGCCGTGAAGGCGCTGCGCAACACGACCGAGAAGGAGGCCGCTCTGGTATTGCTTCCGAAAGTGACCGCCATGCTCGACAAGCTCGCCAAGGTGAATATCATTCACAAGAACAAGGCGGCCAACCTCAAGAGCAGCGTACAGCTTCACGTCAACGCGCTGTAGCGGGTCGGGCGACCGTGCTTACGAAGCCGTTCCTTCCGGTGGGACGGCTTTTCTGTTATGTACCGATACGAAATCCTCCTTGTCGTTTTGCGGCAAGGAGGATTTCGTATCGGGCCGGCATGTTCCGCGAGGGTATCACGCCGCCATTTCCGTGCTTTCCTGTCGCGGGTGCATGAAGCCGCGCTTTTTTTGGCTCTGCATTTCGCTCTGCCGAGCGAATCGGTAGTCAACCGGCAGGGTCGCTCGGTCGTTTCCGCAGAAAAGAATCGCGAAGTTTGTCGACGTGCTGAAATCGGGTCCGAGTCCGGTTTTGGATGCGGAACGGAGATCGGCGGATCGCCGGAAACGAAAAAAGGGGCACGGACTCGAAAAATCTTCCCCTTTTTTACCTAATCGGGAAGCCCAACTCTTCCCGTTTCGGCGGTCCGTGCCCCGATATGTAGACATAGGCCGCTCCCGCTGTTCGAAAAGCTCGGCGCCGCCCGCAAAGGGCGCTTCCCTGATCGTCCGTGCACTGTGTCGCAGACGGGCGGCAGACGATTCCCGTGCGCGGGAAACGGGGACTGGGCAGGTCCGCTTTTCCGACGTTTTGGCTGCGAACGGCACGGAAAAACGGATTCCGTGCGACTGCAGGCCGGATCGATTGTTCGGCGAGATAGCTAAAGAAAGAAGACGTGGGCGTCGCGCATTATCTACCGTGAGGCCCTAGGAAGCCTTGTCCGAATAAAGCACGAACAGCCCACGCCTTGAAGCATGCGCATAATACAGAATTGTAGCACGTTCCGTGCCGGAGCGTTCCGACCGAGATTCACCCACACTCGCCGGGCGGCATCCGTCATGCGGTGCCTCCCGACGCGGGCTCGTGCTTTAGCTCTGGACAACGAAATTTCCTAGGTTTCACAGTAGAGCTAAGACACGTCGTCTTTCGACGTATGTCGGAAGCAAATGTAAGAAGAAATATCCGATATGCAACGAATCCGAATAGAAAATCGATATAATTTTGCATTCAGCGATTCTTTTTGCAATATTTTTACGAATGTTTTGTTGTTGTGCGGGTATTTTACAATATGTGTCGTTTGTAATTAATGCAAGGTTAGTCTGCTTGCGCTGTATATTCAATATTTTATTGAGATGCCGTTTCGTCGGTTTTCGTTGCATCGGCCGTTCCGAATGACGGAAATCCGCCTCTCCGGCCTGTTTTTGTCTCTCGATCGCCGTTCTTTGCCTCCGCTTCTTGCTCGTCTCGTCTCGTCTCCTCTTTGCGTAGGTCTCCGTCCTTCAGAATTATATCCGAGGGGGAACGGACTCCGTGCCCTTGGAGTTTTTGTCTTGGATGGTCCGAGATCGGTCGCCGGCCGTGTTTATTTCCGGCCCTTTCTACGAGTGCCGTCGTCCTGACTCGCCGGCTGTTCGGGTTATCGGAGATACCCGGCTTGCGGATACGGGCTTCCCCGGTTCGTCGGCGGGATGTCTTGCCTTCTCGTTCATGCCGTTTGCCGGAGCGAGGACGTTTCGTGCTATCGGGCCGAGGAATCGCTTGAATCGAATGCAGGCGTCATTTCCTGTCCTCCGTGCCGGCCGATGAACGACCGGATAATTCGCTCCGAAGCTTCGGGTTCCTCCCAGAAGCCCATGTGGCCGGAATGTTCGAGCCATGCCACTTCGGCCTGCGGGTGTGCGGCTGCCAGCCGCTCGGCCGTCTCGATGGAAATGAATCCGTCCATGCGGCCGAAGATGAACAGTTGGGGTACTTGCAGCGCGTGCAGCATGTCGTTCATGTCGCGGCGTTCGATCATGCCTCGCAGCAAGGCGACGATGCCGTCGTCGTCGGTCGCGGCCGTCAGTTCTTCGAGCTGTCCGATCCGGTCCCGCAGACGCCGGCGGTTCTCCTCGGCGAAGCCTTTCGGAGCGAACTGCGAAGCGAGAAGCTCCTTTTTGTCGGCTCGGATCAGCTCGATCTCGCGCAGCCGGTCCGCCTTTTTCTGCTCGGTGTCGGCGTTCGGCGTCGAGTGGAACAGGATCAGTCCCTGAAGCATGTCGGAATGACGTTCGGCAAAAGCCTCTGCGGCATAGCCGCCCATCGAGTGTCCCGCCAGAAAGCAGCGACGGACGCCGAGCTTTTCGAGCACGGCCTGCAGCGTGTCGGCCACGAAGTCCATTGTGTGGACTTCGCCCCGAACCTGCGAGATTCCGTGCCCGGGAATGTCGATCGCGACGATCCGGTAATAGGGAGCGAGCCGTTTGGCGAGATCCTCCCACACTTCGAGCGACTCGAGATAGCCGTGCAGCAGCGCAAGCGTCGTTTCGCCCCGGCCGCTGTCGCTGATCCGCAGGGCCGTGTCGTTGGCCATGATGAACTGTTCCATAATTCGGATAGAGATGTACGGGACGCTTTCCCTGTTCGAAAGGCAAAGATAATACACGCCGGGGACACGGTCAAGCGGAAAGGCTGTGCCGGTCCGGGGCTTGTCGGGAGGCAGGGGGGCGGGGACCTTGCAGAGCCGTCCCTCTGTCCGGTCCGGCGAAGTTCCGGAGGGCGCCCTGTGTCCGGGCAAACCGATCCGGTGTTCGCGGCGGACTCCGCAGCGGATCGAAAGCCCGACGTCGGCGCATGCGGCTATCCGTCGGGCCGGAGGGCTGTCCCGTTTCTCGGAACGATCCGCGCGGGAGACGCTTCGGACGGCAAGCGACAGTTCCGGCTGTCGGCAAGGTCCGCTTGCCGTCCGGAGAGTTGGGGCGCATGGTCCGGAAGACGCCGGCTCTACCTTTCCTGCTCGTCGTCGAAGTAGTCGAGTACCGATTCTTGCTTGCGAAGCGCCAGCAACTCGGCATCCGCCTCGTCGTCGTCCATCTGGCTGTAAATGGTCCGCTTGTCCTTTCCGCTTTTCTTGATCGGGCTGAGCTTGGCCGCCCGCCTTAACAAATCCTCCGACCCGCCGTCGCTGGCTTTGTGCCGGAAACCCCGATTCGATTTCATGATGCGAGAAAACGTGATGAAGTTAACGATTGTTCTGTATTGGATTCTGCACAATTTGCGGGCCGCTTCGGCCTCCTCGTGCCATGTTAGGATTTTTTGGGGAATTCCGGCTCTCCGTCGCGCCGAAAATCGTCCGCGAACTCGCCTTCGAACACTTTCCGGGCCGGGCCGGTCAGCTCGATCCGCGTGAAGCCTCCCTTTCCGTCCGGTTCGAACGCGACGCGGAGCGTGCCTCCCTCGACGTCGACCCGGTAATCCCGGCACGGGCTGCCCGTGCGCACGGCCGCAGCGATAGCCGAGGCGGTTGCTCCCGTTCCGCAGGCGAGCGTCTCGGCCTCGACGCCCCGCTCGAAAGTCCTTATGCGGATATGGCCGTCGGAGACGATCTCGACGAAGTTGACGTTCGTACCTCCGCGGGCGGCGAAGGCGGCGCTGTGGCGTATCGCCGCGCCGCGCCCTGCGACGTCGACTCCCCAGACGCTCTCGACGAACTCGACGTAATGCGGCGAGCCGGTGTCGAGAAACAGATATTCGGGGTGTACCTCCACTCGCCGCACGTCGATCATCCCGAGGCGTATCTCGCCCTCGGGACCCTCGACCCGCAGCAGTTCGGCCGTATGGGGGCCGTCTACGCCGATGAAGCGCTTCCGCATTCCGCCGATGCCCAGATGGTGGGCGAACAGCGCGATGCACCGGCCGCCGTTCCCGCACATGGTCGCTTCGCCGCCGTCGGCGTTGAAATAGCGCATGCGGAACTCCTCCGCCGGGTCGCTCTCGAGGATCATCAGGCCGTCGGCTCCGATGCCGGTTCGGCGCCGGCACAAGGCGGCCACCCGCTCGGGCGTGGCGTCGAAAGGCTCCGTGCGGCCGTCGATCATGACGAAGTCGTTTCCGGCTCCGTGATATTTGCTGAATTTCCTTCCCATGCGTCTCGTGCCCGGCCGATAAGCGCCGCGCCTACTGCAAATATGGCAATTTTTCGGAGAAAGCCTTCCTGCTTTGGAAAAAATAACGGATATTTGTAAAAGGCGTCCGTCGTGCGTTCGCAATGCGGCGGAAGGGCCATAAATCACGAAAAACATGATCGAAACGATTTTCCGGCACCGCTCGGTGCGAAGTTATAAGTCCGACCCGGTCGACGAGCGGCTGCTGGAGCGGATTCTCGAGGCCGGAGTCCGAGCCTCGAATACGGGTAATATGCAGGTGTACAGCATCGTCGTGACGACCGATCCGGCTATTCGGCAGGAGTTGTCGCCTTGCCACTTCGGTCAGCCGATGGTGACCGGCGCGCCGGTCGTGCTGACCTTCTGCGTCGATGTGCGCCGTTTCTCGCTTTGGTGCCGTCAGAGAGGAGCCGAGCCCGGCTATGACAATTTCGTTTGGTTCCTGAGCGGAGCGATCGACGCGATGCTGGCGGCGCAGAACATTTGTTTGGCCGCCGAGTCGGAAGGGTTGGGCGTTTGCTTTCTGGGCACGACGATCTACAATGCCGACCGGATCGCCGAGGTGCTGCGCCTGCCCGAAGGCGTGCTGCCCGTGACGACCGTGACGTTGGGCTGGCCCGAGGAGATGCCTCCGCTGACGGACCGGTTGCCTCTGGAAGGGGTTGTCCACCGCGAACGGTACGAGGATTATACGCCCGAGACGATCGACCGTATCTGGGCGGAGCGGGAAGCCTCGCCCGAGACGGCCGAATTGCTTCGCGCGAACGGACTGCCCAATCTGGCCCGCATCTTCACGGAGCGGCGGTACACGGCCGAGGATAACCGGCTGTTCTCGCGCAAGTACTTCAACATGCTGAAAAAGCAGGGCTTTTTCAATCAATAGGGTCCGGCTGCCCGCCGCAGCGGGCGTTTCCCGGCCGGTCCGCGACGGACGGACCGGCGGCGGACCGCAAACCGACAAAACGAGATTGCTTATGGAAAGGATCATTCAGAAAGCCAGCGAATTGCTGAAACGTTGCCAGGCCGTTACGTTCGCTACGGTCAACGGAGAGGGGTTCCCGCGTCCCGTTCCGGTAAAGACGCTCCGGACGGACGATGCGCTGACGATATGGTTCGCTACGGGAATCGATTCGGAGAAAGTCGCTCACATCCGGCGCAATATGCGGACGGGAGCCTCGTTCTACGATCGAGACGACAGCGTTTCCCTGATCGGACACGCCGAGGTGGTGACCGATCCCGAGACGCTGTGCGACATGTGGCAGCCGTGGTTGGAGGCGCATTTCCCCGGCGGGCCGTCCGATGCGAATTATTGTCTGATCAAGTTTACTCCGGGCGAGGGTGCGTTCTACCTCGGAGGCGAATTCGTCAAGTTCCGTCTGGCATAGGCGGTCGGAAGGGCTCCGGAACTGGAAATGATTTTTCAGGGGAGCCGTTCCCGGCGCAAAGTCTTATCTTTGCGCCGGAATAGTACGCCGTATCGGGCAGGGGACGGCGAGACGCGGTTTTGTCAAAATGAAGCGATACGATGGAAGAGTCCAAGGCGAGCGTCCATAACAAGGAGGAGTATCCGCCCATGCATACGGCCGAGCACCTGATCGGCGGAGCGGTCGTCCGCATGCTCGGCTGCGCGCGCGCGTTCACGACCCATATCGAAAGGAAGAAGTCGAAATGCGACTTTCGCTGCGAGCGCGGCCTGACGCCCGACGAACTGGAACGAATCGAGCGGACGGTCAACGAACAGATCGCCTCGGGCGCGGACGTGCGTGCCGAAATCGTTCCGGTCGATGAGGCGCGGAAGCGTTACGACCTGTCGCGGCTGCCCGAAGGGGCGACCGAAGTCCGGATCGTCCATATCGGTTCTTTCGACAGCTGTCCCTGCATCGGAAAACACGTAAGCAACACGAGCGAGATTCCGCCCGTGGCGATCGTTTCGAGCGACTGGGCCGACGGCGTGTTGCGGATCAGGTTCAAGCTGGCGAAATAAATCGGAGGAAGAAAGGCGTGCCGGAACCACAGGAAAGAATATATCGGGGAGCGAGGCGATGCGCGAGGTTCGCCGCGGCGGTCGTATGCTGCTGGCTCGCGGGGGCATGCAGCGTGACGAAGCACGTCCCGCAGGGGAGCTACCTGTTGACCCGCAACGACATCCGGATCGAGCGCAACCGCGAGCTTTCCAAGCAGGAACGCGTCACGAAGGCCGATCTGGAGGAGTTCGTTCGCCAGCATCCCACGCAACGCCTGTTGGGAACGAACTTTTACCTTTGGGCGTATAACTCCTCCAACCCGAAACGGAAGAACACATGGTGGAACCGCTTCAAGCGCAAGATCGGGAAAGCGCCCGTACTGCTCGACTCGTCGCTGACGGCCCGTTCCTCTCAGGCGATGAAGATCTACATGGACGGCAAGGGTTTTCTGCAGTCCGAGGCATGGTTCCGTGTCGACACGGCCGGCAAGCGGGCCCGCGTCACCTACTTCGCCCGTCAGGGCGATCCGTACCGGATCGGAAAGATCGGCTATCGCTTCCGCGACCGGTCGCTGCGGCCGGTCGTCCTGAGCGATACGGCTTCCTCGCTGCTCCGTACCGGCGGCATTTTCGACGGCAACGTGCTCAACGACGAACGGTCGCGCATCGCGTCGTTCCTGAAGAACCGGGGATACTACAACTTCTCGATCAACAACATCGAGTATGTCGCCGATTCGACCGCCGGTGACCGCACGATCGACCTGACGATGGTCGTCAAGCCCTATATGGCAGGCTATACGCCCGAGGGGGAGCCGATCGTTGAGGAGAATCGAGTGTACCGCCTGCGCGATATCTATGTCTTTCCGGGATACGACCCGGCGAAGGCGGTGAGCGACAGCCTGTACAATTCGCGGCTCGACACGACTCTCTACAGGGGATTGAAAATCGTTTACGACGCCCGTCCGAAAGTCCGCTCCTCGATTCTCCGCCGTACCGTGAATCTTTATCCGAATGCGCTGTACAACGAGAGCGACGTCAAGAGAACTTATGAGAATATCATGCGGCTGGGATACTACAAAAGCGCCAGCGTGCTCTTTTCGGAAGCGTCCGACTCGGCCGGCCGGGACAGTCCGGTCACTTATATCGGCGGCCCCGGCGCCGCGACCGACACTTCGGCCGTCGCCTATTCCTCGGAACGGTATCTCGACTGCAACATCCTCTGCACGCCTGCGCTGAGGCAAAGCTACTCGGTCGAGCTGGAGGGAACCACCTCGTCGGACTACTTCGGGCTGACCGCGACGCTCGGCTACCAGAACCGCAATCTGTTCCGAGGCGTGGAGCTGTTCGACGTAAGCGTGCGCGGCGGGTATGAGTTCACGCGCGTGAAAACCAAGCGCAACTCGTTCGAGCTGGGCGTCACGACCTCCTTCTCGTTCCCGCGCCTGATTACTCCGCTGCGGGTGAATCGCTATAACCGGGCTGTCGATCCGCGTACGAAAGTCGAGGTTTCGTACAGCGTGCAGCGCCGCCCCTACTATCATCGGGCGCTGGCCAGCGCCGTCTGGGGCTACTCGTGGGGCAAGGGGCGCAACAGCTCGTTCGTGCTGCGTCCGGCCGACATCAGCGTCGTGAAGCTCCGTCAGGTCGACTCGGCCTTTCTGAACAGCCTGAAAAACCCCTATCTGCGCAACAGCTATACCTCGCAGCTGATCGCCGGGCTCTCCGGATCGTATATTTTCAACAATCAGAGCCGTCGCGTCGACCGGAGCTCGCTGATGATGCGCTTCAACTTCGAGACGAACGGCAACCTGATCGACGGTCTGAGCCGGCTGTTCGGCTCGAAAGAGAGGCTTGCGGACGGCGAGCCCTACCATCGCCTGTTCGGCATCCGATACGCCCAGTATTTCCGTATCGACGCGAACATCGCCAAGAAATTCGTGCTGGCTCCCAAGGTAAGCATCGTATACCGGTTCTACGGCGGATGGGGCTACGCCTACGGCAATTCGAGCTCGATCCCGTTCGAGCGGCTGTTCTATTGCGGCGGCAGCAACAGCATGCGCGGCTGGCTGGCCCGCACGCTCGGTCCCGGCGGCGACCCGAAGCGCGACTTCTCGGACTATCCGAGCCAGCTGGCCAATTTCAAGCTCGAGACCAACCTCGAGGCCCGTTTCCCGGTTTGGGGCATTCTGCAGGGTGCGCTGTTCTTCGATCTGGGCAACATCTGGTTCATGAATCAGGGCGGCACGGAAGAGACCCGGTTCAAAATCGACCGGTTCTACAAACAGCTCGGATTCAATACCGGTCTCGGCGCGCGCTTCGATTTCGGTTTCTTCGTCTTCCGTCTCGACTGGGGCATCAAGCTCCACAATCCGAACGAACCGGCCGGGGAGCGTTGGATTCAGCATTTCCGACTGAAGAATACGACGCTCAATTTCGGCGTGGGCTATCCGTTCTGAGAATGCGCCGCTTTTTCGGATAAGACAGATATTTCGAGTTTCGGATGCCATTCTTCCGAAAATATGCTATCTTTGCGGCTCGGGACGGCATGCGCCGGACCGTTTGTGGAAAGATTTGGCCGCTTGCAACCACGGAAAAAAATGCTAAAAACAGTATTTCTCCTATCCGACAGCTGAGTTTTTCCCATTGTTTAAAGTCATACGCTAAAATTTTAAAAAATGGGATTTTTGTTTACGTCCGAGTCGGTGTCCGAGGGACATCCCGACAAGGTATCGGACCAGATTTCCGATGCGATTCTCGACGAGTTTCTTCGTCATGACAATCATTCGAAGGTAGCCTGCGAAACGCTCTGTACGACGGGACTGGTCGTCGTGGCGGGCGAGGTGCGCTCGGAGGCCTATGTCGACGTACAGGAGGTGGCCCGGCGCGTGATCAACCGGATCGGCTACACGAAAAGCGACTACAAGTTCGACGGCAGCTCGTGCGGCGTGCTGTCGGCCATCCACGAGCAGTCGCCCGACATCAATCAGGGCGTCGTGCGAGAGAGCGAGGAGCTGCAGGGAGCCGGCGATCAGGGCATCATGTTCGGGTACGCCTGCTCCGAGACCCGTGAGCTGATGCCGGCTTCGCTGATTCTCTCGCATGTGCTGATGAAAGAACTGGCCGCCATTCGGCGCGAGGGCCGGGTGATGACCTATCTGCGGCCCGACTCGAAAAGCCAGGTGACGATCGAGTACGGCGATGACAATCGTCCGAAGCGCGTGCATACGATCGTCGTTTCGACGCAACACGACGAGTTCGTCACGCCGGAGCAGGCCGGAGGCGAGAAGGCGGCGGAGAAGGCCATGTGCGACAAGATTCGCGAGGACGTGCGAACCATCCTGATTCCGCGAACCAAGGCGCGGCTGGAGCGCGCCGGCGACCGCCTGAGCGAGCTGATAGGCGACGACTACATCCTGCACGTGAACCCGACCGGCAAGTTCGTGATCGGGGGGCCTCACGGCGATACGGGCGTGACGGGCCGCAAGATCATCGTCGACAGCTACGGCGGCCGGGGCGCGCACGGCGGCGGGGCCTTCTCGGGCAAGGACAGTTCGAAGGTCGATCGCAGCGCGGCCTATGCGGCGCGGCATATCGCCAAGAACATGGTCGCTGCCGGCGTCGCCGACGAGGTGCTCGTTCAGCTGGCCTATGCGATCGGGATCGCCGAGCCGCTGAGCGTGTACGTCGAAACGCGCGGTACGGGCAAGCTGGGACTTTCCGACGGCGAGATCGCAAGCCGCGTAGCGAAATTGTTCGACCTGCGCCCGGCCAAGATCGTCGAGCGGTTCGGCCTGCGTAATCCGATTTTCGAGGCCACGGCCTCGTACGGCCATTTCGGCAACCGTCCTTATAAAAAGGTGGAGACCGTTTACGAGGGCGGCAAGCCGGTGCAGAAGGAGATCGAGTTCTTCGGCTGGGAGAAGCTCGACGCCGTCGACGCGATCCGCAAGGAGTTCGGGCTGAAATAGCCTACGGCCATAGAAGCGCATGATCAGGAGCCGTTCCCGAGCAGGGGCGGCTCTTGTCGTCGCCCGTTCGGCCGGATCGGTTCAGACGGCCCGATGCGGGCGCCGCGCTCTTTCCGGGAGGCCGCTCCTTTAATTTATTAGGTTAGGACCGTCGCTGCCGTCATTGTGGCGGGGGGAGTCCGGACATTTTCTTGGGCGGCTCGGTATTGCCTCGGAGGACCGGAAGCGGTTTTCTGTCACGGAGGGCGGGGGCTGAAAACGGTAAAAAAACGAGATGATACACAATACGGGCGGCTCTTTCGGAGTTTGTATTGTGTCCCGGAAATTTTCCTTGCCGAGTCTGGTATGGATTCTGCGGGCCGGAAAAAAGACGGGGGCGGCTGGCCCGAACGTATGTCGAAACGGGAAAGCCGCCTGCCGGAAAACGAAAATTCGAACCGAAATGAATTGATTTTACCTTTTTTATTTTAATAATTTTAACACTTATTTCTATGAGAAAGGTTCTGTTATTTGCAGGCATGCTGGCCGCCTCGATGGCCGCCGGCGCAGCGACTGCCTACAGCGTGGCCCGGGCGACCGAGAAGGGCGAGGCCTATGCCGCTCCTTCGACCGAGTTCGCTTCGAACGTGGGTACGCATTTCACTTCTTACGAGCCGGGGAGCTATCCCGATCTGACGTATGCCGCCGAGAATGCGGTGAAAGGCGTCGTCAATATCGTCAATACGCAGGAGGTCGAGAACGACTATTACAGCGGGGGAGGCGGATTCGAGCAGTTTTTCGAGTTCTTCGGCATGCCCCGGGGGTATCAGCAGCAGCCCCAGCAGCCGCGCGAGCGCAAGAGCGGCGGGTCGGGCGTGATCATCAGCCCCGACGGATACATCGTCACGAATAACCATGTCGTGGAAAACGCCACGAAACTGCGCGTGACGCTGAACGACAACCGTTCGTTCGACGCGAAGGTGATCGGGACCGACCCGACGACCGACGTGGCGCTCATTAAGATCGACGCGACGGACCTGCCTACGATCCCGATGGGCGACTCGGACGACCTGCGTCTGGGCGAGTGGGTGCTCGCCATCGGCAGCCCGTTCGACCTGCGCAGCACGATTACGGCCGGCATCGTGAGCGCCAAAGGCCGTAGCCTGAAGGCGCTGCCGAGCCAGTTCAGCCTCGAGTCGTTCATCCAGACCGACGCGGCGGTCAATCCGGGCAACAGCGGCGGCGCGCTGGTCAACGCGAAAGGCGAGCTGGTCGGCATCAATACGCTGATCCAGTCGCGCAGCGGCACTTACATCGGCTATGCGTTCGCCGTTCCGACGTCGATCGTCAAGAAAGTGGTCGTCGACCTGAAGGAGCACGGAGTCGTGCAGCGCGCGATGCTCGGCATTCAGTATATTCCGCTGACCGAAGAGTTCCTCGAGACGGAGGAGGGTAAGAAAACCGGCATTCGGGAGCCGGGCGGAATCTATGTCGCCGAAGTCGATCCGGAAGGGGCGGCCCATGCGGCCGGCATTCGCTCGGGCGACGTGATCGTCGAGATCAACGGCATCAAAATAGACGGTTCGGCTCAGCTTTCCGAGGAGATCGCCAAGCATCGGCCCAACGATAAGGTGACGGTCGGAGTAAAAAAAGGCTCGGACGTGAAACAAATCGAGGTCGTCCTGCGTAATAAGGCAGGCAACACCGAGGTAATCACCAAGGATATCGTTTCGGCATACGACGCGCTGGGAGGTCAGTTCGCCGAGGTGTCCGAGCGGACCAAGAAGGCGCTGAAGATCGGCGGAGGCGTGCAAGTGGTAGGTATCGAGCCGGGCGGCATACTCGAAAGCGCGCGGATTCGCAAAGGCTATATCATCACGAACATCAACGATCGTCCCGTTCGCTCGATCGGCGATCTGAACCGGATCACGTCGAAGATCGAATACATCGAGGGCGTATATCCCGACGGTCGTGTGGTGGCCTACTCGCCTACCGTCAAGTAAGCGGCCGAAGTCATCCCCGGTGATTGCCCTGCGAGGGGTTGTCCGGCCTCCGGAATAAGGAGGCCGGACAATCTTTCCTCTCGAAGGCGGAAGACACGTAACAACGAAAGGGATAACATGAGACAATTAAAAATCACCAAATCCATTACCAATCGCGAGAGCGCGTCGCTGGACAAGTATCTGCAGGAGATCGGTAAGGAGGATTTGATCACCGTGGAGGAAGAGGTCGATCTGGCGCAGCGGATCAAGAAGGGCGACAAAGAAGCGCTCGAAAAACTGACACGCGCCAACCTGCGGTTCGTCGTTTCTGTTGCGAAACAGTATCAGAACCAAGGCCTGTCGTTGCCCGATCTGATCAACGAGGGAAATCTCGGGCTGATCAAGGCCGCCGAGAAGTTCGACGAGACGAGGGGATTCAAGTTCATTTCGTACGCCGTATGGTGGATACGCCAGTCGATCCTTCAGGCGCTGGCCGAACAGAGCCGGATCGTGCGGTTGCCGCTGAACCAGGTGGGGTCGCTGAACAAAATCAACAAGGCCTTCGCCCGTTTCGAGCAGGAGCACGAACGCACGCCCTCGCCCGAGGAACTGGCCGACGAGCTCGATCTGCCGAAGGAGAAAGTGACCGACACGCTGCGCGTATCGGGCCGTCACGTCTCGGTCGACGCGCCTTTCTCGGACGGGGAGGACAACAGTCTGCTCGACGTGCTGGTCAACAGCGATTCGCCGATCGCCGACCGGGGACTGATCAACGAGTCGCTCGGCACGGAAGTCGAGCGCGCCCTGTCGACGCTGACCGACCGCGAGCGGGATATCATCAAATACTTTTTCGGAATCGGATGTTCCGAGATGACGCTCGAGGAGATCGGCGAGAAGTTCGGCCTTACCCGCGAGCGGGTACGCCAGATCAAGGAAAAGGCGATCCGCCGGTTGCGTCACAGTACGCGGAGCAAGCTGCTCAAGTCCTATCTCGGATAATTCGGGCGGACTGCCGCCGGGTATGTCGTCATGCAGAATGACCCGGGCTTGCCTCGTTCGTTCTTAAGATTTATGACAGGTTGAGCGATCGATTTGTTGACGATCTTGGGAACGAACGAGGCAAGTCCGGGTCATTTATTGTCCGGCGTCAACGGTCTGCCGCATCGGCTGTCGACTGCGTATTCGAGGACGCGGGACGCATGGGAGGAAAAGTCTCGGGGGAGAGGTTGCGCGTCGGAGCGGGGTAGTTCGGGCTGTCGAGGAAAATAGGCGTTTGGCCGGACCGGTTTCGCCCACCGGCCGGCCCGATGTCCCGGATTCGGTTTTCTGCCGCGCGGACAGATGCGGCAGGAACCCGAGAGGTTTACTGTGCCGGCTCGATCCGAAGCCGGTCTGCGAAGGCGCGGTCGCGGATGACGGAATCGGGGCTATCCTGTCGATGGCACGGCGTACCGGACGGCTTTGGCGATGTAGTGCGGGGGAGGGAGCGCCCGGCCGGCGACCCGATTGTTCGGCAATTTCCGAGACGAGAGTTTGCGTCCCGAAGGCGCGGCTGGAGGCGGGTGATAGGGCCTCGTCTGCCCGCGCGATAAAAAATCGGAATGCCGAGAGCAGAAAGGCTCGATTATTGAATAGACTGTTCCGTAGGGATTCCCGATGGCGGCGCGTTCGTCTGCGGAATTTGGCCATACGAGCCCCGTGCGCACACATTCACCGAGGGTCCGGACTTCTCTCATCCGAGCTCTGGAACCTCGAGCGGCACGGGGCTTCGTGTGTCCCGACGAGACGTTGCCGTCGTAACCGGGCAAAGGCTCTCCGAGTTGATATCCTGCGAATCGGATCGTACTTCCGCATCGGGAACAGAGACGTTCGGCCGCTTTCCCGATTCTCTCCGGAACGGTAAACCGCATAACGGCCGATGGCCGCTATGCGGTTTACCTATGAGCGGCCTTCGAGCGGCCGACGGTGCGATCAGTATACCGTGTTCTGCGGATCGAAGTTGGTCCATCCGTCCATCCAGTTCTCTCCGGTTCCGAAAGCGCCGGCGAAACCGTTGCCCGAGGCGTCGAAGCCTGAAGGAACCGTGTACGAAGCGTTCACGGCAGCGCTGCCGGTGCCTGGCCGGGGATCGAAGCCCGAGCGCGTGCTGACGGGTTGCGCCAGTCCCACGCCGTCGATCGCGTCGTAGAACTTGTTGGCATAGCTTTCCCGGAGCAAGATGCCGTCCGTGAAGCCGTTCCCCTTGAGCCATGTCTTGTTTTGGTCGGACGAAAGAATCCCGACGACCGGATCGATTGCCGTGTTGTCGAACGATTCGAGTGCTTTGTCGTACCCCGAGAAGTGGACGTTACTGATTTCGAACAGGCCTGCTGTGGCCGCCGCGGGCGAATCGCCCTTGTCCTTTTCGATCATCAGCGCGACGGGCCATCCCGTTACGATCGAATTGTATAGACTGATGCGCGAGTTGCGCCGGATTTGCACGCCTGCCTGAAACTGGCCGAGGCCCGAGCCGTTGTTCGGGAACATTTCGCCCGCGTTGATGTAGGCTCCGGGATTTTCGGTCGAAGCCGACTGGTTATAGAATGCGGCGTCCTGACCCATCGGGCCGATCAGCGTCACGTTGCAGAAACGGGCCGTCGTGTAAGGCTCCTCGTCCGAACCGTCGGAGTTGTTGTCCGACTCGAAGCCGTTCGACAGCGATTTATCCGCGATGCGCGGATCGCGCACGCCGAGCAAAAACTGCAAGTTGCCCGAGAAGCCGTTGTCGGTGTCGAAATCGTCGTCCCAACCGTGATAAGCTACCAGGTATTTGCAACCGACCGAGCCGCCGAACCATTCGAACGAGTCGTCGTTCGAGTAGGATACTTGCAGGTGGTCGACCGTCGTTCCGCTGCCGACCGAGCCGAACGTGATGCCGTTGATCTCCTTGTCGGTTTGGAACGGGAAGCCGGCGAACTCGACGCGCACGTAGCTCAGCACGCCCGAGTTGTCGGTGTCGACCGGGTTGCTGCCTCCGCCGTGATACGAGCGGGGACCGCCCTCGATCTGCTGCTCGCCCTTATTGTTGCTGGCGCGGCCGCAGAGGATCAGTCCGCCCCAGTCGCCCGGCCGACGGTTGCCGGGAGCCTCTTCCGACGTGAAGACGATCGGCTTGGAAGCGGTCCCCCGGGCGAAGATCTGGCCGCCCCGCTCGATAATCAGCGCTGCCTGAGTCTGCTTGTCGCCCCGGATGACGGTACCGGCCGGAATCGTGATCGTCGATCCGTCCTCGATGTAAACCCAGCCGCGCAGTTTGTACTTGCGCGAGGCGTTCAGCACGTAGTCGCCTTTCGGTGCGGGAAAGTGCTTGTCGCCGTTGCCTATGTAGTAAACCGAGTCCGATCCTTCCTTTTCGCCGAATACGAGCCCCGTTTCGTAGACGCCCGAGGGGGCCGGACCGGGACCGGGATTTCCGCTGCCGTTGTCATCGTCCGAACAGGCCGCCAGTATGGCGACCGAGGCCATCATGGCCAGAATCATCTGTTTTTTCATCGTGTAGATAGTTAAGGAATGAATGGTGTTTCCGAAGACGTGAGATTTACTCGTTTTTCGTATGCCGCGAGGGTCAGAACGTGGCCGTCAGCGACAGCGAGAAGCTGCGGCCCGGATAATAGCGCTTGGTTGTTTGGGAGCGTTCGTGCACGACGCCCTCCGAGTCCCTGAAGCGCGGAAACTGCATGAAGCGGACCGCGTCGCCGAGCAGGTCGCGCGCGGCGGCCTTCGCTTCGAGCCATTTGCAGAGGCGTTGGCCGACCGTCAGATCGAGCGAGTTGCGCGGCATCTCGTACATGTCCGGGATATTGCTGTTGAACGTGTCGCCTCCGCTCGTGCTGACCCGGCCGATGCCGACGATTCGTTTGCCGATGCGGTTGTAGAGAATGCCGGCCGCGAAGCCGATCCGGCCGTTCTGGTAAAACAGTCCGGCGTTGACCAGATAGGGCGACTGTCCCTGCATCGGCCGGTCGTGTTCGCGGCTTTGCTCGCCGAACAGAACCTTGCTTTCGATCCAAGCGGCGTTCAACGTCAGCATGAAATTGTTCATGCCGATGAACGCAAGGCTTTTCCTGAGATCGATCTCGACGCCGTAGTTGCGGGCCGAGCGGGCGTTCTCGAACGAAAACTGGTAGGAGCCGCCGGCATCGACATAGTTCCATTCGATCGGATTCTTGAAATGCTTGTAGAAGACGGCGACCGAAATCGTTTCGCCGGCGGCCGGATAGAGTTCGTAGCGCAGGTCGACGTTCTGCACGACGGCCTGCCGGAGGTCCGGATTGCCGGTAATCGTGCTGAACATGTCGAAATCGTAGTAAGTCGACGGCGACAGCTCGCGGAACTCCTGCCGGTTGACGCTCATGCCGTATGCCAGCCGGACGAGCATCCGGGGCGTCAGGTTATACGTGGCGTTGAGCGACGGCAGCGCGTTGTTGTATCGGTAGGTGTTCGTCCGGGTCCGGAAATTGGTTTCCGACGGATAGCTTTCGAGCGAAGAGCGGTAGCTTTCGAAACGGACGCCGGCGTAGACGTTGAAGCGCCCGAGCGACATGTTCAGCGCCGCGTAGGCGGCCAGCACGTCGCTGTGGGCCGAGTAGTCGTCCGTGTTGTGCGTTTCGTCCTGAACGTGCAGCTTGTCGGGTGCGCCCAGATTTTCCGGTGCGAAGATCTGCTCGGCGGGCAGCGAGCCGAAACCGGCGGGCAGCTTGTTCTGATAGGCATTCCACTTGTAGAGGAAGTTGCGGGTAGCGTAGCGGCGCGTTTTGTATTCGCCGTATAGTCCGGTGCGTAACTCGGGGCGGAGCATCCCGTCGGGAAAGAGCGGCAGGCTCAGGTTCGCTCCGGCCGAAACGACGTGCTCGTCGAGCGAGGTAAAGTAGCGCGATACGCTGCCCTGATCGATCGAGTATTCGTAAATGCCGTTTTCGGGATTTTTCTCGCGCTCGACGATCCGGCGGTCGGGCTGGCGGCGGTTCGAGTAGGAGTAGGCTGCGTTCCAGTCGAACTTCGCGCCGCTGCGGATCCAGTCGTGACTGCCTGCGAACTGGCCCGTGTAGGCGCTACGGCTCACGTACAAGTATTCGTCCTGCTGCTGCTCGTAATATCCGCTGACGTTGCGCCATCCTTCGCGGTCGGTGAAACGGTTGCGTCCCAATTGGTTGAATATGTTGCGGAATTCGTAACGGCTTACGCACGAGCGCTTGTCGGCTGCCGGAACGTAAGAGAGATTCAGCATAGCGCCGAGCTTCACGTCGTTCGTGTATTGGTTGTCGGTGTATTTGAAGTTGTACAGAGGTTCGTCTTCGGTGTAGTTGTAGATGCCGAACTGCGAGTTTTCCATGCGCAGCAGGCTTTTGTTCGTGTTCGAGTAGTTCAATGCCGCGACCAGCCCGACCGCGTCGCGGCGGGCGGTCACGAAGCGACGGTTCAGCGCTATGTTCAGTTTCTGGTCGATTGTCGGGCGGCGGCTCAGCACTCTCCAGTCGTTGTTGAAGCCGGTGCGGGTCACGCGGTCGACCGTCGTGACGTCGTCGTTGTCCACGCGATGCGGAACGTTTTTCAGCGAGCGCATGCCGTTGTCGAAGCCGAGCCAGTCGGTTGCGCTGCCCGGGGCATAGCGGAAATCGTTCGAGTGCGTGACGCTGTTGAATCCTGTGCCGTAGCTGATCGTCAGCGAGTTTTCCTCGGGTACGACTTTCGTACGGATTCGGATGAAACCGCCCGAGAAGTCGGCCGGCAGTTCCGGTGCGGGCGACTTGACGATTAGCAGGTTGTCGATCTGCGAACTGGGCAGGACGTCGAACGAGAACGCGCGCGTGTCGGCTTCGGAGCTCGGCACGGCCGCCCCGTTGATCCATACGTTGTTGTAGCGTTGGGCCAGTCCGCGGACGATGACGAACTTGTCGTCGATGACCGAAATGCCCGGGACGCGGCGGATTACTTCCGAAGCGTCCTTGTCCTGAGTGCGGGCGATCGTCTGGGCCGATATGCCGCTGGCGACGTAGCGGGCCGATCGCATCTGCGCGATCAGTCCCGCGTCGCTGTCGACCTTGCGCGTCGCGACGACCACGGCTCCGTCGAGCTGCGACGATTCGGGCTCGAGCGTTACGCTCAACTCGCAAGATTCGTCCCTGCGCAGTTCGAGCGGTTCGCTGCGGAATCGTTTGTAGCCGATGAACGACACCGTGACAACGGCCGTTCCGGGTTCGGCGCCGAGAATCAGAAATTTGCCTTCGGAGTCGGTGATCGCTCCGAGCGTCGTTCCTTCGATGGCGACCGTCGCTCCGACGATCGGGGCGCTCGATACATCGACAACGGTGCCGTGCACGACGGCCGAAGCGGCTTGGGCGTCGGCCCGTGCCGGAAAGGAAAGCATGCTCAGCATGAAAAAGAACGATGTCAGTCGGGTCATGAGTTGATAGAGGCGTATTGGTTTTCGATGCCGCAAAGTTACCGGTCCCTGCGGTACGGCTGGTTAACGTACCGAGACCAAACCGTGAAGTTTAAGTTACGAACCGGGCTTCACGTAAAAAGAATGTTAAGAGGGAAAAGACCGGCGCGTGCTCGGTTTTTCCTGCGAAGCAAAGGATGAATCCGAAAAAAATCGTTAATTTGGGCTTCCATTGAACGATTTAAACGAGGAAAGCATGAATCGCAAACACATCCTGATCATTCTGTCGATCCTGCTGCTGCTCCCTTGGGGCGGATACGGGGCGAAGGCGAAAAAGGCGGTATTTATCATCGTGGACGGTGTTCCGGCCGATATGATCGAGCGGCTGAAACCGCCTGCAATCGGCCGGATCGCGGCCGAGGGCGGCTATTCGAGGGCCTACTGCGGCGGGATCGCCGGCACGTACTGCGAAACGCCGACCATTTCGGCTGTCGGGTACAACTGCATCCTGACCTCCGCATGGGCCAACAAACACAACGTATGGGACAATTCTCCGAAGCCCGATTACAGCTACTGGTCGATTTTCCGGATCGCCAAGGAGCAGAAGCGGGACGTGACGACGGCTCTCTATTCGAGCTGGACCGACAACCGCACCGTGTTGCTCGGCGAAGGGTTGCCCGAGACGGGAGACCTGAGGATCGACTATGTCGTCGACGGTTTCGATCTCGACCAGAAGAACTATCCCAAGGAGAAGGACGATCTGCAAGTCTATCGCATCGACGATACGGTGTCGAGGGCTGCGGCGGCCGGTATCCGCGAGCAGGTGCCGGACCTGAGCTGGGTCTATCTGTGGTATACCGACGATGCCGGGCATATCTACGGCAACGGCGATTATTTCGACGAATATGTGATGAAGGCCGACCGTCAGATCGAACGCATTTGGGAAGCGGTCGAATACCGCGAGAAATATTTCGACGAGGAGTGGATGGTCGTCGTGACGACCGACCACGGCCGGGGCGACGACGGTCATCATCACGGCGGACAGTCCGCGCGCGAGCGGACCTCGTGGATCGCGACGAACGTTCGGGGAAACGCCCGCTTCGCCGAACCATGGCTGTCGATCGTCGACATCGCTCCGTCGCTCGCTCGCTTTTTGGATTTCGACGTGCCTCAGGAGGTGTTGTGGGAACAGGACGGAGCGCCTTTCATCGGGGAAGCCGATATCTGCGCTCTCGAGGCCGTGCGCGGCAACCGGACGATCGAGCTGACGTGGGAAAGTCTCGACGACCGGGCGCCGGCTACCGTTTACGTTTCGAGGACCAACGATTTCAAAAACGGACAGTGCGACCAGTGGACGAAAGCCGGCCGCGTGAAAGCGGGAGAGCGGCGCTTCGTGTTCGATACGGGCGACGATCCGAACGGTTTCTGCAAGTTCGTCGTCGTGACGCCCGGCAATCATCTGAACTGCTGGGTTCCGGAGAAAAAGTAGTTTGCCGGAGCCGGTTGCACGGATTCCGGTGCGATCATAAGCTGGTCGCATCGCTCCGTCAAGTGTTTTTACGCTTCAGCGGGACGGCAAGAACTCGGTTCTCGCTTTTCCGGTCATGGATAGAGCCGTTTCTGGTCTGCCTCGCCGGGATGATTCTCGGCGGGTCGGTTCGCGGAATCGGACAAGAGGGAGGGAACCCGGATGCTTTTTCGCTTGCGGGGGCGTTTCCGGGTGTCCGTTCCGTCTTTATCGCGATACCCGTCTCGGGCCGGTTGCGGAGTGGATCGGATGCTTTTTAGGCGGGGCGACGGTTCTTTCCTGCCCGGGGCATGCTTTGATGGAGGAGATCGGAACGAGTGCGCCCGTCGGACATACCGCTGTATTCGGACGAAACGAATCGCCCGACGGAGCCGGTCGGTTCCGTGAGGCGCGGGGGAACGCCGGCTGTCGTCGGAATAGAAAAAAGAGCGCCTCGAATCTTCGAGGCGCTCTTTCGTAAACAGAATCAGGTGGCGGTTATTTGCCCGGTTCCAGACGTACTTTGACCCACTTGGTCGTTTCGCCGTAGCCGTATTTCACCGTAGCGGGGATGAAGACGTTGCAGGCTTCTTCGACGCCGGCTCCTGCGCTGTTGTTTGTGAATACGAGCTTGGAGTCTTTGGCCGTGATCGAGGCTCCGGCATAGACATCGGCAAGCGGCATGCTTTGCTCGGCTGTCAGCTGGTCGTCGGGCTTGATGCTGCCTCCCTCCCGTTTCATGCCGATCTTGGCGTTGTCGGTGTCCCATACCACGCTTTCGACTTCATAGTATTTCCAGAGCGCAGCGGCGTACTTCTCTTTCTCCTCCGCGTCGACGATGTCGCTTTCGGCTACGATATAGCCGTTAAAGTCGGTCATCGTGAAAGCGTTCGAGCAGTCGATCTCCGAGCCTCCGATCACGTGATCCCGGAACGAAGCGTTTTCCAGTTCGGCGTTGATCGTCAGCGGGGCGATGATGTTCGCGTTGAATTTGGCCACCTGCATCTTGTTGTATCCGTTCAGGTCGGCCCATACTTTCAACGTAACCTGCTTGGGCGTATCGCTGTCGATCAGGTTCTTGCCCGCGTCGTTTTTCTCGATCGAGAAGCTGACGGCGTTCGCGTCCGGATGTCTCGGCGCATACCAGTTGTCGACTCCGTCGGCGAAGGTCAGCTCAGCGGCCGTTTCCCCGCCTTTGAGCAGCGAGTAGCCCGCGTCATCGGCCGCTCCGGCCGGTTCGACGGAGAGGTTCGGAGCGTATCCCGTTACGGGTTGAGTCAGGGCGAACTGCAAATCCCATTTCCCGCACGGCGTAAGCACGTCTTTCACGATATCCGCGCCCGGCGTAAAGAGCTGCATCAGGTCGTAGTTGTAGACGCAGGTCGTTCCTGCCGGCATCACGTTCGTATCCGGGTTGTACTGAACCGGATAGATGTTGACCAGCTTGCCCGGAGTGAGCCAGTAATGGTCGTAGTAGCCGCTGATCGACGGCAGAGTGACGTTGACGGTGCACTTCAGCGAGAAGGTCACATCGCCCGCAACGCCTTTCGGATCGGTATAGGTGATCAGGATGCTGTACTCTTTCGACGTGGCCGGTACGATCTTGCCGATCGCCTCGGCGTCGAGCGTCCATTTCAGGGCTACGGCGTCCTCGGATACGTCCGAAGTCTGCTCGGTAATTACGCCGTCGCCTTCGCCGAAGGTACCCTCGCCGTTGACTTTCAGTTTGTAGATAGCTTCGAATTCGTCTTTCGACATGCCGCCTTCCTTCACCTTAGCATAGACGTACTGCGTCATGTCTTTCCAGAGGAAGTCGTTTTCGATGGCGGAGCAGCTCAGATTCTGGACATAAGTCTTGATCTCGCCCAGTTCGATCGGGTCGGGGCTGACGGAATTTTCTACCCACTTGATTTTGAAGTAGGCCACGTCGACTATCTGATTCTCGTTCGTCGTGTCGACCAGCGTTACCCGCACGATGGGCTCCTTGTCGATAGCCGCACGGTTGTTGGCCTCGCCGCCCGGAACCTGTGACGTGATCGTCGTTCCGTCGATGCGGGCGAATTGCTGCTGATCGGTCTGGTTGGGTCCCAGCTTGTAAGCATCGGGTGCCAGCTCGAAACGGAACTTCAGACCGTAGCCCTCGAGTTTGTCTGCGGTCATTTCATTGGCGTTCGCCCCGTCGTCGTAGCAACCCGTCACCATGCCGGCCAGGTCGAACGGCTCGTTGTACTTGATGCTCTTGGAGATTTTTTCGGCCTGTGCCGCACCGTAGATCGTAGCGTAGTCCGAAAAATGATGATGCGCGCCGTGAGCGCAATCGAAATCGGTAATCTGCTGCGAATTATCGAACTGCGCGGCGATAACGGGCGTTACGGTCGACTCTTCGAGCCGGACGTATTCGGAGTAGACATAAGCCTCGGTCTCGTTCTCGAACAGACAGTCGTCCGCTACGGGCACTTTCAGCGCGACGGTATAGATCTTGTTGCCGTCGAGCTTCAGCGACTCGGTCGAGGTCTTGGCCGCATTGACGGTCAGGATGCCGTTTTCGATGTCGTGGCCGACGACTTTCACAGGCGTATTTTCTCCCGTTTCGGCGGCTCGGGTCACGGCCGTCGTCGAAACGAACGAGGGCGTTCCGATATCCTCCTTCTGTACTCCGGTAGGATTCAGGCGATAATCGGCCGTTGTCGACTCGTCGGAGACGATCGTGGCTTTCGCGGCTTTCTTCGTGCTACCGTCCGGATTGATCGTCAGGGCATTGTACGATACGGACAGGAACTCGATCGTGGGGATTCCGTCGACATAGAGGCCGGGAACCAGCGTCACGCTCGTCAGCCGGGACGAAAGTACGCCGCTGAGCGAGGAAAGCTGTTCTCCCACTTTTTTCATGATCTCGGCGTTCAGGTCCTTCACGGCCTTTTCGAGGGTTGCCTGGTCGATCGCACTCTTGCGGATGTTTTCGATCAGTCCCGACAGTTTCTGATCGAGCGCCGTCAGATCGGCCGAGGAGGCCTTGTCGCCGAGCTCGTCGGCGTACTTCTCCAGCGCTTTCTGCTGTACTTCCAGCGCTTTCTCGAATTTCTGCATGTCGTCGATCGTGGCATAGTCCTTCAGCGTTTGCGACAGGTTTTTCTCGATACCTTCGATCTGGCTGGCCAGCTCGTCGAGCGCGCTTTGGTCGGCCTTGTCCGAAATCAGAGACTGGCATTGAGAAATAGCCTCCCGAATGGCCTCCGTCTTGGCATCGGCGACGGCTTTCTGAGCTGCCGCAGCCGTTTCGGCGGCCTCATCGGCGGCTTCCTTGGCTGCTGCGGCTTTCTGTGTCGCGGCAGCCGCCTCGTTCTGAGCTCCGGTCAGGGCCGTCTGCAAGGCACCCAGCTGCTCTTGCAGCGCGGCAGCCGTCTCGCTCAGTTCGGTCTGCACGTTCCCGATGTCGTCGTCGTAGTCCTTGCAGCCGGCGTAAGTCAGCGTCGCCCCGATCAGGAGAAACGCCAAAACTCGGTTGATAAAAATTCGCTTCATAGTCTTTTGGTTAAATTGTTTGAGTTGAACAAAATAGTGTCTGAGTGTGTCTCTCCCCCTCCATGATTTCGGCCTTTCGCGAATGAAAAATTGTTGAGTAAAAATTAATTGAAAATGTATATCTTTATCCGATTTATAGCCACGAGCGAACAGGGCCGGATTTTTGCGTGTCCAGCTTCGCCGACGAATAAAAACGGATGTAAAAGCACTGCAATAATACGAAGGATTTCGCCATTATGCAAGAAAAACGACGAAATATTTCGCCAGTTAAGGATAGAATTTTATATTATATTGAAAATCTGTCTATTAGCAAGCGAGAATTTTACAGTAAAACCGGTATATCCCGGGGGACCTTGGAGAGTCCGACCGGGATTACCGAGGATACTTTGGCGAAATTTATCGCCACATATCCGGAAGTTTCTCTGGAATGGCTGATACGGGGCGAGGGCGAAATCGTACGGCCGAACGGACCCGAAGAGGCTCCGGCCGACCTGCTGGAAATGGCCCGTCGCGTGATCGAAGCCAAAGACGAAATCATCGAATTGCAGAAAAACAGGATTGACTGGCTGACCGCACGCTTGTCGGAGAAGGGGTAAGGCCCGTTCCAGGCCGTTGGCGCGTGAAAAGCGCGCGCCTGAAACTCGAAATGGATGGGATTCTCCGTCGAACGGCGCCGTGCCGCGGTCCGGGTTGCCGTCGTTTCCCGCCGTGTCGTGCGGCGTTTTTGCGGACGGCTGTTTATTCGCGGAAGTTATGCCGCTTTTTTGAGGCCATTATACTCCTTATGTACCATACGTTCGCAACCGGAATTTTTTCATCGGCCGGTCGCGGTCAGCAACCGCCCGCAGGCCGTGCGTCCGATCGGGTCCTTATCCTGAATCCTCTCCGGCGGAGGGATGCCGGGGTGTCGGAAACATGGAGAACCCGAGGGAGGGTACAGGAGAACATATGAGTGGTTTTTCGTACGAGAACGACCATCGGTCGCGGCCATAGACCGTGACAGGCTGTCGGATAGAAAAAGCCGCTCCGCGCACAGCGCGGAGCGGCTTTTTCGCTTATTTGCCGGTCGTTATTCGGCGAGCAGGATTTCGAGTATCTTGATCGCGGCGGTCGCAATCGGAGTTCCGGGGCCGAAGATCGCGGCGGCGCCGGCCTTGTACAGGTCGTCGTAGTCCTGATGAGGAATCACTCCTCCGACGATCACGACGATGTCCTCGCGACCGAGCTTCTTGAGTTCGGCGACGATCTGCGGCACGAGCGTCTTGTGTCCGGCCGCGAGCGACGAGACGCCGACGACGTGCACGTCGTTCTCGACGGCCTGCTTGGCCGCCTCGGCCGGGGTTTGGAACAGCGGTCCCATATCGACGTCGAAGCCGATGTCGGCATAGCCGGTGGCGACTACTTTGGCCCCCCGGTCATGGCCGTCCTGACCCAGCTTGGCGATCATGATGCGCGGCTGGCGGCCTTCCTTCTTGGCGAACTGCTCGGCCATAGCCTTGGCTTGTTCGAAGTTCTTGTCGTTTTTCACTTCTGCTGAGTATACGCCGGAGATGGAGCGGATCACGGCCTTGTAGCGCCCGACGACCGCCTCGCAGGCGTCGGAAATCTCGCCCAGCGACGCGCGGGCCTTCGCAGCCTCGACGGCCAGCTCCAGCAGGTTTCCTTTTTTCGTTTTGACGCACTCGGTAATGGCCGCCAGCGCAGAGCGGACTTTCGCCTCGTCGCGGTTCGCCCGCAGCTCCTTCAGGCGTTTGATCTGAGCTTCCCGCACGGCCGTGTTGTCGACGGCGAGGATGTCGATCGGGTCTTCCTTCTCCAGACGGTAGCGGTTGATGCCGACGATCGTGTCGTTGCCCGAGTCGATACGGGCCTGTTTGCGGGCGGCCGCTTCCTCGATGCGCATCTTCGGAATGCCGGTCTCGATCGCTTTGGCCATGCCGCCGAGCTTTTCGACCTCTTGGATCAGTTCCCATGCCTTGTGCACGATCTCGTTGGTCAGCGACTCCACGTAGTAGGAGCCGGCCCACGGGTCGACGCTGCGCGTGACGTAGGTCTCCTCCTGAATGTAGATCTGGGTGTTGCGGGCGATGCGGGCCGAGAAGTCGGTCGGCAGGGCGATCGCCTCGTCGAGCGCGTTCGTGTGCAGGCTCTGCGTGTGGCCGAGCGCGGCGCCCATCGCCTCGATGGCCGTACGGGCCACGTTGTTGAACGGGTCTTGCTCGGTGAGCGACCAGCCCGACGTCTGCGAATGCGTGCGCAGGGCGAGCGACTTGGGATTTTTCGGGTCGAACTGCTTCACGATCTTGGCCCAGAGCAGGCGGGCGGCCCGCATCTTGGCGATTTCCATGAAGTGGTTCATGCCGATAGCCCAGAAGAACGACAGCCGGGGCGCGAACGTGTCGACGCTCATGCCTGCGTTCACTCCCGTACGCAGATACTCCAGTCCGTCGGCCAGCGTGTACGCCAACTCGATGTCGGCCGTCGCGCCGGCTTCCTGCATATGGTAGCCCGAAATGGAGATCGAGTTGAATTTCGGCATGTTCTTCGACGTGTATTCGAAGATGTCGGCGATGATCTTCATCGAGAATTCGGGCGGGTAGATATAGGTGTTGCGGACCATGAACTCCTTGAGGATGTCGTTCTGGATCGTGCCGCTCAGCTGCTCGAGCGTGCAACCCTGCTCCAGCCCCGCCACGATGTAGAACGCCAGTACGGGCAGCACGGCGCCGTTCATCGTCATCGAGACGGACATCTTGTCGAGCGGAATGCCGTCGAACAGCACTTTCATATCCTCGACCGAGCAGATCGACACGCCCGCTTTGCCCACGTCGCCCACGACGCGCGGATGGTCGGCGTCGTAGCCGCGGTGCGTGGCCAGGTCGAACGCTACGGACAGTCCCTTCTGTCCCGAAGCGAGGTTGCGGCGGTAAAACGCGTTCGACTCCTCGGCGGTCGAGAAACCGGCGTACTGACGGATCGTCCACGGGCGCATCACGTACATCGTGCTGTACGGGCCGCGCAGGAACGGAGCGATGCCGGCGGCGTAGTTCAGGTGTTCCATGCCCTCGAGGTCCGAGGCGGTGTAGGTCCCCTTCACGGCGATGTGCTCGGGGGTCATCCAAGGCTGCGCTTCGGCGCCCTCCTTCGCGTCGCAGGACTTTCCGGCGGCGCTGTTCGTATATGTCAGGTCTGAAAATTTGGCTCTCATGATTAATCCCTGTTTAGATGCCCAGCTCCTTCAGGTAGTAGTGAAGGGTTTCGAGCACGTTGTCGCGGATGCTGATGAAATTCTTGATGCCCTGCGCCTCGAGCTCCTCCTTGCAGGCGGGCGCTCCGGCCACGACGAAGATGGCCCGGCCGTCGAGCAGCTTGTAGGCTTCGGGGGCGAGCGTCGCGTAGTCGTCGTCCGACGCGCAGATCACGACGATGTCGGCTTTCGCCTCGACGGCGGCGCGTATCCCTTCCTCGACGCTGTGGAAATAAGTGTTGTCCTGCACGCGGATGCCGGCGCAGGCGAAGAAGTTGCACGAGAACTGGGCCCGGGCCCGGGCGAACGCGAGCGCTCCGACTGTCACCATGAAAGCCTTCGGGCTCTTTCCGCTCCGGTCGACCTTCAGACGCATCTGCTCGAAAGCCATCGCGCCGCGATAGGGCTTCAGCGTGCGGACGCCCTCGGGCGCCTGAGACGAGCAGCCGCAACGGCACGAGCTCTTGCCCGTAACGACCTCTTCGGTGATTTCGTCGCCGGCCACCTCGCTGAAGTTCGGGAACTGATTCGTTCCGAGCAGCGTCTCGCGCCGCTTGGCGATGTTCAGGTCCTTCTTGGCGGCCGAGGCTTCGACCTGATCCTGAATGAATCCGGCCTCGAACGCGGCGATGTAGCCTCCTTTTTCTTCGACTTGCTTGAACAGGCTCCACGCCTGCTCGGCAATCGAGGCGGTCAGGTTCTCGATGTAGTACGATCCGCCGGCCGCGTCGCATACCTGATTGAAATGCGACTCTTCCTTGAGCAGCAACTGCACGTTACGCGCGATGCGGGCCGAGAAGTCGGTCGGCTTCTCGTAGGCCGCGTCGAACGGCAGCACCTCGATCGAGTGAACGCCGGCAATCGCCGCGCTCATCGCTTCGGTCGTGCCGCGCAACATGTTGACGTAGGGGTCGTAGACGGTCATGTTCCACCGCGAGGTCACGGCATGCGCGAACATTTTGGCGGCGCACTCGCATGAGGGCTCGTACTGCGCTACGATATTGGCCCACAACATCCGCGCGGCGCGGAACTTGGCGATCTCCATGAAGTAGTTCGAGCTGACGGCCATCGAGAAGCGGATCGAGCGGGCCGCCTTTTCGACCGGCACGCCGAGCTCCGTGAGCCGCACGAGGTATTCGTGTCCGGCCGCCAGCGTGAAGGCCAGCTCCTGCACGATCGTCGAGCCGCTGTTGTGGAATGTCTCGCCGGAGACGGAGACCGTCCGCAGCTTTTTGTATTTGGCTCCCGCTCCGATCAGCGAGGCGAGGTTCTCGAAACCTTTGCACTGCCCGCTTTTGCATGCCATCGTGCCTTTGAGGGTCAGCTTCTTGACGATCGGATCGAGAACGAAGTTCGCCCGCGCGTCGTCGGGCCCTGCGTTTTCGCGGTCGAGTTTCTCTATGAAAAGTCTGGCGACCTTTTTCGTCGCGCAGCCGCTGAAAGTCAGCTCGGTGTTACGCAGCGAGACGCCGCCGAGCAGCGTGTCCAGATCGTCCGCCGAGAATTCCTTGTTGCCGATCACGAGCCCGATGGATTCGACTCCCTTGGTCAGCAGCGCGTGAATGCGGGCGTTGGCCTCGCGCGGGCACTCGACTTCGATCGTTTGCAGGATCAGCCAGTCGTTGTTTTTCTTGGTTCCCCGGACGTAAGGGAACTCGCCGCACTGCGAGCCGAGGAACCGGAGCCCCTCGAGATTCTCGGCGCGGTAGTACGGGCGGACGTTGAACCCTTCCGCCGTTTTCCATACCAGCTTTTTCTCGTAGTCGGCTCCCTTGAGGTCCGCTTTGATCGCCTCCTCCCACCGCTCGGTCGTGACCGGGGGAAATTCGGCGAAAAGCTTTTGCTCTTTATTTGCCATAGTGTTTTTGATTAGATAGTTTTTGGTTTTCCCTGTGTACCGAAAAGTACAAATGCTTACAAAGTTATAAAATTTTATCGACTCGAGACAAATCGGACGGAGATATAAACGAATGTTCCGGCATGTGAGTCTGCGGGAGGAAGGCGTTCGGGCGGCGGGGCTTTCTTCCCGCGGGATACCGGAATCCGGCAGCCCCGCCATCGTCCGGTTCGTCGCCCTTTTGATCCGGAACGTGCTCGGACGCGGCCAGCGCGGGCTGTGGCGGAAGCCCGGCCGGTTGAAATCGTAGCGCTCGTTACGGTTGCTTTTCCATGTTCGGGGCCATGGCGGTCCGGAAAATCGCGGATGCCCGGGGCGATGCGAACCGGTTTGCCTGTCCGGGCCGGACGGCATGACCGGACCGTACGGTGGAAGCGGTCCGGCGTTTATGGCGGTTCGGATCGCGGGCGGACTCCGGGCGCAAAGGCGCGGGTGCCGGATTCGATCGTCGGAGACCGGACGGCCGGTACGCGCCGTGTCGGACGGTCCGTTGCAGCAGTCGGAGCATCCGGCCGGCCGGAGGGTCTGCCTTGTGTTGCCGGCCGAATGAAGGCGAGGTATTCGGAATTTTGACAAAAAAAATTACTTTTGTACTGTTCACTACCGATTATGAAACCAAAACATCAATCTATGAAAGCCTTGTTCTGGCCGGTCTTCTGTGCCGGTTTCCTGTCGCTTTGTTCCTGCGGGCCGCGTGTTGCGCGGGTCGAATCGGTCGATATCGTGCCCCGTCCCGTGACGGTCGAAGCCTCCGACGGGGCGTTCGATCTGACCCGGTCGACGAAGATATGCCTGTTGTCCGACGACACGATGCTGTTGCGCAGCGCCGATTTCTTCAACGGATTGCTGCAACCTTCGCTCGGCCGCGCGCTGAAAGTCGAAACGGGAGCTTGCGCCGATTCCGACGCGATCCGCGTCGAGCTGGGCGATCTGGCGCCCGAAGCCTATGAGATCAGCATCCGTCCCGAGGGCGTGCGGATCGTCGGGGGCAGTCCCGCCGGCGTCTATTATGCGTTCCAGACGATACGCCAGCTGTTGCCCGAGCCCGTGCTCCGGGGCGAGAAAGCCGGCGTTGTCGAGCTGCCCGTCGTCGAAATCGCCGACCAGCCTTATTTCGCTTACCGCGGAGGTATGCTCGACGTGGGCCGGCACTTTTTCTCGGTGGACGACGTCAAGGAGTTCATCGACATTCTGGCCATGCACAAGATCAATCGCTTTCACTGGCATCTGACCGAAGACCACGGCTGGCGGATCGAGATCAAGAAATATCCGGAGCTGACACGCGTGGGCGCGTTCCGCGACCGTTGCGATCTGGACCCGGCCGCGCCGCTCGATTCGGTGCCTTACGGAGGATTTTATACGCAGGACGAAGTGAAAGAGATCGTGCGCTATGCGACCGATCGCTTCATTACGGTGATTCCCGAAATCGAAATGCCGGGTCATTCGACCGCTGCACTGGCTTCCTATCCTTATCTCGGATGCCGGGGCGAGGATTATAAGGTCTCGTCTGTCTGGGGCGTCAAGGAAGACGTGTATTGCGCGGGCAACGATTCGACGTTCGCTTTTCTTGAGGGCGTGCTGACCGAAGTGGTCGATCTGTTCCCCTCCGAGTACATCCATATCGGCGGGGACGAGTGTCCGAAGGTCCGCTGGAAAGCCTGCCCGAAATGCCAGAAACGGATTCGGGACGAAAAGCTCAAAGACGAGTTCGAACTGCAGAGCTATTTCGTGCAGCGTATGGAGAAATTCCTGAACGGCAAAGGTCGGAAGATCGTCGGTTGGGACGAGATCATGGAAGGAGGGCTGTCCAAGACGGCTACCGTCATGTCGTGGCGCGGCGCGGCCGGCGGCATCGAAGCGGCCAAGAGCGGCAACCATGTGATCATGGCTCCCAACACGCACTGCTATTTGGACTACTATCCGACGCGCGACATCGAGAACGAGCCCCGGGGAATCGGCGGATTCCTGCCCATCGAAATGGTTTATGCGCTCGATCCGTACGAGGGTCTCAACGCGCATGAGCGGGAGTATATCCTCGGCGTTCAGGGCAATCTGTGGACCGAATTCATCGCCGAGCTCGATCATGCCGAGTACATGCTGCTGCCTCGCTTGGCCGCGATCGCCGAAGTAGGCTGGTCGTACGACCGGAAGGACTATCCCGATTTTTACCGGCGTATGGCCTCGCTGCGCAAGCAATACGATATTAACGGGTACGACTACGGCAAGCACATGTTCGCCGCCGACAGCGCGGCGACGGCTCCTGCCGGTCGATAACGTACACGGGAAGCTGGCCTTTGTGTTCCGGAAAGCCTTGCGGACCGTTCGCAGGGCTTTCCGGTTCGTTCGGCCCGGGGGCGGGATGTTCTCGGGTTCAGGCTCGCACAGGTTTTCAGGATTTGTGCCGGCGTCGGACCGATACGCGCGGAACTTCGCAGGCAATACCGGAAAGGCGTCGGAAAATGGCCGGTACGCCGCCGGGCCGACCGACCGTCGGCCGAACGTTGCTCGATTATGAAAAAATGGATTTGGATATGGGCTGCCGCCGCGCTGGTGGGCTGCGGCCGGCATCTCGAGAGGGTCGGGTCGGTCGATATCGTTCCCGAGCCTTCGGATGTCCGTGTCGGCGAAGGCGTCTTTTCGCTGACCCGACGGACCGAGATCCGTCTTTCGGACGGGGACTCCGCGCTGGTCCGTACGGCCGAGCTTTTCGGCGGGCTGGCCGGAAAGTCGCTGGGCAGGCCGCTTGCGGTCGTCCGGGGCGGCGGACAGGAATCGGGAACGATCTGCGTCGCATTGGGCGATCTGCCGGCCGAGGCTTATGTGCTGAGCGTACGCTCCGACCGGATCGATCTGACGGGGGGCTCGCCGGCGGGCGTATTCTACGGTTTTCAGACGCTCCGACAGATGTTGCCGGAGTCCGCCCTGAGGGGAGAAAAGGCCCGGGCGATCGATCTGCCCGTGGTCGAAATCCGCGATGAGCCCCGCATCGGTTACCGGGCGTTGTTGCTCGACGTGGGACGGCACTTTTTCGGTCCCGAGGAGGTCAAGTCGGTTATCGACCTGATGGCGATGCACAAGCTGAATCGCCTGCAATGGCATCTGACCGAGGATCAGGGGTGGCGGATCGAAATCCGGAAGTATCCGGAACTGACCCGCCGGGGTGCCTGGCGCGACCGCTCCGACCTGCGGCCGGCCGAGGACGGGCGTCCCGAGAAGGACCCGCAGCCTTACGGAGGGTATTACACCCGGCAACAGGTGCGCGAAATCGTTCGTTACGCGGCCGACCGGTTTATCGAGATCGTGCCCGAAATCGAAATGCCCGGACATGCGATGGCCGCGCTGGCGTCCTATCCTTGGCTCGGCTGTCTCGGCGAAGGCTACGAGGTCCCCTCGCTGTGGGGCGTAAAGGAGGACGTGTACTGCGCGGGCAAGGACTCGACCTTCGTCTTTCTGGAGGATGTGCTGACGGAGGTGACCGATCTGTTCCCTTACGGGCTTGTTCACATAGGCGGCGACGAGTGTCCGAAGGCCCGTTGGAAAGAGTGTCCCCGCTGCCAGAGACGCATGCGGGACGAGGGCTTGGGCAGCGAGGAGGAGTTGCAGAGTTATTTCGTGCGCCGGATCGAGCGCTTTCTGGCCTCGAGGAATCGGCGGATGGTCGGCTGGGACGAGATTCGTCAGGGCGGACTGTCGGAGACGGCCATCGTGCTGTCGCGCAAGCGCGAGCAGGGGCTTCGCTCGGCGCTCGAAAACGGCAACGATGTGATTATGACGCCCTATATGAATTGCTATTTCGATTATTATCAGGGCAGTCGCGAGACCGAGCCGCTGGCTTTCGGCGGCTTTCTGCCGTTGCGGACGGCTTACGATCTGGACCCGTTCGAGGGCTTGAATGCAGAGCAGTCGCGCCGGATTCTGGGCGTGCAGTGCAACCTGTGGACCGAATTCGTTGCGACGCTCGACCATGCCGAGTATATGTTGTTGCCCCGACTGGCGGCTTTCGCCGAACGGGCTTGGACGGGAGGCGAAGGGAACTATCCCGATTTCCTGAGGCGTTTGGAGTCGCTGTCGCGGCTGTACGACGCGCAGGGATACGAGTACCGGGATTTCCGGCCGGAGGCCGATAGCCTGAAGGCATCGCTGGGATCGTAAGAACGTCGCTGCGTGTCGGTTTTGCCAGAACGCCGGTGCCGGACGGAACGGAGCCGATCCGGAAAAGATGCCCGAGCATTGCGTTCTGAGGCCGGTCGTCCGGTCGTCGCCTGTCGTGCGTGAGGCTGTCGGGGAACGGTTTGCCGGGATGCGCATTCCGGCGGAGCGTAACTCGGGCGGGCACGAGCGGGAAATAGGGATGTGTGCGGAGGGGTATTCCGGCCCTGTATGGCAATGCGTGAGAAATGAACATATCGAGTCGTGTATAGGAATCTTTGGGAATATGTCGCCGCGCTGGAGCGCGCCGGCGAGCTGGTGAGAGTCGTCGCCGAGGTCGATCCGGTGCTGGAGATCGCCGAGTTGACCGACCGCGAGTCGAAACGTCCGGGAGGCGGTCGGGCGCTGCTGTTCGAGCGGACGGGCACGTCTTTCCCCGTCCTGACGAACATGATGGGCTCTGACCGCCGGATCGCGCTGGCGCTGGGCGTGGAAAGTCTCGACGACCTGACCCGGCGGATCGAGAACCTCTTCTCGGAGCTGACCGCTCCGAAAACGTCGTTGTCCGACAAGCTCCGCATGCTGCCGCTGCTGGAGCGGATGTCGCGCTGGCTGCCCCGGAATCGCCGGGGACGCGGGGCGTGCCAGCAGGTGGTCCGCACGGGCGACGAGGTCCGGCTCTCGGAGCTTCCGGTTCTGAAGTGCTGGCCGTTCGACGGCGGACGCTTCGTCACTTTCCCGCTGGTCCACACGGTCGATCCGGAAAGCGGCGTCCGCAACGTGGGCATGTACCGGATGCAGGTCTTTTCGGAGCGGTCGACCGGAATGCACTGGCATGTGCACAAAACCGGCGAGAGACATTACCGGGCTTACCGTCGGCTCGGCCGTCGGATGCCCGTGGCGGTCTGTCTGGGCGGCGATCCCGCCTACGCTTACGCCGCGACGGCTCCGATGCCGGACGATCTGGACGAGTATCTGCTGGCCGGGTTTCTGCGCGGCCGTCCGGTCGAGCTGGTGCGATGCCTGACCTGCGATCTGAGGGTTCCGGCCGACTGCGACTTCGTGATCGAGGGATACGTCGATCCGTCCGAGGAGAAGGCGGTCGAGGGTCCGTTCGGCGACCATACGGGCTTTTACTCGCTCGAAGACCTTTATCCTGTTTTCCACGTTACGGCGATTACCCGCCGCCGCGATGCCGTCTATCCTGCTACGATCGTGGGGGTTCCCCCTCAGGAGGACGCCTACATAGCGAAGGCGACCGAGCGGATTTTTCTGGCGCCGATCCGCCGGGCGATGTTGCCCGAGGCGGACGATCTGTGGATGCCCTGGCAAGGCGTGGCCCATAACATAGCCGTCGCGAATATCCGGACGGCCTATCCGGGGCAGGGATTGAAGACGGCTTCGTCACTGTGGGGGGCGGGACAGATGATGTTCAACAAGTTTCTGCTCGTGGTTTCGACGCCGGACGACGTCCGGCAAGCCGGCGTACTGGCTTCGCTTCTGCGGCGCGTCCGCCTGCCGGAGCAGGCGCTGCTGTCGCGCGGTCCCCTCGACGTGCTCGACCATGCCTCGCCGCAGGCCGGACTGGGCGGAAAGATGGCCGTCGACCTGACCGGAGTCTCGCCGGAGGATGTCCCTGCCGAGATTCGGCTGCCCGACCGCTGGGAGTTTTGCTGCGGCGTGACGTCGGTCGATTGCTCGCTGGCCGAAACTTGGGGAGCTCTGGTGCTTTTCGCCGGCCGTTCGGCCGAAGTCGATGCCGAAAGGTTCGTCCTGCGGAACGAAGTGCAGGGGGTGAGCTGGGTCGTCGTTATGGACGCCGCCGCCGAGGAGTTTCCGTTTTCCGACCGGCTGTGGCTGGCCGCGGCGGCCTGCGATCCGTCGCGCGACGTGCGGCTGAGCGGCGGTATGGCTTTTTTCGACGCGAGGACCAAGGCCGGCGGGGTCGGGGGATTCGCCCGTCGCTGGCCGAATGTGGTGGCATCCTCTCCCGAGACGATCGCCCGGGTCGACGACCGGTGGGCCGAGTATGACCTGGGAGAATTCGTCGAGTCGCCCTCGCTGCGATACCTGAAATTGCAGGAACGCCCTGGCGCTGAATTCTGAGCGTTCCGGCAAAGGGCGGTCCGTAAACGCTCGGCGGGGTCGGAACGCGGCGGAAGATTTTCCGAGTGTCGCGGAGCGGTTCGTTCCGGGCTTCCGGAGCGTCGGGCGCGGGACCGGGCGAATACCGGCGAGGGTCGAAAGACGGAATGGAATGTGTTTATCCAATCATTTAAAAATATTCAGAGGAACTTAAATCTCAAATAAGAGAGAATAGAGTTTCATACTTTGCCATACCGAATCTCGAGAAACGAAACCTTTATATTAAATTCGGACATAATGTTCGGATTCCTAAAGTTATATTGACAGAAAAGGCCGAATAAAAAATTCTGGGATTTGTCGCTGTCAGATTATTTTATTACCTTAATCTCAGTTGTTCGGGACTGTGAATCCGGATGCAAAACACGGGAAAGAGAACCGTTGCCTTTTCGTTACTTCGTCTTATTTTAAAGAATGTAATAGCCCGATTAGCAGGATGTTGCATTAATTTAAAGGAATTCTGATATAAATTTCTTTTGTAATGAATGACGCGGAGCGGATGAAAGAGCGTGTACGGGATTTGTTACGGTCGCTCGCGGCCTTTTCCGACCGGGAGGGGCGGCGGATTCTGCTGTTCGTACCGTTGCTCGTCGCCCTGTCGCTGCTGTTTTTGTGGCTGGGCAAGCCGAGATTCGAGCGTAGCTTCGCCCTGTGGGCCGACGCTGCGGCCGATTCGGCCCGTCGGGTGCGGTGCGAGGAGTTCCGGAAAGCGGATGCCGCCGGAGGGAGATCGCGTGCGTCTTCCGCCTCCGATTCCCTGTTCGCGTTCGATCCCAATACGGTCCGCGAGGACGAGTTGATCCGTCTGGGCTTCACGTCCCGTCAGGCGGCGGGCATACTGCATTACCGGGAGGCGGGCGCCGTTTTTCGCCGGGCCGAGGACTTCTCGCGCTGCTATACCGTTTCCGACGAGATGTACCGGCGGCTGGAACCCTATATCGAAATCGGCGCGCCGTACCGAGATAAGCGGACGGAGTTCCGCTCCCGGCCCGAAAAACGAGGAAAGGGTCTGCCTGCCCGTGGGGTTTCCGTTCCGTTCGCCGTGCGGTCCGACTCGGCGGAGCTTTCGCCGGAAGCGGGCTCGGCGGCGGATGTTTCGGAACGACCGGGAAAGGACTCCCTTGCTTCCGACTCCCTATTCGCGTTCGATCCCAATACGGTCCGCGAGGACGAACTGATCCGTTTGGGCTTCACGCCGCGTCAGGCGGCGGGCATACTGCATTACCGGGAAGCGGGCGCCGTTTTCCGCCGGGCCGAGGACTTCTCGCGCTGCTATACCGTTTCCGACGAGATGTACCGGCGGCTGGAATCCTATATCCGGATCGGGGCGGATGTCCGCTCCCGCAATGCCGGGGTGGGTAGATCGTCTTTTCGTCCGGAGGAGGCGGCCCCGCTCGAACTGAATTCGGCGGATTCGGCCGCGCTGGTCGCGTTGCGCGGGATCGGGCCGCTGACGGCCGGTCGGATCGTGCGTTATCGGGAACGGCTCGGAGGCTATGCTTGCGTCGAGCAGTTGCAAGAGATCGAGGGTATGACCGACAGGAATTATCGGCTGATTGAGCAACAAATTTTCGTCGACAGTAGTAAAATTAAAAAAATTGATATTAACTTTGCGCTCCCGAATCGGATGAAAGGTCATCCCTACATCGGGGACAAGTTGTTGGACCGGATACTGAAATACCGGCAATTGAAAGGAGGTTGGCGTAGTATAGAGGATTTGACAGAGCAACATATTCTGACCGCGGAGCAGGCCGAGAGGCTGCTGCCGTATCTCTGTTTCAGAACGAAATGACTACGCGCGGAACGCGCATACATACGATCGAACGAATTTCAATTACCAGTTTAAACCGAAAAACAAAATGATTATCATGCCGATCAAAGAGGGCGAGAACATCGAGCGCGCTCTGAAAAAGTTCAAGAGAAAATACGAAAGAACCGGCGTTCTGAAGGAACTCCGCCGTCGCCAGTATTTCACCAAGCCGTCCGTCGTGGCGCGCGAGAACAAGCTGCACGCGATCTACGTGGAACACATGGATCGCGACGACGAGTAGCCTTCGGCCGGCCCCGGAAAGGGGGCTCCGAGCATAGGAAGCCGTCCGGAAGCAATTTCCGGACGGCTTTTCGATTTGAAATTCCTATCTTTCGACATTGTTTCAGCCCTGTGTTCGAAGACTATCTGACATATCTGCTCGCCGAGAAGCGCTACTCGCCGCTGACGGTCCGCGCCTATGGCGACGACATCCGGCAGTTCGCGCTTTTCTGCCTGCGCGCAGGCGATCCGGAGACCGGTTCTGCCGAGGATTCCGGCAGCGAGGGCGCGGCGGAAACCCCTCTGTCCGGACCCCGGCTCGTCGGTCCGTTGCCCGAAGGGTTCGATCCGGCTCGGGTGAGGGGCGACGATCTGAGGGCTTGGATCATGTATCTGACCGGAGAGAAAAAGCTGTCGGCCCGCAGCGTGAATCGGAAGATCTCGTCCGTCAAGTCGTTCTATCGCTTTCTTCGCAAGCGCAAGATCGTCGACAGAGACTTGTTCGCCCGCATTACGGCGCTGAAAACGCCGAGCAGGCTACCTTCCTTCGTCGAGGAAAGCCGGATGAATAGTCTGGTCGACGAGCTGCTGGATCCGTCGGACGACTTTCTGGCGCAGCGCGACGCGCTCGTGATCTTGCTGCTCTACGCTACTGGCATACGTCTTGCGGAATTGCTCTCTTTGCGGATCGATGATTTTTCCGACGATTTCGATATTTTGAAAATCAAGGGAAAGGGAGATAAGGAACGGATCGTTCCGGTGGTCGAGCCGGTGGCGGCGCTCGTGCGGCGGCATTTAGAGCTGATTCGTGCGGAGAATGTTTGCGAATCCGGGAATAATTGCCTATTTTTAACTCGTGACGGCAAGCCTATGAGCCGCACCGAGGCCTACCGCGTCGTGCACGGCGTGCTGCGCGAGGCCGGAGTGCAGGGCAAGAGCAGTCCGCATGTGCTGAGACATACGTTCGCGACGCATCTGCTGAACCGGGGGACCGACATCCGCGTGATTCAGGAACTGTTGGGCCATGCGAGTCTCGAGGCGACGCAGATCTATACGCACAACAGCATCGAGGCGCTCAAACAGGCGTACAAACAGGCCCACCCGAGGGCCAAAAAGAGATAAGGAGGACAAGCTATGAACGTGAAGATTCAATCCGTAAAGTTCGACGCCGACAAGCGGCTGGTCGATTTCATTCAGGCCAAGATGGACAAGATGGACCGTTTCGTCGAGCGTGCGATCGGGGCTCAGGTTACGCTGCGTATCGACAAGGACGACGAGCAGGGCAACAAGGTGGCTATCGTCAAGATCGACGTAGCGGGAGACGAGTTGCTGGCCGAGCGCCGCTGCAAGACGTTCGAGGAGGCGATCGACCTGTGCCTGGACGCGATCAAGAAGCAGATCGACAAGTATAAGGAAAAGCGCCGGTAGGCGGTGTACGGAAATAGAGTGCCGTTCTCCTCGCCGGGGAACGGCATTTTTCGTGCGGATTCCTTTCGGGCGGTATCCGGTAATCGCGGGCGTCCACGTTCTCTCCATCGACACGTAGCTCACATCGTCGAAAGACATTTTGCTGTATTTGACTTTTCGGCGGACGATAGCAAGCCGATCGCGCGGGGCGTCATGCGAAGTCCGGAGCTCTTTTTCTGCCGTTCGACCCGATTTGCGCCGCTATCCGTAGTCGGGACCCCGAAATCTTTTCGGGCTTTAAACGCCGCGCCGGACGGCGGACCCTTTCCGTGCCTTCGGGAGGGCAGGAAAACGGGATGGAGAATGTACGTCCGGTTTCCGAAGTGAAATGGCGACGGACAGGTTGGTCTCCTACGATATTTTCGCTATTTTTATGGCAGCGCGAAAAAACGTTCCCGGTTTCCGGGCGGGACGAAAGGTTTCGATTGTCGCGAGGCGGTCCGCTCCGTTCGGATGCCGGGAACGTTACGAATCTTTTCGCGCGAACCGACGACCGAATGGACCCGAACCGAATATGACGACTTTCCGACATGCATTGATTCTTGTCCCGGCGGCGCTGCTGCTGACCGGGGCCAAGCCCGCCGACTCGCTGCGGGCGACTTTCGCCGATCCCGGCGCCGAATACCGTCCGGTGCCTTTCTGGCATCTGAACGGACGGTTGAGCTCCGACGAGATCGTCCGGCAAATCGAAGACGCGAAAAATCTAGCCGGCTTCGGCGGCGTGACCGTGCTGCCCGTTTCGCCCGGAGCGCAGCATCCGACCGGCAAGCCCTGCCCGGGCATGGAGCCGGCTTATCTGAGCCGGGAGTATTTCGACCGGTACGAGGAGATGCTCCGGATCTCGGAGAGGCTCGGACAGAAGCTGATCGTGTACGACGACATCGATTTCCCGAGCGGTACGGCCGGCGGCCGGCTGTTGCGGGAATATCCCCGGTATACGCGCAAATTGCTCGAAATGCAGGAGTTCGAAGTATGCGGTCCGGCCCGTTTCGAGCATCCGTTGGCCGTCTCCGATACGTTGCGTTGCATGGCCGTTTCGGCCATGGAGACCGCCTCGCGCCGGATCGTCGATCTGGGTGCCGCCGTCCGCCGGGATACGCTGGCGTGGGACGTCCCGGACGGAGTGTGGAAAATCATGTTTTTCAATTGCCGGTACGCGGTTCATCCGCTGGTCGACTACATGGAGCCGGAGGCCGTCGAGCGCTGCATTTCGATGACTTACGACGAGTATGCGAAGCGTTTCGGACGCTATTTCGGCGGCGTGGTCAACAAAGTGTTTTTCGACGATGTGGGCTACGTGTCGATGGAGAGGACGTGGACGCCCGCGATTACCGGGCTGTTCGAGAGCCGGTATGGCCGCCCGGCCGCGCTCTACTATCCGGCGCTGTTCTACGACATCGGGCCGGAAACGGCCGCTGCCCGCGTGGCGTTCTACGATCTGAGGGCGGAACTGATGGCCGAGGGCTATCCCCGGCAGGTCGCGCAGTGGTGCGCCTCGCACGGCCTGAGCAGCATCGGGCATCCGCCGGGCAACTATTGCACGAATCCGACCGATATGCACGGCGATATCCTGAAATTCTACCGGCATACGCAGATTCCGCTGACGGACTATATCTTCTATTACGGGCACGGCCGCGACGGCTTCAAGCAGGTCGGCTCGGCGGCCGACCTGTACGACCGGCCGCTGGTCGGGGCGGAGCTGTGCGGAGCTTTCGACGCTGCGATGGACTCGCTGATGCTCTACCGCGTGACGCTCGATCTGTTCGCGCGCGGCGTCAACTATCTGGTGCCGCACGGAATGTGGTACGACCCCGCGCCGGAGCATGTGCGGATACCGCCTCTGATTTCGCCCTACAATCCGACGCTGGCTCCGGCACTGAAGCGGTACAGCGATTTCGCCGCGCGCTCGTGCGCGATGCTGCAGGGCGGACGGCGCGTGGCCGATGTCGCGGTACTTTACCCGATTGCGGCGGCTCAGGCCGGATTCCGTTTCGGCAGCGGGGACGAATGGGGCGAGAGCGTGCCTCCGGAGCTGGACTACCAGAGGGTAGGCGCCTTGCTGACCACCGTGTTGCATCGGGACTATACGCTGGTGCATCCCGAAATGCTGACCGACGGTCGCGTGCGGCCTGAGGGCCGGACGATGCTACTCGACAACCGGGTGAATCGCCAGCGGTACGACGTGCTGATCCTGCCCGGCGGGAAGGTTTTCTCCGCCGAGGCGCTCGGCCGGGTCCGCGAATTCTACGAGCGGGGCGGCCGGGTGATCGCCACGAGCTGTCTGCCCGAGCGTTCGGCCGAGTTCGGCATGGACGACGCGCTTCGCAGCGAGGTAGAGGCTCTTTTCGGTTCTCCGTCCGAGCGGCGGGCGGGAACGGTTCGCCGCAACGGGGCCGGGGGAGCGGCCGTCTTCGTGCCTGAGCCCGACGCCCGGTCGCTGGAGCGGGCCTTTGCCGCTTTGGAGGCCGATCCGGATGTCGTGATCGCCGATACGGTGCGGCATGCCAGCTCGGGGACCTCGTTCGGCTATCTGACGAAAATGGTCGCTTCGGGGCAGGAAGCCTCCGCCTCCGATCCGACCGGCGGAAACGGAGCCTCTTTCTGCTATATCCACAAGCAGAAAGACGGGCGGGATATTTACTTCTTTACGAACTCGTCGAACGATTCGATCTCGACGCCGGTTTCGCTGCGCGGCAGGCTGAAGCTGCAGCGGTGGGACCCGTTCACGGGCGAGACGACCGGGCTCGCCTCGCGCAGGGAGCGCCGCAGCGGCGGAACCTATACGCGTTTCGAGCTCGATCTGCCTCCCGTGTCGGGCGTTTTCGTCGTGGGCGAGCGCCGCGAATAAGGAGCGGGATCCGCCCCTGCCGGGATTCCCGTGCAGGCGTCGGCACGGAGAATCGCCCTGCGCCGGACCGGATGCCGACGACCCGGCAGACGGCCGTCGGTACGGTCGGGCGTGTTCCGGAATTGCGGGCGGACCGTTCCGAATTTCCGATTACTTAACGCCCTGCGGGACGTAATCCGAACTATTTGCGTAACTTTGCTGCGATTAAGAGAGAGATTTATGGTTAAGAAAGAGAAAAAGTCCCCGAGGGGGGACAAGCGGCGGAAAGACGCCCCGGCTCTGATTGCGGAGCTGTTCCGCTCGCTGCCGGATAAGCGTTATTCGGTAAAGAGCCTGATGGCGGCGGTCGGCGCGACGACCCGGGACGAGAAGGAACGGGTGCGCGGAATCGTTCGCGATCTGGCGGCGGAGGGCGTGATCGAGCAGGTTTCGGAAGGAAAATACCGACTGAGTCACTCCGAGCGGGAGACGGTCGAGGGAACGGTCGACATGACTTCCTCGGGCGCGCTGTACGTGATCGTGGAGGGTATGGACAAGGATATTTACGTGAATGCCTCGCGGACGAGCCATGCGTTGCATGGCGACCGGGTGCGCGTGGCCATCACCCGCAAGGGCCGTACCGGCAATCCCGAAGGCGAGGTCGTCGAGATCGTCGAGCGGTCGAAGAAGAACTACGTCGGCGTCGTCGAGATGTCCGAGGGCGACGCCTTCGCGTTCGTTCGCGTCGACAGCCGCAAGATGGCGACGGATATTTTCGTGCCGGCGCGCGCCTTGCATGGCGCGAAAGGCGGCGAAAAGGTGCTCGTAAAGATCACGGGTTGGCCCGATACGATGCGCAGCCCCGAAGGAGAGATCGTCGACGTGTTCGGCGAGCCGGGCGACAACAATGCCGAGATGCATGCGATTCTCGCCGAATTCGATCTGCCGTACGGCTATCCCGAGGAGGTCGAGAAAGAAGCTGAGAAAATTCCCGAAACGATCACCGACGAGGAGATCGCCGCGCGACGCGACATGCGCGGCGTGGCGACGTTCACGATCGATCCGGCCGATGCGAAGGATTTCGACGACGCGCTCTCGATCCGCCGGCTGGAAAACGGGAACTACGAGGTCGGCGTACATATCGCCGACGTAACGCATTACGTGCATCCGGGCGACCTGATCGATACCGAGGGGCAGAACCGGGCCACGTCGGTCTATCTGGTCGACCGGACGATTCCGATGCTGCCGGAGCGGCTGTCGAACGGGCTCTGCTCGCTGCGGCCTCACGAAGAGAAGCTGTGCTTCTCGGCCGTGTTCGAGCTCGACGAGCAGGCGCAGGTGCTCGGAGAGTGGTTCGGCCGCACGGTGATCTATTCCGATCGCCGCTTCACGTATCAGGAGGCTCAGGAGGTGATCGAAACCGGTCGGGGAGATTTCGCCGACGAGATACTGAAACTGAACGGGCTGGCCCAGACGCTGCGCAAGGAGCGTTTCCGTAACGGATCGATCAGCTTCGAACGCGAGGAGGCCAAGTTCGATCTGGACGAGAACGGCAAGCCGCTGCGGGTCTATTTCAAGGAGATGAAGGAGTCGAACCAGCTGATCGAGGAGTTCATGCTGCTGGCCAACCGCAGGGTGGCCGAATTCGTCGGCCGTAAGCGCAAGGGCGCGCAAAACGCCGAGCGGACGTTCGTCTACCGAGTGCACGACAAGCCCAATTCCGACAAAATGGCTCAGTTCCGCAGCTTCGTGCTCCGTTTCGGCTACCAGATGAAGGCCGAAGGGAACAAGGCCGTGGCGAAAGAGATCAACCGGCTGATGAAGAAAATTCACGGCAAGAAGGAGGAAAACATCATATCGACGCTGGCGATTCGTTCGATGGCCAAGGCGACCTATACGACCGACAACATCGGCCATTACGGGTTGGCGTTCGACTACTACACCCATTTCACGTCGCCGATCCGCCGTTATCCCGACATGATGGTGCACCGGCTGCTGGCCCACTATCTGGCAGGCGGCAAGTCGGAGGATAAGGAGTACTACGAGCGGCTGTGCGAGCACTGTTCGGCGATGGAGGTCCGCGCGGCGGATGCCGAGCGCGCATCGATCAAGTACAAGATGGTCGAGTTCATGCTCGACAAGCTCAACGAGGAGTTCGACGGCCATATCTCGGGCATCACCGAGTGGGGCATCTATGTCGAGCTGGAGGATACCAAGATCGAGGGCATGGTGGCGCTCCGCGACATGACCGACGATTTCTATCTGTTCGACGAAGAGAACTACTCGGTCAAAGGGCGCGAGCACGGGCGCACGTTCACGCTCGGCGACGAGGTGCGCATTCGTGTCGTAAGGGCCGACTTGCAGCGCAAACAGCTCGATTTCGATCTGGTCGCCTCGTACGACTTCGATACGAAGGAGGCGACGCCGGTCGAGTAGCGCCCGGGCGGAGACCGTCCGACGAATGAAAAGAGGGCGTGTCAGAACTGAAATGACCGCTCTCTCCAAAGTTGCAGATTGTAGCTACGAAATAGGGAAGAGTCGTATCATTGCTCGGAACAGAGCTTGATACGACTCTTCTTTTCCTTTTTAGAGATGTTCAGATTTCAAATCGAAAACCCATTTTGGCTAAAATGAGTTTTGACACACCCTCTCGTTCCGGAGCCGTTCGTTCCGGCGCTCAGCGACGCCAGAAGCGGGAGGTGATGTCCGTCATTCGGAAGAGGGATTCGGCGGGGCGGGCGGCCGTTCCGCCGTTCGGAGAACGGTCGTCCGGGGAGCCGTACCCGTCGGAATGGCTGCCGGTCCGGACGATCCGGTACAGCCGTTGGTTCGTCGTCCGGCAGTTCAGGCCGCCAAGCTTCTCCCGGTAGGGACCGAGCTTGACATAGTCGAACGCGAGCGGGTCGAACTCCGGCGGCAGCGCCGGCCGGCCCGAGTACCAGCCTGTGCGGATCGTGCCCCCGGTCGTGCGCGCGATGTGCCGCGCCAACGCGGCGACTTCGCCGGGCGCCGCGTCGCCGCCCATGAAGCAGACGCAGGTGATCTCGCGGCCGTACCGCTCCAGCAGTCGCTCCAGCGCGCCCGGGGTCAGCGCCTCTCCCTCGTCCCGTTGCAGATGGGGACTGTGGCACCCGGGGCATCCGTTCGGGCAGCCCGACAGGTTCAGCGCGAGTGTCACCTCGTCGGGAATTTCCTGAAAAACGATATCGTATCCGGCGTATTTCAGCATGATGTCGGGGTGGTTTCGGTTACGGCGGCCGGAGCGGTTTCCGTCTCTGCGGCAGCATGGTTGTAATGGCGTGCGGCGGCCTCTTTCTGACGCGGCTTCGAGAAGTTGCTCACGCGCTTCAGGTAGCCGATCACGCGCGTCAGGTAGTCGGTGTTGCGGCTGTGGCAGACGGGGCATTCTTTCAGGTAGCGCTTGTCGATGTGGCCGCAGTCGTTGCAGACGGTGTTCGGAATATTGAACGTGAAATAGTTCGTCCCCTCGCGGGCAGCGACGCGCAGCAGCTGGCGGTACTGCGCTTTCGACAGATGCTCGTCGAGATTCATGTGCAGGGCCGAGCCGCCGGTCAGGTGCTCGACGTAGCGCCGTCCGTGCAGCCGGAACTTGTCGAGCACGTTCAGGGACGGGTCCTCGACCGCATAGAAGTAGCTGTTGTAACAGTCGCGCGGGACGACGTAGCCGTCCTCGCGGTCCCATTTGGCATGCTTGACGCCCACGTTCTCGGCGGGGATCATCTCGCAGTTGAACAGCACGTCGGCCGTCCGGTACTGTTTGTTGTACTTCTCGACGATTCCGAGCACGTCCTGCACGAAGGCGGCGTACTGCGGGTTGTCGCTGATCTCGATGCCGAGGAACTCGGCCGCCTCGACAAGTCCGTTGACGCCGATGGTCAGATACTGGCGGCCCATGGTGATGTATCCCGCGTCGAACAGCGGCAGCATGCCTTTCGACTGCAGATGCTTCAGGTTCTCGTTATAGGCGAGCTGGAATTTGTGCATGCGGTCGACGACGTCTTCCAGAAACTCGGTGTAAGGCCGTCCGTTGCGTACGGCGTATTGGATGCAGCGATTCAGATTGACCGTCAGCACGCTTTTCGACCCGGTCGATACGCCGCCCGCCCCGAGCGTGTAGCTGAAACCGTTGTCCTGAATCTCGTTGCGCAGCCGGCAACAGCTGCTCAGCGAGTCGGCATTGTCGCTCATGTAGGTGAAGAACGAGTGGCCCGCCGCATACATCTCGGCCGTCAGCTCGCCGTATTCCTTGTCCTTTACGTCGCCGTTCTCGGACAGCAGGGCCATCGTCTCGACGGGAAAGGTGAGCACCGTCTTGGTCCGCTCGTCGTTGAACCAGCGCATGAAGCGGCGCTGCAGCCAGTCGAGCGAATCCCAGTCGGGCCGCGATCCGTCGGGGAAGAAAAAGTTGCCGAACAGGCTCTCGAAATAGTAGCGGTCGTAGTAGGCGATGTTCCAGAAAACGGCTTGGAAATTCCGCGCGCCGGTCGGCTGGTTGATCGAGTAGACGACTTGCTCGAAGCAATCGGTGATGACCTTGTCGAGCGTACGGCGCTTGAGCGACAGGTCGACGACGCGATCCGGATCGCGGTAATAGTCCGGGCCGTACTCCTGCCCGATGAAGTAGTTCAGGTACATCAGGAACTCGGGCGTCGCGCAAGCGCCGCTGAGCATGCTGCTGACGATGAAGACCATGTTGACGAATCCTCCGCAGAACGATTTCAGGTTCGTCGGCTTGGTCGAGTTGCCGCCGATCGAGATCGTCCCGCCGACGAGCCAAGGGTACATCGTGATGCTGGCGCAGTAGTTGGCCATGCTCGTCTCGTCGTTCTTGTAGATGAAATGCCGGTCGAGCAGCTCGATGTAACTGTCGGCCATCTCGCGGCCGTACATCTCTTTGATCCGGTCGCACAGCAGCCGGCGGTTCAGCCGGATGAAGTTGCGCTTGGGGAGCTCGCCGATCAGCGTGGCGATGTTCTTGTTCTCGACGTTCGCGTTCGCGTCGTACTTGCTGCCCGTAGCCGGATTCTCGGCGTTGCAGTAGTCGACCAGAAAGGCGAGCTTGTCGCGTACCTCGCGGTCCTCGAAATGCTGCTGCCGGTAGATGATGAAGGACTTGGCGACGCCGTAGTAGCCGTGGCTCATCAGCGTCAGCTCGACCTGATTCTGGATTTCCTCCACGCTCGTCCCCTCGTGGATGTAAAGGCAGGAGGTCAGCTTGCCGAGCGTTTCCGCGGTCGGTGTCTGGCCCACGGAGCGGAATGCCTTTTCGATGGCCGCCGTGATTTTGTCCATCGAAAAAGGTTCGTGCTTGCCGTCCCGTTTGACGATGTTGAAACTGGTTCCGTTCATTGCAGTATCGTTTTTGTTCGTTGCATGTCGTTTGCCGGGGGCCAAGCCCGCGACCGAAAAACGGAAATCTGCCTTGCGGAAAAACTGGGGAGGAGGGGGAGGCGCGTCTGCGCGCGAGCAGACCGCACCGGTCCGCGTCGGTGTCTCCTTGCCTTAACTCCCGAAGGCGGAAATTCGTTTCTCGTGTCCGGCAGGTCTTCTGACTGATCCCTTCCCTTGGGCGCCTTCCCGCAAACGGATTTGCAGTGGCCTGTTGCCCTCGGTTCGGCGGGAATCACAGCAGCGGGTACTGTCGCCGAATTTCACGGCGTTCCCTCTTTCGGGCGCGAAGCGTCGCGCCGCCGAAACAATGTAAAGGTAGGCACAAATCCGGCCCGGCTCCGGTCAGGTCCGTGCAAAGTATCGACTTTTTATCAACAATTACGGGATTCGTCTTTCAATTTTTCGATAAACGGATGATTGCGTACGGTTTTGTGCCGGTCGGCGGACCGGGACCTGCAAAAATGTCCGGGCTGCGGCCGGGCTCGCTGTTTCGGCGGGCGAACACGGCGTTCCCGTGCCTTGCCGGAGCCGGGAGAGCTTCGGAAGTCCGCTGGCTCGGAGGCGGTCCCTGCCTCGAACGAACCGCCCTTTCGGCATGTCCGGGCGAGAGATTTCAGATCGCCGGCCGGTTTCCTGCTACCGGATAAAATTTGCCGATGAAAATAAAATAACTTGCTTCTCTCGCCTTTGTAAATTGATAAAGGGATATTCGACAGCGGGCTGACCGCTAAGGAAAATCTGTTTGCCGAAGGATTTTTACGGGTCCTGAGATCATGGCTTTCGAGAGTGCCAGAGGTGTCCGACACATCGTGCTTCCGCACCGGCTCGACGGAAGACCGGCGGATTCACTCGTGCCATAACCTTTGACCGGGAAGCTTTTCGAGAAACGCAATGTATTGTGAATTGGACAAAAAACAAATTTACCTGAAAACGTCGATCCGATATTTATTCGGATTGTAACAGGAAAAGTGCTTATGCGTTCTGTCAGCCGACGACCGTGGCGACGATCCTGCGTGCGCCGCCGTGATTGCGGAACTCGCACAGGTAGACGCCCTGCCACAGACCGAGGTTCAACCGGCCGGCCGTAATCGGAATTGTCAGCGATACGCCGGCGAGCGTCGATTTGGCGTGCGCCGGCATATCGTCGTCGCCTTCGAGCGTGTGAGCGTAATAGGGTTCGCGTTCGCGGATCAGGCGGTCGAGCACGGAGGCCATGTCGGAGCGCACGTCCGGGTCGGCGTTTTCGTTGATCGTCAGGGCGGCGGAAGTGTGCTGCAGGAACAGGTGGAGCAACCCCGCGCGGGGCAGCGGAGGCAGTTGCGCGAGAATTTCGTCGGTTACCAGATGGCAACCGCGCGGACGGGGGCGCAACGAGAACTCGGTTTGCGATACCATAGGGCAAGAAAGGTTTATGATCGTATTTTCCCGAGGGCGGAGGAGTACCGTTTTTGTCGGCTGTCTTCCTGCGCGGGAGGGAAATTTCTGTCGGAGCGTATGCAAATGTTTCTCCCGACGGAAACCTTTCTGCAAAATTAACGCTTTATTCCGGGAATGCGGCGGGACTCCGGGGCTTTCGGTCGCGATTGCGTCGCAATCCGTGCGGGAAATGTGGATAAAATGTTACAATTTTGATTCCGCAGCGCGTGTTTTGTATGAAAAATTTCGTTATTCCAAAAATCCGTTGTATATTTGAAGCCGATTTGCGCTCAGTAATTGCGCGATTATCCGGTGAGGCGAAGGAAATTTAGCCGAGACGGTTAAATTTTTAGTGCATTCCGTTTGTGCATTAAGAAATTATTCGTACTTTTGCCAACCCTAAAATGCTGTGAACTGCCGATGTAGCTCAGTTGGCCAGAGCAGCTGATTTGTAATCAGCTGGTCGGGG